>Ga0209096_1003067_pt1 | contig 15082 bp, 9 predicted proteins | sample AD_UKC034_MetaG_FD_184407 | JGI IMG/M metagenome (GOLD analysis project Ga0209096, IMG submission 184407) | Active sludge microbial communities of municipal wastewater-treating anaerobic digesters from USA - AD_UKC034_MetaG (SPAdes) (version 2) | ecosystem: Engineered > Bioreactor > Anaerobic >... | reverse complement strand
TCCGTCCAGAGTTACGTTGAAATATCCGAAATTCCAGGAATCGCCATTTTTGACCGGATTGTGCAATCCTTTCTTCTTGTACAGCATAGGCCTGTCCCGATCATGGCATCTGACGAAAGTGGTCTTTTCTTTATTATCAGCAGATTGTGTTGTTACTTTGATCCACGGGATATCGCCCTCGGTAAACGGCTCGTTAAAGAATGCGTTCAGATCAAGAGGCGTTACCCCGCCTTTGGGCAGTTCTCCGGAATCGAACAGCGCTGTCAAGTATCTTGGTTTGGCGCTTAGGTCTAGATCTACTTTTTTGGCGCCGCCGTTATACAGAAGCGAGAACCTTATTGCATTTCCATCCGCGTCCGTTTCAAGCTCTGCTCCGATCATCCGCTCCTTGTTCGGATCTCTGCCCTTCTCAAAGCCGTCCTTCCTCCATGTTGCGATAGCTCCGCGGTCTATTTTGTAAGGGATGATCCTTCTGGCGCCATCGCTGTCTGTGTAGGCAAGCTCTATATTGGCGTCTACCACTTCCACGTCTTTGAGTTGAACTCCCTTCTCAAATGCCGTGTCGGCGGTGAGCCTGTATTTTCCGGGACCGTGACTATATTTGTGTATCAGGTCTACTATTACATTTCCTTTTTCTCTTTCAAGGATAGCCGGGAGAAGAGTATGGGTGCGAACCTCTATATCGTTTTTATCCATCATTACCGAATAATCGTAGGCCCCGAAATGCAGCACGGACGGGGATATTTCCATCGCTTCGTAGACGGTTTGCAGATATGCCTTTGCGTCGTCGGATAGTCCCAGCTTATCAATTGCGTCCCTGAATTTCTGCGGAACGCGTTTGTATCTGAAAGTGCCTTCAATGACTTTTCCTTCATTGTCCCTTTCACGGTCGAAAATCCTGTTTTCATCATCCTTGGCCCCTAGATTAGCTACGACTTTATCTATATCAGCCTTTGGCAATCCTCTTCCCTCCATGTCCGCAACCAGGGTATTCAGGGAGATTGTGCCAATAGGTGTCCCCGTGCATGCAGAGGTGGATTCTCCGGTCATTTTTAAACCTTCAAGATTAGTTATTTGTTCTGGGGTCAGATCGCTTATATCGATAGTTCCGTCTATATTAACGTTAAAAGAATGTGCTTTGCCGACAATATCATCTGGATTCTCTCTTGTCCTGATCTCCCATGCTTTTGGTGCGGTAGTTTGCCCTTCTGGAAGGTTGTTGTTTTGGGTGTTTAAGTAGTAATATTGGTCTTTGGATAGGGTTAATTCCTGTCCGTTGATCTTTATCGTAAGCGGTGCTTCCCCTTTTATAAAGCGATCCCCGTCTTTGGAGGGGTCGTTGTCCACCAGGAGTATGTTGTCAGATGTAGAGAGATTTTCCTTGTGCCTTTGCTGTACCTCTGTCAGGACATGATCTCTGTTTATCCATATATGCTTAGCCGAATCGCGGGTTCCTTTTTCCGCATCATATCGGAAATTCGGATTCCTTACTCTTGTCCATGTTCCGGTCACCCAGTCGGCTACAGGATAGTTTTCGGCAGGTCCGGTCCTCCAGAACTTATATACAGCAAGGCCCCTGAACAGGTTGATGGTGGCGACGTTCTCGACTTTTCTTACCATTCTTTCATCCCCGGCGATCTCTTTCCTGGTAAGAGTGAGTATCTCTACCAGCTCGCTGTCATAGCACCTGACTATATCGAGTTCGGTATTGAAGTCACTATCTGAGACTTTGTTCTTCCTGGCCTTTTTATCAAGCCGCTCCGCTCTTTGTTCCAGTTCGTTGGCGGTGAGTTGAAGCTGTTGCAGAGCGACCCTTTCCGCGTCCTCGGTGAATTCGTCATACAAACCGATAGCCATATTGAATTTGTTTTTGATCTTTACGCTGACCTTGCTTTCCCAGTCAGGCCTGAAAACAAGCACATCTTCTTCGGGATTTTCGAACAGATCTGCGTAATTCAGCCCTTCTTTGTTCATGTCTTCTTGTATAGAGTTCTTCAACAGGCGTTTTTTGCCTTTCATTTCGGCGTTGAACTTATCCTGAAGCTCTTTTGTTAATCCGCCCTTGAACCACTCGGCTACGTCCCTTAGGTTTGCCGCAAGCTTTGTGTACCTGTCTATGAGTGGACCGGATGTAACTCCTTCTAAAAGGCGCTCGTGGGTTTCATTCTGTTTCTGTTTTACGAAAGTGAGCAGTACTTTTTCCGAATGGGCTATGGCAAGTTCTTGGTCAAAAAGGTCAGTTGTGTTGTACGGTTGTTTGTCAGACATGCAAACAAACGATATGTTCGGGTTCTGCGTGTTAAACATCGCTGAAAAGAATATGCCCAGACTGTGTTCATGCGTTCCGGTATGTGGGTTCACTATAAGAGTAGTGACTCCTTTTGCCCTCTTATTGATCTCGAGATTGCCTATCAGGTCTTTGGAGGACGCTGCCAGGGATGTCCTGAAGCCTTCGGAAGTATTGATGGAATGGCCTCCGCCGTGCAACTCGCTCAACAGGCAAGCGGTCGATCCTACAAAAGCCGCGTATGCCGCGATAGGAGCCAGGCCGACACCCGCGGCGGTTAGCGCGAGTGCAGAGGCCATCATGGGGGCTATGACGGCAAGGGTTCTTGCTATTGCTTTTGTCCCGGTGTCCGCGTTCTTTTCGAACACCTTATCAATTATGCCGTCACGGTGCTTTAACACCAAATGGGGCAGTAGTGATACGGCCAGAAGCGCAGGCACTCCTCCTGCGGCAAGAGTAGCTCCCCACAGGCCATATTTTATTCCTTTTAGAGGCGTTTTTATCATCCAATCGTCTTTGATGTTCTGGTTGCTTCTTCTGTACATCTGTAGAAGCGTGGTTTTGATGAGCTCATCATTACCGAAGTGCTCTTCTATGTGTTTGTCGGCATCTCTCTTGAATATCAGCTCGTCAGCATCGGGATTCATGAATATTTTATCCAGATTTCCGCCAAGAGAGGGGTAGTCCTTCAGCAGTTCTTCTTTCTTCCATTTTGTTAGTTCAGCAAAGTTTCTCAGGATTCGGCTGTTCATAAACTTGAAGGCATTAAATCCGTCGAAGCCTATGGCTTTGGAGATCCGAGGGTTGCGGATAGCGGCGGTGGCCGCAAATCCTGCTGCTGGTATGGAGATAAGCGCCGGAACAAGCATCCCGAGCGCGCCCACCATAAAGGCGCTGGATACGGCAAGGAGCATAATTCTTACACCGAGATACAATTTTTCGGAAGCTATTGAATAGCTTGCCCATTCCATCTCGCTTTTCATCCTATTCTCTGTCCCGGGGTCGATCTGGCCTCCGTAAGACTTCTTTAGCTTGGCGGCATGGTCCATGACATCAAGCTTAAGATTTCCGAACCCGTAGGCAAGAGCTCCCGGGAACATAAGTCCCAGGCTCTTTGCAAGATGCATTATGGCGATATTGGTCTGATACATCTCTATCCCCAGACCTACACCTCCGGCAAGCACGCCGATAAGAGGCAACACTCTGCTTGCCATGTTCATATAAGGGACTAGGGGATTATGCTTGTCCATATGGTTGGCTGCCCATCCCAGGACTTTGCCTGCGGCGAAAACCCCGATCCCGGTTGCAAGCAGCGGCGGCGCGGTAGAGAGCGATGCCAGTACTGTCAATGCACCTGCTATGGCAATGTACCTTGCCGTGTTGTAGCTAATATCCAGTTTGGCCGCTCCGGCGACCGCAGATAAAGAACCGTATCCCATCCACTTTGTTGTCTCTTTTATGTTGTGCCACAGCAGGTTCAATGTGCTGTCTCCGTGGGATGAAACAAAAGGATCTGACACAGCTTCTATCCTATTCGACAGAACTGACTGAACGTGACTGTTGACAGTTGCAAGCTCTGCATCGGACAGGTTATCAGCGTGAAGATCCTGTCTTGAGAGAGCTACCGGGGTCTGTTGGACCTGTTCTCGATCTATCTCTCCTAGAGAGTTAACGACCCCTTTTGACATGAGAGCCTCATTTATTCTAATGCCGATATCTGATAGCGCTAAGTTTTCGAGTCCGCCGCCTGAAACGAAGTCAGACTCAGAGACCACTGCCGATGTAAAATCCCTAAAATGCTTAAGGCGTTCTTCCGTAATATCTGTTCTTAAGTGTTCCGGTTGGATCTGAGTGAGGCTGGTTAGGTTTGCTCCGCTTTGCAGTATTCCGGTATTTCTCATGAAGTCCAAAGTTTGAGTATGGGCCCCTAAATCACCAATTCGATTCCCGAAGGAGCTTATGTTGTGGGACAAGGCAGACCTATCGGCAAAGAAGGTGTGTTGATAAGCCGCCCCGCCTATCCCTTGTGTCGGTGATGCCGGCCTAAACCTGTTAAAAGAGGAACTCATAATCTGTTATCCCCCCGCATATATATATCGATATATAGTGCACTTGATTTCATAATCGGCTGTTTCTGGTCTGTAGATATATAATCGGAACGAGCATGGCATTTCATGCATAGATATCGGATGTTTTTATGAGAAATTTCAGCGATTTTTGGATTCTTCAATCGCTTGATTGGCTGATCAGAGATTTGCACCAGGTCTTGAAATGTCCCCAAGTTATGAGGTCCGCATATCCTCCGTATATAGCTCTTGCGGGGGCTATTGCCGGGAGTTTGCTTATTTCGTTTCTGTTCAGCGGTTTGCGGCCGACATATCCCCATATTCCGCTCGGCTCCTCTTCCGGGGCCAACTTGGGGGCAATGGTCATGCAATCGATATCATCTGCTTTTTCAGTAGAGGATGCCGCGGCGGCTTTCGGTTGATAGAAGTAGATATAGACAGGCCTAGGGGTTATTCCCTGTTCGCGCGCCTCGTCCTGTATTCTTATCGCATCTTTTATCGCTACGGAGCTTCTATGGTCTATATTGTAAGGATCATAAAACCATGACCGGGGATTCAATATGGTGCGCTGTCTATACCAGGTTATGCCGTCATTTGAGTATATTGTTGTAACGGGTAGCATCCCTGGTCTGATAGAATATTTTGCATTTTTCGTATCTATCGGGTCCTGTGGCATCCAAGTGGAAGGATCGTACCAGATAATTTTGTCAGAGTCCCTGCCGATAGTTGTAGCAGCATCAGGCTGCATATCGCTATTTTCGCCGATAGGTCTTTCTGCAGCACTTGTTTGGGCAGGGGCTTCATGTCTTTGGCTGTTATCTGCTATCACAATAGAATGGCGAAGTCCGGCTTGGGTCGTTATTGACATGTAATCCATTTTGTATAGTTCTTTCCGCTTTAATCAACCGCTCATTATTACATCGATATATTTTGCCCGAAATTTCAATGAAAATTGTTGCGAGACAATTATTGCGGCGCATCAGGCACCGGTCGCTGTAATGCAAAGAGTATCGCCAGGCTAAAAGCCCGTTAGATTCTCCATTGCCAAATACGGCATATTATTCAACTGTAAATATGCCACAATATTGGGCGTAAGAAGACCGTTCTTTTTCAGCCATTTTATGGCGTTAACGGCTTTCTTTTTGTCGTCGCCGAACGCATGCACAAGCTTTTCTTCGATATCTTTTTTGATGTTTGGGACTTTGGATGAAGCAACAGCCTGATCAACAGCGCATTTTTTTAACATTGTCACGGCTTTTGATGAAACGAACGGGATCGGACTGAACGAAAGATACATCAGGACTTCGGCCGACAGCATTTTGGCTTCTTTAATGGCATTATATGCCGATGCAGCCGGCCTTCCGAACAGCATGGCATCATCAAGCGCCTGCTCAAAAGTGGCGTTTCCGGAAACAGATGTTATCGCGAATTCACGTATATAAGCTTTTAATGCATCTCTGAGCCTTGTCATTTTAGTTGCGTGAGCAAAAAGCTTTCTTGCTCTTGCGATGCTGATAGGAGTTGACTTGAGAAGACGGGAGGCCATTTCATCTGCGACATCTGTATTCGTGTCAATGCCGACAAACCTGCCGTCCGTTCTTATGTGCGATACGACCGCTTCTTGAACACTTTCGCTTTGGCTGCACAAAAGGAATAGCAGGCCTTTTGCCGGCAATATACTCAGGTCCAGCATCTCCAAGGCGGCGACTGCGCTTTGATCGGCGCCTGAAGCGATCGTCAGTTTGGCACGCAAAGAAACACTGGGATGATTAACTACTTCTAGTCTTATTAATTGTGATGAAGAATGCATGGCAATATCTTCTAAGTCATCTGCATCGATTATTTTTCTCATTGTGGCATTATCAAAGGCAGATAGAGCCATTCTTTCTATCTCATCAAAAGACAGGTTTGCTTTGGTCTTAAAAGCATCTTTTGGTTGTTTTCCTCCCAGCTTCACAAGCCCTATAAGGTCTTTTTTATCGGTGTTCGGGTGTTCTGCCAGTTTTTCCGGGAACAGTTCCTTGGTAAATAGAGCATTTAAGTCCTGTCCAGTGAAATGAACGGTGAAATAGTTAAAAACATATTCTCCGAGTTTGCCGGGTTCGACATCTCCTTCTAAAATACCCGCTGCCCTCAATTGATCAGCCAGTTTTTCCAAGACCTTAGGACTATTTCCCGACGCGAGCAGGGTAATTTGTGCTGGGGTCAGTAGTTTTAGATCGAGCTTTTCATATGCCTTTACCGCGTATCCCTCGGGTGACCGTGCGAGTTTGACAAGAGTATCGATCGATGTCTTGGCATGCTTGATGACAGCCTCTCTAACAGCCAGGCTGGATGAGTCGGCTAGCTTATCAAGCCATTGCGATGTTGATTTGTCTTTTAGTTTCTCATAAGCCTCAAGCGCATATCCATCGTCTGAGCATGCAAGATGAAGTAGTATGGGGGCAGGTGTATTAGGATGGCCGGCTATCCAGTAAAAAGGCGAAAGCTCTGTTCTGCCGAACCAATTAGCTAAAAAAAACGGTTTATGACCAGTTAGTTTGGAGAGGGCGATGTTTTTCAATTTATCCGGAGAACAGCCGTCTCTGATAAGCCTATAAAGATCCATGACGGAGCCGTTCTTGGCGCCTTCAAAAACACGTCCTTGTTTCATTGCTTCCGGAAGAAACATTCTGCCGGGCATACCTTCCGCTTCGCCGAGGATCCTTGCCGTCGCGCTGGGCCAGCGCGACATAACAGCGTGCAGGGCGGTGCCGATCTCTGCTTTTTTCATCCCTTTAGGTATCGTTATGCTCGAAATGCCCGCTTTTTGCAGCATCCTTGAGGCGGTCATTTGTCCCAAACATTTTTCAGCTCCGCCAGTTTCCAAAATAATGCGTGAATTTCTGACAGAGAGTTTTGTTTCTCCAAGAGCTGAAGATCTTGCAGCTTCCTGAGCAAGGGTTTGCGGGATAGAGCGATGGACTATCCTGTTAAATAAAAGCCCCGGCCTTGTAATCGTCCTATTTGCATATGCTAAATCTACTTTAATTCCTGCCATGTATGTCTCCAGATGATAAACGCGTTATTGTCATGTCCTCGTATTCTTGAAGTGCTTGAGTTAAACGCCATATTTGCGCATTGGTCAGTTCAACAGCCAAGACATACTTATTATTGGTTGGTATTGCGGAGACCAGTTCTTTATCGGACAAAGACAAGCTTCTCCAAATTCCGAGAAAGATCGCATTCCATTTATCAACCGGGACTTGTATCGTGTAATTTGAAGCTGAGTTTAATTGCGCAACTTTGGCTCTCAAGGCTGTTATTGTTCCCTGTATTTCGGGGTTTTCTTGTTCATCTTGTGCTTGTTCTGCTAGAGCCAGCGCCTTTTCGAATGCCTTAACGTCATGCTCGCCGCAACTCTGAGCTATTGATTGACTTTCAGCAAGGAGATTCTCAGATCTCTCACCCTGCCACACTGCAAGATTGCTATTTGTAAGCGCCCATTTGCCTTCACTATTTTGATAAAGCGCTTGAATAAACTCAAGAGGATTTTCTACAGCGATGTTTGTGAATAATAGCCTTGCGAGTCCAGCTCCTGACTCTTCTGATGTCAGTATTCCCGGTAAAACACTATGAGATAATGCGTCCACAACTGACTTGTTGGTATCGTTTAATTTGCCACCGGTGAGAGCTATAATCTTATCTGCAAGCGATTGCGAGGAGCCACATTTAAGCATTGGAAGCAAAACGTCGTTGATCGCGGATGTCAGTCTTTTGTTATTATTGCCCACGGAGCCTAACTTTCTATTTTCTCTTCCCAGGTACATATTCTGGCGGATCGATGCCGCAAGCGAAACAGCCCCTAACGAAACCACTCCCGCGGCAATGCCGGTAATGGTGGAGGAGTTGCTGACAATGGTGTCCATGACTTCCGGTGAAATGCCCGATGATATATATGCAACAGCAGTTCCGGCAATCGATGAGGCGCCTATAGCGAAAAGCGGCTTCTTTAAAGCCATTCCGCTATCCGGAGTCATATGGAGATTGGATCTCCCAGATTCAACAGATCTGTTCGCATTAAGAACCGCTGTTCTGCTGAAGTGCGGCAGTCTGTGAGTGTAAGACCTGATCCCACCATACAAACCCGATGCCTGTGTTTTAAAATAAGTTGCCATCACATTTCTCCTTTTTAATTATTGAACATATCCCATGTCCATGGTTTCCATAAGACCCGATCGCGCGGGACGGCTTGAGGATCAAGGGCACTTATCTGCGCGTCAATTTCTTCAATCTTTTCTCTTTGTAACTGCAGAAAATGTCTCTTGTGCTTTATCTTTTCTTTTATGTACTGAGGGTTTCTCCATTCTTTCATGTATATAAGATTCTTGACAGTTTCTCTCAACTCCAGCAATTCACCGATTTGTTTCTGTTTTTCCTCCGCTGAGAGCTCTTCAGCCACCTCCGTCTTTGTTTCGGGGGCCTCTGCCGGCTTTACTGCCGCCGGGGTAGCCGGAGGTGCTGGCTCGGCGGGAGCGGGGGCCGGTTCCCTGGCGGGACTCGGGTTCGCGAGGGCGGGCCCGGTTGCCGGCGGAGCTTCTTTTGTCTCTTCTTCCGCTGTCTCCGGAACGGCAGGAACTACCGCTTCTTCAACGGGCTCTTCAACTTCTGCCGGGACAACTTCTTCCGGTACTGCTTCCTCCGTGACGGCGGGGACGTCTACTTCTTCGACGGGTGTTTCCTCGACCGGCGGGGGAGTGGGTTCAGGTTCGGCCGGTATAGGCGCAGGTTCCGTTTCAGTTACTGCAGGCGCGGGTTCGGCATCGGGCACAGTGTCAGGGACGCTCTCTTCTGTTGGCGGGGCGGGCGGTTGGGGTTCTTTGCGCGGTGTCTCAGCCGGGCTGTCCATCCTCGATGTTATTGCGGCGGATTGTTTATCCCAGGGAAGAGTCGCAACTCCCAGCTTGTTCCATTCATCAGGGTTGATCTTTCCGCTTGCGTGCAGAGCGTAAAGATTGTCTACAACTCCTTCGCCGACGGCCTTCCCGTCTATCCAGAATCCGCTTATCTTCAAAACAGCCGCTTTTTCTTCGGTGCTTGCGGCTTTGGCCGGGCCCGCTGTTTTGGAGATCATAAGTATCGCGCGCGACTGTTTGTCCCACGATTTTGACGCATCGCCGTAAGTATTCCATTGCTCGGGGGTAATAAGATTTCTTGCGGCCAGATCGTACAGATTTCTTACAAAAGTATCGGAGTAAGTCCTTCCTATCCAGAAACCGTTCGTTCTCAAGTGCGCGGCCTGGTCTTTTATTGAAATTGCGCTGTCAGTCATATGAATACCCCCTCTTGGTTATTTATCGCCCGTATCAGGATGAGATTTCACTCCCGGTTGGCCTCCCTTTACTTCAAATTATTTCAATATCCCCAGCTTGATACCAATTCATTCATTGCGTTTGCATTTCTAGCCGCGTTTTCTTTGTTTGTGATCGGTTGATAATCCAGATATAAAAGTCTGAGATCCCGGGTAAGCATGAAATTCAAAGGGAAAAAATCAACAATATCCGCATGTCCAAGGAATTCGCGCATTTGAGGGCCGATAAAAGGCAGATAATGTTCGAAGCTGCTTTGTATCCGGTCTATGCCAAGATGAACAACCGTCCTGTCGAACATCCAACCGAAATTGATCCCGAATATAAAAGGTTGCACCAAAACAACTCTCAAATATTTTTCCTTTATCAGTCCATTTCTCCATACCACAAAAGCGGATTGTTCGATTAGATTCTCTTTTGGAAGGTTTTTGCTAAGCACGGCGAAATTAAGGTTATCAATCAGCGCCCTCATGTATGCTTCAGTGACGGATTGTCCCGCTTGTTTGCCGACTTCGGTTATCCGCACGCCATCTTCTTTAATTTGAGAAGCGGCTTCTTCTATTAACGGAGACTCGCGGTAAAATTCATCCATAAATGGAACCGAAGCAAGAGAGGTTTTCACAATTATTCCGCCCCGCTTAGTTACGTCAAAATATGACCCGGTCCAATGACCGAGAGGGGTGAAGCTCGTAAGCCCGCGTCTTGGAACCACGGATTTGAATGCTCTCCCATTAACAAAACTAACGTTTTGTCTGCTTAAGGCGCTTGGCAACCCCGCATAATAACCCATTTCACAATCTCCTTTACAACTGTTTTGTCTTGTTCTATCTCGAACGATTATTTGAAGAATTTCACACAAAATCCGGATGTATTGGGAAGTTATGGGGACATGGTGACCCTTAAGAACTCATACGTAGTTCTCGATTATCTCGGATTCATTAGTTGAATGGAAAAGCAAGGATAAATACCTTACAGCCACGCCGAACAAAATGGTGTGGGGGCCTTTTTCTGGTTGCCCTTGTGTTTGCCCCTCAAGTTAAGCGTTGTTCTGTGTTTATCCTTGTCATTAACGCTTGAGCTAGCTTCCCGTTATATATGGATAAGTATCTTAGAACAAGCTCTCTTTCTTCATCTGTTCGCTTGCCAATTATCCCAATTATATTTACAAGTTGTTCATCAGAATATACCGCATCTTTTATGCATACCGTATACTTCATATATGGTGGCGTTGTATAGGCAGGATCAGTGCCGGTGCTTAGATCATATTCATCACACTCTCTCTCTTCATATTGAGCAGGAATGTCGGGCACTGTTTTGCTCAATGACAAAGCTATGTCGGCAGCTCCTTTTATCTGAGAAAATATTATGGATAGGTCCGGGTTCAAGTCTCTTCTTTTTTCGACCTCATGAATAACGTTTGTTATTACGCCAGACGTACGCCACTCTGAAAACGCAAGCTCAATCAAAGTCTTTGTGGAAACGTTTGTCTGGTATGTAACCGCCGTTCTCACCGAATTCTCTGCACTCTTTGCTAAAATTGCGAGCTGTTCGGAAGACAATCCTATTTTCACAAGTTTATTAAATGCATCAAATGAATACCTAGAGTCTTTCATTGCAAGCTTCATAAGCCTTGAGATTCTATAATTGTTAAAGAATGTAAACGGCTTATTTTGTTTGCCCGCAACCTCTATTTCAACAGGCGAATCCCCCAACACTTTTGCTGCACTTCCCGCCGTCCTTGTCGTCACCGCCCGAAATATATCCCCGATCTTCTCCTCATCCGTTCCCTTAGGAACGTCAATCTCACTTACCCCCGCTTTGCCGAGCAGCCGGGAATATAATGGCTGGTCGATATTGATGCTGCCGAAGGATGTTTCCGCAACAATTCCGGTTTCAGTAGGCGCTATCTTAAGATCGCTTATTACTGCCAGCGGCGCGACCTGCCTGCCGAAATGTCCCGCTGCCAGCGGGTGCAACACTCTGTTCGCGGCCAGCCCAAGTCTTGTAATACTTCTGTTTGCCAGATTCATCGTCACGACCGGTCTTGTTAAAGCTGTGTTTGCCATTTTCTTGATCCTCCTGTGGCTATATCTCGAACGAAAATGCGGGAAATTTCAGGGGAAATTAAGTGTGAGTAGGAAAGTATGGGGACCTGCCTGCCGGGAGGCAGGCATGGTGACCCCCTCCGGCATATCACTAGGATCAAATATCTTGAGAATTTACACAGAGTATCGTCCGCGCTGACCCGGTCTATTCAAGTTCTTTACTCTCATTTTGAAGGTATCTTGTCTCATGTACACAATGCAGCCTGGGGACCTGGAACCTAAGATCTTGTGATGACAGATCTTTCAGTTCCTCGGCCATTCTTTTTAAGGCTGCGAGTGTTCCCGGATCTATATCATCCAAGAACCTAAGGAGCGAAGTGTGTATTATGTTCCGGGGCGCCTTTCCGCCTTGAAAGACATCGAGGGCTTTAACCCTAAATTGTTCGGTCTGCCCGTCGTCTTCAAACACAGCGGCAACAACGCCGTCGGCCATGAACCGGATTCCGGATAGCTTTATATAATATGGATGATAATCTTTGGTAACGGCATCGTATAAAGTTTTGTCCTTGCCGTTTTCCGGCGTGAATACGGTTATATGCATTGTTCCTTCTTTTTGTACGGCATGCCGGACATTCCCGGGGATCATTGGTTTGATCTTATCAATTATTTGCCTTAAATAAACGGCAACCTGGCTGTCTTCAGGAATACAGATGATGATCGGATATATGTCGCATTTTCTGGTTGGATCTAATATAAAATTGCCAGATGCATCCTGGTCAAAAAAGCTCCTGTTTTTTTCTATGGCGGCAGTGCCAATAACGAACTCTTTTCCGGACTCATCAATTTGAGGCGTAAGATCCATGAAGGCTTGATACTTATCAGCGTAATCAGCCAGTAAGGCGGCATTCCTGCGCAGATACTCTCCCGGATAGTTTGCCGGTGTTTTAGTCGTCACCGCCCTGAAAATATCCCCGATCTCCTCCTCATCAGTCCCCTTTGGCACATCTATCTCGCTGACCCCGGCTTTGCCAAGCAGCCGCGAATATAGCGGCTGGTCGACATTGATATTGCCAAAAGAGGTTTCTGCAACAATTCCGGTTTCAGTCGGCACTATTTTAAGATCGCTTATTACTGCCAGCGGCGCGACCTGCCTGCCGAAATGCCCCGCTGCCAATGGATGCATCACTCTATTTGCGAGAAGTCCAAATCTCCCGATACTCCTGTTTGCCAAATCCATCGTTACGACCGGCCTTGTTAAAGCAGTATTAGCCATTGTCTTGATCCTCCTGTGGCTATATCTCGAACGAAATGCGGAGAAATTTCAGGGGGGAATGCATGCTGGCCGGGAAAATTTGGCACCCTGCAAGCTGTTGCTTGACAATCGTCCATTATTCGTCTACTATATGTCCATATGATAAAAGATAAATATTCCGAATTTAGGCCTAAATATACCATAACCGCTAAACTGCTCGAGAACATAAAAAGAATAACGGAGCTGGTTACACAGCTAAACTGCAGGCCGCTTCCAAGAGTCGTGTTGATGGCAATGGAAAGAGAAGCAAGGGAGCTTTCATCGCATTCCTCAACCAGCATCGAAGGGAACCCTCTCCCTTTGACAGAAGTTAAAAGGATACTGAAACACAGGCCAGAAAACCTTCGGGATACCGAGCGTGAAGTAGTAAATTACAATAAGGCGCTTGAAAGCCTCAACCGGCTTTTGCGTAAGAAAGACATTATTCTCGATCTTAAAATGGTTCTTGATATCCAGAAGCAGGTAACTATTGGCTTGATCGAAAAGACACGCTGCGGCAGGCTGCGGAATGAGCCGGTATTTATAAATGACCCCGGGGTCGGCAAAACGATCTATTGGCCGCCGGACCAGAAAGACGTTAAGGCCTTGCTTGATGGGTTGCTCGCCTTTATAAAGCGCAATCACGGCAAGATCGATCCTCTTATTCTGGCGGGCATATTTCATAAGCAATTCGTAATAATCCACCCCTTTATGGACGGTAACGGGAGAACGGGCAGATTAGCCACGAAATTACTCTTGGCTTCGATGGGGCTTGATACATTCAATCTCTTCAGCTTTGAGAATTATTATAATAGGAATGTCGGCCGGTATTTTGAAAAGGTCGGGGTCAGGAACAATTACTATGATATTAAAGATAAAGTCGATTTTACCGATTGGCTTGAATATTTTACCGATGGGATAATAGACGAGCTGCTGCGCGTTAGCAAAGAATTACAATCGGCCGCTTTAACCCCAAAGACAACGCTCAGGCCATATGACAAGCAGATCATTGATCATATCAGAAAGCATGGATATATCACCGACAGAGAATATTCGGGTTTTTCAAAAAGGGCAAAAGCGACGCGGAATAAAGATCTTAATAGATTGATTGATCTGCAATTGATCGAAAAAAAAGGCAAAGGCAAGGCAACATATTACAAGCTCAAGGAAAAGTAATCCCTGAGTTTGTGGCAGGATTGCAAAATACAGGCGGAAGCCTTACTCAGCCTTTTCGTACTTTACCTGCTCGTACTGCGCGGTCGCGCCGTCGCCTTCGTAGATCCCGCCGAGCCATCCGGATGCTTCTTTTGTGCCGGGCCAGAGGTTCATCATTATTTTGCACGGCATGTATGGCATCCTGCCTCCCTCGGTCTTGAGAACGGAATTCCCGTCGACGAACCACTCGATATGCGTTTTGGTCCAGACGAACCCGTATTCATGAAAATCCTCCGAGGCGTCAAAGGGGAGGTCTACGACCTTTTTTATTCCGACGCTGCCTTCGATATAATATGTCAATTGCGCCTGGCGGGTATTGCTGCCCAGTATCTCGATATCGATCTCGTGGTGGCTGTTAACTCCGTGCCGGCCAGTATATACGAAGAAAGAACTGACCAGTCCGGCGCCTGACGCTGCCTTCATCCTGACATGAAACTTCCCGTATTTGAACTCTTCTCTGCTCCTGTACTCTCCTGAAACGTAGGGGTATTCCTCTTCTTCTGTCCTTTTGAGGTGCAGCGTCATCACACCGTCTTCAGTAGATATGTTTCCGGGCCTCCAAACGCAGTTGAACACTCCTTTGTTGGGCCAGTCCGCTCTTTCCCAGATATCATCCCGGAACTCCATGGCCTGCACCGGCTCAGGCGCGGCCGGTCTTAGCGAAGGGGGCGGTTCTTTCGGCGGCTCTTTCATCTGCGGCTCGCGGCTGCAGCCGAATATGCCGAATGCGGTGTTTTGTATCCCGGGCAGCAGACCTGTATTCTTCATTATTATTCTCTCTTTTGCTTTAGACCAGCAGGAACGGGTTATAGCCGTCCAGGTTTTTTCTT
>Ga0209096_1003065_pt1 | contig 15097 bp, 11 predicted proteins | sample AD_UKC034_MetaG_FD_184407 | JGI IMG/M metagenome (GOLD analysis project Ga0209096, IMG submission 184407) | Active sludge microbial communities of municipal wastewater-treating anaerobic digesters from USA - AD_UKC034_MetaG (SPAdes) (version 2) | ecosystem: Engineered > Bioreactor > Anaerobic >... | reverse complement strand
TTATCCATCACTTCCCCGCGGCACCATCCCGGGCCATGCGCGGCCCATCCCAGCCGCGCACAATTCCCCATCCGCCGGCTTCGATGCGCAGCCGATCGCGACTCCGTCACCGCCACATGCTGCAAACCGATGGTCCAGTTTTCGTGAGCGGCGATGGGTCAATTCTCCTGAGCGCCATGGTCCTGCGCCATGTGGGGAAGTGGAGTCCGCGCGGGGAGCGGAGTCAGCCCGAGGGAGGCGGCGCCGGGGCGAAAACACCGGCCAGAGGCCGTTTCGGAGGCGTTCAGGCAGCCCGGATCTCTGCGCGGGCTCGCGCGGAGCGCGTCAAGAGTTCGCGCGACCGTTGATTGACTGCGGCGAGGGTCGCAGTTACGATATTGGATAATGAAAACGCGAACGGCATTTCCTATGCGAAATCAACGCCTTCCTGACGCAGCTGGCTACGAAGGAAGAGGTAAGCGTCTCCACTCAGCGCCCGGCGCTTTCCGCGCGGCTTTTCCTTTATCGTCACGTCCTCGGTCGTGAAATGGACGACTTGGGCGAGATCATATGTGCCCGCAAGCCCAAGCGCCTGCCTGTCGTCATGACCGCGATGAAGTGAAAGCCGTGCTGACGAACCTGACCGGCGATAAGTGGCTCATAGCGTCGCTGCTGTACGGCGCAGGACTGCGACTGATGGAATGTTTGCATCTGCGCGTCCAGGACATCGATTTCTCCAGAAACGAAATCCTCGTCCGCGACGGCAAGGGGGCGAAAGACCGTATCACTATGCTGCCCGCGTCGCTCAAAGCCCCGCTGAAACAGCACCGCAAAACCGTCAAAGCAATCCACAAGTGCGACCAGGCCATTGGTTGGGGTCGAGTTGTTCTGCCAGATGCCCTCGACCGAAAATACTCCAACGAGCCTAGAGAATGGCGTTGGCAACGGATCTTTCCGCAGAAAAACCGCTGGAAAAACCCAAAGACGGGCGAAGAGGGACGCCATCACGTTCACGAATCGATCATTCAGAAGGTGGTCAACGGCGCGGTGAAAAGGGCTGGCTTGCCCAAACGGGCCACCTGCCACACATTCCGTCATTCCTTCGCCACGCAACTCCTGGAAAGCGGCTACGACACCAGGACTGATCAGGAACCTCACGGTCACAAGGACCTCAAGACTTCGCTGATTTACACCCACATCCTGAACCGGGGTGGCAAGGGCGTGAAAAGTCCGGTGGACAATTTATAGAGGAGGAGCCAAGGTGTCTTATATAGAAGCCATATATCCCCCCATGTTCAGTGTAGAACATGGCCTAATCTTGTGCAAATGCAGGTGTTACGAGAGAATTCCAGGCGGGATTTTATATTGCGATTTCGCGGCCCAAAGGTGTTATGAAGAAACCATATAACCATTGTTAAAACTTAAGGACACGTAAATGAACATTGATGATATCATACACGGTATTTCGACACTGATCGAGGTGCATGCGCAGGGTGGCTCGTCCCAAGGCACGGGGTTATTTTACCAAGAGCTTTCACCCAAGGATCCCAGCAAGGAGGGTCAGTGGCGTGAAATAACGGAGTTATGGCTAGTTACGAATCGCCATGTCCTGCTGCCGCGTGTAAACAATGCCGAAACTACACCGACGCAGTTGACGTTCAATCTCAGAAAAGAATCCGGCAACAAGGTTGTGTGGGACCCTATTGTCTTAGGCTTTGAGGAACTCGCGGATCGCGCAAGATTGCACCCTAATCCCGGTGTGGATGTATGCGCCATTCGAATACTCGATCTACTTACCGAGCGGTTAAAGTCGGGTGAGAAATATCTGAACTGGTATGGCGTTTCAGCTGAAAACCTGGCAGGCCAGAACAAGATCAATCCACACGTCGGAAGTAAAGCGATGGTAGTCGGCTACCCACGTGGATTCTATGATCACGTGAATGTCTTTCCTATAGTGAAGTCTGGAATTGTTGCTACTCGTTGGAGTGCAAAATTTGAGGGAAATCCTTACTTTCTAATCTACGCAAAACTCTTTCCTGGATCGTCGGGCAGCATTGTTATATCTGAGCCGAAGAATATCGCAGTTGAGAACGGTCAATTACTCTATGCAAAGGAGGAGCAATTTGCATTTCTCGGCATTTACTCAGGAGAGCTTTATCAAATTCATACCCCCATAGAGTTTGATGACCTAACGATTATTCGTAAATCCGGATTCAATGTAGGTGTTGTCTGGTATGGCTATCTGGTTGACGAGATCATATCTGGTACCGTTGCACTGGCCAAGCCCTAACATGCCGGTGCACCCGACCGCCATCCCGCAGCTTCGCTGCGTGCTGTCGGCGGGCGACCTTCGGCGTTTGGGCGCACCTGACTCATCGCCGTGCAGTGTGCAACGACAGGAATTGAGACGCAATAGACCATGACTGATGAGAAACCCCACTACTACGGCCACCGCCAGCGTCTCCGTGAGCGCTTCCTGAAATCCGGGCTGGCCGGCTTCGCCGACTACGAGACGGTCGAGCTGCTACTAACTCTGGCCATTCCGCGCTCCGATGTGAAACAGCCCGCCAAGGCGTTGATCGCGAGGTTCGGTGACCTTCGCTGCATCCTGGACGCGCCCATTGAGGAGCTGCGGTCGGTGTCAGGCATCGGAACCGTCGCTCCGGTGGCCCTGCGGATCATCAAGGCGGCAGCGACGCTCTACTTGCAGCAAGGCGGAGAAGGGCGTGATTCATTGGCAGATCCCATTCGTCTCACCGAGTTCTGGCGTATGCGAATCGGCTCCCTGCCGAACGAGGTTTTCGAGGTCGCGTACGTGGACTCCGGCTACTGCCTGCTGCGCGACGGTGTGGACAGGCTCGAGGAAGGCACCACCGACCGCGCCACGATCTACCCAAGACGTGTCGTCGAAGCAGCACTGAAGCGCGGCGCGGCTGCGGTCGTGCTCGCACACAACCACCCGAACGCAAACCTGTCGCCGAGCGAGCACGACAAGGTACTCACGCGGGCCATCGTTCTGGCCGCAGAGACGGTGAACCTCAAGGTGGTCGATCATCTGATCGTGTCGGCGGAGGACACTTTCAGCTTTCGCAAGGCGGGCCTATTGTGAGCATTGCGCCAGCCATCACCCAGTACTATCCGGCGCTCAACGATGCCCAACGGGCGATCGTGGGGCACCTCGACGGCCCGCTACTCGTGATCGCCGGCCCAGGCTCGGGCAAGACGTACAGCATCGTGCTTCGGGCGCTGAACCTGCTGCTGTTGGAGAAGGCGCAGCCACGACAACTGGTGCTCTGTACCTTCACCGAGAAGGCTGCCTTCGAGATGCGGGATCGCCTGGCAGCAGCTGCTCGCAAGGTCGGCTACACCGCTGACCTATCGGAACTTACCGTCTCCACAATCCACGGCTTTTGCAGTCGCATCCTCACGCAGCACCGACACCGCACCGAGCTCGGTCACGGTTTCGACACGCTCGATGATCTCACCCAGCTGCTGTTCATCTTCGAGCACTTCGAGGAGATTATCGGGCCAGCGGAGAACGACCGTTTCCTGCTCAGCTGGAAGACCCGGTGGACGGCGATCGAAGGCGCGCGCGGCTACTTCGACAAGATCACCGAAGAACTCGTCGATCCAGCAGGGTTCGCGGGCTCAGCCGATCCCTTCCTGGTCGCCATCGGCAACGCCTACCGGCGCTACGAGCGGACGCTATTCGACGCCAATCGGATCAACTTCGCGCACTTGCAAAGGCTCGTCTACGACCTGCTCGGTGACCCTGCGACCGCGGACGCCGTTACCCGCGACCTGCGTTACGTGCTCGTGGACGAGTATCAGGACACCAACTACATCCAGGAGCAACTCCTGCTCAAACTCACGGAGAAAAGCCGCAACCTGTGCGTCGTCGGCGACGAGGACCAGAGCCTCTACCGGTTCCGCGGGGCCACCGTACGCAACATCCTAGAGTTCCCGCAGCGCATGCCCGGTTGCGCGACCGTCAAGCTCACGACCAACTACCGCTCCCACCGCGCGATCGTCGAGTGCTACGACCGCTGGATGGCCTCCGTTGACTGGTCCAACCCGCACGGCCCCCCCTTTCGCTACGAGAAGACCATTGAGGCCGACGCGGCGGGCACGCATGCGGACTATCCGGCCGTCATCGCAATCTGGGGCAGGGATCATCGTGACGAAGCCGCCCGCTTCGCCGATCTCGTCGACTTTCTGAAGAAGAACGAGGTCATCGCCGATTACAGTCAGGTGGCCTTGCTCCTGCACAGCGTGCGCGAGGACCACAGCGGCCCGTACCTGGCCGCGCTCGAGGCCAGGGGCATCCCGGCGTTCTGCCCCCGCGCCCGCGCCTGGTTCGATATCCCAGAAGTCCGTGACCTGGTCGCTTGTTTCGCAGTGCTGTTTGGCTGGCACGGCAACGGGCGTGGGCAAGTTGGCGGTGCGGTCGCCGAGCTCGCGGCCTACGTGGATGACGCGATCGTCCAGCTCGGTCGCCGCTTCGGCGCCCCGCATCCGCTGGCCGCTGCCCTGCAACGGTGGACCGGCGAGATCGCGGCGCTTCAGAGAGGCGAAGCGCTCGACCTGCGCCCGGCCGACTACTTCTATCACCTGCTCGCGCTCGACCCGTTCAAGACCGCGCTCCGCAACGAGGACACCGCCCGCAACCTCGCTATCTTCTCCCAGCTCCTGAACGTCTTCCAGAGCTACTACCACTACACGGTGGTCACGCACGCGAACCGCGAGTTCCTGCGCCTCCACTTCTTCAACAGCTTCCTGCACCTGCTTCACGACGGTGGCATCAACGAGTACGAGGATCCTGACCAACCCTTCCCCAAGGGCCATGTCCAGGTGATGACGATCCACCAGGCCAAGGGGCTCGAGTTTCCGGTGGTCGTGGTAGGATCTCTCGCCACGCAGCTCTCGAGCCCCAAGCAGATCGACCGCGACCTCGGGCCCTTCTACCACCGGCCGCCCTTCGAGCCGGAGAACCGCATCACCCTGTTCGACCGGATGCGGCTGCACTACGTCGCTTTCTCGCGGCCGCAGAAGGTCCTCGTGCTCACCGCCCACGAGACCCCGAAGGACCACTTCGCGCCCATCTGGCAGGGCCTCCCGCAGTGGCCCTACGTGCAGCAGGACCTGCTGGCCGCGCAGTGCTTCGAGACGCGCCAGCGGATGCCGGTGAAGAAGACCTACAGCTTCACCGGCGACCTCAAGATCTACGAGACCTGCCCGCGCCAGTACCAGTTCTTCCGCGAATACGACTTCACGCCCTCGCGCTCGGCGGTGATCTTCTTCGGCCTGCTCGTGCACCAGACGATCGAGGAGATCCACCGCATCGCCCTCGACGGCAGGCTCGACACGCTCGACGAGCCGCGCATTCGCGAGCTCTTCGACCACACCTTCCGCTTCCTCTCCATGAACGACGTTCGGCCCATTGGCGACAAGGCCCGCGACGCGGCCCTCGCGCAGGTGATAAACTACTTCCGCCAGAACCGCGATGAGATGCGCCGCGTGGTCCAGACCGAGGTTGACGTGTCGCTGGAGAAGGACGGCTATATCCTTGTCGGCAAGGTGGATCTGCTGCTCGGCGGGGACCTGCCTGCGCCGCGACCGGACCTCTTCTTTGTCTATGCAATCGAATGTGACAACGGGAGTCACTACATTGGTCATACACAGGACCTCCAAAAACGTTGGTCGGAGCATCTGAGGGGCGTTGCGTCAGACTGGACTCGGCGCCATAAAGCTCGACGTATCGCCCACTATGAGGAATTCGAAACCCGCAGAGAGGCCGTTAAACGCGAACACGACCTGAAGACAGGGCACGGGAGACGCTTTCTACAGCGGCTTATCCAGAGCGGCCGGGCGCGGCAGGCAGGCGGCAAGCTGGAGTTGCTCGACTTCAAGACCTCGCCGCGCCCCAAGGACAGCCCCGAGCTGATCGCCGCGTACGAACGCCAGCTTTGCACCTATGCCCATATCCTGGAGCAGCGCCACGGCAAGCGGGTCGACCGGCTTCTGCTATACTGGACCTCGGAGCCGCGCAAGGCCAATGCTTTGATGGTCCTGCCCTACGACCCGAAGCGCGTGGAGGAGGCCGGCCGACACTTCGACGACGCCGTACGGCGCATCCAGGCGCGCGAGTTCGCGGTGACCACGCCGCCCGAGGCAGCGATCTGCAAGGAGTGCGACCTGCGGATGCTCTGCCGCAGCGAAAGCATCATCACAGTGACGGATTGACGAGGAGACCCATGGCAAAGATCGACATTACCCGCACCGAGCTGGTCTGGCCCGGCAAATACAACGAGGATGGCACGCTCAAGGAAGTCCCGCGCGTGAGCCTCCCCTTCCAGGTCATCGAGACCGTCAACGAGAGCCGTGCCACGCGCGAGGCGTTTAAGCGCTGCGTCCAAGGCACGCTCTTCGACATCTACGAAGGCAAGGAGGGCGACACCTTCGAGGACGGCTGGCGCAACAAGCTGATCTGGGGTGACAACCTACTAGTAATGGGGTCGCTGCTGGAGAAGTTCGCGGGGAATATCGATCTGATCTACATCGATCCGCCATTTGCGACGGGGGCCGACTTCTCGTTCACGGCGCCGATAGGGGAGGCCGAGGAGGAAGTACTCAAGAAACAGTCGGCAATTGAAGAAAAGGCATATCGGGACACTTGGGGAGCCGGATCCTCCTCATATGCATCCATGTTGTACTCGCGGCTGTTTCTCATGCGCAACCTTCTCTCAAGTACCGGTAGTGTTTACGTTCACGTAGATCCTCGAGTCGAGATCCTTGTGCGAGGAATTCTCGATGACATCTTCGGGACGGAGTGCTTCCGCAACCTGATTATCTGGAAGAGAGACGTTGCCGGGAAGGGAGCCAAGAGGATCAGCGGCCAGTGGCCCAGAAATGCCGACACGATTCTGTGGTACAGCCGTTCGCCTGATAAGTGGAAATTCGAGCAGCAGTACAATGAGTTGAAAGAAGAGCAAAAGGCGCCGTATCGATATGCGGATCCCGACGGCCGGCGCTACAAAGCGGTCCAGCTAGGCGACTACTCTGAAGCATCAATCGCACGGATGGAAACGGAAGGTCTGATCCATACGTCTTCGACGGGGCAGAAGTACAAAAAGTACTACCTAGACGAAGCTCGTGCGGCTGTTGATTGCATCTGGACCGATATTCTCGGTTTCGGGACAAAGACGGCGTCAGCAGAAATCCTCGGATTCCCGACCCAGAAGCCAGAGGAGCTTCTGCGTCGGGTTCTCGCGGCATCCTCCGAGCCTGGCGACCTGGTCGCCGACTTCTTCTGCGGCTCCGGCACCACGCTCGCCGTCGCCGAAAAGCTCGGACGTCGCTGGATCGGTTGCGACCTTGGTCGCTGGGGTATCCACGTCACCCGTAAGCGCCTGCTCGACATCGAGAACTGCAAGCCCTTCGAGGTGCTGAACCTAGGTAAGTACGAGCGCCAGTACTGGCAGGGTGTGACGTTCCTGCCTGCGCCGCAGAGCGAAGCGGCGCGGCAGGCAGACGGCGAGAGGAAGGAGAAGTCGCTCACCGAGCAGGCGCTCTACGAGTACCTCGCCTTCATACTTAAGCTGTACGGAGCGCAGCCGGTGGCGGGGATGGTGCACCTGCACGGCAAGAAGGGCAAGGCCATGATCCACATCGGCGCGGTGGACGCGCCGGTGACGATCGCCGAGATCGACGCGGCGGTGGACGAGTGCGCGAAACTCAAGCAGGGCGAGCTGCACGTGCTCGGCTGGGAGTGGGAGATGGGCCTGTACGACCTGATGGTCGAAGTCGCGAAGAAGAAGGGCGTGAAGCTGCTGCTGCTGCAGATCCCGCGCGAGGTCATGGAGCAGCAGGCCGCTGCCAAGGGCGACGTGCGCTTCTTCGAACTGGCCTACCTCGAGGCGATGATCGAGCAACCGAAGAAGCTCACCGCGCGGGTGGCGCTGAAGGACTTCGTCATCCCCAACACTGAGCTGATCCCCGAGGACGTGCGCTCCAAGGTGAGGAAGTGGTCGGACTACATCGACTACTGGGCGGTGGACTGGGACTTCCGGAACGACACCTTCATGCAGGGCTGGGTGGCCTACCGCACGCGCAAGGAGCGTAAACTCCCGCTCACGTCGGACTCGCACACCTACGAGAAGGCGGGTAAGTACCGCATCCTCGTCAAGGTGATCGACTTCTTCGGCAACGACACCTCGCAGGCCTTCGATGTGGAGGTGAAGTAGCCATGGCCAAGGCCGTCATCGCTTACGACAAGGACCTGCCTGAGATCCCGGGGCGCAGGCCGTGGGAGAAGCCGATTTCGTATCTCGTGAAGGACGATGCGGCCGCGGCGGGCTGGCGCGAGGAAACCTCGGGCCGCCGCCCGAGCCGGCTGCTGCTGGTGCCGAAGCTCCGAGAGGAGGTCGACGCCTGGCGCGCGGGTGGCTACGAGGGCGCGTCGGAGGTCACGCGGCGGCTCTTCGGATACTGGTTCGAGGAGGACCACGAGGTTCCCGGCTGCGGTGTGCCGTTCCGGTACTACTTTTGTCAGCGCGAGGCGATCGAGACGCTGGCATGGCTGGTCGAGATCGCCGGCCAGCGCGACGCGCAGAAGCTCATCCAGGCGCACGCCACCAAGTTCAAGAAGGACCTCTTCTCCGACAACATCGAATTCCAGACGACGATGGACGGCCGGCGGCAGCTCCGCCGCTACGTGCCGGAGCTCGACGCCGAGGGCGTGCAGGACCTGCCACCCGAGGACCTGCGCCGCTTCGCGTTCAAGATGGCCACCGGCTCGGGCAAAACCTGGGTAATGGCTATGGCGATCGCCTGGGCCCGCTCCCACAAGCAGCGCGTGCCCGGCTCGCCGCTCTCAACCAACTTCCTGATCGTCGCACCAAACGTGATCGTCTACCAGCGGCTGGAGAAGGACTTCGCGGCGAACCGGATCTTCTACGAGTTACCGCTGATTCCTCCCGAGTGGCACGGCGCGTTCAACCAGAAGGTGATCCTGCGTGGCGAGGCCGCCGAGCCCGACCCCTCCGGCAACCTCTTCCTCACCAACATCCACCAGCTCTACGAGTCGCGCGACGAAGAGTGGACGCCCGCGAACGCCATCGAGGCGCTGCTCGGTAGGAAGCCTGCGAAGGACCTTGCCGCCTCGCGCCAGCGCTCGATGCTGGAGCGCGTGAAGGCGCTCAAGGACCTCGTCGTCCTGAACGACGAGGCGCACCATGTCCACGACGAGGACCTGGCCTGGAGCCAGTCGCTGCTCGCCGTGCACCGCGCGCTGCCGCAGGGCCTCGGCCTCTGGCTCGACTTCTCGGCCACGCCTAAGGACCAGAACGGGATGTATTTCCCGTGGACGGTCTGCGACTACCCGCTCGCCCAGGCGGTGGAGGACCGCATCGTCAAGGCGCCGCTCATCGTTACCAAGGAGGACGACCACAGTCAGCCCAAGGAGGATCCGGACGGCGTCACCAAGGACAACATCGGCGAGAAGTACGGCTACTGGCTGCGAGCGGCGGTGCAGCGCTGGAAGGAACACCATAAGGTCTACAAGCATCTTGGTACGCGGCCGTTGCTCTTCATCATGGCCGAGAAGAACGCCTACGCCGACGCCATCGGCGAGTATCTGTGGAAGACCAAGGAGTTCGGCCTCAAGGAGTCCGAGGTGCTGGTGATCCACACCGACGCCGCTGGCGAGATTACCAAAAAGGACCTCGACAAGGCCCGCGAAGCGGCCCGCGACATCGACAAGGCCGAGAGCAAGGTCAAGGCGATCGTTAGCGTGCTGATGCTTCGCGAGGGCTGGGACGTGCGCAACGTGACCGTCGTCCTCGGACTTCGTCCGTTCACGGCGAAGGCCGAGATTCTGCCCGAGCAGGTGATCGGCCGCGGCTTACGGTTGATGACGCAGGTCAGCCCGGACCGGACGCAGACGCTCGAAGTCCTCGGCACCCGCAACCTGCTCAACGTGCTGCGCACGAAGCTCGAAGCCGAGGGCGTGGGTGTTGCGAGCACCAAGACGGATCCGCCGCCGCCGGTCATCATCGCGCCGGTGCAGGAGCGACTGAAATACGACATCGCCATCCCGATTACCAAACCGAGCCTGGAGCACGATACCCGCAAGCTCTCCGAGCTGAAGGTGGACACGCTCGAAGCCATCTACGAGCGGGAGGAGCTCGCCGAACCGTTCCGGGTAAAGCTGAAGCTCGAGTTCGCGACGACGGAGACGGAGGTCCACCAGGCCGACATTGCGGCAGGCGAGCTTCCGGCCGCGCAGGAGCTGCTTGCCAGCATCACCAACAAGGTCATCGACCGGGCGAAGCTGCCGAACCGCTTCGCCGAGCTGTACCCCATGGTGCGGGACTACGTTGCGACCCGCTGCTTCGGCAAGTCGGTCAACCTCGATGACGAGGCGCTGCGCTCCCATCTCGCACGGCTGGAGCTGCAGGAGGGCATCGCCAAGTACCTGGCTCGCAGGATCGCGGAGCTGACCGTCGAGCACCGGGCGATCGAGTTCGACCGCGCAGACTTCCGGCTCTCTGAGACGAAGCCCTTCAGTTGGCGTCGCAATCTGCCCCCGCTCGAGGCCAAGAAAACGGTCTTCAACTACGTCGCCACCTACAACGATTTCGAGCGCCGGTTCGCCGAATTCCTGGACAAGAAAGCGGATGACGTGGTGCGGTTCGCAGCGCTGGGTACGACCGAGCAGGGTGAATCGGGGACGCAATTCCGCGTGGATTACCTGAAGGCAAGCGGTGCCATCGGTTTCTATTACCCCGATTGGGTCGTGGTACAGAAGACAGGCGACGGCGAAATCAATTGGATCATCGAGACCAAGGGGAGGGTGTGGGAAGGAACGGCCGCGAAGGACAAGGCGATCGAGACCTGGTGCAATCGCGTCAGCCTAGCGACGGGTGCAGTCTGGAAGTACGCCCGCATCAACCAGTGTGAGTTCGACCCAGCTGCTGCGAGCGACTTTGGAGACCTCGTTAATGGCAAGTGATCGGCAGGATCGCGAGAAGGTGCCTAACAACAGCATGCAGCGGACGGCGCTGCGCGCCGCCGCTGATGCTGAACGTTAGACAATCAAAGAAGTGGACACGATGTACATGTGAACGACGCTTGATCTTCAGTCAGAGAACGGCCGAAGAGGCCAAGGTGCCGTTCTACCTGGTCGTCAACCTGGCCGTGGGCGGCGGCTGGCCCATCGACGAGGCGGCGAGTCCCTCGTATCTGTACGTCGATCGCGTGCGGGTGTACGTCCCACAGCCTTGATGCGGCGCAGGCGGCCGGTGCGATCGAAGTTCTGTCGTGGACGTGCGGCCGAGCAGGCCGGCGTCGCCACCGGGGATCGGGTCGGGCCGCGTGTGCACGGAGACAGGCCTCGCGGCGGGGCCGTGGTGCCCGGCCAAGGTGAAGGGGCGAGTGCTTGCGGGCGATGTGCGCGCGTGCGAGGTGCACGAGCGCCATGCCGTCGATGCGCGGAGCGGCGCGTTTCTGTGTGGGGAATGCATGGCGGGGCGGGAGGTCGCGTGGCGGGCGCTGGCGAGGTGGCCGGCGGACATCGAGGCGTATCTTCGGGTGCGGGGCAAGCCGGCGCTTCCGGTCCACGACCCTGGCCGCGCGGCGATCGCGCCCGGCGGGCACGTGCTTGCGTGCAGCGACGTGGAGGAGAGCAGGTACGTGAAAGCCCGGCGGAAGACGTGGGCGCAACTGCTCGCGCGGGTGTATGGTGTGGGCGCGCTCAGGTGCGCGCTGTGCGGGGGGCGGAGGCGCATAATCGCGTGGATCACTGATCCCGAGGCGATTGAGCGCTTCCTGCGCCATGTGGGGAAGTGGAGTCCGCGCGGGGAGCGGAGTCAGCCCGAGGGAGGCGGCGCCGGGGCGAAAACACCGGCCAGAGGCCGTTTCGGAGGCGTTCAGGCAGCCCGGATCTCTGCGCGGGCTCGCGCGGAGCGCCTCAAGAGTTCGCGCGACCGTTGATTGACCGCGGCGAGGGTCGCGGTTACGATAGTGGATAATGAAAACGCGAACAGCATTTCCTATGCGTAACCATGCCATGATGCGTTCGCGCTCGAGAGAATTTCGCGTTTCGACGAGACGTTCGAGGCCGCTCGCTTCGCTCCTGTGGGCGGTCGCCGCCATCGCGGGCAGCGCCTGGGCGGGCGCGCCGCCCGAAACGGAGGTCCAGGGCCTGTACGAGGAGACCGGAACGGATGCCGCCGGCGCATTCAAGCTGGAGGCACGGGTCGTCGCCCAGGGCAAGGGCATCTACAAGGTGCTCGTCCGCCAGCGCCTCGGCGGCGACAAGATCGCCCGCGTCGATCTCGTCGGGAAGACTATTGCCGAGGCCGTGACCTTCGCGGGCAAGGCGGGGGAGGTCCAGTGGAGCGCCGCCTACGCCGCCGGCGCGGTCAAGGGTGCGTATTCCGCCCAAAGCGGACAGCCATTCCGCTCCATTCCGGACACCGGTTCCGGCGCATTCCGGACAGGTCGGAGCGTAGCGACGCTGGCGTTGTCTCCTTGGGTTGTACATTTCGTCCTGTCATCTGTCAAGACCCCGTGGTTGCGCCGGGGCGCGCGGTAGGGGGCCGTAACGGAAGGAGGCCGTAGGCCGACTGGAGTTACGGCCCCCTACCGCGAGAATATTACCTCGTCTTCATTCCTCGCATCTTCCGGATCGATTCACCCTGGAGGGTAATGCGATGCGCGTTGTGCGTCAGGCGATCGCATACCGCATCCGCGACCCTACCGCGAGAATATTACCTCGTCTTCATTCCTCGCATCTTCCGGATCGATTCACCCTGGAGGGTAATGCGATGCGCGTTGTGCGTCAGGCGATCGCATACCGCATCCGCGACCGTGTCATCGCCGATGAACGAATGCCATTTCTTCGGGTCGAATTGGCTCGTGATGATCGTTGAGCGCGTGGCGTAACGGTCCTCGAGGATCTCGCGCAGATCGTGACGCTCCACGCCCTCCATGGGCGCACACCCCAAGTCGTCGATGATCAGGAGGTCCGTCTTGGCCAGGCGCTGAAGGAGGCGGGCGAAGGTCCCATCCGCCTTCGCCTGATAAAGCTCCCCAAAAAGCCGCGGCGTGCGCGTGTACAGCACCCTGAAGCCGTCGCGACAGGCTTTCTCTCCGAGCGCGCAGGGCAGATATGTCTTGCCCAGCCCCGTGGCGCCGGTGATGATCAGATTCTGGTGCAGCCTGATCCACTCGCAGGAGATCAGGTCGAGGATCTGCGACTTGCGAAGATTGCGCGGGTGTCCGAAGTCGATTTCCTCGACCGTGGCGGCCACGGGGAAGCGGGCTTCCCGAAGACGCTGTGTCCGCCGACGATTCTCGCGCGCCGTCCACTCGGCATCGACGAGCAGACCGAGGAGATCGGCGGGCCCCAGTTGTCGGTCGCCGCGCTCTTGCCATTGCTCGAAAGCCCCGAGCATGCCGCTCAGCTTCATCGCGGACAGCTTCTCCTTGGTCTGTGCGACAATCATGGGATTGCTCCTTTCGTTATGCGTAGTACTGGCTCCCGCGCACGTTCTCGTGCGCCGGCAATGCTTGCGCCGTCCTTGCGGGTAACGGTCTCTCCTCCAGTTGGTGTTTCAGGATCGATTCCACGGCCCGATACGAGTAGTTGCGGCACGCGACAGCTCTCGCGCAGGCCTTTTCCACTCGGCCCTGCGTGAATCGCTTCTCGAGTCGGATGACTCCCAGGCAGGCACGATACCCCTGTTCGGGGTGCGGCCGGTCTTCCATGATTCGTGCGAGGAGCTCCGCGGTTGCCGGCCCGATCTTCTTGCCCCACTCGATGATCCGCGACGGCGTCCACTCCAGGTGCTTCTGGTGCGACCGTGGCATGTGGTCCCTCAGCGTCGTATACCCGAATCTCCGGCGCGAGCGCTGGTGGCTCGCAATGCGGATGTGATTGAGGAAGACCTCCACGGCCCGCGCCGTGGCGCGGATGTCGACTTGCTTGTGAATGTGGTGGTACGAGACGCTGTAAAAGTGCCCGTCGAATTCCACGTGGTAGTCCAGATTGACGCGCGCGCCGATCTTCCACTCCGCAAATTCGTAAGTCTGTGCGGGCAAAGGCTTGAGGGCCGGCTTGTCGAGCTCCTCAAAGAGCTGACGGCGCGACTTGCCGAGCTTGCGCATGGGACGGTTGTTGAGCCGCTCCAGCAGCTCCTTGATCGCGGCGTTGACCGCGTCAAGCCCGACGAGGATCCGGTTCCGCAGCACGGCGATAATCCAGCGCTGCGCCAGCAGGACTCCACTCTCGACTTTCGCCTTGTCCCTCGGCGCTCCCGGTCGGGCCGGCACCACGCAGGTGTCGAAGTGTTTCGCCAATTCCTGGTACGCCGGATTCAAGTCCGGATCGTAGCGACACGGCTTCTTGATGCCCGTCTTTGTCTGGTCGGGGACGATCATGCCGGGGACGCCCCCGAGAAACTCCAGGGCATGCACATGGCACCCAAGCCAGTCCGGCGCCGTTTGCGTCGCCGTCGCTTCCGCGTACGTGTAGTTGCTCGCCCCGAGCACCGCGACGAAGAGCTGGGCCGTGACCCGTTCTCCCGAGAGTGGGTCGATCATGGGGATGCCGTCGCCGGAATAGTCGACAAAGAGTTTCTCGCCGGCTTTGTGCTCTTGGCGCATCCAGGCGCCGAGTGTTCCCGCCCAGCGCCGGTAGCGCGTGCAGAACTGGCTGTACTTGTAACCCTCCGGGTGCTGCTCCCTGTATTCCTGCCAGAGCAGCGCCAGGGTAACATGTTTTCGCCTTAATTCGGCGTGCACGTAGGCCCAGTCCGGCAGCGCGCGGCCGCTCTCGCCCTGCCCCTTTGCGCGGAACAGACGCGCCTGGAGCGCTTCGTCGTCGAGTCCTTCGGGCACCGGCCAGGTGATGCCGGCGCGCTCCGCGCGCTCAAGGTACTCGCCCACCGTAGAATGCCCCATCCCGAGGCTCTGGGCTATCCGGCGTATGCTGAGGCCTTCTGCCTTCAGCCGCAAGATTTCTCGAATCTTTCGCATGGACAATCGCTTTCTTGCCACTGGGCACCTCCTTCGGGTGCCCAGTAAACGTCTTGTCCAGCGTCACGTCAAAGCCCCT
>Ga0209096_1003063_pt1 | contig 15098 bp, 12 predicted proteins | sample AD_UKC034_MetaG_FD_184407 | JGI IMG/M metagenome (GOLD analysis project Ga0209096, IMG submission 184407) | Active sludge microbial communities of municipal wastewater-treating anaerobic digesters from USA - AD_UKC034_MetaG (SPAdes) (version 2) | ecosystem: Engineered > Bioreactor > Anaerobic >... | reverse complement strand
TTTACATCATCTCCCTTGTCTTCGGGATCACCTTCGGAATCAAGCTCATGGAAAAGGGGGAAGACAGGGCACAAAACAACTACCATGACCTGGCATCCATCATCCCGGAGGCGAGCAGAATCGCCGAGGAAGAAGGCGACCACGAAAAAATGCTTGTTGAACTTATCGACGAAGAACGACTCCGGTACGTCGGTTCCATAGTCCTCGGGCTGAATGACGCCCTCGTCGAGCTGACCGGGGCACTCGCGGGATTCACCCTGGCACTCCAGAACACCCGGTTGATAGCCATGATGGGTCTCATAACCGGAATCGCCGCATCCCTGTCCATGGCCGCCTCGGAATACCTGTCGACCAAATCGGAAGGAAACGGCCGTCATCCCGTGAAGGCCAGTTTCTACACGGGCGCCGCCTACATGGCGACGGTCTTCCTCCTCGTTCTCCCTTTTTTCATCCTCAGCCATTACATGGCCGCCCTGGGCCTGACGCTCCTCAGCGGGCTCCTTGTCATTGTCGTCTTTTCCTATTACACATCCGTCGCAAAAGACCTGCCCTTCTGGAGCCGTTTTTTCGAGATGGCAGCCATCAGCCTCGGCGTGGCGGCGCTCAGTTTCGGCATCGGGTATCTCGTCAGGCATTTCATGGGAATCGAAATATAGAGGAACGGGCCCCCCTTTCCAAATTGTTTTTTTCATCCTTTTGTGAGAAGAGTTCAAAGGGGAATTCGAATACCCGCTTCGGGAGATGGCAACATGAAACGCTTTTTTGTCCTTGTCCTGGCCGCAGGATTCCAAAAAAATGATCCCGGTCGGTTTGATTTTGACGGAACGGGACATTATATTGCAGGTGGCGCTCACAAGGCGATAAACTCAAAAAGAGAGGCGCAGGAATCCCATGGAGAAACACCATAAATTTTCCATCTGGTACATCCTTCTGGCTTTCTGGCTCGTCCTCATCATCCAGAACTACATCGCCACCATGATGGCCGTGCAAACGATCCCTTACAGCCAGTTTCTCAAGCTGGTGAAGGACGGCAAGGTCACGGAGGTGGCCATCACGGAAAACCAGATCCAGGGCACCATGACGACGGAGAAGGGGGAACAGGAATTCCGGACCGTCCGGGTGGACCCCGATCTCTCCGATCTCCTGGAACAGTACCACATCACCTTCAAGGGACAGATCCAGTCGACCTTTATCCGGGACGTCCTCTCCTGGGTCTTGCCCATCCTCATTTTCGTCGCCATCTGGTACTTCATGATGAAGCGGCTGACGGGTCAGCAGGCGGGATTCATGACCCTAGGCAAGAACAAGGCGAAAATCTACATGGAAGATGAGCTGAACGTCACCTTCAGGGATGTGGCCGGTGTTGACGAAGCCAAACAGGAACTGGTGGAAGTGGTCGCATTCCTGAAGGAGCCCGGTAAATTCACCGAGCTGGGGGGAAAGATCCCGAAAGGCATTCTCCTCGTCGGTCCTCCAGGAACGGGGAAGACCCTCCTCGCCAGGGCCGTCGCCGGAGAGAGCGGCGTCCCTTTTTTCAGCCTGAGCGGGTCCGAATTCGTCGAAATGTTCGTTGGCCTCGGGGCGGCCCGGGTGCGGGATCTTTTTGTTCAAGCCAAGGAGAAGGCCCCCTGCATCATTTTCATCGATGAACTGGATGCCCTGGGAAAAGCCAGGGGTTTCAGCGGCATGGGAGGCCACGATGAACGGGAGCAGACCCTGAACCAGCTTCTCGTGGAGATGGACGGATTTGACCCCAAGGCGGGCGTCATTCTCATGGCGGCGACAAACCGCCCCGAAATTCTCGATCCGGCCCTTCTGAGACCGGGGAGGTTCGACCGCCACGTCCTCGTGGACCGCCCGGACAAGCAGGGCCGCCTTGAAATCCTCAAGGTCCATCTACGCAACATCAAAGCCGATCCCGACCTGAAGGTGGAAAAAATCGCCGACATGACCCCGGGCATGGTGGGCGCCGACCTGGCCAATCTGGTCAACGAGGCGGCCCTCCTGGCCGTCCGGCGGGGCCGGAAAACGGTTGGCATGGCCGATTTCGAAGAAGCGGTGGAACGGCTCATCGCCGGGCTGGAAAAGAAAAACCGCCTGATCAACAAGCGTGAAAGGGAAACAGTCGCCCATCACGAGGTGGGTCACGCCCTCGTCGCCCTTTCCCTGCCGGGGACGGACCCGGTTCACAAGATTTCCATCATACCCCGGGGTATCGCCGCCCTGGGGTACACCATGCAGGTCCCCACGGAAGACCGGTTTCTCATGAGCCGGACCGAGCTTCTCAACCGGATCGCCACGCTTCTCGGCGGCCGTGCGGCCGAGGAAATCGTCTTCGGGGACGTCTCCACGGGCGCCCACAACGATCTGGCCCGGGCCACGGACATCGCCCGGAGCATGGTGAAGGAATACGGAATGAGCGCCCGCCTGGGCCAGGTCTATTTCGCCGAGGAAAAGAAACCGGCCTTCCTGGCTGCGGGCTTCCTCGACAAGCAGGACTACAGCGAATCAACCGCCGAAATCATCGACGCCGAAATTCAGGCGATCATATCGGGGGAATTCGAACGGGCCCTGGAAATACTCAGGAAGAAAAAAGACATCCTGGTGCGGGGCGCCGCGATGCTTCTGGAACGGGAAAAAATCGAGGGCGCCGAGCTGGCGGCTCTCATGAATGAAACACCCGGAAAAACCCCGGCGTGATATTTCCCGTTGACAGGACCGGGAGTTTCTCCCTATAGTTCAGCCTGTCCGCCCGAACGGTAAGGAGGGCGTCGCCCCCGGGACATCGGCCCGTTTACACGAAAACCCGGGGAAACGGGGTTTTAAGACGTAACGGATATCGCATTCATGAGAGACCTGACACTTGAACGGGTAGCCATCGTCGGACCGGGGCGCCTGGGAACGGCCCTGTCCTATAAATTCGCCCGGGACGGCAAGGAGGTGGCCCTGTATTACCACAATGCTGATTTCTGTCGCGAACTCAACGAGACCCGTCTCAACCCCCGTCATCTCACGAAAGACCTGGTCAGGCTTTCGGGGACCCTTGAAAAGGTCCCAAGGCTCCCGAATAATGTTCAGGCGACGAACGACCTGGAAAAGATCGTGGAGGAAAACGACACGGTCATCCTCTCCGTCACCATGCAGCGACTGCCCGATGTGCTCACCTATCTGAAGCCGCTCATGGCACAGAAAAAAAAACCGACCCTCCTCATCTCTCCCATCAAGGGCCTCGCCTCCGATGAAAAGACGAAGTCCCTCGTCACCCCGTCCCAGGTCATTCAGAACCACCTGTTCGACATTCCGCACAAATATGAGCTTCTGTGCATCGGGGGACCTTTTTTCGATGTCGACATCGCCCTGGGGAAACCCGTCTGTGTCACCATCGCGGGAAACAAGAAGACGGCCCGGACCGTGAAAAAAGAGCTGATCGAACTGAACCGGAGGGAACTGGCCGCTTTTTACAATTTCGACATGATCGGCGTGGAAGCCTGCGGGGCCCTGAAAAATATCGTGGCCAATCTCAAGGGCGTTTTTCAGGGCATCCACCTGGGCAATTCCATTCCTGGAACGCTCTTCGCAAGGTCCGGCGTGGAAATCCGGTCGCTCTCTAAAATTCTCGGGGGCAGTTTCCAGTCTTTTTACAGCCAGGCGGGCGTCGGGGATATGTACGTCACCCTGTCGTCGGACGCCAGCAAGAATTACCGGTACGGCGTCCTGTATTACGAGAACTACACGGGGAACCCCGTGGAAACCCACATGAAGGTGCTGGAAAAAATCGACGGCACGCCGGAAGGGCCGAACACCATCCGAAACGTTCACCTCTACCTGGAACGAAAAAACATGTACAGTCCCCTCTTCCACTGCGCTTTCAAGATATTCAACGAAATCCGGAAAAAAGATGAGATCGAGGAGCGGATCATCCAGGCCTGTCAGTTCGACCAGAGGGAAAAGGAATACATCGGAATCTTCTCGCGAGTCCTGTACCGCCTGTTCCCGGCTCTGTGGTATCGCCGCCACAAGGGAATCCTGTCCAGGTTTCAGATCTGACGGGATCTTTTTAAGGAGTGCCCTGTTCCCCCCGAAAACCCTGGAAAGCACGGGCCAGCCGTTGAAAAGATGGGGGGCGGGGAAGTGAAAAGCCCTTGACCGGTCGAACGACCGTTTTCAGCTTCGTCTCGATTTGTATATTTCCTCTATTTTCTTCAATGTTCCCAGATACCGTTCACGATATTCCAGGCCCTTCTGGTTGGAGATGTCGTCCATGAGGAGGGCCGCCTGGGGAAGGATGTCGATTCCGTATCGATTCAGTCCTTTCCTGTCGGCCTCGTCGAGAATCAGAATGGAATAATACTTGACGAGGATTCGCGTCCGGGAATCCCGGCGGGCCAGGTAGGCCTTCCCACCGAGGGTTTCGAGAAAAAAAGAGGCATAAATGTAAAGATCCTTGAGGGAGGTGCGGATTTCAGGGTTTCTCTCCTGAACGCCCGCCATGATCCACTCGTATAGAAGCTCGAAAAGGGGCTCCGTGGCCTCCTTTTCCTCGTTCAGAACAGCCTTGGCGAGGGCGATTCTCTTTCCCTTCAATTCCCGGTAAAAGTGGGCGGTGTTCTTCATCAGGATGTATACATCCCTCGTCTCCCCGGATATGACGGGCGGATTCCGGGAAAGCAGGGTGATCGCCCTGAGAAGGGTATCGTAAACGCCGCCTTCCAGACGATAGGATTCCACGTAGGGCTGGTGATCCAGATAGTCGCAGAAAAGAATGACTTCCTTTTGAAGGGCCCCGTATAAATCGCCGTCCCGGGGGGCGCCCGCCCCCTGAGGGCCTTTCCCTCTGAAGGCACCGTTTTCTTTCAACAGCCCTTCGCTAATCTTTTTTCTGTAGACACCGTCGTGGGTCGTCCCTTCCCTTTCCCCGGAATCTTTTTCCTGGAGCAGGGAAAGAGGGTTGCCCGTTTCGATGAAACGATGTCCCCTCTCCTGCACTTCATTCCAGTTGACGGCCAGAAACCCGCCCCCCACCACCAGGAGAAAGATGACGACCATCCACAGGGTCCCCTTCCCGCCAGACATGTCGCCCCTCGTTTCTTTTTCCATGTCTCACCTGAGTGACGAATCTTTGAACAGCCCCATAGGAAACGAATGTATGTGGGTTTCCAGGGAACCTTTATCAGCGTTTCCACGGCTGAACAAAAGGCCCCAGGAAGGCATGCGTCGGCTATGACAACCAATTATTTTTCATCATTATGAAAAAAGCCCGATGCTGTCAAGGTGAAACAGGGAAGGACCCGGTGCCTTTAATATTTCGTTGACATCATTTTCCGGGAAAGATAAGAGACATGCGAAAAAAACAGCCACAGAAGAGAGCGAATCATGAAGATAAAGAACCTTTTGGTAACGGGCGGATGCGGTTTTATCGGCAGCAATTTCATCCGGTACCTCCTGGATAGGCCCGATTGCCCGGACAGGATCATCAATGTCGACAGGCTGACCTATGCGGGAAACCCGGAAAACCTGATCGACATTCCCGCCAGGTATCCCGACCGCTACGTTTTTGAACGGGCGGACATCTGCGACTTCGAGGGCTTGAAAGAGCTCTTTGAAAAATACGAGGCCGACGGTATCTGTCATTTTGCCGCCGAATCCCACGTGGATCGATCCATCAAGCGGCCGGGAGCCTTTGTTCACACCAATATCATCGGTACTTACAACCTTCTGGAAATCGCCCGGGCCGTCCCAGACCGTTTTGTCCTCTTCCACCACGTCAGCACCGACGAGGTTTACGGGAGCCTGGGGAAACGGGGCTATTTCCGGGAAAGCACACCCTACCGCCCCAGCAGCCCCTACTCGGCCTCCAAGGCTTCCTCGGACCACCTGGTCCGGGCCTATTACAGGACATTCGGGGTTCCCGTGACGATCTCGAACTGTTCCAACAATTACGGTCCCTACCAGTTTCCGGAAAAGCTCATCCCTCTCATGATTCTCTACGCCCTCCGGGGCAAGGCTCTCCCCGTTTACGGTGACGGCAAAAACGTCAGGGACTGGCTCTACGTGGAGGACCACTGCGACGCCGTCTGGAGGATCATGCAATCGGGCAAAAAAGGGCAGACCTACAACATCGGGGGAAACATGGAGATGGAAAACATCGCCATCGTCGAGATGATCTGCGATATCCTCGATGATCGGGTCGGCCTCCTGAATGGGGGCCCCCGCCGGCGTCTCATCTCTTTTGTCAAGGACCGGCCGGGCCATGACAGGCGGTACGCCATCGACGCCACGAAGATCCAAAAGAATCTCGGCTGGACACCCCGGGAGTCTTTCCTCACGGGGCTGGGAAAAACCATCCAGTGGTATCTCGATCATCCCCGTTGGGTCGAGAGAATCCAAACGGGTGAATACCAGTCATGGATCAAAGAACAGTATGACCCATGAAAGCCGGGCTTCGCAACAGCCTCCATAGGTCCTCGAGAGCGTTTTTCTCGGCTTTATGAAAGGCGGCGGAACCCTGGCCGCAATACCGCCGGGCAAGGTTACAAGCTCACCAACCGCAAGGGCTTCACATCGATTTCCCGCCACACGCCGCCGGTTACGTATGGGTCGGCCCTGAGCCAATCTTCCAGATCCTGCCGGGACGGGAAATCCATGAAAATGACCGATCCGATCATTCCCCCTTCATCATCGAGAATGGCTCCCCCGTGAAGGAAGTGACCAAGCTCCTTCATCCTTTTCACATTCTCCAGGTGAGCCGGCCGGGCTTTCGCTCTCCGTTCCGCCGCCCCTTCGTCCCTGCCATCATAAGCCGTGACCAGAAACTGCATAAGCCCTCTCTCTTTAGCTCCAGCGCTCTATTGGCCCTCGAACCGGGGTTTTCTCTTCTCGAAGAAAGCCGCCGAACCCTCCCGGTAGTCCCGGGTTTTCCCCGCCTGCACCATGCCGGCCCGTTCCCTCTCGAGCTGCCTCTCCAGAAGATCCATCATGGAGTGATTCAGGTTGTCCTTGGCAATGGCGAAAGCCTTTGTCGGCCCTGCGGCCAGCCGTTCGGCCAGCTTTTTCGTCTCCGCCTCGAGAAGCTCGTCGGCTACCACGAGGTTCACGAAACCCCAGTCCAGGGCCTCTCGAGCGTCAAAAACGGGGTCCAGGAAAATCAGCTCGGACGCCTTGCCGAAACCGACGAGAAGAGGGAGGAGGAGTCCCCAGGCCCCGTCGGGAACGAGAGCCACGCTGGTGTATGCCTGGCGGAACTTGGCGGAAGAGGCGCAGATCCTGAGGTCGCAGGAAGCGGCGAGACTGAGCCCCCCGCCTCCCGTGGCGCCGTTGATGGCGGCGATCACCGGTTTCGGCATGTTCCGGATGTTGATGATCGCGACATTCAGAAGCTTGATGACCTGCCGCAGGGGATCGGCGGGATCCCGATCCATGGATTCCCGGAAGGCCGCAAGGTCCCCGCCGGAACAGAAAGCCCTGCCCGATCCGGTGATCACGACGGCGCGTGTTTCATCATCGTCGGCCGCCATCTCAAGAGCGTGAACCAGCTCGGCGAGATGTTCCGAATCCAGGGCATTGAGAGATTTGGGGCGATTCAGCGTGATCGTCGTGACATTTTCCTCTTTTTGAAAAAGCAGATTTTGAAACATATTTCCCCTCACTTTTCTGCAGACGGCCTCGGAAATGGGAGCACCGTGGGATCATCCCTGGATGAAAATGGTTCCCTCTTTCAGCCTCTCGATGAAATGGAAAGAACTTTCGACAACTTTCGGAAAGCCATTTTAGATAAAGATCCCCGGCCTGTCAACCCGCTCTCCCCTTCCAGGGGCAACGGAAATTGTCTTGACAGAGCTGTCAAAGATGAATAGCGTTTTACTGGCCGTCGCGAAGAGCAACGCTCAGCAAACATCCAGACCCCTTTACGCAGGAACGCTTAACCCGCGCCTTGGAAGAGTCAAAAAGGTGCACCCCCTCTTTTTTTAAAATCGGCTCGATACAGGGACGGCTGGAGGACAAGAAACGGCGAACCATGAAAGTCATCATGCAGCCTGTCGGTTTCGTCCGGACGGAGGCCCGGCAGATCCCGAAACATTTCTCCATTTCCCAGGTCGAAGGGGAACTGGTCATTGACGAAGCCTACCGGGACGGCCTGGAGGGGATCTCGCCGGGTGATCGAATCGTCGTCCTTTTCTGGTTCCACAAGAGTGAAAAGTTTTCCCCGGCCTACCTGAAGCAGTATCCCCGGGGGGACCGGCAACGCAAGAAACGGGGTGTTTTCAATTTGTGCTCTCCCATTCGCCCGAATGCCATCGGCCTTTCCATCGTTCATGTCCTCGAAAAAAAAGGAACAACCCTGCGCGTCCGTGGCATCGACATGCTGGACGGGACACCGATCCTTGACCTGAAGCCCTGCAAGGAAATCGAAGGGGATGGAAAGCCGTAAAAACCATGGACATGGGGACCAACATCTTTTATAGTACGGTCCATCGGAAAAGGCCAAAGACCCCGGCATGGGCCCCTTGCCGGATAAGGAAACGGCCGTTTAACGACCATGTCAACGGTGATACGGGACAGGAGGCAACATGGAAAAAAGTAGAACGGGCCTGATCTTCATTCTCATGCTGGCGGCCTGGCTGTCCGGCTGTGCCGCTCTGGGCGCTGGTGCCGCCGCTGTCACGGCGGGGACGGGAACCTACCTGTATGTGAACGGAGAAATGAAGACCGATTACCCCTATTCCTTCGAACGGGTCTGGAAGGCCACTGAAAAGGTAATCGCCGCCATGAAGGGCACCGACGTGGTGCCTTCGAGAGAGATCAGCGAAGGAACCATCGAAGCCACCATTGACGGGGAGAGAGTCCGGTTTTTCGTGAAATACAAAGCCGTCAACGCCACCACCGTGGCGATCCGTGTGGGTGTTCTCGGAAGCGAGCAATCCTCCCAGTTTCTTCACGACAAGATTTCCCGTTTTCTGGCGGACGGTTCTTAAAAACCGCTTTTCCTGACATGTGGAAAAAACTCCTTCCGGGAATCCTCCTTGGCATTGTCTTCGGGTTTTTCGCATTGAAGGACGTCCATTACGGGGAGGTTCTGGAGGGCGTGAAAAACGCGAAAAGAGGGTTCCTCTTCCTGTCCGCCGGTCTCCTTCTCGTCATGCAGGTCTTGAGATCCTACCGGTGGGGCGTCATCCTGAAACCCCTGACTCCGGTGGCTTCCCTGACGCTCTTTTCTGTCACCAGCGTCGGGTTCCTGGCCATCGCCGCCGTTCCCGCCCGGATCGGCGAGCTGGCCAGACCTTATCTGATCAGCCGCAGAACGAATCTTCCCTTGTCGTCGGGCATCGGATCGATCATCGTCGAGAGAGTGCTCGACGTTCTTTCCATTCTTCTCGTTCTTTCCATCGCCGTTTTTTTCTTCCCCATACCTTCCTGGATGATCCGGGGAAGCGCCCTTTTCTTCACTGCCATGGCTCTTTCCGTCGTCGTTTTCCTCGCCGTTCTGAAAGCGAAGGCTCCCCGCCGGGTCCTGCTTGGCTGGATAAACAGGCTTCCGGAAAAACAGGCCGGGAAGCTTCGAACATGGACGGGACAGCTCGTGGACGGCTTGACCGCCTTCCGGAAAAAAGGGCTTATTTTCTATCTCGCCATCCTGTCTCTGGTCATCTGGTCGGTGAACGCCCTGGCCCTCTATGCTCTTTTTCTGGCCCTGGACATAGCCCTGCCCCTGTCGGCCGCTTATGCCCTTCTGGCCATGATCATCGTCGGTATCACACTCCCCGCTGCGCCCGGGTTCGTCGGAAACTGGCATTTTTTCTGTGTTCTCGGCCTGACGCTTTTCGGCATTTCGAGAACGGAAGCCCTGACCTATGCCGTTCTGAATCATTTCATCAGCATGGCCGTCATTTTCTCACTGGGTCTTCTCTTTCTTCCCTCGAACATGGACATGTTCTCCCTGGAGAGAAAATCATGACCTTCACGGCCTATCCACCGGCATCTTCCTTTTTGACGTCAATCCCGTAACTGCGGATTTTACGGTGCAGGTTGCTCCGCTCCAGTCCGAGAGTCTTCGCCGTTCTCGAGATGTTCCAGTCGTTTTCCTCGAGCTTTCGAAGGATGTACGTTTTTTCAAAATCGGCCTTCGCTTCCCTCAAGGACCCGGAGGGGTTCGACGCACTCTCGGCGGACGGCAGGTGTTTCTCTCCCAGGGGGGGGATGTCATCCTCCGTTATCAGATCGGCGGGTGTCATGATGACCAGTCGCTCGACGATGTTTTTCAGTTCGCGGACGTTTCCCGGCCAGTCATGTTTCTTGAAAAGCTCGATGGCTCCTTCGGTCATGTATTTTTCGGGAATACCCTCCTTTGCGGAAAACTCCTTCAGGAATCGTTGAACCAGGGGCGCGATATCCTCTTTCCGCGTTCTCAAAGCAGGGATATAAAGGGGTATGACGTGGAGACGGTAATAGAGATCCTGGCGGAACCGGCCTTCCTCCATTTCTTTTTCCAGGTCCTTGTTTGTCGCCGCCAGGACGCGAACATCCACGTCTATGTAACGGGCCCCGCCGACCCTCTCCAGCTTTTTCTCCTGGAGTATCCGGAGAATTTTCGCCTGGGCCTTGAGGCTCATGTCAGCCACTTCGTCGAGAAACATGGTCCCGCCGTCGGCCATTTCGAACTTCCCCCGTTTTTTCCCCGTCGCACCGGTAAAGGACCCTTTTTCGTGTCCGAAAAGTTCGCTTTCGATCAATTCCTCCGGGATGGCGGCGCAGTTGACCTCCACGAAGGGGGCGTCGGCCCTCCGGCTCTTCCTGTGAATGGACCGGGCCACAAGCTCCTTCCCCGTGCCGTTCTCACCCATGATGAGAACCCAGGCATTCGTCGGGGCAATAATCTGTATCATTTCACGGAGTTCATCGATCTCCCGGCTGCTCCCCGTCAGTTCATAATCATGCTGGATCTTTCTTTTCAGGAGCCTGTTTTCCTCCTCCAGGCGGGCCATTTCCAGGGCGTGACCGACAATAAGAACAATCTTCTCGAGAGACAGGGGTTTTTCCACAAAATCGAAGGCGCCCAGCTTTGTCGACTTCACCGCCGATTCAATGGTTCCATGACCGGACATCATGATGACCTGGATCTGGGGATACCGGGATTTGACGACTTTCAGGACATCGACGCCGTCCATGCCGGGAAGCCAGATGTCCAGCAGAATCAGGTCGGGCAGTTCGTCCTCGATGATCTGGAGACATTCCTCTCCGCTCCCGGCGGTCAGGACATCATAGCCCTCGTCGGCAAGAATTCCCTTCAGGGAAAGACAGATGCTCTCTTCGTCGTCAACGACAAGAATGGACTTGTGTCTCATGCCTCAGCTCTTGCGATCTTTTCGGGGATGGGAAGTTTGAAGGCGATGGTCATTCCTTTCAAGGGATTGTCCCGGACAGTCACCGTTCCCCCGTGATCCCGGATGATGGAATCCACGATGGCGAGCCCCAGGCCGGTCCCTGATTTTTTTGTGGAAAAATAAGGTTCGAACATGCGGAGCCTGTCCGCGGGGGATATCCCGGGGCCGTCATCGGACACCTCCACCAGGACCTTGTCTTCTCCCGCCAGCTGGGACGTCTTCACAACCACCGTTCCCTCCCGCCGGGAGGACTGGATCGCTTCAACGGCATTGTCCAGGAGATTGACCATGATCCTCCGGATCTGCTCCCCGTCGAAGCTGAAAACGGGCAGAGATTCATCCTCGTGGAAGCGAAAAGCCACTCCCTTGTGGGAGTCCTGATAGAGCGCAAGGGTTTCACGGATGACGCCGTTGAGATCATTGGGTTCGGGATGAGTAACGGGCATCCGGGCGAACCGCGAAAATTCATTGACCAGGTTCTTCAAGGCCGCTACCTGGTTGATGATGGTTTTCGTGCACTCACTGAAAACGTCCCGATCAGCCTCGGCCACCGACTCTCCGTAACGTCTCTGAAGCCTTTCAGCACAAAGCTGGATGGGTGTCAAAGGATTTTTAATCTCGTGGGCCATTCTCCGGGCGATTTCCCGCCAGGCGGCCGCCCGCTCCGCTTTCTGCAGTTCCGTCAGGTCCTCGAAAACAACCACGAGACCCACATAATTGAGATCGTCGTCCCTGAGAACCGTCATGGCAACGAGAACCGTCATGATCCGATCCTTGACGGTGATCTGAAGCTGTTTCTCCAGGCTGTCCAGGCCGCCGTCATTCAATTCTTTCAAAAAGGGCAGGGCCATTTCCAGGTATTCCCCCTTGAGAACTTCCTCGTACTTTCGAAAGAGGACCTTGTCCGTCTTGATCCCGAGCATCCGTTCCGCCGCCCGGTTTATCGTCGTGATAGCGCCGTTGCGGTCTATGGAAACGACCCCTGCAGAAACGTTCCGAAGAATAGTTTCCATGTACTTGCGGCGCTGATCCAGGTCCAGGTTGGCCGCCCTGAGGCTCGCGCTGCTCGTTGAAAGATCCCTGGTCATACGGTTGAACGAATCGACAAGAATCCCGATTTCATCATCGGCGAGGACATCGATGTGATGGTTCAGGTTTCCCCGGGCAACCTCCTTCGTCGCCTCGGCGAGATCCTGGATAGGCATGGTGATCCCCCGGGCCAGGTAAATGCCGAACCAGGTGGCGGAAAAGATAATGAGGAGCGTTACGATGAAAAGGATGACCGTGTAGCTGATTTTGATGGGATTCTTCAGCAGGGCGAATTGTTTGTATTCTTCCGAGGTCCTGGCGATGATGGTCATCTTGTCCACAAGATCCTTGGGGATGAAGTAACTCACAATGACGGCCCCGATAATTTCACTGGGGTTGAACGCGGAAAAGACGGGGGCAAAGCCGCTGATGAGGTCCCCTGAACCCATCGATTCGACCATGGAAAAGTCTTTTCCCTTGTAAACATCGCCGAGAGCCTTGGGCTTCGATTTGAGTATCGATATCTCGGGATATCCCGGTGTTCGAAAAATAAGTTCCCGCTTTCCCGGCTCAAAATAGATTTCCACACAATCAATGGGATTCAGGGACTGGCGGTTTTTCACCAGGGCGTCCAGGTACGAACGACGGTCTTCTTCATAGAGACGGTTCGTCGTAATCTCGGAGCCGAACTGCCGCGCGTATCCCCTGGCGGTGTCTGAAACGTCCTGGTAATAGTCCTGGGCGATTTCCAGGGAACTGCTCAAGGCACCGGCGATTTTGACGTTGAACCACCGGTCGATGCTGTAGGACAGGAACTTTATGGCCACGAGAAACAGAACGATGGTCGGAATGAGGGACAGGCTTACGAAGGCAAGAACCAGCTTGGTGCTCAGCCGCGAGCCGAGAATCCCCTTCCGCCTGTCGAAAACGACTTTGACGATGTTTCGGACGATGAGAAAGATGAGAAGGAGTATGAGAATGAAATTGATGTTGATGAGGCCGAAAATGAGAACTTCGTTTGAAAAGGGAACGATTTTCTCCACCCTGGCCAGGTGGCTTTCCGTATAGGTGAGAAGAAGAATGACCGCGATGACGACAACGGCAATGATCCCTTCCCGTCTCCTGCGCCTTCTTTCGCGGTCTTCCTGTGTTGTGTTCCGGGCGCCCGTTTCCATGTGTCAGTATGTGAAATCCTCTCGCAGCCAGGGGGTTTCGAAATCCCAGAGGGATACGAAGAAAAAAACATATTCCATGTGAAGAGGGAGACGGAAGCGGTCCATCCGCGATTTGACGCGGACATAGTAACGGGCGCCCCTTTCCATCACCCCCAGGGAGGCGAGGACGATCCCGTTGACATCGGACATGGCATCCCTGGCCTCCGAGAAGCTTGTCAGTTGGTGCACTTCCTCTTCATTTCCGTCTTTCTGAAAGGTTACGAAAAATAGTTTCTTCACGGCATCGTACTTGATCGTGTGCTTCACTTCCACGGACGCTATTTCCTTGTCGAACCAGAAGCCCCTGACCCGCTTGAGTTCGACATAGGACGTGAAGGTAGTGGGAATGCCGGCGAGAATGGCTTCCTCCATCTTCTTCGTGAAACAGCCTTTCAGGCGGAAATACACAAGGAGGTGTTCCGGCGTGTTCGTCAGAAGAAGGTCCGATATGACAGCCTTGTCACCGAAGGCGCGACCGGGAGAGAGACTGGCTGCAAGAACCGCGACGAGAATAAAAAAAACGGAAAAACGTTTCAAATCGTTTCTTCCCTGAACAGGGCTCGGGATCTTTCCGGGACCCCTGACGGATCACTGTCTCATGAGGCCAGGACCCGATCCGTTCATCAATCTCTAATTTGCCGATATCCTAAGAGAAGGAGGGACAAAAAGCAAGGGCAATCTTGACAGGAGCAGGCGGACTTCACCGTTATTCTCGTTTTTTCAGTCTGCCTGCAAAGGGAAAGATGGGGAGAACACCTGTGTTCTTCTCAGAGAGGGGACCCGATCTCGAGAAAGGTCCCGGGAAATGCCTCATGGCCCCCCTGTCTGCCGTCGGTAACCATCCCGTTCTCCAGGATTTTCCAGGAGTCCCGGGAGGCCAGGAGTTTTTCCAAAAGCATGTTGTTCAGCTTGTGCCCCGATTTTTTCGCCATGAAATGGCCGAGGATGGGCATACCCAGGAGAAACAGGTCGCCAACGGCATCCAGGATCTTGTGGCGGACGAATTCGTCGGGAAAGCGGAGGCCTTCCTTGTTGATGACTTTCTCATCATCCAGAACGACGGCCGTCTTCAGGGAGCCGCCGAGGGCAAGCCCCTTGGCCTGAAGATACTCCACGTCTTTCAGGAAGCCGAATGTTCTGGCGGGAGAGATTGATTTCTCATAGGCCTCGGGCGAAAAAACCATGGTGTAGGTCTGCTTTTTAACCAGGGGGTGGTTGAACTCAATGGTATAGGTGATCCTGAACTCCGGGGCGGGCAAAAAAGAGGCTTCGCCTTCCCCGTCGGTCACAGAAACGGGTTTCTCTATCACCATCCATTTCCGGGGCCTGTCCTGCCCGCGAAGCCCCGCGTTTTTAAGCAGACTGATGAACGGCCGGGAACTCCCGTCCATGATGGGAATTTCACAGCAGTCGATTTCAACGACGGCGTTGTCCACGCCGGCGCCGCGGAACGCCGAGAGAAGGTGTTCCACCGTGG
>Ga0209096_1003060_pt1 | contig 15107 bp, 13 predicted proteins | sample AD_UKC034_MetaG_FD_184407 | JGI IMG/M metagenome (GOLD analysis project Ga0209096, IMG submission 184407) | Active sludge microbial communities of municipal wastewater-treating anaerobic digesters from USA - AD_UKC034_MetaG (SPAdes) (version 2) | ecosystem: Engineered > Bioreactor > Anaerobic >... | reverse complement strand
CGCGGACGTTCCTGCCTTACGTGACCCGCCGGCCGAACTCGGTCAAGTCCAGTCCCGACGCCGGGGAGGCGCGCGTGACCTAGGGGTGTATGCGCATGCAGTATGCGCATGCAGTATGCGCATGCAGCATGCTGCATGTTGAATGCTGCATGCGCATACACGTCGCGCCTCGGTGGTTGTCCTTTCCTTGAGCCTGAATTGGGCCTGTTGGTGGTCTGCCGGCCCCCATCCCCGTCTGGGCAATTAGTAGCGTCCTGGTGTCCGCTCGGTTGCTTAATCTTTGAGCACCCTGGAAATCCCTTGCGCAGCAAGAACCCCGCAGACTTAACCGAGCGACTGTCCACAGATCCTGTGGATAAGCTTTGGCCAGTGTCCCGGGTACTCAGCGTTCACCCGGCAGACGGCGTCAGGAGCGCCTGATCGGTGAGCCGGGCCTTGATGGCGTGCAGTTCGTCATCTCGCAGGGGGGGGGGGGCGTCGTCGTCGGCGCACGCTAAGCGACCCCTCAGGTTTGACTTGCAAGATAGGGTACCAAAAGTTATATTGCAATATAACTTTATTGAGAGGTCCATCATGCACACAACGAATCTGCGCAAGGTCGGCGGCTCGGTCATGCTGGCGGTTCCGCCAGCGCTGCTCGATGTCCTTCACCTGTCGGCCGGTGTGAAGGTCGGCCTGGCCGTCGATAACGGCCGCCTCGTGGTCGAACCCGCGGCGCGGCCGCGCTACACACTCGACGAACTGCTTGCTCAATGCGACGCTTCCGCGGAAATCTCGGCGGAGGATCGGGAATGGCTTGATGCCCACCCGGTCGGTGGCGAGCTGCTGTGATGGAGCGCGGCGATATCTACCTCGTGTCGCTCGATCCGACCTCGGGCCATGAGCAACAAGGCACGCGCCCGGTACTGATCGTCTCGCCAGCCACGTTCAATCGGCTGACGCGCACACCGGTCGTGCTGCCTATCACCAGCGGTGGCAATTTCGCTCGCACGGCGGGCTTCACCGTCTCGTTGATGGGCTCTGGCACGCAAACCACTGGCGTGGTGCGGTGCGATCAGCCGCGTGCCTTGGACATCGGATCGCGGCGCGGGCGCAAGCTCGAAAGCGTGCCGCAGGCGATCCTGGATGAAGTGCTGGCCAAGGTAGCCACGCTCTTCGAGTGAGCGTTCCCGACACTCGCTATTCCGGCGCTTGAGAAGCAAGAACGGTTTTCGAGAAACACCTCAAACGTCCGGGCGCCCGGCGACGCCGTCTTCTCGAAAAGCTTCTTTCTGAGCATCCCATCCGCGCGTCCCGCACGCCCGGCGTTCCGGAAGAAACGACTATGGCTTACAAGGAGAACGGCAGCGCCGCGATGACCGACACGTCATTGGTGCGAGCTCGCGGCGTTAGAGGACGCTGTGGAGCGAGCCCGACTCTGAGCATGGTCCGGGAATCGTCGGCGACAGTGGTGAGCACAGCGATGTGCATCCCGTTTGAGAGATCGAGTCGAAATCGACGCTTCCCTTGGCGCTGCCGTTCTTGGACGAGGATGGAGCAGATGATGGCGATGCGCAAGCGGACAGACACGGTGTTCCCGAACGCGGCGGGGATCGATGTGGGTGCTTCGAGCCACTGGGTGGCGGTGCCGCCCGACGCGGCAGAGGAGTCGGTGCGCGAGTTCGGCGTCATGACGGACGATCTGCGCGCCTTGGCCGACTGGTTGCTGGCGTGCAAGGTGGAGATCGTCGCCTTGGAGTCGACCGGCGTGTACTGGATCCCGCTGTTCGAGATCCTGGAGCAGCGCGGACTGCAGGTCTGGCTGGTCGATGCGCGACAGATGAAGTACGTGCCCGGCCGCAAGAGTGATGTGCAGGATTGTCAGTGGCTGCAGCGTTTGATGAGCTACGGGCTGCTGCGCGCAGCATGGCGACCTGCCGGAGAGGTCTGTGAGCTACGGGCGATTGCCCGGCTGCGCGAGACCTTGCTCGCCGAGCAGGCCAGTTGGGTGCAGCGCATGCAAAAAGCCTTGGTGCAGATGAACATTCAACTCACCGAGGTGCTCACCGACGTGATGGGGATGAGCGGTCAGGCGATCATCCGTGACATCGTCGCCGGCGAGCGCAACCCTGAAGTGCTGGCGCGTCACCGTCACCGGCGGGTCAAGGCCAGCACCGAGGAGGTCATCCGTGCGCTGACCGGGAACTGGCGCCAGGAGCATCTGTTCGTGCTGGGTCAGGCACTGTCGATGTACGACGACATCGCCCGTCACCTGCGCGAATGCGACGCCCAGATGCAGGTGCTGCTCGGGCAGCGGGCGCAGTGCGCGATCAACGTTGGCGCGGTGCCTCGAGCCGGCAGCAAGGCGCGCGCTGCCTTCGATGTCCGGCAGATGCTCGCCAATTGGGCAGGGGTCGATCTGACGCGGATCAACGGGCTCGAGGTGAGCTCGGTGATGAAGATCCTGACCGAGATCGGACCCGACCTCTCCCGCTTTGCCAACGTGAAGCACTTCTGCTCGTGGCTGGGGCTGTGCCCAGGGACCAAGGTCAGCGGTGGCAAGGTGCTCTCGGCCGGTACCAAGCGTTCGGCCAACCGCGTGCGCCAGGCCCTGAAGATGGCCGCGATGACGCTATCGCACAGCAACTCCGCCCTCGGAGCGTTCTATCGGCGCCTTTGCAGCCGGATGGACAAACCCAAGGCGAACACCGCAACGGCGCATAAGCTCGCGCGCATGGTGTATTTCATGCTCACCCGCGGCGAGGCCTTCGTCGACCAGGGGCAGCAGCGATACGAAGAACTGCAACGCGAGCGCAGCATCGCTGCACTCAAACGCCGAGCCACCGCGCTCGGGTTCCAGATCAACCCCATCGGGGCAGCCGCATGAAAACCGCCCCGGCTAGTTTTGTTTCTTGAGAGGGCGCGAGGCGCGAGGGGTCTCGGGCGCGAGGAGCGCTGGAGACGCGGCTGAAGCTGGCTCGAGCGCGCAGTGGAAGTTCACGATTGCGTTAACCGGGATCGACTTTCACGAAGCGGTAACGATCGTCATGGCGGAGTCGATTCACGTGGCCTAAGCTGCAATCGTGTCCGCCGCGGCGGGCACCCCGGTCTTTAATCGAACGGAGGATTGCTTATGGCCATCACCTGGATTCTGGTTGCCAACGCCAGCCTGGCAAAGCTCTACGCCAACCTGGGCCCCAACAAGGGCCTTACGCTGGTGAAGGAACTGATCCACCCGGAAAGCAGACAGAAGAACGGCGACCTGGTCTCGGACCGCGCGGGCGCGAATGGCTCGAACGGCACCGGCGGCGGCTCGATGCAGCCGCAGACCCTGCCCAAGCAGCACGAGGCCAAGGTGTTCGCACAGGAGCTCGCCCAGACGCTCTACCAGGGCCGCACCAGCAACGCATTCAAGCGTGCCATCCTGGTCGCCCCGCCCGCATTCATGGGCCTGCTCAATGCCGTCCTCGACGGCCCGACCGCGCAGATGGTCACAGACCGATTCGAAAAGGATTACACCAAGACACCGCAGGACGAGCTCGGGCAACATCTCGGCTCGACGATCTTTCTCTGAGGGAGGACTTTCCCGAAGGCTCCAGACCCGATCAGCCAATGGCGAAGGGCAGCTGCCCGAGCCAAGGAGGATGTGCTTGACCGAGACCCCGAGGATGCAGCTTTCCTGACGAACGCAGCAAACCTGAACGACATCGTCTCCACTCCGGAGACCGAGGGCACGCGTAGCGTGGCCCGACCCAGGACGGGGCGCAACGCGCCCCGTTCGCCATTCTGACCGACAGGTTCGCGGTTGCCCCCGGCGCAGCAGGGGCGCGGTGCGGAAGACGGGCTCAGCTCGTGCCGCGTCCGTAGGTGTCCTCGAAGCGGACGATGTCGTCCTCGCCGAGGTAGCTGCCGGACTGGACCTCGATGATCTCGAGCGGGACCTTGCCGGGATTCGACAGGCGGTGGGTGTGGCCGAGCGGGATGTAGGTCGACTCGTTCTCCGCGAGCAGGAAGCTGCGCTCGCCGTTGGTGACCTCGGCGGTGCCCTTGACCACGATCCAGTGCTCGGCGCGGTGGTGGTGCATCTGCAGGCTGAGCTTGGCGCCCGGGTTGACCACGATGCGCTTGACCTGGAAGCGCTCGCCGGCGTCGATCGAGTCGTACCAGCCCCATGGGCGATACACCTTGCGATGGCTCTGCGTGAGCGTGCGGCCCTCGGCCTTCAGGCGCGCCACGACCTTCTTGACGTCCTGCGTGCGGTCCTTGTGCGCGACCATCACCGCGTCGGGCGTCTCGACGACCACCATGTCCTCGCAACCCACCGCCGCGACCAGGCGGCTGCCGGCGTGCACCAGGGTGTTGCGGCAGGCCTCGAAGAGCACCTCGCCGCGCGCGGCGTTGCCCTCGCCGTCCTTGGCCGACACCGCCCACAGCGCGTCCCAGGCGCCGACGTCGGACCAGCCGGCCGAAAGCGGCACGACCACGCCCTGCCCCAGCTCGGGCGCTTCGGCGAGCTTTTCCATCACCGCGTAGTCGATCGAGTCGCTCGGGCTGCGCTCGAAGGCGGCGGTGTCGAGGCGGATGAAGTCGGCGTCATGGGTGCAGCCCCCCACCGCGGCCGTGCACGCCGCCGCCATCTCGGGTGCGAAGCGGCGGATCGCCGCCAGCCAGACCGAGGCCTTCATCATGAAGATGCCGCTGTTCCAGTAGTAGGCGCCGCTGGCGACGTAGGCCTCGGCGGTGGCGCGGTCGGGCTTCTCCACGAATTCCAGCAGGGCGCGTGCGCCCTCGCCCTCGGCCAGCGCGACGCCGCTGCGAAGGTAGCCGTAGCCGGTCTCCGCGCGGTCGGGCACGATGCCGAAGGTCACCAGCGCGCCCTTCGCGGCCGCCTTCGCGCCGACCGCGATCGCGTGCTGGAAGGCAGGCTGTTCGGTGATGACGTGGTCGGCGGGCATGACCAGCAGGATCGGGTCGCCCTCGTCCGCCGCCACCAGCGCAGCCAGGGTGAGCGCCGGCGCGGTGTTGCGCCCGACCGGCTCGAGCACGATCTGCGGCGAACGTACGCCGATCTGGCGCAGTTGCTCGGCGATGATGAAGCGGTACTCCTCGTTGGTGACGACCAGCGGGCGCGGGTCGACCTCGCCACCGGGGAAGTCCTTCAGCCGCAGCGCCGTCTCCTGCAGCAGCGAGCGCTCGCCGGTGAGCGGCAGGAGTTGCTTGGGATAACTCTCGCGCGAGGCCGGCCACAGCCGGGTGCCGGAACCGCCGGAGAGGATCACGCTCTTGATGGTCATGAATCAGGTCCTTGCGTTGTTCTGTCTGTCGGCTGCTTCAGTCGAGGATCTCGCGCAGCATGCGGGCGACGCCGTCGCGCCAGTCGGGCAGCGCGAGCTCGAAGCGCTCGCGCAGCCGCGCGCTGTCGAGCCGGGAATTGAGCGGCCGCACTGCAGCGGTCGGATAGTCGCGCGTGCCGATCGGGGCGATCTCGCTCACCTTCAGTGTCGCGCCGAGTTCGCGCGCCTGCTCGATCACGAAGCTCGCGTAGCCGTGCCAGCTCGTCTCGCCGCTCGCGGCGAGGTGGTAGGTACCGCCCGGGCCGTGGTTGGCGCGCTCGGCGCGGATGGCGTGGGCGCTGACGTCGGCGATCAACTCCGCGCCGGTGGGCGCGCCGTGCTGGTCGGCGATCACCGTCAGGCGTTCGCGCTCGGCCCCCAGCCGCAGCATCGTGCGTGCGAAGTTGCCGCCGCGCGCCGCATACACCCAGGATGTACGCAGGATCAGGTGGCGGCAGCCCGCGGCGCGGATCGCCTCTTCGCCGGCGAGCTTGGTGCGCCCGTAGACCGACAGCGGCGCGGTCGCAGCGTCCTCGCGCCAGGGGGTGTCGCCGCTGCCGTCGAAGACATAGTCGGTCGAGTAATGCACCAGCAGCGCGCCCACCGCCGCAGCGGCCACGGCGAGCACGCCCGGCGCCTCGGCATTGACGCGCTGCGCGCGCTCGACATCGGTCTCGGCCTTGTCCACCGCGGTGTAGGCAGCGGCGTTGACGATCACGTCCGGGACGATCCGGCGCACCGTGCGGTCGAGGCCGTCGAGATCCTCGAGGTCACCGCGCAAGCCGTCGGCGCCGCCACGGTCGAGCGCCACGACGATGCCGAGCGGCGCGAGCGCGCGCTGCAGTTCCCAGCCGACCTGGCCGTTCTTGCCCAGCAGCAGGATCTTCATCCCTGCACCTCGCGTCCGGCGTAGTTGCGTGCCACCCAGTCGCGGTAGGCGCCGCTCTGCACGTTGGCGATCCAGCCCGGGTTGTCCAGATACCATTGCACCGTCTTGCGGATGCCCGTCTGGAAGGTCTCCGCGGGGCGCCAGCCGAGCTCGCGCTCGATCTTGTGCGCGTCGATGGCATAGCGGCGGTCGTGGCCGGGACGGTCCTTCACATAGGTGATCAGGCGGGCGTAGCTGCCGTCGGCATCCGGGCGCAGCTCGTCGAGCAGTGCGCAAAGCGCGTGCACGATGTCGATGTTGGCCATCTCGTTCCAGCCGCCGACGTTGTAGGTCTCGCCGAGGCGGCCGCGGGCGAGCACCTCGCGGATCGCGCCGCAGTGGTCGCCCACATACAGCCAGTCGCGCACGTTCTGGCCGTCGCCGTAGATCGGCAGCGGCTTGCCGGCGAGCGCGTTGACGATCATCAGCGGGATCAGCTTCTCGGGAAACTGGTAGGGCCCGTAGTTGTTCGAGCAGTTCGTGGTGAGCACCGGCAGTCCGTAGGTGTGGTGCCAGGCGCGCACGAGGTGGTCACTCGCCGCCTTGCTCGCCGAATACGGGCTGTTGGGCTCGTAGGCCTTCGTCTCGGTGAAGGCGGGGTCGTTCGGGCCGAGCGAGCCGTAGACCTCGTCGGTGCTCACGTGCAGGAAGCGGAAGGCCTCGCGCTCGCCGGCGGGCAGCGCGCTCCAGTGCATGCGCGCCGCTTCGAGCAGCGTGAAGGTGCCGTCGACGTTGGTGCGCACGAAGGCGCCGGGCCCATGGATGGAGCGGTCTACATGGCTTTCGGCGGCGAAGTGCACCACCGCGCGCGGCTTGTGCTCGGCAAAGAGGCGTTCGACCAGGGCACGGTCGCAGATGTCGCCATGCACGAAGAGGTGACGCGCGTCGCCCTCCAGCGGCGCGAGGGTCTCGCGGTTGCCGGCGTAGGTCAGCGCATCGAGGTTGATCACCGGCTCGTCGCTGGCCGCCAGCCAGTCGAGCACGAAGTTCGCGCCGATGAAGCCGGCGCCGCCTGTCACGAGAATCACTCTGGGAACCCTGCCTGAAGCGTAAAGCTTGAATTATGGCATCCGGTAGCTGCCATTCCGAGTGTCCGATTTCTCGCACTCCGGCGATTGGGTGCGGTCGAGCCGCCCTGCGCCCCCCGGACGTCCCGTGCATCCGGACGCCAGTTCCCGCGCGCCGGAGCCCTCACCGCCTGCCGGGCGGGCGTTCGAGCATCGTTCGTGAGCGTCCGCTCAGTGCGGTTGCTCTACCCGCGCCGCCTGTTGCACTATCCCGCCCTCCCCTTTTGCGCTTCATCGCCTCTCCCCCATGCTCCCCCCGATCGAACATCGCATCGCCGAAGAGCTCGGCGTCTCGCCGCGCCAGGTCATCGCCGCCGTCCAGCTCATCGACGACGGCGCCACCGTGCCCTTCATCGCCCGCTACCGCAAGGAAGTCACCGGCGGCCTGGACGACACCCAACTGCGCACGCTCGAAGAGCGCCTGGGCTACCTGCGCGAGCTCGAGGACCGGCGCGCGACCGTGCTGGCCTCGATCGAGGAGCAGGGCAAGCTCAGCCCCGAGCTGCGTGCCGAGGTCGAAGACGCCGACACCAAGCAGCGCCTCGAAGACCTTTACCTGCCCTACAAGCCCAAGCGCCGCACCAAGGCGCAGATCGCGCGCGAGGCCGGCATCGGCCCGCTCGCCGAAGCCTTGCTCGCCGACCCCGCGCTGACACCCGAAGTGGAGGCAGAGCGCTACCTGAATGCCGAGCTCGGCTTCGCCGACACCAAGGCGGTGCTCGACGGCGCACGCCAGATCCTGATGGAACACTTCGCCGAGGACGCCGCCCTGCTCGGCGAACTGCGCGGCTACCTGCACGAGCACGGCCTGGTGCGCTCGAGCGTGATCGAGGGCAAGGAGAACGAGGGGGCCAAGTTCCGCGACTGGTTCGACTTCGCCGAGCCCATCGCCACCATGCCCTCGCACCGCGCGCTCGCGTTGCTGCGTGGGCGCAACGAGGGCGTGCTGCGCCTTGCGCTCGACGTCGACCGTCCGGACCCCGACGCGCCGCATCCCTGCGAGGGCCGCATCGCGGTGCGCTTCGGCATCCGCAACCAGGGGCGCCCGGCCGACCGCTGGCTCGCCGAGACCGCGCGCTGGGCGTGGAGCGTGAAGATCTCCATCCACCTCGAGCTCGAGCTGATGAGCGAGCTGCGCGAACGCGCCGAGGAAGAGGCGATCCGCGTCTTCGCGCGCAACCTCAAGGACCTGCTGCTTGCCGCGCCTGCCGGCACGCGCGCCACCATCGGCCTCGACCCGGGCATTCGCACCGGCGTGAAGGTCGCGGTGGTCGATGCCACCGGCAAGCTGGTCGACACCGCCACCGTGTACCCCTTCGAGCCGCGCCGCGACCGCGAGTCCTCGATCGCCACCATCGCCGCGCTGGCGCGGAAGCACGCCGTCGAACTCATCGCCATCGGCAACGGCACGGCCTCGCGCGAGACCGACGCGCTGGTGGCCGAGCTGATGAAGCGCCACCCCGAGCTGCCACTGACGAAGATCGTGGTGTCGGAAGCCGGCGCCTCGGTATATTCCGCATCCGAGCTCGCCGCGCGCGAGTTCCCCGAGCTCGACGTCAGCCTGCGCGGCGCGGTGTCGATCGCCCGCCGCCTGCAGGACCCGCTCGCCGAGCTGGTCAAGATCGACCCCAAGTCGATCGGTGTCGGCCAGTACCAGCACGACGTCAACCAGGGCCGCCTCGCCAAGAGCCTGGACGCGGTGGTGGAAGACTGCGTGAACGCGGTCGGCGTGGATGTGAACACCGCCTCGGCGCCGCTGCTGGCGCGCATTTCCGGGCTCAACGCCACCCTCGCAGGCAACATCGTCGAGTACCGCAACACCCAGGGCCCCTTCCGCAGCCGCAGCGCCCTGAAGGAAGTGCCTCGCCTCGGCCCCAAGACCTTCGAGCAGGCCGCCGGCTTCCTGCGCATCCCGAGCGGCGACAACCCGCTCGATGCCTCGTCGGTGCACCCGGAGGCCTATCCGGTGGTCGAACGCATCCTCGCCAAGGTGCAGAAGGGCGTGCGCGAACTGATGGGCAACGGCAGCTTCCTGAAGAGCCTGAAGCCGGCGGAGTTTACCGACGAGCGCTTCGGCCTGCCCACGGTGCAGGACATCCTCGCCGAGCTGGAGAAGCCCGGCCGCGACCCGCGCCCCGAGTTCCGCACCGCCACCTTCCGCGAGGGCGTGGAGACCTTGAAGGACCTCGAGCCCGGCATGCTGCTCGAGGGCGTGGTCACCAACGTCACCAACTTCGGCGCCTTCGTGGACATCGGCGTGCATCAGGACGGCCTGGTGCACATCTCCGCGCTGTCGAACACCTTCGTCAAGGACCCGCACAGCGTGGTCAAGGCGGGCCAGGTGGTGAAGGTGAAGGTGCTGGAGGTGGACCTCCCGCGTCACCGCATCGCGCTCACCATGCGCCTGGGCGACGAGGTGGCGGCGAAACGCGGCGGGGCCGGGGCAGGACGCGACGAGGGCGCGCCGCGCCGCGGGGAAGGCGGCCCGGCGCCGCGTGGCGAGCAGCGCCCGCGCGGCTCCGACCCTCGCCGCTCGCCCGCGCAAGGCAAGGGTGGCGCGCGCCAGGAGCCCTCCCGCCCGGCCGCCGGCAACGCGCTCGCCGAAGCCTTCGCGCGCGCCCGCGGCAACAAGTGAGGAGCCGGACATGCCCACGACGATCCACGGCATCAAGAACTGCGACACGATGAAGAAGACCTTCGCCTGGTTCGAAGGCGCGGGGGTCGCCTATCGGTTCCACGACTACAAGAAGGCCGGGATCGACGCCGCCACGTTGGCGCGCTGGTGCGAGCGCCTGGGCTGGGAGGCGCTGGTGAACAAGCGCGGCACCACCTGGCGCAAGCTCGCGCCCGAACAGCAGGCGATCGCCGACACCGCCGCCGCGGTCGCGCTGATGCAGGCCCAGCCCAGCCTGATCCGACGCCCCGTGGTCGAGTTCGCCGACGGCGAGCTCGTCGTCGGCCTGGACACCGAGGCCTTCGAGCGCCATTGCCATGGCTGAGCCGCTACGGCCAGCAAGAAAACCGGACACCCCGACATGAACAAGCCCCTCCCCACCAGCTACGTGCAACGCTTCCTGCTCGAAGATCTCGACATCCGCGGCGCGGTCGTGCGCCTCACCGACGTCTGGGAGGCCATGCAGGACGGGCGCGGCTATGCGCCCGCGGTGGCGCACCTGCTCGGCGAGATGAGCGCGGTGTCGACCGTGATCGCCGGCAACCTCAAGCAGCCCGGCCGGCTGACCTTCCAGATCACCGGCCACGGCCCGGTGAGCCTGCTGGTCATCGACTGTGCCGAGACGCTCAACCTGCGCGGCTACGCCAAGGCCGAGGGCACGCCCGCCGCCGGCACGCTCGCCGAGCTCGTCGGCGACGGCCGCCTGCAGCTCTCGCTCGACATCGAGGGCCTCGACCAGCCCTACCAGAGCCTGGTGCCGCTCGAGGGCGACAGCATCGCCGAGGTCTTCGAGCACTATCTCGCCCAGTCCGAGCAGCAGCCCGCCAGGCTGTGGCTGGCGGGCAGCGCGCAGGCGGCGGTGGCCCTCTTCGTGCAGAAGCTGCCCGGCGCCGACGCCAAGGACCTCGACGGCTGGTCGCGCGTGCAGCAGCTCGCCAACACGGTGCGCGAGGACGAGCTGCTCGGCCTCGACGCGGAGGCGCTCCTGCGCCGCCTGTTCGCCGAGGAGAACGTCCGCCTCTTCGAGGCGCGTCGGGTCACCCACGACTGGCCCGCCGATCCGGAGAAGATCGCCGAGATGCTGCGCGCGCTCGGCGAGGACGAGGTGCGCGCGGTGCTCGAGGAACACGGCGAGGTGGTGGTGCACGACGACCTTTCCAACCACACCTACCGCTTCGACCGCGGCGACGTAGACGCCCTCTTCCGCCCGCCCACCCTGCATTGAGCGAAAATGCCGGCGATGCAGACGGGTTTGCGCCCCCGGCCTTGCCCGAACCTCTTCGCCTAAGTACACTCGCCCGATTTTGAAGACCGTTCCGCACATGTCCGCCAGCGCGCCCGCAAGATCGATCGAGTTCCACAACACGACCCTGGGCGCCACCGTCGCCGTCCTGCAGGCCGCGGAACCGACCACGCTCGCCGATTCGCTGCACAAGATGCTCGGCGGCATGCCCGATTTCTTCAACGGCGAGGCCGTCATTCTCGACTTCGCGGGCGTCGCGCAGATGCCCGCGCGCGTCGACTGGTCCGGCCTGCAGTCCTTGCTGCGCCGCTATCGGCTGCAGCCGATCGGGGTGATGCGCGTGCCGGCCGAACACCACGAGGGCGCCCGTCGCGCCGGCCTGGCGCTGATCGACCCTTCGCAGCTCGCCGGCCGCCCGCCCGCCGAGGCGCCCGTGCAGCCGACGCCGAGGGCGGAACCCGCCGCGGAGCCGGTACCCGCCCCGGCCGCTACGACCACCACCCCGGCCATGTTCGTTGACCGCCCGCTGCGCTCCGGCCAGCAGGTCTACGCGCGCGGCACCGATCTCGTCCTGCTCGGCGGCGTCAGCCCCGGCGCCGAGGTCATTGCCGACGGCAGCATCCACTGCTACGGACCGCTGCGCGGGCGCGCCATCGCCGGCGCCCAGGGCGACCATGGGGCACGGATCCTGGCAAGCAACTTCGGCCCCGAACTGGTCTCGATCGCGGGCGTGTACCGCACCTTCGAGCGCGGCATTCCGGAGGCCTTCGCGGGCAAGGCGACCCTGGTGCGGCTGACCGGCGCCGACCATACACTCAACCTCGAAGCGCTGAAGCTCGACTGAGCCAGCCATACCGCATCCACAAGGGGAAACCGTGAGAGTCATCGTAGTCACTTCGGGCAAGGGCGGCGTCGGCAAGACCACCACCAGTGCGGCATTCGCCTCCGGACTCGCCCTGCGCGGCTTCAAGACCGCTGTCATCGACTTCGACGTCGGCCTGCGCAACCTCGACCTCATCATGGGCTGCGAGCGCCGCGTCGTGTACGACCTGGTCAACGTCGTCAATGGCGAAGCACGTCTGAACCAGGCGCTGATCAAGGACAAGCACTGCGACAACCTGTTCATCCTTCCCGCCTCGCAGACGCGCGACAAGGACGCGCTGACCGAGGACGGGGTGGGCAAGGTGCTCGAGGAACTCGAGCACATGGGCTTCGAGTACGTGGTGTGCGATTCCCCCGCCGGCATCGAGCGCGGTGCGGTGATGGCGCTGACCTTCGCCGACGAGGCGATCGTCACCACCAACCCCGAGGTCTCGTCGGTGCGCGACTCCGACCGCATCCTCGGCATCCTGCAGAGCAAGTCCAAGCGCGCCCGCGACGGCGGCGAGCCGGTCAAGGAGCACCTGCTCATCACCCGCTACTCGCCCAAGCGCGTGGAAGACGGCGAGATGCTGTCCTACAAGGACGTCCAGGAGCTGCTGCGCGTGCCGCTGATCGGCGTGATCCCCGAGTCCGAATCGGTACTGCACGCCTCCAACCAGGGCACGCCGGCGATCCACCTCAAGGGCACCGATGTCGCCGAAGCGTACGCCGACGTCGTCGGTCGCTTCCTCGGCGAAGACCTGCCGCTGCGCTACGTCAATTACGAAAAGCCCGGCCTGATCAAGCGCCTGTTCGGAGGCAAGTGACATGTCCTTCCTCGCCCGCCTCTTCGGCGAAAAGAAGAAGACCGCGGAGATCGCCAAGAACCGCCTCTCGCTGCTGATCGCCCACGAGCGGGCAGGCGGGAGCCCGACGGCGGACTTCCTGCCCGCGCTGCAGCGCGAGCTGATCGAGGTGATCTCGAAGTACGTCGCGGTCAATCCGGACGACATCAAGGTGCACCTCGACAAGCAGGACAACATGGAAGTGCTCGAGGTCAACATCGTGCTGCCGGAGCAGAACCGCTGAGGCGCGCTCGCCCGGGTGATGAAATCGGTAACCATAGCGGACTTAAAATCCGCCGGCGCAAGCCTTACGGGTTCGAGTCCCGTCCCGGGCACCATGACGCTCAGCCGCTGTCCCACCCTTGCCTTGGCGCACCGCCGGGCAAGCCGACCGGACAGGGAAAGCAATGATCGTTCTCGACCTCCACTGCAGCAACGAACACCGCTTCGAGGGCTGGTTCGGCTCCGCCGCGGCCTTCGAGGAGCAACTCGCGCGCGCGCTGGTGAGCTGCCCGGTCTGCGGGAGTACCGCGATCCGCCGCCTCCCTAGCGCCCCCTACGTGCAGACCGGCCAGGCCGCGACTGAAGCGTCGCCTGCCGCGCGCGCCGTCCAGGCGGTCAATGCCGCCCCGCCCTCCGCTCCTCCTCCCGAGGCCCTCGCACGCCTGATGACGCAGCTGCGCGGCATGGCACGCGCCGCCGAGGACGTCGGCGAGCGCCTGCCCGAAGAGGCGCGCCGCATCCACTATGGCGAGACCGAGGCGCGCGACATCCGCGGCTCGGCCTCCGCCGACGAGGTGGAGTCGCTGCTCGAAGAAGGCATCCTGGTGCTGCCGGTGCCGCCGGCCGAGGAAGACCTGCACTGACGACGCCTGCCGCGTCGCAGACAGGGATGCGGGCCGATCGCGGCCTCCGCCTCTCCCAGCCTTTCTCGAGCGCAGGCCTCGCGATTGCCCGCGTTCAGGTCTGCGCCAGGATCAGCGGCACGCGCATCTCGTCTGCACTCAGCCCGCCATGCACGCCGATCATGGCGTGCTCGTGCTCTCCGGGCACATGATCCACGATCGTCCACCCGGCCTCCATCAGCAGCACATGGCTTCCCAGGCGCTCCGCCAGGCGCGGATGCGGCAGCCCGGGCCCCAGCAGGCCGGCGGCGAGAAACTCCCCGCTGCGCACTGCGACACCCTTGCCCCGTAGCTCGCCCGCCGCCCAGGCCTCGAACTCCCCCTCCGCACCCGCGCGCACGCGGCAGAAGGCCAGCCGGCGTTCGCCGAACAGCGGCGCGGCGAGCATGGCGGCGACCTCGCCATCGGGTGCGAGGTCGATGCGACGCTCGGGGGGCGCATCGATGAAGCCATGGTCGGCCGTGACCAGCAGGCGCACGTCCCGCCCCGCCAGTGCCTGCTGCAGCTGCACGAAGGCGGCATCCAGCCGCGTGAAGCAGGCGATCGCCTCCGGCGAGCGACAGCCGTACTCGTGGCTCAGCAGATCGAACACCGGATAGTAGGCGTGGATCAAGCCCCCGCTGTGCGCGAGCGCATCCGCCATGTCGACGATGGCGGCGACGCAGTCGTCCAGCCCGTCGTAGGCCTCGATGTGCGCCCCACGCCCGTGGTGCAGCGAGAAGCGCGAGAAGGCGATGTGCGCCGGCGAGACCAGGGTGACCGGTCGGCAGGCATGGCGATACATCGGCGCGACCGGGAACAGGCGCGGCAACAGGCGGAAGGCCTCCAGCGGCTCGCCACTGCGCCGGACGAGCGGCAAGGGGGCAATCACGCCGCCGAAGCGGCGGTCATGAATGAACCAGCCATTGAGCCCGTGCTCGGCGGGCGCAACGCCCGTCGCGAGCGTGGTGATCGCGCTCGCCGTGGTGCTCGGGCACACCGAGCTCAGGCTCCCGCGCCTGGCTTTCTGCAGCGCCGAGCCATGTCCGAGTGTGTCGAGAAAGCGCTCCCCCAGTCCGTCGATGAGCAGCAGCACGACGAGCGCGCGCTCGCCCGGCGCGATCTCGGCCGCAGGCCAGTCGGCCCTGCGGTCGTGCAGCCAGTGGTGCAGGCCGCGCGCGAAGCCGAAGAGCCCGCCCTCGCCATAATCGGGGAGTACGGCGCCGGCCGGGAGGGGGAAGCCAGGATCGATGCTGAAGGCCATGTGGTGCGCGAGGATCGCGGATCGGCAGG
>Ga0209096_1003057_pt1 | contig 15123 bp, 17 predicted proteins | sample AD_UKC034_MetaG_FD_184407 | JGI IMG/M metagenome (GOLD analysis project Ga0209096, IMG submission 184407) | Active sludge microbial communities of municipal wastewater-treating anaerobic digesters from USA - AD_UKC034_MetaG (SPAdes) (version 2) | ecosystem: Engineered > Bioreactor > Anaerobic >... | reverse complement strand
TTAATATCTTTATTGTATTTCTCAAGAACCTTATTATATTCCTTGAGAATCTCGTTCAGTGTTTCAGCTTTTTCTAATTTTAGATAAATAAGCTGACTCTCCAACTTTTGTAGCTCTGTTTTCATGGTTTTAAACTTTTTGAGATTTTGAAAATTTGTTGCCTGCTATTGGTTTGGAAAACCACAGTAAACAACAAATAAAAAAAAGAGGGAACTTAATCCCTCTTTACAACACTTGCTGATTTTCCCGTGCTTGAGGGAACTAACAAATATTTACCAGGAGTTAATGTTGAATTATTATCCCATAGTACAATAGGAATAATTTCATTAGACTTGATATCCTTAGCTAGGTATACAGCTAGGTATTCACTGTACCTTTTTACCTGCTCTATAATTTCTATATCGCAGGTTTGGAATACTTCCAGTTCTTTTATTTTCATATCTTTAAATTTAAAATGGTTTGTCATATTTTCACGGGGGTTATCAGGGGGGGTATCTCCAGATCACAGGTTCAAAAAAAAATAAAAAAATTTTAGAAGATTATCTTCAGGTCACAGGGTTAAAAAAAAATAAAAAAATTTAAAAAAAGTTTACAACAGCATAGATTTATTCTACAATGTAATAACGGTATAGAGTTCTTCTACAATGTAATAACTGTATAGATTTATTCTACAATGTAATAGCAGTAATAATCAAATAGTTATAAAACAAGTCTTTTAAAATGTAATTACAGCATATATGTATATTTGTAATAGTCAAGCAGTTAAGAATAAGTTAAATTATTTTTGGAGTGTAGTTATGGAAAAAGAAAGAAAGAAGCAAAGAAAGAATTATATATTTACTTTATATATAATATATATAATAATAATAATAAAAAAAAAGCTCCCCTATACTCCGTACGGCAAAGTTACTAAATTTTTTTGAATTACGCAAGTAGTTTATTCACTATTTATGCTCTATTTATTCACACATATTTAGTATAACTAATATATTATTATGGTTTACAGCAGTTTATGTCTTTATTTTTACAATATTAACACAATTGTTAAAAAAGAGATAAAAATAAAAGAAATATATACACAATTTAAATTATTAATGTATCTTTGCAAAATATAAAAATATAATAATTATGAAAATAGATGAAGAAGAACTTTTAAATGGAAAATGGATACCTAGAGATCAGAATGTTGTAGTAGCTATTAGACAAACAAAGTCTAATGTTATAATTCCAGAAACTGCAAATACATCTGATTATTTACATGATATTATCGTTGTAGCTGTTGATCCTGATATTAAAGATTTAAATATAGGTGATAAAGTTATAGTATCTTATGCAAGTTTAGTTGAATTGCCAGTTGTTAATGTTAAAGATAAAAATACTATGTACGCTTATACTAAACAATCATTTATAAAGCTAAAATATGGCAGCTAAATTTACAATTAAATGTAATTCAAGAGATTACTTTAGATATTTATTAGAATTATTAAGAGTATTTAATCCTTTTAAAAAATTAGATAATAGAACTTTAGAAGTATTTGCTGAAATGCTTTATTATTATAATGAATGTCCTTCAGATGATGATGAAGAAAAAATAAAGTATATTAGTCAGAATGTTACAAATATTTGTAAAAGATTAAATATATCAAAAAGTTCATTTTATAATAAAATTAACATACTAAGAAAAGCTGGTCTTATAAATTATAAAAATCCAGCCAAACAATATAGATTTAAGTTAGAACCTTTAGTTGTTTTTGAATTTACATTCAACAATGATACAGTTAGATCTTAAATTTTTTGAACATATTATAGATACTATTGTACTTTTGTACAATTCTTGTGATAAGCTTTCAGTAAAGGATGCCGAATATATAAATGTATTATTAATTCAATGTCAGCATATTATATTATCAGAAAAAGAAAATATAAAAGAAAAAGCTGTAATTGAAAGGTTTCCGATACAAAACTTTATATTAGGATTAAATGATAATAAAAATTCAGTAGAAGAAATATTAAATATATTAGATGATGTGGAACACACCGAGCCATAAAGAAAAAATAAAAATAATTGCAGATAAATATAATGTTAAAGAAAGTGAAGTAAATGATATAATAATTTATACATTAAGATTTGTACGTGATACTATAAAATGTGGATTTAAGAAATATAATGGAAGTTTTTTATCTATTAAGATAACTCCTTTGGGGACATTTGCAGTTAGTTCATTAAAACTAAAAAATTATTTTAAAAAATATGAGGACTATTCTAAGTGGTTTCATGATGACAGAGAACTTTTGGGACGTAAACCCAAACGTACTAAGTATAACAGACTTTAAAAAGTTCTATGATTCAGATACTTCTAAAAATAAAAATAAAAGTTCTAAAATAATGTGGGCAATAGCAGCATTAGAAGATTTACATTCTGAAAATCCATATAGACATTTAATATATGAAGATAAGTTAAAAGTAATACAAGAAGATATCTTAAAGAAGGAATATAAATTAGAAGATTATCAAGAACTTATAGCAGTATACAAAAAGTTTTGTATGTCTGAAATAGATTTAATGATTTCTACATATAAAAAAAGATTAGAAGATAGAATATCTTTGTTACAAAGTTATGAATACACTATAGAAAATGCAAAATTATTAGATGAATTATTAATAAAAACTAATCAACTTTATATAGAATATAATAAATTAATAGAAATTGCTGAAAAAGAAAGAGTTATAGAAACAAAGAATAAAGGAGGTGGTTTAGAATCTATAAGTGAAGAAGGAATAATATGATAGATCCAGAAAAAATAGAAAGTATATTTCCAGTTATAAAAAATAGAAATAATTTTTTAATTGGAGAATTTCCTACATATCATCCAGAATCTTTAGATTATCTTGAGTTTTGGAAAAGTATAAAAAAAAGATGCATAGAAGGTATGTGGGCTAAAGATGGAGAATATTATAGATATTGTCCAGGTAATTTATTTTTTTATGCAAATCTAGGAACGATCTTACATAGACCAAAACATCTTCCTAAAACTGCTCCTAAGATTAAGATACGTCCAGATTTAAGAGATTTTGAATGGGCTTTTGCATATAACTGGATATGTGCTAGAGGATTTTCTGGATTTGAGTTAGATGATGAATACACATGTTGTGAAGATGTTAATTTACATACAGGAAAATATGATGCAAGCTGTTTTAATAGTAAAGGAGAATTAAAAAAATATATTCCTCAATTACAATATATACGTAAATTATGGGAAGGACCTAAAGGAAAACCATTATATAAGAATGAGGCTAAAAATTTAATGTTATTAGGTGCTCGTGGTGGTGGTAAATCTTGGTTTACTGCAGTAGCTATAATATTACATGAATTCTTATTTGATGGAGCTAGAGAATATACTGATGAAACTATAAAATATCCTGGATCTGCTGAAATATTTGTAGGTAGTGGTTTAGCTGGTAAATCTTCTGAGTTATTAGCTAAAGTACAATTAGCTTTTGAAAATCTTCCAGGACAATATATATATTCGGATGGAAAAATAAAACCTTCTCCATTATATAAACATACAAGTGGATCACTGAAACCAAATAATCTTAATTCTCCTTTTAGACATGAATATAAGAAAAAAATTGGTAATGATTGGAAGTTGTATGGTACAAAAAGTAAGATATTACATGGTGTATTTACTATGGAAAATCCAGAAGTTGCTGCTGGTAATAGACCTGGAACTATTGTAATAGAAGAAGTAGCATTAACTCCAAATATAACAGCTATACATGGTAGTAATACAGCAGCTCAATTAGTAGATAGTACTAAATTTGGAAGTTCTTTATATATAGGTACAGCAGGAAATATTTATAAAATAATAGAATCTGAGATTATATTTAAAGATCCACATAGTTTTGATATGTTATCTTTTACAAATGATGATAATACCGAAACTTGTTGGTACGTACCAGCTTATTTTACTAATAATGATTTTAAAGATGAAAATGGAAATACAAAACAAGAAGAAGCTTATAATTATTATGTAGAAAGAAGAAATAAGCTTAAAAAAGATAAAATCAATAAATCAGCTTTAGACTATGAGATGTTAAATTATCCATTAATATATACTGAGATGTTTGTACGTTCTGGTGATAATAGATTTCCTATATCAGAATTAAGACATACTTACAGTATATTAAGTACACGAAAAGATTTATTAGATAGTTCAATAAAAGGATTTTTTGAAATAGATGAAAAAGGAAATGTGTATTATAAACAAGAAGATGTAGAACCTATAAGAGAATTTCCATTTAGAGGAAATGAAAATATAAATGGATGTGGTGAAATGTTTGAACCAGTAGTTAAAAATGCTAATGGTGATGTTCCTTTATATACTTATATAGGTGGATTTGACCCAGTAGATGATGATGGTAATTATAATTATAAAAACTCTTTACAATCTTTTTTTGTATTTAACACAATAACACGAAGAATAGTATTTGAATATACAGGACGTACAAGATTAGCAGAAGAATTTTATGAACAAGTTAGAAGAGCTGCTTTATATTACAATGCAATTATATGTTATGAAAATCAGAAAAAAGGTTTTTATGGATATATGACAAAAATGAATTCTTTACATTTATTAGCAGATACTCCAGAAATATTAAAAGATAATGGTTTAATATCTTCTATTGGTATGATAGGTAATAAATCTAAAGGAATACATTCTAATATAAGAACTAATAGTTGGGGTATTGATTTACAAATATCTTGGATGTTAGAACAAGCTTATAATAAGGAAGAAGGTATAAGAAATGTAGATTTAATAAGAAGTGTTGGGTATATTAAAGAATGTTTATTATATGCACCTCCGAATTCTGGTAAACGGGTAAATACAGATAGAATAAGTTCTATGAATATGTTAATGATTTTTGCAGAAGAAATAAATAAAATAACTACTAATCTTAGAAATCCAGATAAAAAATCTGAAATAGATATATTTAAACAACATTATGATAAAGCTTTTGGTAAAAAAAGATCTAAAATAAATTTATATAGATTATGACAACATTTCCACGACAAAAAATTAGTGCATCTTTAAAGAATAAAAAGTTTTTTAAAGATTGTGCGGATGCAGCTATAGAGTTATGTCAATTTGATTATGATGGAACTCCACGTATGTCTTTAAACGATAAATTGATAATAGCAAAATTATATCATGGTGAGATAGACCAAGAAGATCTTAGAAATTTTGCTGAATTTAATAATTACGAAACAGATATAAAAGATGTTAGAATACAGCATTTTCCAATAATAAAACCACGTATAAATTTATTAATAGGAGAATCTATAAAACGTAAAAAGAAATTCTTAGTACGTGCTATAAATGAGTCTGCTATAACTAAAAAAGAAGACACAATACATAAAATGTTTAATAAGGCTATGGAGGAATTTGTAGATTTAAGTAAACCTCTTCCAGATAAACGAGATGTAGATAATTTTGTAGCTAAATTTATGAAGTTTAAAAATTATGAATCACAAGATATATTAGAAGTTGTGATGTATCATTTATTAAATTTCTATATTAAACAACTAAATGTATATGAACAAGCTTCACTTGGTTTTGCAGATGTTTTAAAATATGGTGAAGAAATATATTGTATAGAAAGTATAGGTAATAAGCCTGTGTATAGAAAATGTAATCCATTTTCAATAAAAGTGTTTGGATTAGGAGGTAGTAATCGTATAGAAGATGCTAGTATAATTGTAGAAGATAATTATATGCCTTTATCACAAGTTATAGATAGATATTATGAATATCTTACTCCAGCACAAATAGATAAATTGGAAAAAGATAATAATATGAATTTACAAGGACAATCTGCAGGAGATTTTCAAAGAACTTATCCTAATTTTCGATTTGATGAACTTTTTGATGTAGGTAATGGTTTTTGGGGAGCATTTAATGGTAATTATAATAATAATGGAGAAGTACGTGTTACACGTGTAGTATTTAAAGGATTTGAAAAACTTGGTAAAAGATATTATATAAATGAAGATGGTGTAAGAAAATTTGAAGTTGTAAGTGAATTTTACAAACCAAATAAAGATATAGGAGAAAAAGTAGATTATTATTGGGTAAATAGATGGTATGAAGTAACAAGAATAAGAGATGATATATATGTAAAAATGGAAGCTAGAGATGTTCCTATGATAAAAAGTAATGGTTATATAACTAATGGTTCTGGATATGTAGGTACAATATATACGGATAATAATGAAAAAGCTACTTCTATGTATAGTGAATTAAAAAATTATGAATATCTTTATTCTATATTATTAAGAGATTTAAAAAAAGCCATTAAAAAGTTTAAAGCTCCTATGATAGAAGTAGATTTAGCCAAAGTTCCTGATTCTTTTACACTAGATGAATGGTTTGATTATGCTGATGAAGAAGGTTATATTATAGTAGATAGTTTTAAAGAAAGTAATAAAGGTTTATCACAAGGTAAATTAGCTGGTAGTTTTAATACTACTGGTAAAATATATAATCCAGATATAGGAAATTATATACAACATATAATATTATTTTTAAATTTTATAGAAAGACAAGTAGCTTATTCTTCTGGTGTAAGTGACCAAAGATTAGGTCAAATAACTCATACTGAAACTGTTGGAGGTATAGAAAGATCTGTTACTCAAAGTTCACATATTACTGAACCATTATTTAATACTCATATGCAGACTATATTAAGAACGATACAAGTATTATTAGATACTACTGTTCAGTGTGCTAGAAATGATCCTTCTATATTACAATATATAAGTGATGAAGCTGCTAATTATATAATAAATTTAAATGATGAACAATTATCTGTATCAGATTTTGGGATATTTGTTACCGATGAAGATGAAGATAAAGAAGATTTAAACTCGTTAAAAAGATTAACTTTAGAATTTGGTTCTAAAATAAACATGAATGTTAAAAACATGATGCAGATATTAACCTCAAAATCTTTTGCAGAAATTAGAAATATAGCTATTGAAGAAGATATTAATATGAGAGAACAAACTGCTGCTATGGCACAACAGCAACAGGATCAAGCATTACAAGCTTTAGAACAACAGCTAGCTATAAAAGATAAAGAATTAGCTCTTAAAGAAAAAAGCATAGAACTTGATTATCAAATGAATATTTTAAAAGAACAAATGCAAAATGATACAGATATTTCTATTAACGAACGTAATGCTAAATTAAAAGAATATGTTGAAAATCTTCAAAAAGAAGTGGATATGTTGAATTTAGAATTAGAAAAAGATAAATTAAAATTGATGAAAAATAACGAAAATAACAAAAATACTAAAAATAACAAATGACAATAAATAATTTATCTTTATTTGAGGTACTAAATATAATATTTTACAAAATATTTAAACCAAAGCTTCATCTAAAAAATGAACCATATATAAGTATAAATGGTAAGAATTTATGGGAATATGGTTTTGATTATAGAGAACCTTGGAGTGGAGAATCTGATACAAGAAAATGTGATTTAATATGGAGAAAACAAAATATAGAAATTAAAGATGATGAGATATTTTTAAAAGCAGATAAAAAAAATGATATAATAAATACAGGAGGATTGATATCATCTCATAAATGTATTAATATTAATAAAGGATACATAGAAGTAGAAGCTAAAATGCCACCACGTGGATTTAAATATTTTCCAGCTATATGGATGTATAACATAGACACTTGGTTACCTGAAATAGATATTGTAGAATTAATGGGTAAAGACTCAAGATATTTTACATTTACTTATCATTATTTTAAAAATGAAAAACATTGTAGTAAACGTAGTGGTTTTAAACATAATACAGATTTATCTTTAAATTACCATCGTTTTGGAGTATTAATAACTAAAAAATATATTACATGGTATTTAGATAGATATCCTTATTTTAAAACTAAAAATTTATATCCTGATAAAAAATTATTCTTAATATGCAATATACAAGCTGAGCTTGATGATGATAATTGTTATATTCCGTTTAAGGAAGATGAAATTCCAGAATATATGATAATCAAAAATATAAATATTATATAATTTATTATATACGAATACAAATTTGTGATATATTTTTATAATTTTATTGAAACTTATTATTATATTTGCGTAATGTAAAAAATATTTAATTTATGAATGAAGAATTAGATTTTAGTGGAGTTGAGGATTTTGTGTTAGAAGATCTTAATGAAGATATAAAAACAAAAAATGAAGAACAAAGTAATACACAAGAAACTGAATCTCCAGAAAAAAAGAATGTTTCAAAGAAAGAAACCGATGATGATATATTTGAAATAGATTTTGAACCATCCAGAGAAACTCCTTCTGGTTCTAAGAAAGATTCTTCGGTTTTTGGGGTTATGGCACAAACTTTATTAGAGGAAGGAGTTATCTCTGAAATTGACAAAAATAGAAAAATAGAATCTGCTAAAGATTTAATAGATATTATAGATGAAGAAGTACAAAGAAAAGTAAAAGAAAGTATACCAGAATCTTTTAAGGATTTAATAGATTTAAAACACAATGTTTCTAATATTGATGAAATAGTTGAACATAGAAAAACTATTGAATATCTTAAATCTATAAACGAAGAAGATTTAACTGAAGATTTATCAGAAACTTTATATAAAGAATTTTTAAAATTAAAAGGATTTGATAATGAAGAAATAAATGATGAGTTAGAAGAATTAAAAACTTTGAAAAAATTAGAAGATAAAACTAAAAAAGCTTTACCAAAACTAATAAAATATTACGAAGATTATGAACAACAACTATAGAAAAACAAAAACAAGAGAAAGAATTATTAAAAGAACAAGAAAAAGAATATATTAATTCTTTCAAACAAAGTTTAGAAGAATTAAAAGATTTTGATGGTGTACCTATTACTAAAGAGTTAAAAATGAAAGCATTAGATTCTCTTTTTAAACAAAATCATACATTACCTTCTGGTGAAAAAGTAAGTGATATTATAAAAGCTAGAATGGAAGATCCTATAAGATTTGATGTTGGTTTTGCACTTACATTTATAATGACAAAAGGATTTAAGGATTTTAGTGCATTTAAATCTATAGGAAAACAAAAACTTTCTAAAGATATAGAAGATGCAGTAAAAATAAATGATATGAAACGAATGGGTTCTAAGCCAGCTATTGATGAGCTTGGAGCTGAGATACTTAATTATATTAAACTTTAATTTTTAAAAATTACAAATCAATGAAACTATTACTTCAAGAATACCAACCGAAAGAATGGGGAGGTTTAACAACTAAGAATCACTTATCTGCGGCTTTTGGTAACTTAACGCAAAAAGCATCTACCTTAACATCTATGGTATTTGCTAGTAACTATAACTTGATAGATTTTGGAGCTTACTTAAAGAGTATTTCTACTCCAATCTATCTTGATTCTGATGATGATTTTATCTGGGATCTGATGAACTCAGAAGAAAAAAATGTTCCTTTAGTAGAAGCTCGTATAGATAATACAGCTATCGTATCTACTGATAAAACTGGATTTAATTATAGTAGATTTCAACTAGTATTTCCAGAAGCTTATTTTTTCGATGTAAATATTATAGAAGGTCATAAACATGAATATCAAATAAGAATACTTGATGATGCAAGACCTGAAGGATCTTATTGGGTATATGATTGTGAATTAGTAACAGGTGATGCTTTATTGTTTATTCCTTATGAAGAACTTTTACCTGGTACAAAATTTAGTAAACTTTATTCTGGTGTAGAAAGTACTTTATCTAAAAAGGGTGGTAAAGTAAGATATAGCACTCCATTTAAGATGAAGAATTTATTTACAAGACTACGTATGGAAGATACTGTTCCTGGAAATATGATTAGTCGTCCTATGGGATTTACTATTCAAGTACGTGATCCAAGAACTAATTCTATTATAAAAACTAATTTATGGCAACAGTATAGAGATTGGGAGTTTGACCGTCAATATGTACAAGAAAAGAATTATATGTTATATTATTCTCGTATAAATAGAGCTCCTGATGGTACATTTAAAAATAAAGGAAAATCTGGTTATGAATATTCTCAAGGTGCAGGTTTAAGACAACAGATTGAGACTTCAAGTACAGCATTTTATCCTGTTAGAAATTTTACAATAAAAGGATTTTTAAATGTTGTATTAGACTTAGCTACTAATAGATTACCTTTTGATAAACGTCAGTTTCTTGTACGTACTGGTGAACGTGGTTTAATACAAGCCAGTGAACAAATTGCAAAATATGGTGAACAATTCTTTGAACCTATTAGAAGCGTTAATCAGTTTATATCTATGTCTAGTAGTGGTGATGCTGAGTTTAAAGGTCAGTTTAAGAGTTTTAGAGGTCCTAATGGAGTAGTATTTGATTTTATGCTAGATCCAATAAAAGATGATCCTATTATAAATAAAGTTCCTCATCCTGATGGTGGAACTGCTGAATCTTATACTTATGATATATTAGATATCGGTACTACAAATGGTGAAAGTAATATTAGTATGGTTTATCAAAGAGGTATGGAAGATATCAAAGGTTATGAACCAGGATTACGTAATCCTTTTGTAGCAGATTATTCTATGATACAAAACAATATAATGTCTAATCCTATTGATGGATACGTACATCATAGATTTTTCATGGGTGGAGTTAAGGTAACTGATCCCACTAAATGTTTAGTTTATAAATGTGCAATTTAATAATATAATAATATGAAAACAAAAACCGAAGAAAATATTGTGGAATCCCCTTTAAAAAACAAGAAGATTGTTGTATATCCCGTGCTAAGAGAAGGATCAAGCTTTTTACAAGATATACATCCTAATCATGTAGGAGCTTTCTTATTTGAAGGTTCTAAAATACGATTGCATGGTACACCTTATGATACAAAACTTGGACATATTATAGATCCTCTAACACCAGAAGAAAAAGAATTCTTTTATAATTCTGATCTACGTATAGAAGAAGGTACATTATCTATATTTGATAAAAACTGTTATTGGAACACATTTATAGTAGATTTAACACGTGAACCTGTAATATTGGATTTATCTAATCCTTTAGATTATTTAAAATATAAATTTATATTATGTTATTCTGATTTAATAGCTCCTAGTTGGGAAGAAAGGTTTAATAAGGGAACTTATAAATTCGCTATACGAGATAAAGAATATGAAGAACAATCTAAGATAGATAAAATAACAAAACAGTTATTAGTAATGAAGAAGTTTATAGATATAAAAGATTCTCCTTCAAAACTAAAAGGACTTTTATCTATGTATTATCTAAAAGCTGGTAAAACTAAAAACATGAATACTATAAATGATGTAGATGCATTATTAGAACTTACAGAAGCTATTGATAAAGAAACAGATACATTTTATGATATATTCACTGATCCACGTTTTGAAGAAAAAGTTTTTGTATATCAATGTTTAATAAAAGGAAAGATAAAACGTAAAGGTGCGTCATATCTTATAGATGGTGTTGAAGAAACTATGAGTATGAATTTATTACTTGATTTCCTTAAAAATCCTAAAAATCAAGATATAAAATTAAAACTTTTAAGTTCTGATGAAAGCAAGTGAAGCTATAGAAAAGTTCTTGGTATATTATGATAGGATATATTCATTATCTGCTAAAGGATATGAAGATGAAGAAATATTAACATTTATTTCAGATGCTTCAAGATCAATAGTAGATACTGCATTTAGAAATAAAGCTTATAATTTATGTCCAGTAATAGATCTTAATACAGAAACTATCGATGTATTAGATAATACTAATGTAGTTGAGGTTAATTTAAGTACTCCAATTAGACATATTATTAGTGTATATACTGATGTATCTAGAACGAATTATCCTAAAGTAGAACTTACTAAAGTAGAAGCTTATCCTGTTAATTTGGAGGTTTTATTTAAAATTGGTGATAAATCTGAAATATCTATTTTTAATAATATATTATATTCTTATATAGGTAACAAGTTATATTTTGTAGGGGATTCATTTACAAGTATTCTTAATGTTTATATAAAAGCTGTAAGAGCTATTCCAGATTTAGTTTATATACCTGAGATACAAGATGATACATTAATAATAAGTGATGTATTAATTGATTCTGTAATAAGTTATGCAGCAAATTTAGCTAAAGCTGCATCAGATAATATACGAATACAACCAGTAACAACAGATGATACAAAGTCTTGATTTATATCATATTCTAATATCTAAGTTAAACTTAGAAACTTCAAGAATACCAATTTCATCTCAGATAGAAACTTGGTTAAATGAAGCTGTTCATTTATTATGGTTAAGGATGTATCCAAAACTTGATAGAGATGAGGAAGGTAGAAAATTCTTTTCTTATTATATTAGAAGTTATGAAACAAACATATTTGCAAGTCCTATAGTACCTTTAGGAGATAACTCAGTATATATAAATATACCAGTAGGTTGTATAAAAGTATTACAAGAATCTTGCATATTAACTAAACAATCTCCTAATAAGGAAATACATGATATACATGCTCCTGAAGCTCCAGGATACGAAGATGGATTTTTACCACCTGAACCGAGTGAAGATCCAAATTATAAGAATATTGTAGTAATAGATAATGAACAACCTCCAGAAGTAGAACAAGTTGTAGCTAAAGTAAAACCAATAACTTATGATGAATATAACATAAATAAAAATAATCCATTTAAAAAACCTTATTTATGGAATGATGATGGATTAGCTTGGAGAATAGATAATGGTAGTAGACATGAAATAATATTTCCTAAAGATACATTTATATTAAAGTATAAATGTATTTATTTAAATGAGATAGAAAAAATTGATTTATTAAATAATTCTGTGATAAATATACCAGCGGAATATTCTGGTATAATTATAAACTTGGCTTTAGAATTTGCTTTTGGTAGAAGAAATGCTGAAGAACAATCAGAAGAACAACCAAAAGAAAAACAAGTTCAGCAAGAAGAACAAGTGAAAAATGAAAAACAAACTGAAGAATAAAAAACATAAAAATTTGATACCGCAAAGGTTAAATATTTATTTATTTTAAAATACATTTAAAAATGAGATTACAAAATAATGTTGAACAATTATTAATCGCAAGTTCTGTATCGAATACTGCTAACAGAACAGGTAAATATCTTACAGATCTTGCAATTGGTGAAATAGCTGCTATATCTACCAGTGGTAAAGTATTAAGTGCTTATACTGGATCAGCTCTAAAATTTGGATATCGTGATAGTACTAGTACTGTAAAATTATCAGATACTTTGTATACTAATGCTATATCTTCATTGTCCAAGAAAGCTTATAAAGCTCATTCTAATAAAGTTAGTAGCTTAGCATTTACTTTAGAACCTACTGATGCACCTTTTATAAGATTACATTTTATAGACAGGGTAAGTCAAGATAAAGTTATATTTGCTACTATGCAATCGTATTTTAGAATCTTCGTAGTGTATGATTTCTTAAAAGATGCTGTACATAACTTACAAATTAATTCTTTATTTAAAGATAGAGGAGATCAATGGTATAAAATGCGTTATGGTATACAAGGAACTTGTTGTGGTATAGATGAAAATGAAGCTCCAACAGTAGTTACTGTTAATAGTCCAATAACATTTGTAGCTAATAGTAAATATGCAGCTATAACTGGGGCAGTAGCTAATTTACAGGATTATATTGCTGTAACTTGTCAAGGCGTAGATGTAATATTTAAAGTTGTGAGTTCTACCGCATCATATATAGAAGTAGATAGAGTATTTGATGTAAATAATAACGTTACATTTACATCTTTTAAACATGATAAGGATGTAAATAATTTGAAATTATACATTGAATCTTTGGATAAACCTTTTGAAGCTGGTTTTTATAATTATGCTGTTACTAATTATGAAGTTACAAGTAACGTACCTTTTGTTGAAACTGTTATAAAAACAGCAAGTGAAGGTTCTGGAGAACCCAATCAATTATTAGAATGGGAATGGTTTTTACGTGGTAATGAAGGAGATTTAATTAGAGTAAATCCTGAATATCCTACACGTTCATATAAATCAGATGTTGTTTCCACAGCTACTTATGATATATATATTGCTACATTTAGTGATGATTTAAAAACAGACTTGGGTAAATATGCTATATCTAAAAAAAGATTAGTTATTGCAGCTCCAGTAGGTTCTGATGCAAGTACTCATATTCATACTGTATTTGGGGCTTTAAATACTAATTTCAAAATTCCGTATACTACTTCATAAAATTATTTGATAAAGAGGGAGTTATAATTACTCCCTCTTATTAATAATTATTGTTATGTATTTTATTGGTTTTGTTTTGTAGATTTAGATATATTTAAGTATATATTTGCAAATAAATATTATAGTTATGTCATTTATTCCAAAGTTAAAAATTACAAATATTCAGAATAGAAATTTAGTGGAATATAGAGATATAACTGGATATTATGGATATAGCAATCCAACAGGATATGGCGTATTAAATCCAGATTATATAAATATAACGAATGCTAAATTAGATATTAATGATACTACAATAAACTTATTATATAATACTCCTATACATTCTATTTCAGATTTAGTTTATTCTACAATAGGTAGTTACGAAGATAACATATATTCTGCCGTATATACAGTGGTTGCTGGAGCTACGTATGCTCATTCATATAATATATATATATATGATAGATTACTTGAAGAATATTATAAAATATCTAATCTAATTGGAGAAGTTTATCGTACAGAATATCCATTAACTACGAAAGTAAAAAATTTAATAGAATCTTATTATGATTTAGAATTATTGATAAATAGACTTATTTCATTTGCATCTGAAGATAATAAAGTAGATTATATAGAATTATATGACAAATGCAAACGTATTATATTAGCTATAGATAGAACTTTAAAATAATATAAATATGACAAATACAATAATTGGAAAAATGGGAAGTAATTTAATTTGTACATTGAGCAATATAAAAGTATTAACTGTTTTTGAAAAAGTTTTATCTTTAGTTATTGCGTT
>Ga0209096_1003056_pt1 | contig 15125 bp, 13 predicted proteins | sample AD_UKC034_MetaG_FD_184407 | JGI IMG/M metagenome (GOLD analysis project Ga0209096, IMG submission 184407) | Active sludge microbial communities of municipal wastewater-treating anaerobic digesters from USA - AD_UKC034_MetaG (SPAdes) (version 2) | ecosystem: Engineered > Bioreactor > Anaerobic >... | reverse complement strand
GATGCTACGGGTTCGATTACAGCATGAGGAGGAACCAGTGCACACAAGCGCGCACATCGCTGGGGCGTGCGAAAAACCGGATTCACTCCTCGCGGATTCCGGTTTATTATCTAACTTCGAATGATTGTGTTCGCGGCCTCTCGACGGCTCCGCGGCGCAGAAAACGCAAACGAACCGGGCCACTTCAATGCGTCATACAACTGCCGTGCGGGGCGATCACGCCCGCTTCCCGACGTCGAAGCTCGTCTACTTCCCGACGACCGGCCGGGACGCGATTAACGAGTCATCCCCGCTACTCGATCCGGACCTGCCGGATCTCTCCGCCCTGCTTCAGGACCTGTCTTTCGAGCGCAACGGATACGAGATCCGGGTTGCGAGCGGCTCCGACTGCCTCAAGCGCCGGGCCGCCAAGCTCATCGAGCGCATGTACTCTTCACGCGGCCTGTTCCCCTACGGCACGATGGCGGAAATCGACAAGCGTGACGTCACCGTCGTGGCCCTTTGCGGCGATGACGCCGTTGCCACGCTGACCGTGCGAATGGATTTCGGTAACGGCTTGTTAGCGGACACTTTGTACAGCAAGGAGATCGACTCCGCCCGCGCGATCGGAGGCAAAGTGTGCGAAATTACACAACTGGCGCTCGATCCCTCCTCCGGCAACCATGATGCCTTGGCGGGCCTGTTCCAGGCGCTGTACGTGATCGCACAACTCACGCGGCGCATGACCGACATCTTCATCGAGGTGCACCCACGGCATGCGAACTTCTACCAGCGCATCTTCGGGTTCAAACGGATCGGCGGCGAGCGCATCTGCCCTCGTGTCGGCGCGCCGGCCGTGCTGCTCCACCTGTCGCAGGACGAATTCGAGCGCGCGCTCGCCCGTCACGAACGCATCGAGCAACGGCACAACAGCCGCGTATCCCGCCTGCTGCCGATGAAGGCCCACGCGCAGGAAGTGATCGAGGCGCTCTCCAGCCGCTAGGACGCGGCGCTCTCGAGCTGCGGCGTCAGAACCAGCGGCGCAATTCCAGCCACGCACGATCCCGGTCGTCGTAAACCCCGAACATCCCCCTGCCCTTGCCGCCGAACACGTCCACGCCCACGGTCGCGCGCCAGGCGGGAGCGAACTTCCAGCTAAGCTTCGGGCGCAGCGAGTAGTCGGATCGATTCAGGCTGGTCACCGCGAGCACCTCTGCCTCGAGATCCGTTCCGGTGCCGTGCACGATCTGCAGGCTCACGCCCTGCTCGTGGCGATCCATCATCATGGCTGGCCGATGGTCGTCCAGGCGGCGACCGTAGTACTGCACGTTGAAGCGCCAGTCTCCGCTCGGCAGATCGACGCCGAACGCGTAATCCACCATGTCGGTGCCGACCAGGCCGACCACGGGCGGATTTCCCGCCAGCGCAAAGGTATTCACGCTGCGACCACTCGTGTGAACCGCCTCCCCCTTCAGCACGAAGCTGCCGAGATCCTTGCTGAAGGTGCCGCCGACCTGGTCGATGCGCTCGTGGCGCAGCTCGGCCCGGCCGGGCGCGTAGGCATGCAGCGTCGGCGCGACGTCGTAGCTGTGATAGTAGAAGGCCGAAAGATCCCACCCATCGACCAGATGCGAGATGCGCGCACCCCAGTTGCCGTCGTCGATGTCGCCGCCGGGCCGATCCTCCGACACCACGGTGTCGGCCGGCATCCACGGATAGGTGTAGAAGTCGCTGCCCGGCTTGCCGATCTGGTCGAAGCTGGGCTTCGGCACCCACAGCAGTTCGAAGTGGGTGTCGGCGCCGAAGCGTTCGGCGCGAACCGCCCACTGCCCGATGCGCATGCGCTCGAGCTCGGTCTGCAGGAAGTCACGCATATCGCGCGCGGACACCACGTCGGCGAAGAAGAAGCCCACCATCTCGCCCCACACCACGTGCTGGCGACCGACGCGGAACTCCCAGTCGCCATGGCCGACATCCACGTACGCCTCGCGCAGCAAGAGGTCGCGACGCTGGTCGCGGCGCACCGCAGCCGGGTAGTGCTCGTCCTCGAGATCGAAGGCGCCGTCGAGTTCGGCACGCGCGTTGAGCTTCCAGCGCACCCGCGGCGCGACTTGCCCGCTGCCTGTCAGCTCCCCGCGGGCGCGCAGGTGCGACCAGCGCTCGGGATCGCGGTAGGTGTACGCCATGCCGAGCTCGGCGTAGCCGCCCCACTTGATGCCCGTCGCCGCCTCGCTGCCCGCTGCAGGCGTGCCGACGTCGAGCAGGGCGTCGAGATCGGCGTCCGCTGCGGCGTCGAGGTCGGCGTCCGCTGCAGGGGCATCGTCGGGCAGGTCGGCAGCCGCAGCTTCGTCCGCGAGCGCAGCCTCAGGCACATCCGGCGCCGCGTCCGCGGCCACGGGCTCCGCGCGCGCGGCAGGTGTGGCGAGGCTTGCGAGCGCAAGCGCGATCAGGGTCAGGCGATGGATTCTGTTCAGGCGGGGCATGTGCGGTCTTCCTAGATTTCGCGAATGTCTTCGTCGCGCGGCGTCCGCCCATCGACGAACACCCAGCGGTCGTCGACCCTCAAGCCGAGCGCGGTGATCTGGCCATCCGCGATGCGGACCAGGCGGTCGGCCATGTTCATGACCTTGCGGTCGTGGGTGGAAAAGACGAAAGTCGTCCCCGACTGGCGGTTGATGTCGCGCATCAGCTTGAGGATGCTGGTGCCGGTCTTGCTGTCGAGGTTGGCGGTCGGCTCGTCGGCGAGGACGACCTTGGAGTGCGTGGCCAGCGCGCGCGCGATCGCCACGCGCTGGCGCTGGCCGCCGGAGAGCTGATTGGGCCGATGCTCGGCGTACTTCTTCAGACCGACCACGCCGAGGTAGTGGCGCACCCGCTCGGCACGCTCCGCCCTGGTGAGCTCCGGCATCTGCAGCAGCGGATACTCGACGTTCTCCGCTGCCGACAGCACGGGGAGTAGATTAAAGGTCTGGAAGATGAAGCCGATGGTACGTGCACGCAGGTCGGCCAGCTCGTCGGGCGTGCGGTTCGAGACGTCATGCCCGTCCACGACCACACGCCCCGAGGTCGGCGTGTCGATGCAGCCGATGATGTTCAGCAGGGTCGACTTGCCACTGCCCGAAGGCCCCGCGATCGCCAGGAACACTCCCGGCTCGATCTCGAGCGAGACGTCGTCGAGCGCCAGCACCGTCTGCTCGCCGAGGCGAAAACTCTTGCTCACGTGTTCGATCTGGACGATGGCCATCGGGACGACCGAAAATGAAGAAAACCCCCAGAGGATAGCACCCATGACGCCAAGCTTACGATCCCGCCGCCGATTCGTCGCCTGCCTCGCCGGCAGCCTGATGCTGCCCACGCTGGCGCTTGCGACCGACGCCGCCTCCCCTGCCGAGCCCGCAGGGGCCGAGGGCGTCGACACGGTCGCGGCCGACCTGGTCCGGCGCGCCGACGCGATCCGCTTTCCGCGCGAGAGCTTCCAGACCGAGATCGTCGTGCGCAACTTCGCCGATGGCGCGGAGGGCGAGTCGCGCACCTTCCGCGTGCTCTCGCGCGGCAACGAGAACACCATCGTGCTGACGCTCGAGCCCGCAACCGAGCGCGGCCAGGCCCTGCTGATGCGCGCGCGCGACCTGTGGGTCTTCATGCCGAGCGTGTCGCAGCCGGTCCGACTGTCCCTCGCCCAGCGACTGACCGGTCAGGTGGCCAACGGCGATCTGGCGCGAGCGAATCTGGCCGGCGACTACATCCCGACCGTCGCCGGCACCGAGACCATCGAGGGCCAGGCCGCGGTGGTGCTGGACCTCAAGGCGGTCGATCGCGGCGTGACCTATGCGCGCGTGCGCTACTGGGTCGGCGAGCGCGACAGCCGTCCGCTCAAGGCCGAGTTCTACGCGCTCTCCGGCCGCCTGCTCAAGACCGCGCGCTACGAGGAGTTCCGCCAGATGGCCGGCGCAGTCCGCCCCACCCGGCTGGTCATGGAGGACGCGCTCAAGAAGGGTGAGATCTCGGTGCTGACCTACGAGAACATGAACGTTCGCGACCTCCCCGAGCGCATGTTCACCCGCGAGTACCTGCGCCGGCTGCAGCAGTAGCCCCGGTGCCGAACGCGCAGGTCCTCAGACCACGATGCGCATGCGCTCGCCGACCACCCCCTGGAGGTGGCCGGCGAAGGCCGCGCGCACCGCGTCCTCGCCATGCACCAGGCGGACCTCGCCGGGCAGATGGCGCATGCGGGTGACGAAGCGGGTCAGGTCGTCGCGGTCGGCGTGCGCCGAATAGCCCGAAAGGATATGGATGCCGGCGCGGATGTCCACACGCTCGCCGTCGAGCTCCACGTAGCCACCGCGCGGCCCGTAGGTCTGAATCGCATGGCCAGGCGTGCCGCGCGCCTGGTAACCGACGAAGAGCACGTCGTGGCGCGGATCACCCAGCATCTCGCGCAAGTAATTCACCACCCGGCCACCGGCGCACATCCCGCTCGCGGCGATCACCACCGCGGGCTCGCGGCTGCGCGCGAGCCGACGCACGTTGGCGAGATGCTCCTCGTGGCTGTCGATCGCCACGAGCTGATCGTAGGACAGTGGCTGCCGGCCGGCACGCACGCGGGCGCGCGCCTCGGCGTCCCAGAACGGCTGCAACTCGCGATAGAGCGCGGTGAAGCGCTGCGCCAGCGGCGAATCCAGGAAGATGCGCAACGCGCCCCAGGCGGCGGAATGCTTCCCCGGGCGCACCCGCTGGCGGTGCAGGATGTCCTCGAACTCGTAGAGCAGCTCCTGCGTGCGCCCGATGCTGAAGGCGGGCACGATCACGGTGCCGCCGTCCTGCAAGGCGTGCTCGACGACCGCCTGCAGGCGTGCGCGGCGGTCGCGGCGATTCTCGTGGACGCGGTCGCCGTAGGTGGTCTCCAGCACCAGCACGTCGGCCCTCCAGGGCGGGCGCGGCGCCGGCAGCAGCGGCGCATGCGGCGCGCCGAGATCACCCGAGAACACCACCCGGCGCGGCTCCGGCCATGCCGCACCGGAGAGCTCGCACTCGACGTAGGCCGAGCCGAGGATGTGGCCGGCGCGCTGCAGGCGAATCCGGCAACTCGCGTCCGGGCTGCGATACACGAGGTGCCACTTGCCGTAGGGCAGCGCGCGGATGCGCGGCTCCACCTTGCCCAGATAGCGCTCGATCAGCGCTCGGTCGCGACTCACACCCACCGCGAAGGCGTCCGCGAGCACCGTGGGCAGCAGGCGCGCGGAGGGTTCGCTGCACAGGATCGGCCCCTTGAAGCCGGCGGCGAGCAGCCAGGGCAGGCGGCCGCAGTGGTCGATGTGCACATGGGTGAGCACCAGCGCGCCGACGCCCTCGAGCGGGAAGTCGATCTCCAGCCGGTCGGCGGCCGAGCGCCCGTCGGGCGCGGTCTCCGCGCCCTGGAACAGGCCGCAGTCGAGCAGCAGGCTGTTGCGCCCCTCGACGAAGAGCTGGTGGCAGGAGCCGGTGACGCCGTTGCGCGCACCATGGTGGAGGATCGTCGGGTTCATGACGTCATTCTAGACGCCCATTCGCCAGCGTCCACCCGCAACCCTGCCCCTTCAACCGCTGCGCCCCGCAAGCGCGCTGGCAAGCACGAAGGCTGGGATGACGTCCGCGCCCGTCGTATGGGAGCGCCGGCAGGCGCGAACGCGGCGGTTCGGCACGCGCCACACCCAACTACGCCGCGCAAACGGCCGCCCCATTCGCGCCTGCCGGCGCTCCTACATAAACCGTCGTGCAAAATGGTGCCGTGCTTCGCCGCGCGCGGCGCCTGTGCATGAACCATCGTGCGGGATGGCGGCCGACGTCTCGCGCGCGACACCGCCCTGTAGGAGCGCCGGCAGGCGCGAATGCGGCGGTAACGCACGCGCTCCCGCTGCAGGAGCACCCCGCAAGACGCCCCCCTACTCCATCCCCCACTTCTGCAGCCGGTAGCGCAGCTGGCGCAAGGTCATGCCGAGCATGCGCGCGGCCGCCGAGCGGTTCCAGCGCGTCTGCTCGAGTGCACGGATGATGCGCAGGCGCTCCACCTCGTCCTGGCCCTCGCGGCCTTCCTCGGGTTCGGCCACTGGCGCGGCGCCCCCCTCGACCCCAGCCGTGGCCCCGAGCGGGCTGCAGTCACCCTCGACCCCGAGGTCGCCGACGTCGATCTCCTCGCCCTCGCACAGCGCACAGGCGCGCTCGAGCAGGTTCTCCAGCTCGCGCACGTTGCCGGGGAAATCGTAGGCTTGCAGGCGCTCGAGCGCCGCCGTGGAGAGTCGGCGCGGCGCCCCGCCCTCGCGCACTGCGAGGCGCGCGAGGATGTGGCTGGCCAGATCCGGGATGTCCTCCCGCCGCTCGCGCAGCGGTGGCACGCGCAGCGTGATCACGTTGATGCGGAAGAACAGGTCCTGGCGGAAGCGGCCCTCGACCACGAGGCGGCCGAGATCCTGATGCGAGGCGGACAGGATGCGCACGTCCACCGGCTCCTCGGCGTGCGCACCGACCGGGCGCACGGCACGCTCCTGGATCGCGCGCAGCAGCTTGACCTGCATCGCCAGCGGCAGCTCGCCGATCTCGTCGAGGAACAGGGTGCCGCCGCTGGCGGCCTGGAACAGCCCGCTCTTGTCCGCGCTCGCGCCGGTGAAGCTGCCCTTGCGATGACCGAAGAACTCGCTCTCCATCAGCTCGGGCGAGATCGCCCCGCAGTTGACCGGGACGAAGGGCCCGCCGGCGCGCGCACCGAGCGCGTGGATGTGGCGCGCGATGACCTCCTTACCCGTCCCCGATTCGCCATGGATGAACACCGGCGCCTGGTTGCGCGCGAGCTTCTCGGCCTGCGCGCGCAGCTGCACGAAGGCCGCCGAGTGGCCGATCAGGCTGCGCTCGGCGGTCGCGGCGGGGTGCTCCTCCGAGCCCCCCTCGCGCAGCTTGAGCGCGTGCTGTACCAGCTCGCGCAAGGCCTTGAGCTCGACCGGCTTGGTGACGAAATCGAAGGCACCCAGCTTGAGCGCACGGATCGCCGTCTCGATGCTGCCGAATGCGGTGATCACCGCCACCGGCAGGCCAGGGCGCACGGTCTGGATGTACTCGACCAGCTCCAGCCCGTCGCCGTCGGGCAGGCGCATGTCGGTCAGGCACAGGCGATAGCCGCGCTCGGCCAGCAGCGCGCGCGCCTCGCCGACCGAGCCCGCGGTGTCACAGGCCAGCCCCATGCGCATCAGCGAGAGCTCGAGCAGTTCACGGATGTCGTCCTCGTCATCGACGACGAGGACATCGGTGGAGCGGGGCCGGTTGCGGCGTTCGACCTGGGTCATGGCTGCTGGCTCGCGGTAAGGATGAAGTCGGCCCCGGGACCGCCCGGCGCGAGCGCCAGGGTGGCGTCGTTGGCTTCGGCCAGCTCGCGCGCGATGTACAGGCCGAGCCCGGTGCCCTTGGGGTGGGTGGTGAAGAAGGGTTCGAACAGATGCGCCCGCATCGCCTCGTCGAAGCCTGGGCCGTCATCCTGCACGTGCAGCACGACCTTGGCGTGCGGCAGGGGCTCTGCCCACAGGCGTACCGCGCCCGCCTTGCCCGAGGCGTGGCGGGCCGCATTCGACAGCAGGTTGTCGAGGATCTGGTGCAGGTGAGCGCGATCCATCGCCAGGGTCAGCGCGGGATCGATCGCGAGCTCGTACAGCTGCGCCTCGGCGGGCTCGCGGAACACCCGCGCGTCGAGGATCTCGCGCACAAAGGCCGCCAGCGGCAGGGCCTCGGGCAAGGCCTGCTCGCGCCTGCCGAGGGCGAGCACGTCGCGGATCATGCGCTCGATGCGGCGCGCGTTGTCGTTGATGATGCGCACCAGCCGGGCCTGCATGTCGGCGCGCTTCTCCTCGCCGAGCAGCTCGGCGGCCTGGGTCACCGCCGACAGCGGGTTGCGGATCTCGTGCGCCATGCTGGCGGTGAGGCGGCCGAGCGCGGCGAGCTTGATCTGCTGCAACTGGCGCTGGATCTCCTCGTAGTCGGTGAGATACAGCAGGGTGTCGCCTTCGGCCGCGCTGCCCGCATCGCCCTGCACCCGGCGGCAACGCAGCAGGCGTCCGGCCGCGCCCAGCCGCATCAGGCGCCCCTCCTCGCCCACCGCCGGCTGCAGCATGCCCTCCAGCCCGGCGTCGAGGTCGGCGAGCGCGAGGCCGTCGAGCGCCTCCCCGCCAGCACGGGCCAGGCCGAGCATTTCCAGCGCCTGGGCGTTGGCGTGGAGGACGCGGCCGCGCGCGCCGACCACGATCACGCCGTCCTGCATGTCGCGCAGGATATGGGCGCTCACCGCCTGCTGCTTGGCGAGCGCCACGCCGCGCTCGGCCGCCAGCGCGGCGTTGGCCTGGGCGCGCAGGGCGAGCAGGCGTGCAATTGCGGCAATGCCGAAGAAGCCGGCGCAGAAGATGCCGACCTGGAGGAACTCGACCGACTTGCCGCCCCCGAAGAGACGCGAGGCGTTCTCCGCCAGCACGGCCAGGGTGGCGAGCGCAGCCGAGAACATCACCATGCGCCCCTCGCCGATCAGGCCGGCGCCGGCGAGCATCACCATCATCAGCACCGGCATGCCGCTACGGTAGCCGCCGCTCACCCACATGATCGCCGCAAGCGCGACGATGTCGGCGAGCGCGAGCAGGATCACCACGCGCTCGAAGCCCAGCCGCCGCACCGCGTCGGGGAAGCCGAGGGTCAGCACCGCGGTGAGGTAGCCCACCACCGCGGCGAGGTAGAGGCGCGGGCTCTCGCTGCCGAGGCCGAACTCCTCGCCGGCGACGAGGAACAGGCCGCCGAGGATCAGCCGGAAGACGTTGAGGTAACGCAGCGCGCGCTGGCGTGCGCGGTCAGCCGAATCGACCGCGAAGGCGGCCGCCTCAATCGGGTCGTGGGCCGGCACGGCGATGTTCGTCGCAGCAATAAAAGGACTCTCCAGCGCGCACGCCCTCGGACTCGGGCACGATCAGCCCGCAGTGGCGACACTCGCGCATCGGCTCGGACTTCGCCAGGCGCGCGTCCTCGGCCTTGCGCCCGAGGCCGCCACGCGCCTTGAGGCGACGCACCGCCGCGCGCGCCCACCAGATGCCGAAGACGACGAGGATCAGCAGGAGCAGGTTGCGCACGTTGGGGCCGGAGGAAAGTCGGGAACGCCAAAATTCTAGCATGCGCCCCCGCCGCCCCCCTGCAGGCGCCCCCCCGGCGATGCCCGCGCGCCTACCGCGCGCCCGGCCGGTTTGCGACAATGTCGGACCGCACCGCACCGAGCCCTCGCCGCCATGCCGCACTTCCCCGCGCCGATCGAATCCCGCCTGCCGAACGTCGGCACGACGATCTTTACCGTGATGTCCCGCCTCGCCCAGGAATGCGGCGCGATCAACCTGTCGCAGGGATTCCCCGACTTCAACGCCGAGGACCTGCTGTTCGAGCGCGTCGCGCACTGGATGCGCGCCGGCCACAACCAGTACGCCCCCATGGCCGGCACGGCGGCGCTGCGCGCGGCGATCGCCGCCAAGGTCGAGGCGCTCTACGGCACGGCCTACGACCCCGAACACGAGATCACCGTCACCGCCGGCGCCACCCAGGCGCTGTTCACCGCAGTGACCGCCTGCGTGCACCCGGGCGACGAAGTCATCGTGTTCGAGCCGGTCTACGACTCCTACGTCCCCGCCATCGAGCTCGCCGGCGGCAAGGTGGTGCGCATGCGCCTGGCCGCGCCCGACTACCGCCCCGATTGGGACGCGGTGGCGGCCGCGATCGGGCCGCGCACGCGCATGATCATGATCAACACCCCGCACAACCCCACCGCCACGGTGTGGACACGGGACGACCTCGACCGCCTCGCCGCGCTGGTGCGCGGCACCGGCATCGTCGTGGTGGCCGACGAGGTCTATGAGCACATCGTCTTCGACGGCGCCGCGCATGCCTCCTGCGCCGCCCACCCCGCGCTCGCGCAGCGCAGTTTCGTGGTGTCGAGCTTCGGCAAGACCTACCACATCACCGGCTGGAAGGTGGGCTACGTGCTCGCCCCGCGCGAGCTCATGGCCGAGTTCCGCAAGGTGCACCAGTTCAACGTATTCACGGTGAACACCCCGGTGCAGCTCGCGCTCGCCGACTACATGGCCGACGCCTCGCGCCACCTCGGCCTGGCCGCCTTCTACCAGGCCAAGCGCGACTTCTTCCGCGCCGCGCTGGCCGCCTCGCGCTTCGAGCTGCTGCCCTCGCACGGCACCTACTTCCAGCTCGCGCGCTATGCGGCGATCTCGGACCTGGGCGACGCCGCCTTCTGCGAACACCTGACCCGCGATGTCGGCGTGGCGGCGATCCCGGTGTCGGCCTTCTTCGCCGACGGCCGCGACGAGCACGTGATCCGCTTCTGCTTCGCCAAGAACGAGGCCACGCTCGCGGCCGCCTGCGCCAGGCTGGCGGCGCTTTAGGCCGCCCGCCCAAGCCTGCCCGTACAGCCCCACCCGCCCCACACCACCAGAGCGCTCCGATGTTCGAACAACCCATCCCCACGCTGCAGCGCGACGGCGGCACCGTCCGCATCCTCGACCAGACCCTGCTGCCCTTCCGCACCGAGACCGTCGCACTGCGCACCCTCGCCGAGGCCGCGCACGCCATCCGCAGCATGCAGGTGCGCGGCGCACCGCTGATCGGCGCCACCGCGGCCTTCGGCGTGGCGCTCGCGCTCGCCGACGAGGGCGCCGACGACGCCGCGCTCGCGCGCGCGCTCGCCACCCTGGGCGCCACACGGCCCACCGCGGTGAACCTGCACTGGGCGCTCGAGCGCATGCGCCGCGCGCTGCAGCCCTTGCCGCCCGGCGCGCGCGTCGAGGCGGCGTGGGCCGAGGCGGAGGCGATCCGCACCGACGACGCCGCCACCTGCGACGCGATCGGCCGCCACGGCGTTCGCCTGATTCGCGAGATCGCCGCCCGCCGCCCCGGCCCGGTACGGCTGATGACGCACTGCAACGCCGGCTGGCTGGCCACCTGCGGCGCCGGCACCGCGCTCGCGCCAGTGTATGCGGCGCAGGCCGAGGGCATCGCGGTCGAGGTCGTGGTGAGCGAGACGCGGCCGCGCAACCAGGGCCTGCTCACCGCCTGGGAGCTGCGCGCCGCCGGCGTGCCCCACCTGCTGATCGCCGACAACGCCGCCGGCCTGCTGCTGATGCGGCACGAGGTCGACCTGGTCATCACCGGCGCGGACCGCATCGCCGCCAACGGCGACACCGCCAACAAGGTCGGCACCTACCTCAAGGCGCTCGCCGCCCGCGTCGCCGAGGTGCCCTTCCACATCGCGGCGCCGCACTCCACGCTCGACTTCGCCTGCGCCGACGGCGCCGCCATCCCGATCGAGGACCGCGGCGCCGACGAGGTCCTGCATGTGCGCGGCGAGGCCGCGGACGGCGCCACCGCCGAGCTCGCGCTCGCCCCCGCGGGCACGCGCGCCGCCAACCCCGCCTTCGACCTTACCCCGGCGGCGCTGATCACCGGCATCGTCACCGAGCGCGGCATCGCCCGCCCGGGCGAGCTCGCCCGCCTCTACCCGGAGCAGGCGCGATGAGCGCCGGCACGCCCGGCTGCATCCACGAGGAGGCCGGCTGGCGCGGCGAGGACGACCCGCGCGCGCGCCTGCTCCACACCCTGCGCGCGATGGGCGCGGCGCGGCTCAACGTCGGCACCTCGGGCAACGCCAGCCAGCGCCTGGCGGGCGGGCGCATGCTGATCAGCCCGAGCGGGATCGCCGCCGAGCGCTGCCGCGCCGAGGACATGGTGGTGGTGGAGGCCGACGGCCGCTACGCCGGCGCGCGCGCGCCCTCGTCGGAATGGCAGCTCCACCATGACGTCTACGCCGCCTTCCCGGCGGCCGGCGCGGTGCTGCACGCACATGCCCCCTTCGCCACCGCGCTCGCCTGCCAGCGCCTCGACATCCCGCCCTTCCACTACATGATCGCGCGCTTCGGCGGCACCACCGTGCGCTGCGCGCGCTACGCCACCTTCGGCACCCAGGCGCTGTCCGAGGCCACCGTGGCGGCGCTGCACGAGCGCAGCGCCTGCCTGCTCGCCAACCACGGCATGGTCGTCTTCGGCCGCGACCTCGAGCACGCGCTGGCGATGGCAGTCGAGTTCGAGACCCTGTGCGAGCAATACTGGCGCACCCTGCAGCTGGGCGCGCCGGTGCTGCTGTCGGAAGCGGAGATGGCCGAGGTGATCGAACGCTTCAAGTGGTACGGCAAGCCGCGCGCCTGAACCGCCGATCCGACCATGGGAGCGGCCCCGCCCGCGAAGACTCGCCGCTCGGGAACCTAGCCCTCCAGCACCCGCAGCAGGCTCGCGGTGTCGTCCCGCCCCCAGCCCGCGCCCATCAGCGCGTCGAGCTGCTGCCACACCTGCGCCGCCACCGGCAGCGGCGCGCCGAGGCGGGCGGCCTCTTCCATCAGGATGGCGAAATCCTTGTGGTGCAGGCGGGCCTCGACGCCGGCGGCGAAGTCGCGCGCCACCATCTTCGCCCCCATCACCTCCAGCACCCGCGAGCCCGCCGACCCGCCGGCAAGCGCACGCAGCACCGCGGCCTTGTCGACCCCGTGCGCGCCGGCGAGGCGGAAGGCCTCGGCGCAGGCCTGGATCGCCGACACCATGATCATCTGGTTGCAGGCCTTGGCCACCTGCCCTGCCCCGGGCGGGCCGATGTGCACGATGCGCTTGCCGAGTGCCCCGAGCAGCGGGCGCACGCGCTCCAGCATGTCGTCCTCAGCGCCGGCCATGATCGCCAGCGTCGCGTCGCGCGCGCCCTGGCCGCCGCCGGAGACCGGCGCATCGACCCAGCCGACGCCGCGCGCGGCGTAGCGTTCGGCGAGCGCGCGCGCCGTCGCCGGGGCGATGGTGCTCATGTCCACGTGGATGGCCCCGGGCACGAAACCCTCGGCCAGCCCCTGCGCACCGAAGGCGAGCGCCTCCACGTCGGCGCTCGCGGTGACGATGGTGATCACCACCTCGCTGCGCGCCGCCAGCTCGGCCGGTGTCGCACACAGCGGCACGCCCTCGGCCACCAGCGCCGCCGCCGACTGTGGCCGCCTCGCCCACACCGCGAGCGCATGCCCTGCGGCGCGCAGGTGGCGTGCCATCGGCTCGCCCATCACGCCCAGCCCGATGAAACCGACCCTCATCGCCCCGCCCTCCACCCTGCCTTCCGTCGCGCTCATGCGCCCACCCCGCCGCTCATGCGCTCCAGCAGCTTGAGCATCGCCACCGAATCGTCCTCGCCCATGCCGCAGCCGATCAGGCCGTTGAAGAGCTGCGCCGTGGCCGCGGCCGCGGGCAGCGCCACGCCGAGCCGGTGCGCCTCGCCCATGACGATGCGCAGGTCCTTCTGGTGCATCCAGGCCTTGAAGCCGGGCCGGAAGTTGCGCTCGAGCATGCGCTGACCGTGGTTCTCGAGGATGCGCGAGTACGCGAAGCCGCCGAGCAGCGCCTCGCGCACCTTGGTCCCATCCGCGCCGCTCCTGGCCGCGAAGTTGAGCGCCTCGGCGACCGCCGCAACCCCCACCCCGGTGATGATCTGGTTGCAGGCCTTGGCGACCTGCCCGGCACCGGCCTCGCCGATGCGGGTGATGGACTTGCCCATGGCCTCGAAAAGCGGCTGCACGCGCGCGCAGGCCCCCTCGTCGCCGCCGACCATGATGGTGAGCGTGCCTGCGATCGCGCCCGGTTCGCCGCCCGACACCGGCGCATCGAGCGCGACGATGCCGCGTTCGGCCAGGCCTGCGGCGATGGACTGCGCCGCGGCGGGAGCGATGGTGCTCATGTCGATGTGGACATGGCCGGCGCCCGCACCATCGGCGATGCCGTCCGCACCGAGCGTCACCTGCTCGACGTCGGGCGCGTCCGACACCATGCTGATCGTGACCGCCGCGCGCCGCGCCACCTCGGCCGCGCTCGCGCAGTCGCTGGCACCGGCGTCGAGCAGCGGCCGCATCGATTCGCGGCGGCGGCTCCAGACGTGTACGCGGTGACCGGCCGCAAGCAGGTTGAGCGCCATGGGACGGCCCATGAGGCCGAGTCCGATGAATCCGACTTCCATAGGCTGGAGTCCTCCAGAAAAAGCGGGGGGTAGGCGGCTGGCTATGCGCGGGCGAGCCCGCCCGCACTGCGCGGGCGCGGCTTCGACCGCCGCACGCGGCAACCGACGCCGGCGTTCGGCGCGCGACGCGTACGCAAGGCCGGCTGGTCGGGCGGCGCGAAGCTCGCCATAATCGCCGCCATGAAATACGGTCCAATCATCAAGGAAATCGGGCGGGGCGCCAAGGGTGCCCGCGACCTCGACACGGCCGCCGCGGCGGCGCTCTTCGGCGACATCCTCGATGGCGTCGTGCCCGAGCTCGAGCTCGGCGCCATCCTGCTCGCCTTCCGCATCAAGAGCGAGGCGCTGCCCGAGCTGCTCGGCTTCAAGCAGGCGATGGATGCACGCACCGCGCAGGTCGCCGTGCCGGACGGCCCGCGCTGCGTGGTGCTGCCGACCTACAACGGCGCGCGCCGCCAGGCCAACCTGATGCCGCTGGTGGCGCTGCTGCTCGCGCGCGAGGGCGTACCGGTGCTGATCCAGGGCCGCCACGACTTCGAGACGCGGGTGAGCCCCTTCGAGCTGCTCGCCGCGCTCGAGCTGCATCCGGCCACCGACGCGGCCGAGGCCTCGGCGCAGCTCGCGCAGCGGCGCGTCGCCTGCATCGGCGTGGACAAGCTGCTGCCCGGGCTCGACCCGCTGCTCGCGCTGCGCGTGCGCATGGGCGTGCGCGCCAGCGGCCATACCATGGCCAAGCTGATCGACCCCTGCCGCGGGCGCAGCGTGCGCGTGGTGGCGGTGACCCACCCCGAGTACCTCGAGCGCATGGACGCCTTCCTGCGCGCCGACGGCGGGCGCGCGATGCTCATGCGCGGCACCGAGGGCGAGATCTACGCCAATCCGCGGCGCTGCCCGGAGATGAAGGTGTATGTGGAGGGCGAGGCGAGCGTGGGCGTCCCCGCCGAGGAAGGTGGCGCGCCGCCGCTCGCCGGGCTGCCCGACGCGCCCTCGGTGGCGGACAACGCCGCGCTGATCCGGTCGATGCTGGCGGGCGAGGTCCCGGTGCCGGGGCCGATTCTCC
>Ga0209096_1003054_pt1 | contig 15135 bp, 11 predicted proteins | sample AD_UKC034_MetaG_FD_184407 | JGI IMG/M metagenome (GOLD analysis project Ga0209096, IMG submission 184407) | Active sludge microbial communities of municipal wastewater-treating anaerobic digesters from USA - AD_UKC034_MetaG (SPAdes) (version 2) | ecosystem: Engineered > Bioreactor > Anaerobic >... | reverse complement strand
ATGTCGTAGCTGTTGCGATACAAGGTCATGCCCATGGGGGTTTGCAATTTGTCTTCCGCCCTGGGAATCATGTATTCGTAGCCCAAACCCATGGGTGCACTCAGCGCATCGCGCGATTTGAATTTGCCACTGGCCCGGTCCGTTACCGAAACAGTAAATGTAGGCCAGATGCGGTGAATGTCCTGATCAATATACGAGCCATCGGTAGATGCAAAATACTTTTGCTCATTTACCTGAAACAGGTTAGAGTTTACAAAGGAGGCTCCTTCCTTCAGGGCTGCGCTGTTTGCGCTTATCAGCAGATCAACCTTTTCAGACACCGGCACTTCGAATGCATTTTTTACAATGGGTGTATTCCACACCACTTCGCCATAAGCCGGCACGGGAGCCAGCTTAACCGGTTCTTTCTGAAACTTTGAGTTTGCTTTGGCAATGGCTAAGGCCTGCTCGGTGGCTTTCTTAATGCCATCGGCTGTAACCTGGTTGGTAGCTGCAAACCCCCAGGTGCCTTTCGCAATTACGCGAATGCCTACACCAAACGACTCGGTGTTGGTAATTCCCTGCACACGTCTTTCACGCGTGCTGATAAACTGATTCAGGTAGCGGCCAATGCGTACATCGGCATAGGTAGCACCGCCTGCCTTTGCGGTATTCAACGCTACATCGGCCAACGACTTTTTTTGTGCATTGGAAAGCGGAACCTCCAACAAGGCTTCCACCGAAACCGGATTACCAAACAAACTGGTGGGTAACATCAACCCGCCTAATCCCAGGCCCGACAGTTGAACAAAATCTCTTCGCTTCACAATTCCTAAAGTTTAGTTCTTCAGGTTTGAAAAGTATAAAACAAGAACAAAGAGGCACCGAAAAAATACGCAAGCCCTCCAAATCGGGGATCAACGGCAAATACACCAAATAAGAAAATCAGCCACAGCTATATCTGTCTGCCGCCCGGTTGTTACCAACAGCCAACCCGCAGGCGCGCAACCTTGCAAACGATTTAACCAGGCTAAAATAACGCGTTCCATTAGTTGATAAAAAACCTCTGTAACTTGAAACTCAAACCAGAAATATGAAGATGCAAAACATTGCCATTATTGGTGGCGGAAACTTAGGAACCGCTATTGCCGAAGGCCTTTTAAAAAGCGGGTTTTCAACGCCTGCACAAATTACCATTACCCGCAGAAACGTTGACCGATTAGCTGCACTACGGGATGCGGGTGTAACCGTAACCAGCAACAACAAAGAGGCTATTGAAAAAAGTGATGTGATTGTTGTAGCGCTCAAGCCTTACAACGTTAAAGAAATATTGGAGGGGTTAAAGAATTCTTTTGATTCGAAAAAACACCTGGTAATAAGTGTAGTAACCGGTGTTTCCCTTAAGGAACTCGCTGCTATTTTACCTCATGAAGTTCCGATTTTTCGTGCCATGCCCAACACAGCCATTGCCATACAGGAATCGGTAACGTGTTTGTGTTCTGCCCATGCCACGAATGCACAGGTTAATTATGTTACCGATTTATTCCATCAACTGGGCATCAGTATCTCCATCGATGAAAAACTGATGGATGCGGCCACCGTATTGGGTGCGTGCGGCATTGCTTATGCCCTGCGGTTTATCCGGGCTGCCACCCAGGGAGGCATCGAAATCGGGTTTGATGCAAAAACTGCAAACCTGATTGCCGCACAAACGGTAAAAGGTGCGGCCGAGTTATTATTAAAAGGCAACCGCCACCCGGAAGAAGAGATTGACAAAGTAACCACGCCCAAAGGCTGCACGATTGTGGGCTTAAACGAAATGGAACACCGCGGATTCAGCTCTTCGCTTATCCGCGGCATTAGTGCTTCGTATAATAAGATTGGGTCTTAAAATTGTCGAAGCCTGATAAATTCATCCGGAGTATAAACAGGAAGTGAAACAATAGTGTGTTTATAATCCTTTTTGTTTCGGGTTATGAAATAATCGGCCCCAGCCCGTAAAGCCGTGTAATATTGAAGGGCATCTTCTTTGTCTTTAAAGGTGGAGTTCAATGATAAAATTATTGAATCCTTTCCTGCATGTGCTATTTCACAAGTGCTAATGAAATCATTGAGCTTCGATTGAGCGTTTTTAATTTTGTATATATCAAAACAGAGATAGTACAGGTTAGCGAGGCTGCTTTCAGATATCATCAATTGGATAACCCCCTGCGCGGCTAATTCCACTAGTTTTATTGAATTAGAAAAATGTGGCTCACGTTTCGAAAGTATATCTAACGAAACGTCTGTATCCAGAAAAACATCAGGCATATTTTTCTTTGATATGTTTTCTTAGCAAACTTTTATCATCAAGAACAGCAGCCTCGGTAGCCTTCTCTAACTGCAATAGCAAACGCTTGGCTGCTCGTTGTGGTTCCGACTGAATCCCATGCGATTCTTTTTCTTCAAAAACTTCTTCAAACAAACCAGATATAGATTTTCCGGTTTTTCGAGAACGTTTTCTGGCGGCTTGCACAATTTTCTTCTGAACCGTTAGAGTTAGTTTTGTTTTCATAACACGTGTATATGCAAAAATACGTGTTCTTTTTGATTTTTTTGCAATTTCATCTGATTTCTGTGGTGTATATTGCGGCATGTCTGTAATTTTTACAACCCCCAGCCGCATCATCATCACGTGCAGCAAACGCCTTGCTCCTTATTTAGAGCAAGAGGTACGCGAACTTGGCTTTGAACCCACGCGCACATTTATCACCGGGGTGGAATTAACCGGTACGGTTAATGATTGCATTAAACTTAATTTGAATCTGCGCTGTGCCAGCCAGGTGCTTTATTCATTAAAACAATTCCGGTGCAATGGCCCCGATGATTTGTACGAAACACTTATTCGCTACCCCTGGGAAACACTCTTAACATCCGATGGCTATTTCTCCGTTACCAGCAATGCCACCCACTTTACGGTGAACAACGACATGTTTGTGAATGTGAAAGTGAAAGACGCCATTGCCGACCGCATGCGAAGAGAAACCCTGCGCAGGCCCAACTCAGGTTCCGAGTTAAGTGGTGCCGTGTTTCACTTATATTGGAAAGACGAGCAAGCTGAAATTTTTTTAGATACCTCGGGCGAAACGTTGGCCAAACACGGCTATCGCAAAATCCCCGGAAGGGCACCTATGCTGGAGGCGCTTGCTGCCGCCACGATTATGGCCACCCGGTGGGATCGCCAATCGGTTTTCGTTAATCCCATGTGTGGATCGGGTACCGTTGCGATTGAAGCCGCCATGATGGCCACCAACCGAAGGCCGGGTTTGTACCGAAACAATTATTCGTTCATGCACGTAACGGGTTATGATGCCGCGTTATATAAAAACGAATGGAAGAATCTTCAACAACAAATTACCGCTGTACCCGGTTTGCGCATTGTTGCTACGGATATCAGTGAGGATGCTATAAAAATTTCGAAAGTGAATGCCGGCATTGCCGGTGTAGAATCCATGATTGAGTTTAAGCGTTGCGACTTTGAAGAAACCCCGGTGCCTGATGCGCCTGGAGTCGTTTACTTCAACCCCGAATATGGCGAACGCCTCGGTGACGTTTCCGCGTTGGAAGAAACCTATGCCCGCATGGGCGACTTCCTGAAAAAGAAATGCCAGGGTTATCATGGCTACATTTTTACCGGCAACCTGGACCTTGCCAAAAAGATTGGACTAAAAGCCAGCAAACGAATAGAGTTTTACACCAGTAAGATTGATTGCCGGTTGCTGGAATATGAATTGTACGGGGGAAGCCGAAGAATCCCCAAATAAAAAACCGGTCATAACCTGATTATCTTTCAACATGAAAAAAATTCTGCTCCTTCTCCTTTTCTGCACCACAGTTTCTGTTTACGGTCAAACCGCTAAGGAAGATTCCACCTTTCTTCGTGAGAACTATGTGAAGATTGAACGCCTGATTCCTATGCGCGATGGTGTAAAACTTTTTACAGCTATTTACATCCCGAAAGATGCTTCGCAGAAGTATCCGTTCTTATTAACCCGCACTCCTTATTCCTGCGCACCTTATGGCGAAGACAATTATCCGCGCAGGCTTACTTCCAACCAGGCTTTGTTTCGGGAGAAATACATTTTTGTAAGACAAGATGTGCGCGGACGGTATATGAGCGAAGGTCAGTTTGAAGAAGTAACTCCGCACAAGCCGAAGAAAACAAAAAAAGATACAGACGAGAGCAGCGATACTTTTGATACCATCGAGTGGTTGTTGAAGAACATCCGGAATAACAACGGGCGCGTTGGCCTTACGGGAATTTCATACCCCGGCTTTTATGCTACTGCAGCATTGCCCGATGCCCATCCGGCCCTTAAAGCCGTTTCGCCCCAGGCTCCTGTTACGGATGAATTTATTGGGGATGATGCCTACCATAACGGAGCCTTTTTCTTGTTGGATAATGCGAGTTTCATGAACAGTTTTGATGCTCCGCGCAACGGCCCGGTGCAACAATATGGCAGGCTCAGTAACCATCGATTTAAAAACGCCTATGATTTTTATCTTGAACTGGGGCCCATCAAAAATGTAAACGAATTATATTTTAAACAGCGCGGTAAAATCTGGAACGAATACCTGGAACACAACACCTACGATGCCTACTGGCAGGCCCGCAACATTCGTCAGCATTTGAAAAACATTAAACCGGCTGTGCTGGTGGTGGGCGGCTGGTTTGATGCCGAAGATTTATTTGGAGCGCTGCGAACTTACGAAGCCATTGAAAAACAAAGTCCGGCAAATAAGAATCACCTGGTTATGGGACCATGGACACACGGAGCGTGGGCCGCGGCAACGTGGGATAAATATGCCGGCTACACGTTTGGCAGCAACACAGCCGATTACTTTAAGGATATTGAAACCCGATTCTTCAACTACTATCTGAAAGACAAGGGTAGCTTTAACCAGGCCGAAGCCAGCATTTTTGAAACAGGATCCAATCAATGGCGGGAATATGAAAGCTGGCCTCCACGCCATGCAAAATCTGAGAAACTTTATTTGCAGGCGGGAGGTAAATTATCTTTTACAGCCCCCGAAACAGAAAACACGCACATAGAATATATTTCTGATCCGGCCCGGCCTGTTCCTTACACCGCCAATCACATCGCCTGGCGCGATCCGGAATACATGGCGGCCGACCAACGTTTTGTTTCCACCCGCCCCGATGTGCAGGTTTTTCAATCTGAAATTCTGACAGAAGACATTACCCTAAGCGGCCCGCTGGTTGTAAACTTTTTCTTTTCTACTTCAGGTTCGGATGCAGATTTTGTAGTGAAGCTGGTTGATGTGTTGGCCGAACAGGAAAATGCCCCGGCCAATCCCCGCGCCCCCAGCCAGGAAGGCTTGCAACAGTTGGTGCGCGGAGATGTGCTGCGCGGAAAATTCAGAAACAGTTTTGAGAAACCCGAGCCGTTTATTCCCGGTGCGATTACTCCTGTAACGTTTACGCTTAATGATGTGGCCCATACCTTTAAGAAAGGGCATCGCATCATGATACAAGTGCAACACTCCTGGTTTCCGCTGGTAGATCGCAACCCGCAAAAGTTTATTGACATTAGCAAAGCGGAGGCTTCTGATTTTCAAAAGGCAACACACCAACTGTATTTTTCAAAGCAGTATCCTTCGCATGTAGAAGTATTGATTTCCCGGTAACCATATTTTATTTATCATGAAATTACTCTTTGTCTGTTTGCTTTTGGGAAGTTTAGCCATGACTCCACAGCCACCTAAAACCAAAGTAATCGCCCACCGCGGTGCGTGGAAAAATACGAACGTGCCTGAAAATTCAATTGCTGCCTTGCAACATGCTATCGCACTGAAATGCTATGGCAGCGAGTTTGATGTACACCTGAGTGCCGACTCGGTTCCGTTCGTGTTGCACGATCATTCCATTCAGGGTGTGTTTATTGAAAAGACCTCCGCAGCCGAGTTATCAAAAATAAAATTGAGCAATGGCGAAACGTTGCCCACGCTTGAGTCTTATCTACTCGCAGGAAAAAATCAAACACAAACCAGGCTCATTCTCGAAATCAAAACCTCGCAGCTTGGCAAAGCCCGTTCACTTGCTTTAACCAAAAAATGTGTGGAGCTGGTAACCAAAGCGGGCGTGGCTTCTATCACTGATTACATTGCCTTTGATTTTGATGTGTGCCTGGAAGTAAAAAAACTTTCGCCCCGCGCCCATGTGCAATACCTGAATGGCGATAAAACACCCGGGCAATTGGCTGCTGCCGGATTGGATGGGTTTGATTATCACTTTAGTGTGTTACAGAAAAACGAAAGCTGGTTAGCCGATGCACATCAGCGTAAGCTAAGCACCAACGCGTGGACGGTGAATGATGAAACCATTATGCAGTGGCTGATGGATCGCCACGTGGAAATGATTACCACCAACGAGCCCGAAAAGCTGATTCAGCTTTTAAACAAATAAAAGAGGTTGTCTTAAAAGTTACATTTCATCGCGGATTTATTCCGCGATCCCGGCACATGGCCCTGATTTGTAACTACTGAGACAACCTCTGCCAATTTTTTAATACCGTTTTTGAAAATCTTTATCGCTCAGATTAAACCGTGCCATCGTAGCTTCGTAGTCGGCATAGTTTGGTCTGCCCACTAAATCGGCCGGAACTACCACCACTCTAAAAACCTGATCGTCCGTCCACTCGCTACTCAATGCGGACAATGGGAAGGTTGCATCCATAAAGATGTTTACATCCACATCGGTAAAATCAAAATTGTATTGCAGCAGCCCTTCTTCAAAGAAAACCTGCTGCGGCAACAAGCGCCAGATGTCTTTACCGTTTTCTGAACCCCAAAGTGCATACACCAGGGTTACATCCGATGCCAGTACATTAAATCCATACTCTTCCAGGTGGGCGTAATTATTTGCCTCATTAAAATCGACCTGAATTTCAAATGCCTTGGAGGCAATAATTTCGCCATCCTCACCGGGAGGGCCCATCGGGCCTTCGCATGCAAATCCCACAACAGCTATCAACAAAAACATTAATTTTTTCATCTGTAATTAATTTTTAGAGTAATACACATAACCAAAAAAGTACCAAACCTGGAATTATATACGATTTATGGGCTGTTGGTTCAGGTTCTGGCATAACTACCACCCGCCAAACCACATGTATAGCCCGGTGGCCCATTTTATCCACTGGTATAAACGCTGTTGGTAATACAAGTAAAGACTGTAATCTTGCCTTATAATTTCTAATCTATGAATCGCATCTTTATTTCTTTCTTTATTCTTTCCTGTGTGCTTGTGGCGCAAGCACAGGAACGCGCACTCCCAGCCGAATCGGCTGTAACTTCTACCAGCCAGGTAAACATTAAAGGCAAGGTTGTTCCTTATAAAGTAACTGCGGGTACGCAACCTGTATGGAATGCCGAGGGTAAACCCAGCGCGGCCTTGTTCTATACCTACTATGAACGTACTGATGTGAGCGATAAAAGCCGCAGGCCATTGGTGATTTCATTCAATGGCGGCCCGGGCTCAGCATCGGTGTGGATGCACATTGCCTACACCGGCCCTAAAGTATTAAATATCGACAGTGAAGGTTATCCTGTTCAACCGTATGGTGTAAAAGATAATCCACATTCGATATTGGATGTTGCTGATATTGTGTACATCGATCCGGTGAACACGGGCTTCTCCCGCATCCTGGATCCGAAAGCAGAAAAGTCAACCTTCTTTGGTGTGAATGCCGACATCAAATACCTGGGCGATTGGCTCGATAACTTTGTTTCGCGTGTAGGGCGTTGGACTTCCCCAAAATATCTAATTGGTGAAAGCTATGGCACCACGCGTGTGTCTGGGCTTGCCCTGGAACTTCAAAACAACCATTGGATGTATTTGAATGGGGTAATTTTGGTATCGCCAACTGAACTGGGTATTAAGCGCGATGGCCCGGTTAACGATGCGCTTTCATTGCCCTACTATACAGCTACAGCGTGGTATCATAAAAAACTACCTGCCGATCTTCAGGCAAAAGATTTAATGGATGTATTGGCTGAATCTGAAAAGTTTACCATTGATGAATTTATTCCTGCGTTATCCAAAGGTGGATTTATCGATCCCGCAAAGAGAAAAGAAATCGCAGGCAAAGCCGCCCGGTATTCTGGTTTAAAGGAAGAATCGGTTTTGAATCACAACTTAGCCGTGCCCACTCAATATTTCTGGAAAGATTTATTGCGCACCGAAGGATTTACCGTGGGCCGCCTGGATTCGCGCTACAAAGGAATTGATAAAATGGCAGCCGGTGAGCGTCCCGATTTTAATTCCGAGCTCACTTCGTGGTTGCATTCGTTTACACCTGCCATTAACTACTACCTGCGCGATGTGCTGAAGTACAAAACCGATTTGCAATACAATATGTTTGGCCCGGTACACCCTTGGGATAACACAAGAGATAACACGGGTGAAAACCTGCGTTTGGCTATGGCCGAAAATCCATACCTGCACGTAATGATTCAATCCGGGTATTACGATGGCGCCACTACCTACTTCGATGCCAAGTATTCCATGTGGCAACTTGATCCATCTGGTAAGATGAAAGACCGGCTTCGTTTTGAAGGCTACCGCAGCGGGCACATGATGTACCTGCGGGCCGAAGATCTGGTTTCGAGCAACGACCACATTCGTGATTTTATCAAGAAGTCGACTGCAACAGGATCGGCTAAGTATTGATGGTTAGGTCGTCCGGGCGAACGCCCGGACGACCTATATCATTTCATTTTCAGGATTCTTCTTAAGGCGAGAATATCTTGTTGATCAACCAGGCCTTTTTCATCTTTCCTGTTCAGGCTTTCCTTATTCTTTAACAGATCTCTCAGGTCAATCACCTTCAATTTCAAATCATCTATCTTATGAACCTGAGCGTTTCTAAATACGGTCTCCACATCAAGACCAATTGTATAGGTAAGAATATCTACCGCATCGGGTTCCATCCCAAAAGTAAAGACATTTTGTGAAGCAAAATCTTCAGGTGCGATCCCTGAGGTATCAAGTTTAAGAGCCTTAAAGGCCTTCATAATGCGCTCACCGTTTGCAAGAGTCGGCTTCACGAGTATGTCTATGTCAGCGGTTGTTCTTCTTACCCCATAAAAAACAGCCGCATGTCCTCCCATCAAAACAAACTCCACCTCTTCATCCAAGAACTTCTGAATAATTCTTTTATGCGTTTTCCCAAAAAAACTCATTCAAATTTCCTTTTAGTAACCTTCAATCCCTTAAGCGTAAGTTTATTGTATCGGGAGCCCCAGATTCGCTTACGCATTATTTCGTGAAGTTGTAATCGCTGAGCCGGTGTAAGCTTTAAGAACTCCAGATCCTTTCGCTGCTGCTCTTCCTCGAATGTTACCTTTATTAGCTTCTGTTTTGAGTTTGCTGGTTTCATAGGCGTATTAAAATTAGCGGAATCTACTCATTCGTTCAAATTGTAACTTATCTCTTTATAGTCAAAAGGATTGACCCTTCACTTCTATTGTTGAGTTAAATCGCCTGCATTTTCTTCCAGCCATTGCGAGGGCAGAAGGTGCGCTGAAGGCATAGCCCCAACATGTTTCTGATGCGATCATTCATACTTTAACGACTTGACCGGATTAGCCAGAGCCGCGCCCAACGATTGAATGGAAACAATCAGTACCGTAAGTAACAACATAGATACCTTTGTGAATCATGTTCTCTAAAGAAAACTAATCCATATCTTTCGACCAAGATTTAATTTCTATGAAAATACTTTTACTCCTGGTCGCAATTGTGGCTTCCCAGTATTGTATAGGACAAGATAGTATGTGGGGAATGACCTCTGGTGGAGGGAGAGACGGATTGGGGGTTATCTTTAAAACGGATGCCAATGGTCTCAATCCCTCAGCTGAGATGGCTTTTACTTCAGAGGCACCGGGGGCAGTTCCTTTAAATACGACATTATGTCCACTGAACGGGAAGCTTTATGGATTGACTTCCGAAGGAGGTTCGCATAACCGAGGGGTAATATTTGAGTTCGACCCGGCTAGTTCAGTATATAAACCGCTTCAATCCTTTCAGGGACCTAATGGAAGCGCCCCACGGGGAAGCCTCATCGTAGGGGCTAACGGAAAATTATACGGTATGACCTCCGCTGGTGGAAATACCGATGATGGCGTTCTATTTGAATATGACCTCTCAACTAATGAACTCAATAAAAAATTTGATTTTAGTTCAACTCAGGGAGCAATTCCTCATGGAAGTCTTACCCTTTCAAGCACCGGTTCTCTTTTAGGATTGACGTACAGTGGTGGTGAAAATGGCCGGGGTGTTCTTTTCGAGTATAATCCTATAACGAATGACTATGTGATTTTGCATCAGTTTGAAATTTTATCAGGCGGCCATCCAAAAGGAGATTTGCTTTTAACCAACGGGAAGTTGTATGGTCTAACCTATATGGGGGGTCTGAACGGTAAGGGTGTTATTTTTCAATTTGATCTCTCAACAAAAGACTATAGCGCTATACAAGAATTTGGAGGAGACATTGGAGAATACCCGGAAGGATCACTTATACAAGCATCAAATGGCTTGCTGTATGGAAATACCCAGGCTGGTGGCGATTCTGGCAATGGCGTACTCTTTGAATTCAATCCAGAGTTAGGAGTGGCATCAAAAATGTATGATTATACTTACTCCACAGGCTACAATGCTATCGGTAAGCTTACAGAGGCCCAACCCGGAAAATTAATTGGGTTAGCTCGATCAGGAGTAATTTATGAATACGACCTATTATCAGGTATCTATTCTGCAAAAATAAATCTCAATAACGTGGCGGGAGGAGGAAGCGCTCCGCTGGGAGGTCTTATATTACACACAGACAACAAATATTACGGTTTGACTTCTGCAGGTGGATCAGAAAATGCTGGTGTTATTTTTGAATATCAACTCTCTTCAAATACCTACAATAAGCTCCTTGACTTTAATCGCATTATAAATGGTGGTGGCCCTAGAAGCAAACTGGTTCAAGCGGAAACAGGGAAACTCTATGGGATGACGCCAAAAGGAGGAGCCCATGGTTTAGGAACCATCTTTGAATTTGATCCTTACACACGCGAGTTCCACAAAAAAATTGATTTTGATGGACTCAATGGGCAGGCGCCAAACGGTGGGTTTATATTAGCCTCCAATAAAAAGTTATACGGATTAACTCGAACCAGTCTAAGCTACCCCGGGGCATTAATTGAATATAGCCCTTATGAAAACACCGTTGTAGTGAGACATTTTTTTGATGGACTTTTTACTGGTGCGGGCCCAAATGCTAACCTGATCGAATCAGAAAATGGCAAATTATATGGAATGACAAGGCAGGGGGGTGTTTATAATCGAGGTGTTATTTTTGTGTTTGATCCTAATACAAATAGTTTGGAAAAGTTATATGACTTTAATCCAACAGATGAAGGACACGCACCGCTTGCGAGCCTTGTTGAATTTAATGGAATACTCTACGGTACAACAAATGGCGGTGGTAGTTTTAATCTGGGAATAATATTTTCTTTTGATCCGGATACTAAGGCCTTTCAAAAATTATTTGATTTTGACATTACCACAGGTTATGCTCCACAAAGCAGCCTGACAAATGTTAACGGAAAGTTATATGGAACCACCTCTGCTGGACCCGGTTTTTTATTTGAGTTTGATCCCTCTAACAATGCTTTACAAAATAAGGTTGAGTTTAACGGAGTGAATGGGTACCAACCAAGTGGAGATTTATACTTGTCACCCAATGGAAAATTGTACGGCACAACTCAATATGGTGGGGTTAATAATAGGGGTGTGTTGTTTGAGTTTAATCCTGAGAATGGTGCTTTTGAAAAGAAAATAGATTTTGATGGATTAATCGGGTCATATCCGACAGCCGCAGGACTTACCCTGGTTAAATCACGCCAAGATCAAGAAATAAGTTTCGCAACTATTGGAGATAAAACGATGGGGGATCCTCCATTTACAATAAATGCCACATCTTCATCATCATTAGGTGTTTCCTTTTTCACTACCTCCAATAAAATAGAACTAAACAATAACGAGGCAAAAATTCTGTTTCCGGGAAGGGCTTCAATAACTGCAAAACAAGAAGGGAACATTGATTTTAATCCGGCACAAGATGTAACTCAAGATTTCTGTATTAATCCTGAAAAACCAGTCGTAACACTCGATAACACAAGTGTTTTGCATCCTGTCTTAATTTCAAGTTCATCGCACTCTAACCAATGGTATAAGGATGGTGTTATTATTTCAGGAGCAGCATCTCAGAATTATACGGTAAATTCATCTGGCATCTATTATGTTGTGGTGTCGATAGAGGGATGCACAAACCAATCAAACGACCAACCTGTCATCATCACGGGTATTGAAGATCGTACAGCGCATCAACTTAATATTTCACCGAATCCAGCAGATCAACGTGTCACTATAACTTTACCTGGCAGCAGCCACAAGGCATTGAAAATATTTTCAATTGCTGGCAAAGCAATGTATAACCAAAGTCATTCATTAAATGAAGTAACTATAGATATTAATTCATATCCTGCTGGTTATTACATTACAATTGTTTCCACGGATGCAGGGTTCTACTACGGACGGTTTGTTAAGAAATAATTAAAGTAGTTTCCCCTTCAAAAACTCAGCGGTATAACTGCTCTTCGCTTTCTTCGCCATCTCTTCGGGTGTGCCTTCAAATAATAGTTTGCCTCCGTGTTTTTCGCCACCTTCCGGGCCGAGGTCAATTATCCAATCGGCACACTTGATAATTTCAAGGTTGTGTTCAATAACCAAAACTGAATGCCCCTGATCCACCAGCGCATTGATGGCTTTCAACAATTTTGAAATGTCGTGAAAATGCAGACCGGTAGTGGGTTCATCAAAAATGAAAAGGATGTGGCCGGTGGTGTCGGAATTATTCTTGCCTAAGAACGAAGCAAGTTTAACCCGTTGGGCTTCTCCGCCTGAAAGGGAATTGGAGGACTGACCCAGTTTCACATAACCCAACCCCACTTCGTACAAAGGAAGGATGCGTTCATACACTGCTTTCTTGTCTTTAAAAAATTCAAGCCCTTCTTCCACCGTCATGTCCAACACATCGGCAATGTTCTTACCCTGGTGTTGCACTTCCAGCACTTCCTGTTTAAAGCGTTTGCCGCCACAACTTTCGCACTTCAGAAAGATGTCGGCCATAAACTGCATTTCAATTTTTATTTCGCCTTCTCCTTCACAGGTTTCGCATCGGCCACCTTCCACATTAAACGAAAAGTGCGAAGGCTTATACCCACGTTGCTTACTCAAAGGCTGATCGGCATATAAATTTCGAATGGCATCGTATGCTTTTACATAACTGATGGGATTGGAGCGCGAGGATTTCCCGATCGGGTTCTGATCTACAAACTCCACTTGCGTGATCTTGTTGATGTCGCCTTCCAGCCGATCGTACTTACCAGGCGTTTCGGCAACGGAACCACTTACACGACCCAATGCCGGATATAAAATCTTCTTTACTAAAGTTGATTTGCCCGAACCACTTACTCCCGTTACAACGGTTAACACGCCCAATGGAAATTTCACCGTCAGGTTTTTCAAATTGTTCTCACGTGCACCCGAAACCGTAACAGCATCTTTCCACTTTCTGCGAACTTTTGGAACAGGAATTTTTTCAGTGCCATTCAGGTAATCAACCGTGTGCGACTTTATCTTTCCATTCAGTTCCTTTTGCAAGCCCTGAAAGATCAACTCGCCTCCGTGCGAACCGGCATCGGGGCCAATGTCGATGATCTGATCGGCCGCCCGCATGATCTCCTCCTCGTGTTCCACCACAATCACCGTGTTGCCCATATCGCGCAGCGACTTCAGTACCTCTACCATGCGCGCGGTATCGCGCGGGTGCAAGCCAATGCTCGGCTCGTCCATGATGTACATAGAACCCACCAACGCACTGCCCAACGAGGTGGCCAGTTTGATGCGCTGAAACTCTCCGCCCGATAAAGTGGATGTTACCCGATTAAGGGTCAGGTATCCAAGCCCCACTTTGTCCATGTACTCCAACCGCGATTTGATTTCCGTAAGAATGCGTTCGGAGACTTTTTGTTCATAGGCCGGTAACTTCAGGGAATTGAAGAACTGCAATGTTTCTTCAATGGGCATCAGCACCAGGTCGGTAATGGATGTGTCTGCAATCTTTACATAGGCTGCGTCTTTGCGCAGCTTCGTGCCGCGGCAATCCGGGCAGGTGGTTCTTCCGCGGTAACGCGAAAGCATAACGCGGTATTGAATCTTATGCGTTTTGGATTCGAGGTATTTGAAAAAATCGTTGATGCCATCGAAGTGTTCGTTGCCATGCCACAACAACTCGCGTTGCTTCTGTGTAAGCTCGCTGTAGGGCCGGTGGATGGGAAAATCGAACTTGATACCATTCTTAATTAATGGCTTTGCCCACTCGCTCATCACCTCGCCCCGCCAGGGCGCAATGGCACCTTCATAAACAGAAAGACTTTTATCCGGAATCACCAGGTCTTCATCAATGCCCAGAATTTTTCCAAACCCTTCGCACGTAGTGCAGGCCCCATACGGGTTGTTGAAACTAAACAGGTTTACCGAGGGCTCGGTAAACGTAATGCCATCCAGCTCGAAGCGATCTGAAAAATTATATTTGTTTCCTTCCACATACAGCACACAATCGCCATGACCTTCGAAGAAGGCTGTTTGAACAGAGTCGGACAGGCGGAAGGTCAGGTCTTCATCGGCAGCATTTACAGAGGCGCGGTCAATGAGGATTTCAACTGCATCGGATTGGATTGCGGGAGCTGGTTTCTTTTTGGTCTTTCCTTTCTCCCGAGTGAGAGCGGCATCAACTGCGGCCTGACGGGACGAAGCCATCTCTTCAATAAACTTCATCTCGCCATTTACCAGCACCCGCGCAAAGCCTTTGCTCAAGAGCAGGTTCAATTCATCGGCCAGTTTGCGCCCTTTGGTAACCTTAAGCGGGCAAGCAATCATAATGCGGGTTCCGGCTGCTTGCTTGTTGATGTAATCTACCACATCGGTAACGGTATCGCGTTTCACTTCTTTGCCGCTAACCGGTGAATAGGTTTTGCCCACCC
>Ga0209096_1003046_pt1 | contig 15156 bp, 12 predicted proteins | sample AD_UKC034_MetaG_FD_184407 | JGI IMG/M metagenome (GOLD analysis project Ga0209096, IMG submission 184407) | Active sludge microbial communities of municipal wastewater-treating anaerobic digesters from USA - AD_UKC034_MetaG (SPAdes) (version 2) | ecosystem: Engineered > Bioreactor > Anaerobic >... | reverse complement strand
CGGCACACAGGATCTGGAGGTGACAAAGCAGGCGTATCAACGGCATAGGGTTTCCGCCGATATCCGTCCGTTTATTGAAAATATGGCGTCTGCCTATGCGGATTCCGATTTGATTCTTTGCCGTGCGGGTGCAACGTCCCTGGCAGAAATCACGGCGGCCGGAAAGGCATCCATTTTGATCCCTTATCCGTTTGCGGCCAATGATCATCAAACCTTGAACGCGCGAGCGATGGTGGAAGCGGGTGCGGCCGTCATGATTCCTCAAAGGGACTTGACGGCGGAAAAACTCTTTTCCGTGATCGATGATTTGCTGGAAGACGATCAGAAATTGCGGGAGATGGCTTTAAAAGCAAAAAAGCTGGGCAGACCCGATGCGGCTGCGCAAATGGTGGATGCCTGTTTGCAACTGGCAAAGACAAAAAGGAAATGAATGGCTGGGAATGAGGAAAGAAGGTCATGGGAAAAGATCGGGAAACAGGATTCATGCAGCGTAAAGTCAAACACATTCATTTTGTCGGCATCGGCGGCATTGGTATGAGCGGCATAGCCGAGGTTTTGCTCAACCTTGGCTATGGCATCAGCGGATCGGATGTGCAGTCTTCTGACACGACAAGACGCCTGGAGCAACTGGGCGCGAAAATCGGCATCGGGCATGCAGCGGAGCATATCCTTCAGGCCGATGTTGTGGTGACGTCAACAGCGGTGAAAGCGGACAATCCGGAAGTGGTGGAGGCGCATCGCATCAATATTCCGGTGATTCCGCGGGCGGAAATGCTGGCGGAGCTTTTAAAAATGAAATTTTCCGTTGCGGTTTCCGGCAGTCATGGAAAAACTACCACCACGTCGATGGTGGCGACGATTCTGGCCGAAGGGGGCCTCGATCCGACCATGGTTATCGGAGGCAAACTGGCCAGTATCGGTTCCAATGCCCGTCTGGGTGACGGGGATATTCTGGTTGCGGAGGCAGACGAAAGTGACGGGTCTTTTCTGAAGTTGTCTCCCACCATTGCTGTCATTACCAATATTGACCGGGAGCATCTGGATTATTATCCGGGTATCCAGGAGATCAAAGCGGCATTTTTAAAATTTGCCAATATTGTTCCTTTCTATGGTTGCACGGTCCTGTGCAGCGATAACGAGCATGTGCGCGAAATTGCTGGAGATATTCAGCGGCGAACCATCACTTACGGCCTGGAGCTTCCTGCCGATTATTCCGCAAGCGACATCCGCTTTCTGGGGGCAAAAACACAGTACGGCCTTTTCTACAGGGGAGAGAATCTGGGCGATACGACATTGAATGTGCCCGGCCTCTTTAATGTTTATAATTCTCTGGCGGCAACGGCTGTCGGACGGGAGCTGGGGCTGGATATGGAGACGATTCGCAAGGGGTTGCTTTCATTTTCCGGTGTGCAGCGACGCCTGGAAATCAAGGGACAGGAGCAGGGGATTACGGTTGTGGATGATTACGGGCATCATCCGACGGAAATCGTTGCGACACTGTCTGCCGCCCGCCAAATGTGCAAAGGCCGTCTGATTGTGGTTTTCCAGCCACATCGCTACACACGAACCCGGGCGCTGTTTGATGATTTCACCCGGTCCTTCGGGGATGCGGATATCCTCGTGCTCAACGATATTTATCCTGCATCCGAAACGCCGATTCCCGGTATTAACTCCGCCGCTCTCTGGGCGGCCATCAAGGAAGGTGGGCACCCGCATGTGGAATATCTCAGCCAAACGCAAAGCACGGTCGATTTTTTACTATCTCATGCTCAACCGGGCGATATGGTAATGACGCTGGGCGCGGGCAACGGATATAAAATCGGCGAGGCGTTTTTGGAACGGATTCGCCAGGAGAAGACGAAATGATGACGGATCATCGCGAAATCGCGGATGCTCTGGCCGGTTTAACCATCGGCAAAGTGATGTATAATGAGCCGATGGCGCTTCATACATCACTGAAAATGGGCGGACATGCGGACGCGCTGATTCTGATTGAAAACGAGGAGCAGCTTGGCGATGTTGTTGGCAGGCTCCGGGCAAGAGAAATTCCTTTTCTGCCGGTAGGAAATCTCAGTAATGTTCTTGTGCAAGACGGCGGATACCGGGGGGCGTTGATTTGGATGCGCGGTCTGGACCGGATGGTGGTGTCGTCGCCGGATGCAGACGGTCGGTATTTTATCGATGTGCAGGCAGGTGCGGCATTGGCGAGGCTTGTCGGAATGGCGGCCGCCTCGGAGCTGACCGGCCTGGAATTTTGTACGGGAATTCCCGGCAGTCTCGGGGGTGCCATCTGGATGAATGCCGGCGCCTACGGAAAAGAAATGAAAGATGTGGTCGGTTCAGTATTGCTTTTCAGCAATCGCGGAGAAAAAAAAGTTCTGACGCGAAAGGAGATTGCCTTTACCTATCGCAATTCCAACTTGCCCGCAGACATGATTGTCAGCGGGGCGCGCCTGGTTTTGCAAAAAGGAAGCGGGGCGCAAATTCAGGAACGTATGGCGGAAATCATGAAAATGCGTCGGGAGAAGCATCCTCTGGAGTATCCCAGTGCGGGATCGGTATTCAGGAATTTGCCCGGGTTGGCTGCCGGGAAGCTGATTGAGGATCTGGGATTGAAAGGAATGAGGCTGGGCGATGTGCAAGTGTCAAAAAAACATGGCAATTTCATAATCAATAAGGGCCGGGGCACGGCGACGGATATGCTGGCTTTGATCGCACTGGTTCAGGAGAAGGCCTGGAATGAGAAAGGCATCCGATTAGAAACGGAAATTGTCATTATAGGAGAGAAAGCTTGAAAGGAAAGCGGAAGGTCAATCTTGAAGCCAGGAAAAACCGCCTACGCCGCCGTATGATCGGTAACTTGGGCGAATCCTTTAGCGCTCTCATCGTCCTGATCGCTGCTACTTTTCTCAGTGCCTGTTTCATATTTGCTTTCAGTGCGCTCCTGTCTGCGGAGGATCTGATGATCAGAGAAATTTCCGTGCGCGGGGTAAAGGAACTGACCCAGCAGGAGATTCTGGTTCTGGCCAATATTGCGCCGCGGACAAATATTTTTTCGGTGAACACGGAGGATGTAGCCAAAAGAATCGCCGTCAATCCCTGGGTGCGGAAGATCTATGTCGGTCGCGAACTGCCGAACCGTCTTGTGCTGGACGTTCGCGAACGCACTCCGGTGGCCCTGGTCAGGCAGGCCAACGCTTTTTATCTGATGGATTCAGAGGGGTTTGCTTTTAAAGAATTGTCCCGGGAGGACGAAGTTGATCTGGCGATTGTCACGGGAGTGGATCCGAAAGCGCCGTTGCCGTCGGAGTTGCTGGCCGAGGCGCTGAAACTTTTGGAAATGTTCTCCCGCACCGGTCAGACCGCAAGTCTGGGCACGGTTTCGGAGGTTCATATCGATGAGGTTTTCGGCGTCTCCATGGTGACGGACAAAGGGTTGCATTTGAAGTTCGGTCGTGACAATTTTACGGGTAAGTTGCAGCAGCTTCAGGTGGTTCTCGCGGATCTGGAAAGACGGGGAATGAAAAATGGCCGCTTATTTGTTGATCTGGCGGACATCGCCAAAGTGACTGTTCAGCGCAAGGATGCGCTGGGCAAAGCGCAGGAGGAAAAAGAAAGACCGCAGGTGAGAATGTAAATCCATAAGGCGGTTTTGGAAAAAAGGTGAGATTATGGGGAAAAAGAGCAACATTTTGGCGGGAATCGATCTGGGAACGACGAAAACAGCGGCGATTGTCGGCGAGGTGACAGAATCCGGCATGAACATCATCGGCATGGGAATTTCACCGGCCAAGGAGTTGAGAAAAGGTGGCGTGGTGAATATCGACAGCACGGTCGAGGCGATCAAAAAAGCTGTGGAAGATGCCGAACATATGTCGGGTTGTCGGATTGATTCCGCGTATGTCGGTATTTCCGGCAATCATATTAAAGGACAGAATTCGCTGGGGATTGTCGCAGTCAAGGGTCGTGAAGTGGATGAAGACGATGTGCACCGTGCAATTGAAGCCTCAAGAGCCATTGCCATTCCCGTTGACCGGGAGATTTTGCATACGCTGCCCCAGAGTTATGTCGTGGATGGCCAGGACGGCATTCGTGATCCGGTGGGAATGTCAGGGGTTCGTCTAGAGGCAAAAGTGCATATTGTGACGGGTGCGGCAGCCGCCGTTCAAAATGTTGCAAAGTCCGTCAATCGTGTCGGCCTGGAAATCGAAGAAGTGGTTCTGGAACAACTGGCAGCCAGTGAAGCGGTGCTCAGTACAGACGAAAAAGATCTGGGCGTCGCCCTGATTGACCTTGGGGGGTCCACAACCGGCATAGCCATTTTCGCGGAAGGCAGCATAAAATATACGGCAACGCTGCCGGTGGGCGGGAACTTTCTGACATCCGATATTGCCACTGGTTTGCGCACGCCGTTTGCCGAAGCGGAGAAAATAAAATTGATGCACGGTTGTGCTTTAACTTCGATGATTCCAAAGGAGGAGACCATCGAGGTGCCCAGCGTTGGCGGTCGGGAAGCGCGTATGGTGTCCCGGCAGCTTCTGGGAAGAATTGTCGAACCCCGCATGGATGAAATTCTGAATATGGCGATGAAAGAAATTGTCCGTTCCGGCTATGAAGATTTGCTGGCGGCGGGGCTTGTGCTCACCGGCGGGGCCGCTCTTTTGCCCGGCGCCAATGAAATGGCGGAGCAGATTTTTGACATGCCGGTGCGCCTGGGGGTTCCAACGGGCGTGGGGGGATTAAGCGACGTCGCCAATGCGCCGACGTTTGCCGTTGCGGTGGGGCTGATTATTCATGGAAGCAAAAAAGGATCAAGCAAAGCAAACTACGGAAAAACGGGCAATGCCTTTGGCGATTATCTGAAGACGGCAAAAAAATGGTTTTTAGAGTTTTTCTAAATAGAAAGAGGGGGGAGCATGTTTGAGTTAACGGAAATCTGTGTTGAAAATTCGGCAAAAATTAAGGTGGTAGGCGCGGGGGGGGGCGGCGGCAACGCCGTCAATACCATGATTTCCTATTCCCTGAGGGGCGTGGATTTTATTATCGCCAATACCGATTCCCAGGCCTTGGGAGCGTCCGCCGCGCCGGTGAAAATTCAGATCGGTGTGGAACTGACCAAGGGACTTGGTGCCGGCTCCAATCCGGACATCGGCAAACAGGCGGCATTCGAATCCCGCGATGAAATCCGCCGGCATCTGGAAGGTGCGGACATGATTTTTATTACGGCGGGGTTGGGAGGTGGCACTGGAACGGGAGCGGCGCCCGTTATTGCGGAAGTGGCCCGTGAATGTGGTGCGTTGACTGTGGCTGTAGTCACGAAACCATTTCAGTTTGAAGGAAAGAGAAGAAATCTGCAGGCGGAAGAAGGCATTGTGCAGCTGCGCGATGTGGTGGACACGCTGATTGTGGTTCCCAACCAGCGTTTACTCAGCCTGGGTGGGCGGGGACTGTCGCTTTTGGACGCTTTCAAAAAAGCGGATGATATTTTGTATCAGGCGGTCAAGGGCATATCCGATCTGATTATTGTTCCGGGGTTGATTAATCTTGACTTTGCCGATGTAAAAAACATCATGAGTAATATGGGCATGGCGTTGATGGGCACCGGCACGGCCAGCGGCGAAAATCGTGCTGTGGAAGCGGCGCAGCGGGCAATTTCTTCACCCCTCCTTGAGGACAATACCATTCAGGGAGCGCAGGGGATCCTTCTGAGTATCACTGGCGGGCCGGATATGAGCCTGTATGAGGTGAATGAAGCCTCTTCTCTGATTCAGGCGGAAGCCCATGAAGAAGCCAATATCATTTTCGGTACAGTCATCGACGAAAATATGACGGATGAAATCCGAATTACTGTGATTGCCACCGGTTTTGAAGATGTGTCCAAAAGAAAGCAGATGCCGTCTAATGTTTCCCGTTTGGGCGGTTTCCTGAAAGAGGATTTGAATACGCCTGCTTTTATGCGTCGCAATAAATCCGTTGACCAGACCCATGTGTTGACCATGGGCATCCATGAAGAAAATGATTCCGTGGATATCGAAATTCCCACGTTTCTGCGGCGACAGGCGGATTAACATTGTGTCCGGCCATTCTGACCGGACATCACCCGCTCATCAGAGGGCTTGGAAGCAAGATGTCCGAAAAGTGGAAGAGGAAACATCAGGACGAGGTTCTTTTAAGCCAAGAGGCGGGTTTGAAAAAAAAAGTCTGGGGAACCGGGTATAGCGTTTGCTTAGCCTATCCCAATGTTTACCGAATTGGAATGGCCAACCTCGGATTCCAGACGGTTTATAACATTTTCAATGGGTTGCCCTGCTTTCTTTGTGAAAGATTGTTTCTGCCCGAAGGCGACGCCGCCGAAATTGTTGCCGTCACAGAGCATGCTGTCAGTCTGGAAAGTCAAAGACCCGTCCGGGATTTTGATATTCTGGCTTTTTCCGTTTCTTTTGAAAACGATTATCCATCCATTCTGCAGCTTCTGGAATCGAGCGGCATTCCTTTGCAATCAAAAGACCGCCATGGCACTCATCCGCTGGTGATGGGTGGAGGAATCGCACTTTCTCTGAATCCCGAGCCGCTGGCTGATTTTTTTGACCTGTTTCTGTTGGGCGAGGCGGAAGATGCTCTACCCCGGTTTGCGAGCGTTTTTGCCGAGTCAAGACAAGGCCATCTTGACCGTCCATCGTTTTTAAGCCAGTTGCAAAAAAAAGTACCTAGCGTTTACGTACCCTCCCTTTATTCGGCACACTATTTTGCAGAAGGGAAAATTCAGACTGTCAGTGCCATTCAGGAAGGATTGCCCGGGCGCATCCGGATCGATTCCGTCAAAAATCTTGATGCTTTTTGCACTACGGAGGTGATCAGCAGCCCCAATGCCGAAATGGCGGACATGTTTCTGGTGGAGGTAAATCGTGGCTGTCCTCATTTGTGCCGCTTTTGCGCCGCCGCTCATATCTATCTCCCGCCGCGTTTCCGTGACGGTAAAGAAATATTATCCTCCGTGGATTTCGGGCTTTCTCGAAAGAAGAAGATTGGCCTCGTGGGTACAGCCGTTTCCGACCACCGTGATCTGGAAAAAATATGTCGCTACCTTGTGGAGCGTCAGGCCGGCATCGGCATTGCGTCTTTGCGCCTGGATCAGATAACGCCTTCTCTGGTTGATCTTCTCAAGTCGGGAGGCATCGAAACGGTTGCCCTTGCCCCGGAGGCGGGAAGCCAGCGGCTGCGAGATCTTCTGGGGAAAGGCATTGTCACGGACGATATTCTCCGTTCCTGCCAAATCCTAATTGAAAAAGAGGTGGAATTTTTGCGGCTGTACTTCATGGTGGGCCTGCCCACGGAAACCCATGAAGACGTTGATGCCATTATTGATCTGGCCGGAAAAATTCAGCACATCGCCATGGAAGCGACGAAAGGCAGACGAAAATTCCGCCGTATAACCTTAAGTATCAATCAGTTTATTCCCAAGCCTCGAACACCGCTGCAATGGTGTCCGTTGGCCAATATTCAGGAAGTCCATCAGAAGATCAAAAAGATTGCCAAGGCTTTCCGGCGGGACAGGCAAATCCACGTCATCACCGATGTGCCAAAGTGGAATTATATCCAGGCGCTTTTGGCTCTGGGGGACCGACGGGTCGGTCATATTCTGCTTGCCGTTCATTACCTGCATGGCAACTGGACGCGGGCGCTCAAAGAGATCAACCTCAATCCCGATTTCTATGTCTATCGGCAAAAGGATCTGGATGAGTTTCTGCCATGGGATATTCTGAAGATCGGCGCGTCCAAAGAGTATCTGATCCGGGAATACCGCAAAGCTATGGAAAGAAACGACCCTTGAGATTTCTTTTAAACCGGAGCTATTGCTTGAGCATGTCTTTGATGGTCCGGAATATGCCTTCTTCATCCAGGCCGTATCTGGCGCGCAGTTCCGCCTGTGTGGCATGCTGAACAAATTCGTCCCGGATGCCCAGCCTCCTGACGGTGAGGCCGGTCATGCCGTTTTCATTTAGCAGTTCCAGCAGGGCGCTGCCGAATCCGCCGTCCAGAACATTTTCTTCGATGGTGAGTATTTTGGAAACAGAAGTCGCTGTATGTAAAATCAGTTCCGAATCCAGTGGTTTAATAAACCGGGCATTAATGACCTTGACGCGGATGCCTTCATTCTCCAGTTTACGGGCTGCCGAAAGTGCGGGGTGAACGGTGGCGCCTACGGCGATGACCGCCAGATCCGTTCCTTCGCAAAGTACCTCTCCCCGACCGATGGGTAGCCCCAAAAGCCTGTCTTCCAGAGGCACGCCGACGCCCTTGCCGCGGGGGTAGCGGATGGATACGGGTAATCCGCATTCCATGGCTGTTTTCAGCATATGCCGCAGTTCGTTTTCATCTTTCGGAGCCATCATGATCAGATGGGGAAGATTGCGCAAATACGATAAATCGAAAAGCCCCTGGTGGGTTGCTCCGTCTTCTCCGACAATACCGGCCCGGTCAATGGCAAAAATGACGGGCAACTTTTGCAGACAAACATCGTGCAGAATTTGGTCATAGGCACGCTGTAAAAAGGTTGAATAAATGGCTACCACCGGCTTAAACCCTTCAATGGCCAGACCCGCTGCAAACGTAACGGCCAGTTGTTCGGCAATGCCGACATCGTATAAACGTTCTGAAAATTTTTGCCGAAACAATGCAAGGCCCGTGCCCTCGCACATGGCGGCCGTAACCGCGACAATCCGGGAATCGTCTGCGGCCAGATCTGCAAGGGTACGACCGAAAATATCCGTGTAGGAAGGCGTTGTGTCGACCGAGGGAATGGTCCGTCCGGTTTCGACATCAAAGGGTGCAATACCATGATAGGTCGGCGAATTTTCTTCCGCATATTTATAGCCTCGTCCTTTTTGCGTGACGACATGCACCAGCACCGGGCCCTTCAATTTGCTGACATTTTCAAAATTCTTAATGAGGAAGTCCAAACGATGTCCTTCCAGCGGTCCGACATACGTGAAGCCCAGTTCTTCAAAAAGAGCGCCGGGAACAACAAAGGTTTTGATTGATTCCTCAATTTGCTTGGAAAACTTTAACAACTGTTCGCCGATACCGGGAATACTTTTGAGGAAGCTTTTCAGTTCTCCTCGAAATTTGGTAAACCGGTCGCCGGTCATGATTCGGTTCAGATAGGAGGAAAGAGCTCCGACATTGGGTGAGATGGACATTTCATTGTCGTTTAGCACGATGATCAGATCCTTGTTGTCACGCGCACCCGACCAGTTCAGACCCTCAAAGGCCATTCCGGTAGTGAGGGAACCGTCACCGATAACGGCGATATTTTTGACCTGTCCGCCCCGAAGGCTTTGCGCTTCGGCAAAAGCCGCCGCTGCCGCGATGGAAGTGCCGCTATGTCCGACATTAAACGTGTCATAAATGCTTTCTTCCCGTTTGGGAAAACCGCTGATGCCGCCCTGCCTGCGCAAAGTGGCGAATTTATCCTTGCGACCGGTGATGATTTTATGCGCATAAGACTGATGGCCGACATCCCAGACCAGTTTGTCTTGCGGCGTGTTGAAGACATAATGCAACGCCAGTGTCAACTCCACAACACCCAGCGAGGAAGCCAGGTGTCCGCCGGAAGACGCGACGGTATGAATGATCAGACTGCGAATTTCGCGGGCAAGCGTATTAAGTTCCGCGATGTTGAGTTTTCGGATGTCCGCGGGATATGAAACATTCTGTAAGACGCTGTAAGAGACGGTTTCCGGGAGTTTCATGATGTTTAGATCAACCTTCAGGATTTTCGTTCCATAATGTAGCGGGCTATCATGCGCAGAGGCAGTGCGCGTGCGTCGAAAGCGGCAATGGCCGATTGGGCGGCGCCGACATGTTCCGCAAGCACCGTCTTTGCTTTTTCCAGTCCCAGAAACGACGGGTAGGTGACTTTGCCCAGTGCTGCGTCACTGCCGGTGTTTTTTCCCATGAGGTTTTTGTCTCCTTCCACGTTCAGAATGTCGTCGGCAATTTGAAATGCTATGCCGACATGGCTTGCGTATTCGGAAAGCGCGTGAATCCGGACATCGCTTGCGCCCGCCAGAATGGCCCCTGATTTAACCGCCGCTATGATCAAAGCGCCGGTTTTGCGTCGGTGTATCTGCTCCAGGTCATTGAAATCCGAAGCGTTTTTTGCCGCAAGAATGTCCAGTGCCTGTCCGCCGACCATGCCCGCGATGCCTGCGGCGCCGGCGATTTCCGAAATAACGGCCAGACGCCTTTCCGCCGCCACACGGACTTTTTCCACACGTGAAAGCAATACAAATGCTTCCGTTAATAGCGCATCTCCGGCGAGAATGGCCACCGCTTCGCCGAATACCTTGTGGCTGGTGGGTTTGCCGCGTCGAAAATCATCGTTGTCCATAGCCGGTAAATCATCATGAATCAGAGAGTAGGTATGAATTAATTCCAGCGCACAGGCCACCGGCATCGCCGGAGCCAGATCACCGCCGCAAGCCTCCAGGGACGCCAGACACAGAATTGGCCGGATTCTTTTTCCTCCGGCGAAAACACTGTAATGCATGGCTTCCAGAAGTTCCGTGGATGGCCCGTCTTTTCCCGGCAGATAGCGTTCGAGGGCCTCTTCGATGATTTTCTTCCGGTCTTTTAGGTAGGCTTCAAGAAATTCCGCGTCATTCATCGTTTACATCATCCTGGAAATTTTTGGTTTTTAAAGAATGGCCATCTTCCAAAAGCAGTTCGACGCGGCGCTCGGCCTCATCCAGTTTTGCCGAACAGAAACGAATCAGCCTGATCCCTTCCTCAAACGATTTCAACGCCGAATCCAGCGGCAGGTTTCCTGCTTCCATTTCCCGGACAATCTGTTCCAGTTTATCCAAAGCGTCTTCAAACTTTTCTTTTGCCATGGCTTACTCCTCATGAATTTTTTCCACCTGCGCGTCGATGGCGCCTCCGGCCAGCTGAATACCGATTTTCTCCTTTAAAGTCAACCGGTTTGCCTGATATACAATTTCTCCATTGGCCAGACGGCGAGTGATGCTGTAGCCCCGGTGCAAAACGGAAAGCGGGTTCAGGGATGAAAGCAGGGCAGAAAGGGCGTGAAGCTTTTCCCGTTGTTGATGCCGATGTTGAGACCAGGTGTTTCGCAAATGGTTTTTCAAATGACCAAGCAAAATTCGTTTTTCGCGCAAACGGTTTGCCGGATTTGCATGATTCATTCTCAATGTCAGCTGTTGCAAGAGATTTTTTCCGGATTGTGCGTTTTGCTCAAGGGCGCGCAGTATTCTTTCTTTCAGCATGTCCAGGGAAATTGAATAATCCATCAGATAGCGCCGGGGATTTTTGAATCGGGCCTGTAGCGAAGTGAGCCGTTCTTTCTGCCTTGTCAGAGCATGCTGTCCAGTGCGGTACAGGCGATTTTGCAGATCATGGATTCGTTCGAGAAGGTTCGATCTTTGGGGAACTGTCAGTTCAGCCGCAGCCGACGGTGTGGGCGCACGCAAATCAGACACAAAATCACAGATGGTGAAGTCGGTTTCGTGACCGACTGCCGAGACAACCGGTATGGTTGAGGAAAAGATTGCCCGGGCCAGATCCTCGTCGTTAAAGGGAGCCAGATCTTCCAGGGAACCGCCGCCTCTGGCAATCATGATAACGTCCACTCTGTCAGAGGTGTGGAGATTTCGGAGAGCGGCAATGATTTCCCCTGCCGCTTCCGTTCCCTGCACCCGGACGGGCGCGATAAGAATGTCCACGGAAGGAAAACGCCGGCGGGTGACATTCAAAATATCCCGGATGACCGCGCCGGTGGGGGAGGTGATGATACCGATACAACGAGGAAGAAACGGGAGTTTTTTCTTATGCGAATCATCGAACAATCCTTCTGACGCCAGTCGGAACTTGAGCTGTTCAAACGCTTTTTGCAGTGCGCCCGTGCCCTGCGGTTCAACCGACTCGACAATGAGCTGGTATTCTCCGCGTGGCGGATAGGCGCCCAAACGTGCCCGGCACAAGATTTTCATGCCGTCTTCAAGGTCGAAGTTTTGGATACGATTGCGAAAATTGCCGAATTGACGAAAAAAAACCGCCCGAATCTGGCTTCTGTCGTCTTTCAGCGTGAAATAGACGTGGCCGGACTGGGGACGGCGCAAATTGGAAACTTCGCCTTCTATCCAGAGGGAACCAAAGGCATCCTCCAGAAAGATTTTAATTTGATCGTTAAGTTGCGAAACGCTTAATATTTCTTTCATTCACCTCATCCTGGAGGTGAACTACCAGATATTGACAGGACTGACAAGATTCAATTCCGCAAGTCAGGCAAACATATTGATGATGCCTCCCTGCCCCTCCTCGTTCAAACTTCCAGATGACTGTTTGGGGGTATAAACGGTAGTCGTTTTTCCGCCGGAGACGTACATTCGACCACATTCCGGACAAACTGCATAAGAGAGGGTTACCGAAGAATGAGCGGTCATGCCTTCTTGTTCCGCTTTTGCCCGGTTGTTGGTGACATGCTCATATTCGTGAGATACAACCGACGCCATGGATTGGGAGGGGGAGATGTGGGTCGGTGTCTGAAAGGATACGGATAAATCGTTGGATCGGTCCTGATACTTTCTATTGGCGCAGGTCTGGCATTCTTCAGGAAAAAAATCCGTTTTGCCGGTCGAGGCGGCAGCGCCTACAGTTCTTCCTGACGCTCTTCCGTCAGATAAAGCACTATAATTATTAATGTTGTTTCCGAGAGGCGCTATGACCATAACTTGTTTTCCCTCACGAATCCGTTTAAGGGTTTTCCGGAAAACTTACTCATTATTGTAATAATGCAGAATAGTAAAATCAAGGGTATGTTTACGGTAAATCCTTAACGGTAATCTGGAAGGCTCTTGGGGAAAAATTCAGGTCTCTTATCGCATCGGCATGATCAAAAATCATATCGGTGTTCATCCGTTCGGCCATTTGAGCGGTCCAATGACGGTATCGCGGAAACAGGTGAATCAGGATGACGGCGATTTTGAAAAACCAAAGCGGTATATTGATAATGCGTGGATTCCTGCCAAGGGCGGCGAAAAGTCGGTTGATCATTTCCCGATAGGTTATAGTTTCTCCGCCCGAAAGATCATAGGCGTGCTGAGTCGGGCCGACTTTTTCGAGGGCGGACAGACAGGCCGCCGCGAGATCTTCGGCGTGAATCGGCTGTCGCAGGCCTTTGGCCTGCCCCGCCAGCGGAAAGAAACCGATCCGGCGAATCAGGCGGATGAGCTCGGAAATGTTTTTATCCCGTCCCAGACCGTAAATCAATGTCGGCCGAAGAATGATCCAGTCAATGCCTTTTGTCTGCGCCCAGGTTTCCAGACGGTTTTCGCTTTCAGACAATTTTTGCGCCGTCATTTTTTCTTCCGCGTCGGCAGAGTCGCTCTTGGTAAAGCGACTGGTGGAAGAAACAGCGATTATCCTTTTTGCACCATACCTTTCCAGCATGTGAAAGTAATCAGGCAATACCCAGATGGATGCGACGCAAATCCAATGTGTAATCTTTTCAGTTGGATCATCAATAAAGTCATTTTGGCAGACAGGCTGTTTCAGCTGAATCCACTCGGTCGAAGGACAGGCTGTCTCTGGCGGACGGCGTGAAAAAGCTTTAATCTGCCAGCCGCTTTGTTTCAGCAAAGGTAGCAGGCATTGTCCCACCAGGCTCGTCGCGCCCAGCAAACCGACTTTCTTTTCTTCTGTTTTGACCTCTGTCACGCTACTTCCTACTCTTATGATTACTACGGCAAGTTGACCTGATTCCCATGACAAGTAAAATCGTCAGGGTCAACAATGTTACCCAAAGACCAATTAATAAACTGCGTGGTTTGAATTCGACGGATATTTGATGTCGGCCAGTGGGCACAAAAACTGCTTTGCCAAGGATTTGTGCGCTGTAAACAGGCGTTTCCCGCCCGTCAATCCACGCCTGCCAGCCGGGATAGTTTGCGTCCGCAATGAATAACCAGGCCGGTTGCCGGGCGCGAACATCAAGCCGGTATTGAACATTGGTTGCTTGCGTTGATAACAATTCTAGTGCTTTGGGGTCATTGGCGGCAGCGCTGGCGGGCAGGCTCTTGAGGCCTCTGGATGGCTCCAGGGGAGGCTCCAGAATCAGTGTCGGTTCCCCGGTTTGTTTCAAGCGATTCAGCGCATCCTCGGCTGAGCTGGCCATTTCATACCGGGTGAAGTTTTGTATGCGCGGCAGAGCGTGCCTGTTTTCCATGATCGTGACGCCATCCGTTTTCCACGGCATGAAACCTTTTGTCGGGGGCATGGCATCTGCGCTGATGTAACGGACACCCAGGTAATCAATCAGTCGTGTGCCGGGCACGGCGGGATCGGTTCCCTCGATCTCTGCTTTCATCCTGGATTGGATCATTTGATGACGGGCCAGCGGCAGGGCGAGATTGGCGCCCATGGAGGGAATATCCCACAAGACATTGGTGGATGGAGAGACGCGCAGGAACGCTTTATGATTTTCTGTTTCCAGCCTTGCATCCCATAATGTCAGAAGCCCGACAATCCAGGAACTTGATATATCCATGATTTTATAGTTTTTTCCGCTGATATTCGCCTGAATGTGTGAAACGAGTGGAGGTTTCTCCAGCAGTTTTGGATCGGAAAAAGGGACGGGAGCGATGCGCAGCACAACGATTTCCAGAACTAAAAGAAAGAGCATCGCATAACCGAACCATGGCTGCTTATTGATTAAAATGAAGATGATCAGCGCAAGGCCAGCGCCGATGAACGATGTATATTGCAGGATGGTTACCTGTTCCACCCGGAGACGCAAAGCAAGGCCCGCCCATATGAGGAATAAAATGGTCGCGCCGGCAATAAAAATCGTTTTTGCTTTCCAGGGTCCGGCCGGGCGGACTTCCTGTTGCTGAATGCTGTTAAGCGCAATACTGGCCAGCAATCCGATACCGATGATGCCGATCCCCAGATAAAGATGAACAATCCGGAAATATTTCAGGCCGGGCACCAGGGAATAATTGCGCAGGCAGGCAAAAACCGGCGTCGCATTCTCCATGCCCAGAATCATCAGAAAAACGGTCGCAATCAGATAGCCGATCGTACGATGCCCCGGTTTGATGAGGAGCGACAGAGATGCGATAAAACAGACAAATACGC
>Ga0209096_1003039_pt1 | contig 15184 bp, 16 predicted proteins | sample AD_UKC034_MetaG_FD_184407 | JGI IMG/M metagenome (GOLD analysis project Ga0209096, IMG submission 184407) | Active sludge microbial communities of municipal wastewater-treating anaerobic digesters from USA - AD_UKC034_MetaG (SPAdes) (version 2) | ecosystem: Engineered > Bioreactor > Anaerobic >... | reverse complement strand
CCACCGTCTCCGCCTGGTCGCGGGCGGGGACAACCCACTCAGGAGCATCACATGCAAATCGAATTCAAGGCCACCAAGCGTGACGCGCAGGGTACGGGTGCGAGCCGCCGCCTGCGTCGCGCCGGCCAGATCCCGGGCATCATCTACGGCGGCGCGGGCGAAGCCCAGCCGGTGTCGATGGACCACAACGAGCTCTTCCACCTGCTGCGCAAGGAGGCCTTCCACGCCTCCGTGCTGTCGATCGAGGTCGATGGCGCGAAGCAGAACGCCGTGCTGCGCGACGTGCAATGGCACCCGTTCAAGCAGCAGGTGCTGCACCTCGACTTCCAGCGCATCGCCGCGGGCGAGAAGATGCACCTGAAGGTGCCGCTGCACTTCGTCGGCGCCGACGTGGCTCCGGCCGTCAAGCTCGGCGGCTGCATGATCTCGCACACCATCAACGAACTCGACGTGCAGTGCCTGCCCAAGGACCTGCCCGAGTTCATCGAGGTCGACCTGTCGACGATGGAAGCCGGCCAGTCGGTGCACATCTCGCAGATCAAGCTGCCGGCCGGCGTCGAGCTGGTCCAGCACGGCGAAGGCGACCCGGTGGTCGCGACCGCGCTGCTGGTGAAGGGCGCGGCGGAAGCCGAAGGCGAAGGCGAGCAGCAGGCCTGATCGCCCGACCCGGATGCAGGAGACCGACGACCGATGAGCAACGCCGCCGCGCGTCCGCCCCGTCTGATCGTCGGCCTCGGCAATCCGGGCGCCGAATACTCCGAAACCCGGCACAACGCCGGGTTTTGGTTTTGCGAGCGCCTCGCCGACCAGCTCGGCGTGCGCTTCTCGCACGAATCCCGCTTTCATGGCCTGGTGGCCAACGCGCGTGAAGCCGGCATGTGGCTGCTGATGCCGCAGACCTTCATGAACCGCTCCGGCCAGGCGATCGGCGCGCTTGCGCGCTTCTACCGCATCGAACCGGCCGAGATCCTCGTCGTGCACGACGAGCTCGACATCCCTCCCGGCCAATTGCGCCTCAAGTTCGGCGGCGGCCTCGGTGGCCACAACGGCCTCAAGGACACCTCCGCCCACCTCGGCACCAACGATTACTGGCGCCTGCGCATCGGCATCGGCCATCCCGGCGACCGCAACGAGGTGGTGAACTTCGTCCTCAAGCCGGCGCGGCGCGAGGAGCAGCAACAGATCGACGAGGCCATCGACAAGGCGCTCGCGCTCTGGCCGCAGATCGTGCGCGGCGAGCTCAACGCCGCCGCCACCAAGCTCAACGTCCGCCCTGCGCCGCCCAAGCCGCCGAAGCCTCCCAAGGCGCCCAGGCCCGTGCCGCCAGACGCCGGCGCCGAGGCGCCGCCCACGACGGACGGCTCCGCCGCCTGAGCCCGCTCAGTAGCCCACCGCCGCCAGCGCGCGCAGCGGGCCGACCGCGCGGATCGCCTCGATCTGCTCGCGGTGGCGGGTGTACAGCGTGCCGCCAAAGCACACCGCGCTCATCGAGATGCCCTCGAAGTGCTCCCGCCTGCGCGGAATCGCCAGCAGCCAGCCCTCGCCCGCGAGCAGGTTGAAGGGCGGCAGCAGCCCATCCTCCCCCGCCTCCAGGCCCAGCTCGGCGCGCGCGCGCTCGAAGCCCGCGTGCAGGCTGTCGGCCGCGTCCTCCACCGCCTCGCCGCGACCGCAGCGCACGCGCACAAAGCAATGCCGCATCGACAGCGCCGCATGCGTCGCCACGCCCTGCTCCGCCAGCCCCGCCGGCAGCCCGGGCACGAACAGCCGCAGGCTGGCGTTGCCGGCGTCGTCCGGCATCCACTGCACATGCTTGTGGCGCTGGCTCGCCCCCGCGGCGGTGCCGCCGTTGTAGAGCCCGATCCCGCCCGCCTCGACCATCAGCGCGGCGAGCGCGGCGAAGTCGCTGCGCGCCAGCGGCAGCAGCTGCTCCTCGAACGCCCGCCGCGCCAGCACCAGGTGGCGCGCGCACAGCGGGAACTTGTTCAGGATCGCAACGTGGGCATCGCCCACCGGCCCGACCGTGAGCTCCGGGTCGGGATTGAGGAAAGGGTTGAAATTCGGATCGCGCGGCCCGCCGGGGATCGCCACCGTCTTGGCGTCCCTGGCAGCCTCTGCGCCGGCGCCCTCGGCCCGCGCCGCAGCACCTTGCACGCCTCCGCCCTTGCCCGCCATTTCTGCCGCCCCTCCGGCGGCCGCGGCGCTCCGGCTCGCATCCTTGGCCGCGAGCGAGGACACCCAGCGCACGATGAAGCGCATGCCCGCGTCGTCCATCTCGACCTGTTCGGCCTCCACCGGCACCAGCGCCCCCGACGCCAACGCCGCCGCGCTGCGCGCATCGATCGCCTCGATCCAGTTGGTCCTCATGCCTTCTCCTCCGGTATATTTTTGGGCAAATGCAGGACAGGGAATTGTAGGCCGACCGCGACACGAATGGGCCGGCAACGACCATGACGGGAGGCGCCAAAGCCTCGCGGCACAGAAGGCAGGGCGCGCAACGGTTCTGTAGGAGCGCCGGCAGGCGCGAAAGCGGCGGCGGGGCCCTGCACGCGTCGCCTGCCCGATCGCCCGGTTCGCAGCTGCCGCAGCTCCTACAGGCGGTCAGAAAACGCCGCTCGTTCTGTAGGAGCGCCGGCAGGCGCGAAAGCGGCGCTTGCATGGCGGCGCCGGCGCCATTTCCGCAAGCTTCACCGCAGCCATCCCCACCGCCCGAGCGCGACCACCCCCGCGCCCGCTTTTGGAGCCCTACCCCGCGACACGGTACAATCCCGCGTTTTCCACACCGGATCAAGGCCGTAGCCCCACGACGCGGCGACGCAGCCACCGGAACGATCAAGGATTCACATGAGCCTGAAATGCGGAATCGTCGGCCTGCCCAACGTCGGCAAGTCGACCCTCTTCAACGCGCTGACCAAGGCCGGCATCCAGGCCGAGAACTACCCCTTCTGCACCATCGAGCCCAACGTCGGCATCGTCGAGGTCCCCGACCCGCGCCTGGCTGCGCTGTCCGAGATCGTCAAGCCGCAGAAGATCCAGCCCGCCATCGTCGAGTTCGTCGACATCGCCGGCCTGGTCGCCGGTGCCTCCAAGGGCGAGGGCCTGGGCAACCAGTTCCTCGCCAACATCCGCGAGACCGACGCCATCGTGCACGTGGTGCGCTGCTTCGCCGACGACAACGTGATCCACGTCTCCGGCAGCGTCGACCCGATCCGCGACATCGAGGTCATCGACACCGAGCTCGCGCTCGCCGACATGGCCACGGTCGAGAAGGCGCTCAACCGCTACAAGCGCCCCGCAGCCGCGGGCGACAAGGAAGCCAAGATCCTCGTCGCGGTGCTCGAGAAGTGCTTCGCCCAGCTCGACCAGGGCAAGGCCGTGCGCGCGCTCGACCTTTCGAAGGAGGAATGGGCCAGCCTCAAGCCCTTCTGCCTGATCACCGCCAAGCCGGTGCTGTACGCCGCCAACGTCGCCGAGGACGGCTTCGAGGGCAACCCGCACCTGGACGCCGTGCGCGCCCACGCCGCGGCCGAGGGTGCCGAGGTGGTCGCCCTGTGCGCGGCGATCGAGGCCGAGATCGCCGACCTCGAGGACGCCGACAAGAAGGAATTCCTCGAGACCATGGGCCTCGAGGAGCCCGGCCTCGACCGCCTGATCCGTGCCGGCTACAAGCTGCTCGGCCTGCAGACCTACTTCACCGCCGGCGTGAAGGAAGTGCGCGCCTGGACCATCCATGTCGGCGACACCGCGCCGCAGGCCGCCGGCGTCATCCACACCGACTTCGAGCGCGGCTTCATCCGCGCCCAGACCATCGCCTTCGACGACTTCATCCAGTACAAGGGCGAGGCCGGCGCCAAGGAGGCGGGCAAGATGCGCGCCGAAGGCAAGGAGTACGTGGTCAAGGACGGTGACGTGCTGAACTTCCTGTTCAACGTCTGACACGCCGGGCGCAAGCGCGCCCAGCCTGCCTATCCAGACCCCGTCCTGGCAAGCCTGCGCGACGGGGTTTCTCTTCTGCGCTCGCCCCCGGGCACGGACAGCTTGGGGCTACCCCGATAGCTCAGGAAACAGCACGTCCGTAAACCCGAAGCGGCGGAAATCCCGCACCCGCATCGGATAGAGCACGCCGGCGAGGTGGTCGCACTCGTGCTGCACCACGCGCGCGTGGAAGCCTTCGGCGAAGCGCTCGATCGGCTCGCCCGCGGGGGTGGAGCCGGTGTAATGGATGCGCGTGGCGCGCGGCACCATGCCGCGCAGGCCGGGCACCGACAGGCAGCCCTCCCAGCCCTCCTCGAGTTCCCCGGTGAGCGGCGTGATCACCGGGTTCACCAGGATGGTGCGCGGCACCGGCGCGGCGTCCGGGTAGCGCTCGCTGCGCTCGAAGCCGAAGATCACCACCTGCAGGCCGACGCCGATCTGCGGCGCGGCCAGGCCCACGCCGCCGTGCGCGGCCATGGTGTCGAACATATCCTCGACCAGCCCCGCGAGTTCGGGCGTGCCGAACTCGCCGACCGGCGCGGCAGGCTGCAGCAGTCGCGCATCGCCCATGCGCAGAAGGGTACGGACAGTCATCGGCTCTCTCTCCTCGTTCGTTCAGCCGCGCCCGCCGAAGAGGCCGCGGAGCCACGCCCAGCGGCTCACCACCAGGGCGAGGAAGATCAGCCCGCAGCCGGCGAGCTGCAGCGTGCTCATGGTCTCGGCGAACCACCACGCCGCGGCGAGCGCGGTCCACACCGGCTCGAGCATCATGATCAGCGCCGCGTGGCTGGGCGTGGTCAGGCTCTGGCCGTGGAGCTGGAGCAGGAAGCGCAGCGTGGTGGCGAGCAGCGCGCTGGCGAGCAGCCAGCCGAACATCGGCGCGCTCCAGGTCTCGGGCCAGGGCTCGATCAGCAAGGCCGGTGGCAGCACCAGCACGCCCACCGCGAGCATCTGCACCACGCTGAGCGCGCGCACCGGCACGTTGCGCACGACGTGCGAGTTGACGTTGAACATCAGCGCGAACACCAGCGCGGCGCCGAGGAAGAACAGCTGGCCGGGCTCGACCTCGAAGCCGCCGTCGAGCGACAGGCAGGCGAAGCCGGCGAGCGCGAGCGGCAGCGCGACCCAGGTGCTCGCCGGCGGACGGTCGCCGAAGAACAGGCGCGCGAACACCGGCACCATGACGATGCCCATGCTGGAGATGAACGAGGCTTCGCCGAGGTGGCTGCTGTGCGACAGGCCGAGGATCCACAGCACCATGCCGCCGGCGAACAGGGCGCCGACGAGCAGGCTGTTGCGCAGCGCGCGCCGATCGAGCGCGCGCAGCTGCGGCAGCGAGAACATTGCCAGCACCAGCCCGGCGATCGTGAAGCGCAGGCCGATGAAGATCAGCGGCGGGATGCCTGCGAGCGCCTCCTTGGAGAAGATCCAGCCCGCCGCCGCGATCAACGTGGTGAGGGTGAGCAGGAGGTCGGCCTCGAGCCGATTCGGCGCCGCGCCGCCGGGGCCCTGCACGCTCATCGCACCTCCACGTCGCGGCGACGGCTGCGGAAGGTCCACAGGGCGTTGCCAGCGTAATGCCAGAGCAGCAGCAGCGCGGTGGTCAGCACCTGGGCGAGCAGGTAGTGCAGGCCGAGCAGTTCCATGAACAGGCTCATCAGCAGCGCCGTCCACGCCAGCCCGGCCAGCGCCACGGCGAAGAAGCGCGGCAGCGCCTGGGCGTGGCTGCGGGTGGAGGCGAACACCAGCCGGCGCGCGAGCGCATAGTTGACCAGCGCGCCGAGCACGAAGCCGGCGGTCGCGCCCGCCAGCGGCGGCGCGCCCGCGCCCTCCACGAGCGCGACCAGCAAGGCGTAGTGGGCGAGCGTGCCCACCGCCCCGACCGCGGCAAAGCGCAGGAAGCGCGCCAGCCCCCCGGATGCGCTCATCGCGGCCTCCTGTCCTCGCCGACCAGCGCGCGGCGATCCTTGACGACCGCCAGCACCCGCCCCGCGCGCTCCACCTGCGCCACCACGCGCCCCTGCAGCGCCTGCTCACAACCCATGTGGGTGGGCGAGAGGTAGAAGTCCGCGCCCCACCAGTCGCGCGTCGCGCGCAGCCCGGGCGCGAGCCAGACCTGCGCCTGCAACGGCTCGGCGCACACCGCCACGGCGTAGCCCTGCGCCGGCACGCCCTCGCGCGCGACCAGGGCGTTGAGCGCAAGCACCGCCTCGCGCAGGCTGCTCGCCCAGTAGTCCTGCTCCCAGCCCCCGGCCGCTCCCGGCACACCGCCGACGAGCTGGTTGTAGGCGAGATATCCGTAAGGATGCAGGCGGGCGAGCAGGCCCGCCTGGCCGAGCACCGCCAGCGCGCACGCGAGCAGCACGGCGCGGCGCAGCAGCGGCGGACGGGCCCGCAGGCCCTGCCAGGCATGGACCAGCCCCGCGCCCGCCAGCACCGCGAGCGGCGGCAGCACGAAGCTGAAATGGCGCAGGCCGTTGTACAGCGGCGGCGCTGCGACCAGGGTGTAGGCGAGCGGGAACAGCGCCGCCAGCACCACCGGCAGCCAGGGCAGGGCCGATCGTCGGCCCGGCGCCGTGGCGAGCGCCGCCAGGGCGCGCACACCGGCGAGCAGCGCCAGCGCGACCCCGGCGAGGAACAGCTCCGGCAGGCGCACCAGCAGGTAGGCCGCGAGGTAATGGCCCGGCACCTCGCCGACGTTCATCACGCGCCCGGCCAGCACCGTGTCGAGGTCGAAACTGAAATGCGAGAACGCGCTCATCGCGGTGAACACATTGCCCGGCGCCATCGCCGCCCACGGCCAGAACAGCGCGCCGAGGGCCAGCGCGATCGCCGCCGCCGGCAGCAGCGCGAGTACGCCGCGCAGGAGGAAGCGCAGGCGCCCGTGCGCCTGCAGGGCCGCAGCCGCGAGCATGCCGACGCCGAGGTAGAAGACCGCAAACACCGCTCCGATGCGCAGCCCGAAGGCGCAGCCGAGCGCGACGCCCAGCCCCGCCAGTACGCGCCAGGGCGGCGCGGGCAGGGTGTCGAGCACGCGCACGCTGAAGTACAGGGCCCACAGCATCGTGGTGGCGAAGGGGATGTCCTTGGTGTGGGTGAACATCGCCCCCGACCACGAACCGGTGATCAGCAGCAGCACGAGCGCCGCCAGCCCCGCCCACTCGCCGGCCAGCCGACGCGCGAGCAGCCAGGTACCGGCCAGCCCGAGAAGGCCGAAGCCGGCCGAGATCAGGTGGCGCAGGTCCCACAGCGCCGGCCCCTCGGCCGCGCCGGCGCGCTCCAGGGCAGCCGCGACGAGGTCGAAGAAGCCGCCATACAGATAGAGGTTCTTGTATTCGAAGGCCTGGCGGTCGGCAAACCCCGACAGGTAGAAGTCGAGCAGCAGGCGGCCGTAGACATGCTGGACCTCCTCGTCGTTGCTGATGCCGTGCCGGTCGAAGGTGAGCAGCACGAACATCCCGGCCAGCGCCAGCACGGCGAGCGCGATCCGGCGTGCGAGCGCGCCATGCGTTGCGGCCTCAAGGGTCACGGCCGGTGCCTCCCCCGCCGCGGCCGGCGCCCGCGCCGCCGCGCGCGGCGGGATCATCGATCGCGCTCCGGCCTGCGCTCGAAGCCGAGCCGCTCCGAAACCAGAAACAGCGGCCGGCCCTTCACCTCGGTGAAGATCCGCCCCACGTACTCGCCGAGCACGCCGAGGCTGATGAGCTGGATCCCGGACAGGAACAGCCCCGACACCATCAGCGACACGTAGCCCGGCAGGTCGATGCCGAACAGCATCGTGCGCAGCACGAGAAACACGCCGTACAGGCCGGACAGCCCCGCCATCATCAGGCCGATCACCGACCACACCCGCAGCGGCAGGGTGCTGAAGGCGGACAGCCCGTCGATCGCGTAGCGCAGCAGGCGCAGCATCGACCATCCGGACACACCGCCGGCGCGCTGCGCGGGCTCGAACTCGACGACCTCCTGGCGGAAGCCCACCCAGCTCGTGATGCCCTTCATGAAGCGGGTGCGCTCGGGCAGGCTGTTGATCGCATCGACCACCGCACGGTCGAACACACGAAAGTCGCCGCCGCCCTCGGCGAGCTCGACCTCGGAGACCTTGCTGAAGAAGGCGTAGAAACCGCGGGTGAGCTTGCGTCGCAGCCAGGGGTCGGTGACGCGCGAGCGCCGCACCGCGGTCACCATCATCGCGCCGCCGCGCCAGCGCGCGAGCATCTCGGGGATCAGCTCGGGCGGATGCTGCAGGTCGCCGTCCATCAGCACGATCACGTCGCCCGCCGCCGCCTGCAGCCCGGCGGCCATCGCGGCCTCCTTGCCGAAGTTGCGCGCGAAGCGGATCGCCTTCAGGCGGCGGTCGTCCGCACACAGCGCGGCCACGCGCGCATAGGTGTCGTCGCGGCTGCCGTCGTCGACGAACACGATGTCCCAGTCTGACAGCTCCAGCCCCGCGAGCACCTGCGACAGGCGCCGATGCAGCGCCTCCACCGTTTCGCCCTCGTTGTAGAGCGGGACCACGACCGAGAGTCGGGGGTGTGCCGAGGAGGCGGGCGGCACATGGGGGTGGGCGTCGAGCGAGTCGGAGTGCGACACGATGAAACTACCGGCGAGTGGGCTCCGCAGCCGGAGCGAAGGCGTGCACGATAAACCATTCGTGCCCTGCCCGGCGTGCCCCGCGCGGGCCAGGGTGCGCGATACTTCGGACTTTCCGCCCGCAGCCCCGATCGCATGCAAGCCCCTTCCCGCCCTGGCGCGCCGGCCACCCGTCCGGTGGTGGTGTGCGCCGACGACTACGGCCTCGCCCCCGGGGTCAGCGAGGCGATCGCCGCACTCGTCGCGACCGGCCGGCTGTCGGCCACCAGCTGCATGAGCGCGCTGCCCGACTGGCACCGCGCTGCGCCCCCCCTGCGCGCACTGATGGCAAGCGCGCCGGCCGACGTCGGCCTGCACCTGACCCTGACCGACCAGCCCCCGCTCAGCGCCGCGGCGCGCCGGGCCTGGGGCGAGCGCCTGCCCCCGCTCGGCCGCCTGCTCGCCGCCGCCCTCGCCCGCCGCCTGCCGGCGCAGGCCGTGGCGGACGAGATCCGCGCCCAGCTCGACGCCTTCGAGGACGCCTGGGGGGACGCGCCCGACCACGTCGACGGCCACCAGCACGTGCATGTGCTGCCCGGCGTGCGCGAGCGCCTCGTCGCCGAGCTGCTGCGCCGCCACCCGCGCGGCCGCGTGTGGGTGCGCGACTGCGTCGAGCCGCCGCTGCGCAGCCTGCAGCGGCGGGAGGCGGCGGGCAAGGCCTGGTTCATCTCCGCCCTCGCGCGCGGACTGCACCGCCAGTTGCGCGAGGCCGGCCTGCCCTGCAACGAGGGCTTCAGCGGCCTGCACGACTTCTCCGTCGAGCGTCCCTTCGCAGCGAAGATGCGCCGCTTCCTCGCCGGCACCGGCCCACGCCCGCTGGTGCATGTGCATCCCGGCCGGGTGGACGCCGCCCTGCGCGCCTGCGATCCGCTGACCACCCCGCGCGAGGCCGAGCTCGCCTACCTCGCCTCCGCCGAATACCTCGCCGATCTCGCCGCTGCCGGCCTGCGCCCTGCTCGCTTCGCAGCGTTCGATGCCCCCGAGGTCGGGACGACCGCTCCGTCCTGCTAGCGCGATGCGGCGCGGCCGGGGCTGCGGCTACGGACGCGCCCGCGCAGCATCCCTTGGCGCAAGATTCGGCCTGACGGGTCGGTAGCCACGCATGTGGCACGCGCGAATTGCACAAGCGTCCGCCCGGTCGATAGGATCCCCGCCATGCAGCCGTCCATCCCTTCCCCCGACCCCGATGCGGGTCTCCTCGCCAGCCCCTGCGCAAACCCCTACGTCGGCCGCTTCGCCCCCTCGCCCAGCGGCGCGCTGCACTTCGGCTCGCTGGTCGCCGCCGTGGGCAGCTTCCTGGATGCGCGCGCGCACGGCGGACGCTGGCTGCTGCGCATCGAGGACGTGGACACCCCGCGCACGGTGCCCGGCGCCGCCGCAGGCATCCTCGCCACGCTGGAACGCTTCGGCTTCGAATGGGACGGCGCGATCGTGCGCCAGAGCGAACGCGGCGAAGCCTATGCGGCCGCGCTCGAGCGCCTGCGCGCGGCCGGCCTCGCCTATCCCTGTGCGTGCACCCGGCGCGAGCTCGCCGGCCAGCCGCTCGCGCGCGACGGCTCGCGCCGCTATCCCGGCACCTGCCGCGACGGCCTGCCGCCGGGACGGACCGGCCGCGCCTGGCGGGTGCGCGCCGAGGGCGTGGTGCGCTTTTGCGACGCGGTGCAGGGCGAGCAGGAGATCGACCTCGCCGCCGACGCCGGCGACTACGTGGTCAAGCGCGCCGACGGCCTCTTCGCCTATCAGCTCGCGGTGGTGGTGGACGACGCCGAAGCGGGGGTGACCCACGTCGTGCGCGGCGCCGACCTGCTCGACTCGACCGCGCGCCAGATCCACCTCCTCGGCCTGCTCGGTCATCCGGTGCCCGCCTACGCCCACCTGCCGCTGGCCACCAACCCCGCGGGCGAGAAGCTCTCCAAGCAGACGCTGGCGCGCGCGATCGACGAGCATCCGCCGCAGGCCGCCTTGCTGGCCGCGCTGCGCTTTCTCGGCCACAATCCACCCGACATGCTCACCGCCGCGCCGCTCGTCGAAACGTGGGCGTGGGCGCGCGCCCACTGGTCGCTCGCCGCCGTGCCGCGCCGCCGCCAGGCCGTGGCCGACGGCTTCTTTTGAGGAAACTCCATGCACCCGAACGACATCAGCACCCAGCCCGAAGCCATCCGCAGCCTGCTGCAGCAGGCGCGCACGATCGCCGTGGTCGGCATCTCGGCCAGGCACGACCGCCCCAGCCACGAGGTCGCGCACTACCTGCAGCGTGCCGGCTACACCATCATCCCGGTCAACCCGGCCTACGAGGAGGTGCTGGGGCAGAAGTGCTACCCCAACCTGCACGAGGTGCCGGTAAAGATCGACCTCGTCGACGTGTTCCGCAAGCCGGCGGAAGTGATGGCGGTGGTGGACGAGGCCATCGCCGTGGGCGCCGGCAGTGTGTGGCTGCAGCTCGGGGTGATCGCGCCCGACGCCGCGGACAAGGCCGCCGCCGCCGGGTTGAAGGTGGTGAGCGACCGCTGCACCAAGATCGAGCACCGCCGCCTGATCGGCTGAAACCGTGGATGCGGCGCATGGAATGTGCGCCGGCGCCGCTCGAGCGCATTATTCGCACCTTCCGGCGCTCCCGCAGAAACCATCGCAACCGCCTGTAGGAGCGGCGGCAGCCGCGAATCCGGCGCATGGAATACGCGCCGACGCCGCTCCAGCGCACTATTCGCGCCTTCCGGCGCTCCTACAAGAACCCTCGCACCCCCGTAGGAGCGGCGGCAGCCGCGAATTCGGCGCGGCCCAGCCCGACTCGGCCCGCGTTGCCCGCGTCGGCACAGGGCGTCGGCGTCGGCGTGGTGTCAGTGCGCGCCGCCGTAGCCGGCGATGCCGATCGCCAGGCGCACGAGCTGGTAGGCGAGCCAGCTCAGGCCGCGGCGCAGCAAGGGCAGGCGCCGCCAGTCCGAACGCCGGAGTTCGCGCGCGCCGGCGCACAGCGCCGTCTCCAGGCTCGCGCGCAGTTCCGCCGCGAAACCGCGATCGTCCACGAAGACGTTGGCCTCGCGCGCAAGCAGCAGGCTGAAGGCGTCGATGTTGCTCGAACCGACGGTGGCCCATTGGTGGTCGATCACCGCCACCTTGGCGTGCAGGTGGCTGCGGTGGTACTCGAACAGGCGGATGCCGGCGTCGAGGAAGATCGGATACAGCGCGCGCGTCGCATACACCTGCATCGGGTGGTCCGACACGCCCTGCAGCAGCAGGGTCACCCGCACGCCACGCCGGGCGGCATCGATCAGCGCCTGGCGGAAACGCCGACCCGGGAAGAAGTAGGCGTTGGCGAGCACGATCTCCTCGCGCGCGCCGGCGATCGCCTCGAGGTAGGCCTCCTCGATGGCGTGGCGGTGGCGCAGGTTGTCGCGCACCACGAAGGTGGCGCGGATCGAGCCCGCGGCCTCGGTGCGCGGCGGCGCCAGCAGCGGCTGCGCGGCGCGCCTGCGAAAGCTCGCCCACGCCACCAGCCGCCACAGGCGCTGCGCCGAGGCCACCACCGGCGCGAGCACCGGCCCCTCGACGCGCACCGCGTAGTCGTAGCGCGGGTGCGGCAGCGCGCCCGCATCGAAGTCGTCCACCACGTTGATGCCACCGACGAAGGCCACGCGGCCGTCGATCGCCACCACCTTGCGGTGCAGCCGGCGCAGGCGATGGCGGCGCAGCGACAGGGTACGCAGCTCGCGGCGGTAGATCAGCACCTGCACGCCGGCCTCGCGCAGGCGCGGCATCAGCCGCGAGACGAAGCTGCGCCCGCCGAAGCCGTCCACCATCACCCGCACCGCGACCCCGCGGCCCGCCGCGCGCGCGAGTGCCGCGGCGATGCGCGCGCCGGTGCCGTCGTCCTCGAAGATGTAGCTCTGCAGGAAGATCTCGCGCTCGGCACGGTCGATCTCGGCTTCCAGCGCCGGGAAGTACTGCTCGCCGTTCTCCAGCAACGCGACCGCGTTGCCCGCGAGGAACTGCATCAGCCCACCGGCTCCAGGTCGGCGGTCAGTGCCGCATGGTCGGAGATGCGCGCCCACGGCGCGCCGTAATGCACCTGCGCCTGGCGCACGCGGAAGCCGCGCACGTAGATGCGGTCGAGGCGGAAAAAGGGCAGCGTGCTCGGGTAGCTGCGCGCCGGTCGCCCGCGTCCGCTGCCGAAGGCCTCGGCAAGCCCGAGCCGGCGCCCGAGCAGGTCGTCGGCGCGGTTGCGCCAGTCGTTGAAGTCGCCGGCGATGATCAGCGGCGCGTTGCCCGGGGCGAGCTCTTCCATGCGCTCGGCGAGCGCCTCCATCTGGCGCCGCCGGCTGCCCGCCATCAGTCCCAGATGCACGCACACGCAATGCACCGGCACGTCGAACTCGGGCAGCTGCACCTCACAGTGAAGCAGGCCGCGGCGCTCGAAGCGATGGTCGGAGACGTCCTGGTTGGCGGTGCTGAGGATGAGGTGGCGACTCAGGATCGCGTTGCCGTGGTGGCCATGGTCGTAGATCGCGTTGCCGCCGTAGGCGATCTGCTGCCAGGCGTCCTCGGCGAGAAACTCGTGCTGCGGCAGCGCGGGCCAGTCGGGATGGCGAGCCGGATGACGCAGGTGCAGTCCCTGCACCTCCTGCAGGAAGACGAGGTCGGCATCCAGGCTGCGCAGGCGGTCGCGCAGCTCATGCACCACCATGCGGCGGTTGAACTGCGAGAAGCCCTTGTGGATGTTGTAGCTGCAGATCCTCAGCGCCATGGCCGTCGGACCTCGTGCGCGTCGGTCAGGAGACGGCCAGCATGCGGTCGAGCGCGATGCGGGCGAGCTCGGCCTCGTGCGCGGGGACCTTGATCTGGTTCACCACCTTGCCCTCGGCGAGGTTCTCCAGCGTCCACGCCAGGTGCTGCGGGTCGATGCGCTGCATGGTCGAGCACATGCACACGGTCGGCGCCATGAACTGCACCACCTTGCCCTGCGGCTTCATCTCCTCGGCCAGGCGGCTCACCAGGTTGAGCTCGGTGCCCACCAGCCAGTGGGTGTTGGGCGGCGCCTGGGTGATGGTGTTGAGGATGAATTCGGTGGAGCCGACGTAGTCGGACTTCTGGCACACCTCGAGCATGCTCTCGGGGTGGGAGATCACGAAGCCGTGCGGGTGCTTCTCGCGCCAGCGGTCGATATGCACCGGCTGGAACATCTGGTGCACCGAGCAGTGTCCCTTCCAAAGCAGGATCTTCGCCTTGCGGATCTGCTCGGCGGTGAGGCCGCCGTACTCGAGGTCGGGGTCCCACACCACCATCTCGTCGAGCGGGATGCCCTTCTTGAAGCCGGTCCAGCGCCCGAGGTGCTGGTCGGGGAAGAACAGCACCTTCTCGCGCCTGGCGAACGCCCAGTCGAGGATGGTCGGGGCGTTGGTCGAGGTGCACACGATGCCGCCATGCTCGCCGCAGAAGGCCTTGAGATCGGCCGCCGAGTTGATGTAGGTCACCGGCGTGATGATTTCGTCGGGCTTGTCGAGCACCTCGGCGAGCTCGCGCCAGCAGCGCTCGACCTTGGCCAGGCTCGCCATGTCGGCCATCGAACAGCCGGCGGCGAGGTCGGGGAGGATGGCGATCTGGCTGGGCTTGGACAGGATGTCGGCGACCTCGGCCATGAAGTGCACGCCGCAGAACACGATGAACTCGGCGTCGGTCTGCGAGGCCAGGCGGGCGAGCTTGAGCGAGTCGCCGGTGAGGTCGGCGTGCTGATAGACGTCGGCGCGCTGGTAGTGGTGGCAGAGCAGCACCGCCCGCTCGCCGAGGCGTGCACGGGCGGCGCGGATGCGCTCCTGCGCCTCGTTGTCGGCGAGCACGTTGAAGCGGTCGAAGCTGATGGTGGAGACTTGCATTGTTTCGGTATCCGGATCCGTGGGAGGGGGCAATCCCGGGGTTACGGGCATCGGACCCCGCGTGCGGCCGCAGGTTCGACCGCGGCAGGCGGGGCCGGGTAAGGATTTGTTGCCGCTCAGCCCTGGTACCAGGGCAGGCCGGCGAGGCGCCAGCCGCCGATGCGGTTGCGCTGGTTGTTGGCGTCCTTGTCGCCTTCGAAGCCTTCGAGCACGTTGTAGCAGTTGGCGTAGCCGTTGGCGCTGGCGAGCCGCGCGGCGGAGTCCGAGCGCACCGCCGAACGGCACAGGAACAGCACCAGCGCCTCGGGGTCCACCTGATGCTTCAGCTGGGCGAGGAAGTTGGGGTTCTCCTGCATCGAGGGATAGCTCTTCCACTCGATCTCGATCGCGCCGGGCACGCGGCCCACCCAGTCGAGCTCGGCGCGCGTGCGCACATCGACCAGCTTGACGCCAGGGGCGAGCTGCATCACCTGCCAGGTCTCGGCGGGCGTGAGCGCACCCTGGTAGGGCAGCCCGAGGCTTTCGGCGCGCTCGTGGGCGAGCGTCAACAGTTCCGACAGGGTTCCCATGCGCACATCCGTCTAAAATGAGGGCGGTCGAAGTATAGCGCGTCCGCCCCGCCCCCCTCATGCCCTCCCGCCAAGCCTCCTCCCCGCCTCCGGTCGCCCCTGCGGCCACCGACGAACTCGCCCGCAGCCGCGGCATCCAGCACG
>Ga0209096_1003022_pt1 | contig 15243 bp, 14 predicted proteins | sample AD_UKC034_MetaG_FD_184407 | JGI IMG/M metagenome (GOLD analysis project Ga0209096, IMG submission 184407) | Active sludge microbial communities of municipal wastewater-treating anaerobic digesters from USA - AD_UKC034_MetaG (SPAdes) (version 2) | ecosystem: Engineered > Bioreactor > Anaerobic >... | reverse complement strand
GACGTTCACAGAAAATCAATTTCGCCTCTATCACCGGTTTATTCTTTGAAAATTCGAAGCGCGCGAAAATTTCCTTTCCTTCACAATTCTGAAATCCCAGAAGCAGGACGCCGCCCGGAATGCTGTCGGGGATATAAACCGGCCATTTAAATTCCCCGGATGGAAGGGTACTTACTTTTTCATTAACGGTAAAGGGCGATCCCGGCGCCTGGCTGATGTAGATGACCGCATTGCCTATCCCGTTTCCACCCCCATCTACCAACCGGCCATAGACCGTGACCAGGTAGTTGTCAGCCGCTGCAAGGACAGGCAGGCCCGCAAAAAGCAAGAAAAATAACGTTCTGAAGTTCATCATATTATCGGTTTTATCAGGCTATACGAGCCGAAGGCCTTTAAAGTTAGTTGAATCGGAAGCTTCAAGTGTTAAAATCGAAGGGATAACGAACAAAAGGGAGGTTTTAGCCTTTTTTGGAAATTGACTATCATTGTGCCGTCATATTTATGCCTTCCGTTCACAGTATCCCCGACCTTCAACTGATCCAGCAGACCTGTCGCGACTTCGCCCTCCGGAACATTAAACCCAAATCGATGGAATGGGATGAAAGTCAGCACTTTCCTGCTGAATTGTTCAAAGAATTAGGTACCCTGGGTTTTATGGGCGTCCTGGTTCCCGAGCAATATCAGGGCGCCGGCCTGGGTTACCAGGAGTACATCACCATCCTCGAAGAAATCTCCAAAGTCGATCCGAGCATCGGGCTTTCGGTGGCAGCCCATAACTCCCTGTGTACCGGACATATCCTTCAGTTTGGCAACGAAGAACAAAAGGAAAAATACCTTCCGCTCCTGGCCACCGGCGAATGGATCGGCGCCTGGGGCCTCACCGAGCCCAATACCGGTTCGGATGCCGGCCGGATGCAATGCATCGCCCGGGAGGATGGGGACCATTATATCATCCAGGGTACCAAATCCTGGATCACTCACGGTAAATCGGGGGATGTGGCAGTGGTCATTGCCCGGACGGGGGAATTGCTGGACAATAACGGCATGACCACATTTATTGTGGAAAGGGGGACGCCCGGATTTTCCGGAGGTAAAAAAGAAAACAAATTGGGCATGCGTGCTTCGGAAACCGCTGAAATGATCTTTGACCAATGCCGGGTGCATAAGTCACAGGTCCTGGGCAAACCCGGAGACGGTTTCAGGCAAGCCCTTGGGGTCCTCGATGGCGGGCGCATTTCGATTGCCGCGCTCAGCCTGGGCATTGCCAAAGGCGCCTACGAAGCCTCCGTACAGTATGCCAAAGAAAGGCACCAGTTTGGCCAAGCCATCGCCCACTTCCAGGCGATCGGCTTTAAATTGGCCGATATGCAAACCAAAATCCAGATGGCTGAACTGCTCACCCGCAAAGCCGGCAGCCTGAAAGACAGCGGGGAAAAAATGACCCGGGAAGCGGCCATGGCCAAATATTACGCTTCGGAGATCTGTGTACAGGTGGCCACCGATGCCGTCCAGATATTTGGGGGATATGGATATACTAAAGACTTTCCGGTGGAGAAGTTTTTCAGGGACTCCAAGCTCTGCACGATCGGGGAAGGCACTTCGGAGATCCAGAAACTGGTGATTGCAAGGGAGATTGGCAAGAATCGCTAGGTTTCCCCTGGGAGATTTACAGAAATATATTTATGTACCCCGTCGATGCCGGGCAGTCTGGCGGTCTGCTCACTGAGTATCGGTTTTTCGTAGGTAAGCGCACGGAGGTATGGAGGTCACGGAGTTTGGGTCCCGGATAGCTATCGGGCTTCGCTAAGTGATTGCCACATGCTGACGCTCAGGGCGGGCGCGAAGTGACAACCACTTGCAACACGCTTTACCACATGCTGGAGCTCAGGCTGCAAACCCCGGCCTTCAGGCTGGGGTTTGGGGGCTCGCTCCGGAATGGGGGCTTTAGCCCAGATCCAGGTTTATGAGGGTATCGGGCGGCGCTAAGTGATTGCCACATGCAGGCGCTCAGGGCGGGCGCGAAGTGACAACCACTTGCAGCCCGCTTTGCCACATGCTTGCACTCAGGCTGCAAACCCCGGCCTTCAGGCTGGGGTTTGGGGACTCGCTCCGGGATGGGGGCTTTAGCCCAGATCCAGGTTGATGAGGGCATCGGGCTTCGCGAAGTGATTGCCACATGCTGGCGCTCAGGGCGGGCGCAAAGTGACAACCACTTGCAACCCGCTTTGCCACAGGCTGGCGCTCAGGCTGCAAACCCCGGCCTTCAGGCTGGGGTTTGGGGGCTCGCTCCGGGATGGGGGCTTTAGCCCAGATCCGGGTTTATGAGGGTATCGGGCTTCGCGAAGTGATTGCCACATGCTGGCGCTCAGGGCGGGCGCAAAGTGACAACCACTTGCAGCCCGCTTTGCCACAGGCTGGCGCTCAGGCTGCAAACCCCGGCCTTCAGGCTGGGGTTTGGGGGCTCGCTCCGGGATGGAGGCTTTAGCCCAGATCCAGGTTTTTAAGGGGTTTCGGGCTTCGCTAAGTGATTGCCACATGCGGGCGCTCAGGGCGGGCGCTAAGTGACAACCACTTGCAGCCCGCTTTGCCACATGCTGGCGCTCAGGCCGCAAACCCCGGCCTTCAGGCTGGGGTTTGGGGCTCGTTCCGGGATGGGGGGCTTTTGCCCAGATCCAGGTTTATGAGGGTATCGGGCTTCGCTAAGTGATTGCCACATGCTGGCGCTCAGTGCGGCGCGAAGTGACATCCACTTGCAGGCTTTGGCACTATTGCGCCACAAATTGCAACAAGTCCGCCAGGTTCGGATATACCTTATTTTTAAACATAATCAATTTATTGTTTGTAAACCATTTATGCCCTGTTATATCTTCAACTTCTTGAAGCCTTGTCCTGCTATTTGAAGAAGCCATCAGGTACCAGTAGGTTTTTTTCAGGATGAGCTCTCCGTTCAGCCGGTAAATATGCCAGGTATCGGGTAAGGCGGAAAGGATCCTGCAGTCCAGGCCCACTTCTTCCTTTACCTCTCTTAAAGCGGCTTTGCGAGGAGTCTCACCAGCGTCTATTTTTCCTTTGGGAAGGTCCCACCATCCCCTCCGGTGGATCAGCAGGAATTTGCCCTGCGGATTTTTTACCACCCCTCCTGCCGCCTTGATCAGTGTGTTCTTGACCAGGATTTTTTCCCAAACCGCCTTCGGATCCGGGGTGGAGATGATCACCGGCATGCGGATGATATCGTCCAGCAATTGATGCATGGTTTCCCGGATCAGGGCCATGCCCGGCTCCTGTAAAACCAGGGCCATAGGAAAATCTTTCATGCTCAGTTTGTGCAGCCGTTTTTTATCCAGGATCAGGATCCAGGTGGTATTGATGCAGAATTTATATTTTTGCGCCCTCAGATTCATGTTGACCCCCGAGCATATTGCCTATCGGTTGCTGCAAATAAAAGCAATTAAACTTAGTCCTCAAAAACCCTTTACCTGGGCATCCGGACTGAAATCACCCATTTATTGCGACAACCGGCTCATCCTGTCCTACCCGGAATTCCGGAGCCAGGTGGTCGATGCCTTCATCCGCGAATCAAGACCTTTTGTGCCTTTTGACGTCATTGCCGGGGTAGCCACCGGAGGGATTGCCTATGGAGCCCTGATTGCGGACCGGATGGAATTGCCCATGATCTATGTCCGGTCGGAAGCCAAAGGCCACGGCCTCGGCAACCAGATCGAAGGCAGGCTGGAAGCAGGCCAGCGGGTCCTGGTGATCGAAGATCTGTTGTCCACGGGCGGCAGCAGCCTCAAAGCGGTCCAGGCCCTTCGCGATGCGGGGGCAGTGGTTACCGGTCTGCTTGCTATTTTCTCCTATGGTTTTGAAGCCTGCACCAGGGCCTTTAAAGAGGCAGAGGTCAAGGCTCAAACCCTGACCGATTACCCCACCCTGCTCCGGGTGGCCAGTTCCAATGAGGTGATCAGCCGGGATGATTTTGATCTGCTCCAATCCTGGAACAAGGACCCAAAAGCCTGGTCAGAAAAACATTCCGTTTAACCTAATTTAAATTTTCGAATGACACCACTCAGCTCCGAACAGTTTCTTGAAAATTATATCAACAATCCCTCTCCAACCGGCTTTGAAGTGAAGGGCCAGCAGCTCTGGCTCGAATACGTCAAGCCTTTTACCGATTCCTGGGAACTGGATGATTACGGGACCGCCTTTGCGGTGATCAATCCCGGGCAGGACTACCGGGTGGTCATCGAGGCCCATGCCGATGAAATCTCCTGGTTCGTCAACTACATCACCGACAACGGCCTCATCCACGTGATCCGTAACGGCGGTTCAGACCACCAGATTGCCCCATCCAAACGCGTAAACATTTTTACGGATAAAGGGATCGTGAAAGGCGTGTTCGGCTGGCCTGCCATACACACCCGTTCTTCGACCGCGGAAGACCCCAAATTGTCCATAGAAAACCTTTTTGTGGACGTAGGCGCCAAGGACAAGGAGGAAGTCGGTAAACTGGGCATCCATGTCGGATGCGTCATGACCTATGAGGATGACTTTTTTGTTTTAAATGAAAATTATTACGTCGGCCGGGCCCTCGACAACCGCCTGGGAGGTTATTGCATCGCGGAAGTGGCGCGCCGCATCAAGGAAAATAAAATTGAGCTCCCCTACTCCCTCTATATCGTTAACGCGGTCCAGGAAGAAGTGGGCCTCCATGGAGCCGAAATGATCGCCCGGCGGATCAAACCCAATGCTGCCATCGTGATCGACGTGACCCACGACACCTCCACCCCGCATATGAACAAGAAAAAAGATGGAGATGTCAAGTGCGGCGACGGGCCGGGGATCACCCATGCCCCCTCCGTACACCAGAAACTGCTCCGGCTGGTGACCGATGCCGCCATGGTCAACGGGATCCCCTTCCAGCGGCAGGCCTCCTCCCGGGCAACCGGAACGGATACCGACGCCTTTGCTTATTCCAACCAGGGGGTACCCACCGTACTGATATCCATCCCCCTGCGGTACATGCATACCACCGTGGAAATGGCCCACAAACAGGATGTGGAAAATGTCATCCAACTGATGATCCACAGCCTCGGCAAGATTGAAAAAAACCACAATTTTAAATACTTCTGAACCTTTCCGGGCCCGGAGGCTTATCCCTTGATGAATGAATAAAGTTCTTTTTCGACAATAATTATTTAACTTTATCCTTATGCACGATGTATTGGTAAAAATCCGGTTCATCTTTTACCGGTTCCACGATAAGGGCCTCGAATTTTTCCTGGTCAAAGAAAACGATCAATGGACCCTCCCTTCCGGGCATGCCAAGGACCAGACCCAGCGGTTTTTTAACCGCGAAGGCGAAATGATCGAGCTGGAAGCCGATGAAATCGACCGCATGAAAAATCTCGCGATCGAAGCGGACTGGCACGATATGCCTTCCATCCGCGGCCTGATCAAACACGATCTGAAAATGGTGGAGGAAAAATTTCTCCAGTTGGAAGAAGGCTCCTACCTGGCTGCCAAAGAAGCGTTCAAAAAAGTGCTGCCCCAGGAATACGCCTTGTTGAAAGAATTGAAGGACATCCTGTTTGACCGGAATCTGACTCAGAATATCTGATCCTGGCGCGCGGTCAACGACCTTCAGGCCCCGGACTTGTATTACATTTACCCCATGTCTGAGTTTTATTCACCCATAGGCCATACCGATTTTCATTTTTCCCCCGATCAGGGAGTGTATAAAGGGAAAGTGAGGGAAATCTATACGGTCGGCGACCGCCTGATATCCATCGCCAGTGACCGGATCTCGGCTTTTGACCATATCCTGCCCCGCCTCATTCCATACAAGGGGCAGGTGCTCAACCAGGTGGCCGCTCATTTTCTCGAGGCCACCCGCGACCTGGTGCCCAACTGGCTGGAATCCGTCCCCCACCCCAATGTTTCCATTGGTAAAAAATGCAAGCCGGTGAAATTGGAATTCGTAGTCAGGGGCTATCTGGCCGGGCATGCCTGGAGGGAATATCAAAGCGGTAAACGAATGATTTGCGGCGTACACATGCCGGAAGGCTTAAAAGAATCCGACCGGTTTCCACAGCCCCTCATCACTCCGAGCACCAAGGCCGAACAAGGACATGATGAGGATATATCCAAAGAACAAGCCATCGCCCAGGGTCTGTGCAGCCTGGAAGAATGGATTACCATGGAGCGGTACGCCCTGGCCCTATTCAACCGCGGCACCGAAATGGCCGCCGACCAGGGCCTGATCCTGGTGGATACGAAGTACGAATTTGGGCGCTACAACGACCAGATCCTCCTCATCGATGAGGTGCATACCCCGGACAGTTCGAGATATTATTACCTCGAGGGATATGCCCAAAGGCAGGAAAGCGGCGAACGCCAAAAACAATTGTCCAAGGAATTTGTGCGCGAATGGTTGATGGCCCATGGATTTGCCGGCAAGGCCGGACAGGTGATGCCGGACATGCCCGATGCCTTCGTCTGGGAGATTTCCGACCGGTATATTGAATTATATGAAAAAGTCACAGGCAAGGCTTTTCAAAAAGACCCAGACAACCAGAATTTCCATGCGATAGAACAGGCGGTGCGCCAGGCGTTAAAGAGTCGCCCTTCCTTATAGGTTGAGGGCGGTTTGGGTCGCACGGAGGTCACAGGGTACGCGGAGCAGATATTTTCAACTCCTACCTTCGTGAACCCTGTGTCTTAGTGGGCAACCACCCCTGTTACCGTTGAGGAAATTAAATCGTGCCTTTGTGCCTTTGTGCCTTTGTGGGCAACCTATAGTGTCTTTGTGAGAAACCTCAGAAAAAAACCTCCAGCATCGAAGATGCTCCACGTTTTTAATACTCATTAAAAGTAAATCCCCGGCTTCGGAGAAGCCCAACATCACCCATCAATGATATTATCCCCCGTTAATTTATGAATTGGGACTTTAATGGTTGAGCTTCTCCGAAGCTATTGTTCCGTACTTATTTTTACCAATAAGGTCTGGCATCTCCGATGCCGGAATAACTGTATACTTTTTTCCTATGTGGGCAACCACCACCGTATCCATGCGGGAATTAAACCGTGCTCTTCGCTTCACTGTGCCGTTGCGGCAATCCATAGTGACTTTGTGTCGTTGTGGGAAAACTGCCGCGTCCTTCGCTTCGCTGCCGTTGCGGGCAATCCATAGTGTCGTTGTGTCGTTGTGTCGTTGTGGGAAAACTACCGCGTCCTTTGCTTCGCTATGCCTTTGTGGGCAATCCATAGTGTCTTTGTGTCGTTGTGGGAACCCCTAATTAATCTTCGCATCCGGAAACCTGGAAATCCCGAAAACCCCGGCCTGGCTCAGCCCATTATACAATTTCTTCATAAAATCCTCGCCGGGATCGGTCTTCATGGTCAGGTAATTGGGGTCGGTCTCCTTCCAGAGCGGGTGGGTTTGAAAGCGGCCGTAATCCATATGCCCGATCACATAACGGATCGGATATTTATAATGCAGGTAGCGGATCAGGGTCACGTTGGCCCGGAGCTGGGCGTCCGTCAGTTTATATTGGTCCCCGTCCCCCACATTTTCAATACCGATGGCGCAATGATTCAGGCCTATGGTATGCCTGGCAAAGGCCGTCTCCGGCAACAAGCGGTATATGGTACCATCCCGGTCCACTAAAAACTGAACCCCCACATTCAGCTTACTGGCGCCCTGCAGCTCCTCCCTGCCTTCCAGCACACTGGGCCGGAATGTATTGTACGAGGCTGCCAAGGTTGGGATCGCCGTCCAATGAACCACCACCATGCTAGGGGTGATCAGGGGAGCTCTTACATTGGTCATACCGTGGCGGATCTGCATGTATTCGAGAGAGAGCCGCTTGCGCGTAGTATCCCAGGTAATCGGCTTATCAACAATCTTTGTGTCTTTAATCGGGTTCCTTGCGGACTGGACAGAGCAGGCCGAGATCACCAGGCCAAGTCCTAATAAAATCAACAGAACCGGTATGCTTGGATTTTTGTACATAAGTTGCCGGGTTAAGATATGAAATGTTAACGAAAAAGGGACGGGGGAAAGTATGAATGGTGGGTGGTGGGTGGTGAGGGGTGGGTGGTGGATGGTGGGTGGTGGATGGTGGGCTAACTCTGACCTCTGACCTCTAACCTCTAACCTCTGACCTCTGACCTCATACTGCCCGAATCCTTGGTTCCCCCGTGGGGGACAGGGACAATGGAAAATTCTCTTTTCAAAATTTTGGTTATTAATGGGTTCTCCGGCCCCTGTCCCCTCAAGGGGAACCCAACCCTTGACATCCGAAACAAATTTTAATTGATCCTTCTCTGCGCTTATCCCGGTAAGGGCAAGGATGATTGTTATAATTCAGGGATACCGCCAGGCTCCTTGGTCCCCCCTGTGGGGGTCAGGGGCGTTGAAATAATTTTATATGAATTTTCTTTTTTACATAGTATTCCGACCCCTGTCCCCCCCCATGTACTAATTCTCAAATCCTACATTTGGGGCAGGACCTGAAGGGGAACCCGACCCATGGCATTCCGATATAAATTTAATTGACCTATCTCTTCGCTCATTCCGGTAAGGGCAGGGAAGAAAGTTTTATTTGAGTATACTGCCAGGATCTTTGGTTCCCCTTTAGGCCTGCCCCAACTGTAGTTTTTGAAAATGGTAATCAGGGGGGTCAGGGGCGTTGAATAAATCTTAAAAATTTTGGTTATTAATGGTTTGTTCTCCGACCCCTGTCCCCCACGTACTAATTATCAAATCCTAAAGTTGGGGCAGGCCCTGAAGGGGTACCCAACCCTTGACATCCGAAACAAATTTTAATTGACCCATCTCCGCGCTTATCCCGGTAAAAGCAAGAATGATTGTTTTAATTTAGATATACAGCCAGGATCCTTGGTCCCCCTTTAGGCCTGCCCCAACTGTAGTTTTTGAAAATGGTAATCAGGGGGGTCAGGGGCGTTGAAGATACTAGTGGGTTGTTCTCCGACCCCTGTCCCCCACCTACTAATTCTCAAATCCTATATGGGGCAAGCCCTGAAGGGGAACCCAACCCCTGGCATTCCGAAATAAATTAATTGACCTATCCCTGTACTCATTCTGACAAGAGCAAGGATGATTGTTTTATTTTAAATACACTGCCAAAATCCTTGGTTCCCCCGTGGGGGTCAGGGGCGTTGAAGATATTTATATGAAAATTCATTTTTATTCTCCGACCCCTGACCCCTGAAGGGGAACCCAACTCTTGACATTCTGAAACAAATTTTAATTGACCCATCTCCGCGCTTATCCCGGTAAAAGCAAGAATGATTGTTTTAATTTAGATATACAGCCAGGATCCTTGGTCCCCCTTTAGGCCTGCCCCAACGGTAGTATTTGAAAATAGTAGTCAGGGGGGTCAGGGGCGTTGAAGATATATTATCTGAAGTTTCTTTTTTGCTTAGTTCCCCGACCCCTGACCCCTATAGGGGAACCCGACCCCTGGCATTCCGAAACAAATTAATTGACCCATCCCTGTACTCATTCTGACAAGGGCAAGGAGGATATTTATATTTTAGGTATTCCGCCAAGCTCCTTGGTTCCCCCGTGGGGGACAGGGGCGTTGAAGATATTAGTGGGTTGTTCTCCGACCCCTGACCCCCACCTACTAATTCTCAAATCCTATATGGGGCAAGCCCTTAAGGGGAACCCGACCCCTGGAATTCCGAAAAAAATTTAATTGACCCATCCCTGTGCCTATTCCGACAAGTGCAGGGAAGATTGTTTTATTCAGGATTACCACCAAAATATTGACCTGCACCACCCCTGCCACCCTAACTTTGAATACATTCGACTAAATGAAAACAAATTCTCCTATGAAGATCCTGCCATTTCCTCTCCCTGGATGGTCCATCATATTCTTCCTGGTTTTCTTCATACACCAGATCCCGGCCCAGCGCCTGGCCCGCGACCTCCAGGTCGAAGTCATGATCAACCAGGGCGGGTATTTACCCCAGTCCTCCAAACAATGCCAGATCCCCGGCTCTTCCGAGAAGACCTTTGAAGTGGTGGAGGTCACCAGCCGGCAGGTGGTCTATAAAGGGACGACCACGGCTGCAGGGACGGACCTGGGCATGTACACGACCGGCGACTTCAGTAGCCTGGCCCGACCGGGGCACTACTATGTCCGTGCCGACACTCTGCGGTCCTATCCCTTTGAAATTTCCTCGCAGGTTTATAGAAATCCACAGGATCTCATCTTTTCATATTTTTCAAAACAACGTTGTGGGGGCAGCGCCACGGGTTATATGACCCCCTGCCACCTGGATGATGGTATCCGCATGGACAATGGTAAACATATGAATGTCACGGGCGGGTGGCACGATGCCAGTGACCTGCGGAAATGGGTTGGGGCCACCATCTATGGCATGCTGGGCCTGGTAAGGGCTTACGAAAAGAATGAAGCGCGCCAGGCCGGGATCCTGGAAGAATTAAAATGGGGCAATCAATATTTCCTGGCTATGCAGGAGCCTGAGGGATATGTGATGAGTTTCATCGGGGGCGATGTCGAAAAACATTCGGACAGCAACCGGTGGACGGACAATGAAACCGGGCCCGAAGAGGGGGAATTAAAAATGGTAAGGCCCAATGCCGGGACCTCCATGGCGGATATGCTCATCCGTGGAAATAAGGATGACCGGATCATAAGAACAGATCCGCTCGACCTGACCGGGCAGTTTAATTTCATCACGGCAGAAGCCCTCATGGCCGGCATCACGAAAAAAACGGACCGGGCTTATTCCGCCCGCTGCCTTGCCGCGGCCCAAAACTGCTTTCAATGGTGCATTCAAAAGGATTACCTTCAAAATCCCGGGGTCATCGGCGCAGCCCTGCAGGCCGCCCTGGAATTGCACAAGGTCACCGGGGACAAACAGTACCTGGATTTTGCCATTGCCCTGGCTTCGGATCTCAAAGCATACCAGGCCAAGGGTGAACCCGGCGGATTCTTTTACGATTCGGATACTTCACAAACGCCTTATCACAATATCTGGAATGGTTGCCAGCACCTGATCGCCCTCTGCGATCTCGCCCTGGCCTTTCCGAAACACCCGGACCGGCCGGCCTGGCTCGAAATGATCGACGCTTATACCCGGGACTATTTAGTCCCCTTCACCCGGAAGAATGCCTTTGGCATTGTCCCCCTGGGTCTGTTTCAAAACCCGGAAAAGGGAGGCAGGCAGGCTGGAAAATATTCCTACCGGTATTTCATGTACCCGGAAAAAGAATGGTGGGTGGGCATCAATTCAAATCTGGCCTCCGCAGGGGTCGGACTGTTCAAGGCGGCGGGGATCCTCCAGGACGAGAACCTCAAAACTTTAGCCCAGCGTCAACTGGATTGGATCCTCGGAGCCAATCCCTTCAACAGCAGTACCCTCGTCGGCCTTGGATACAACCATCCCAAACATTTTCCGGGCAGCACCTTCCTTCCGAGGACCCCGGTCATTCCAGGAGCAGTCATGAACGGACTGGGAGGAGATGAGGAGGACAGGCCAGTCATCGGCGACGGCTGGTGGCAGGTATCGGAGTATTGGACGCCGATGGTGGCGTACACTTTATGGTTACTCGTTATTTTAGGATAGGATTTGCAGGCTTCTTAATTCTTAATTTTTAATTCTTAATTTTCGTGAATGGTTGGGATTCAAAAGCGCTTCCAGATTGACTTTACAATTGCCCCTTTCTTCCAGAAGTGTTTGCTGGGCGGTGGGTGGAGACTGAAGCCCTCAACCTCAACCTTAACCTCAACCTTAACCTCAACCTTAACCTCAACCTTAACCTCAACCTTAACCTCAACCTCAACCTCAACCTTAATCTTAACCTTAATCTTAGCCTCAACCTCAGCCTCCTTCCTCTCCTGCAAGTCCCCCGAACCTCCCCCTCCAACCCTCACTTTTCCCCCGGAACTGACCCAGTTCACCCCTCACGAGATCAATCCAGTCTTCACCGGTACCGGCGAGGCTACCTGGGATGAGCATATACGCGAACGCGGATATATATTAAAAGAAGACGATGGCTATTCCATGTGGTATACCGGTTACCGGTCAGGGGATGAGGAGGAAATGCACCTGGGTTATGCATCTTCGACGGATGGGATCGTATGGACCCGGCATCCTGGAAATCCGGTGTATGACGGTGCCTGGACCGAAGACATGATGGTGATCCGGGTCGACAGCCTGTATTATTTGTTCGCGGAAGGGAAAAAAGACGTAGCGCACTGGCTCACCTCCACCGATAAAATTCACTGGAAGGAGCGGGGAAAGCTGGATATCCGTTATACCGACGGGCGCCCCCTGGACGAAGGCCCTTATGGCACTCCCACGATATGGCTGGAAGACAGTACCTGGTATTTATTTTATGAACGCAATGATGAAGGAATCTGGCTGGCCACCACCAAGGACCTGGTTTTGTGGACCAATGTACAGGATACGCCGGTGCTCCAAAAAGGACCCGAATCCTACGACTTCCATGGCCTGGCCATGAACCAAGTCATCAAATACCAGGGAAGGTATTATGGCTATTACCACGGCACTGCCTTTGAGGACTGGAGCGAGTGGAGCACCAATATCTCGGTGTCTGATGACCTGGTCCACTGGAAAAAATACGAAGGCAATCCTATCCTGAAAGACAATAAATCAAGCGGGATCCTGGTCCCTGACGACAGTCAGTACCGGATGTATACCATGCATCCGGAAGTGGTATTGCATTTTCCGGTGAAGCATAAATAGGAAATCCAGTATTAAAAAGACGGGCTAGTGGACAAGTCGCTGGACACGGCCCTAACAAACCGGGATTACAGAAATTATAACCGGAAAAGGAGGATCGGGTAGTAACCCCCTGACCTAGTTGTTTTTCTTCCTGTTAAGAAACTTCAAAATGCCAACCTTGCCCTGATAAAAATGGATACTGCCGTTAACAATTGAATTTATCCAGCTCCATCTCCAAAACAAAAGTTGTTTCCTAATAAAGAAACTTTTATCTTTGCAGAAATACTTAACAGGTGCAGAGACCAAAATTTAAAGTTGAGTTTTTAGAAGAAGCCACTGAGTTCCTTGACAGCCTTGACGAAAAAGTAAGAGATAAAATCATTTACAACATCACAAAAGCAAGGTTCTCAAACGACAAAGAACTCTTTAAAAAACTGACTGATGAAATTTGGGAGTTTAGAACGCTGTTTAGCAAGACTTATTATCGACTTTTTGCGTTTTGGGACAAATCAGAAAAAACCGACACAGTTGTTATATCCACTCACGGACTGATTAAGAAAACAGATAAAACTCCGCAAGGTGACTTGGACAAAGCCGAACGTTTAAGAAAAAATTATTTTACACTTAAAGCCAAGAAAAAATGAAAAAGCAAGTATTAAGAACTTACAGCTTAGACGAAATTACCGACAAACATATCGGTAAACGTGGGACCCCAAAGCGGGAAGCTTTTGAGCACGAGTTACGACTTGACTTGCTTGGAGAAGCAATTAGACAAGCGCGTTTAGAACGTAACTTGACACAGGAAGAACTTGGACGACTTGTAGGCGTTCAAAAAGCCCAAATTTCAAAACTTGAAAATAGCCTGACTGACGCAAGATTTGAAACAATCATAAAAGTATTTAAAGCACTTAACGCTAAGATAAATTTCAATGTGGAGTTGCTTAATCAAACAGTAAAAATCGCTTAACAACTGAAAGGAAATGTGCTGCTACCACGAGTTTTGCGTGGGGCGAAAATACTCACCTTGCCCTGTTAAACGGATACTACCAGCTACATACGGATATATCCAGCTACATTCGACAACAAACGGTTAATTCCCGATTACAAAATTTGTTAAAAAAATATCGTCTAATGTCTTGAAAATTACAAGCTTAGGCTATATTTTAGCAAAAAATGGCGAATTGAACACCTGGTGGTTCAGTAGCAAGCTTAACCTGACATTCATTATGACACAAAAAAGTATTAACAACTTCCTTTTGACTGACAATGCAACAGTCGGACAAGCAAAACAATGGATGAACAAATTGGACAATGAAGCAAAAATCAATTTGGTAAAACTTATTTACCATAGATTTCATAATCGTTACATTAAGCATCTTAACAAACTTGACAGTGGATTTCTTAAAATGGCAATTTCTTGCTTGACAATAGAAACATTAGAATCATTTCGACAAGGGAAAAAAGATACTAAAGGAAAGGGTGTTGGACAAAAAATGTTCAAGGATTTTTTTGTAATAGAACAAAAGTTATTTCCAGGTTTCAAAGACATTGCAGCTGACTTTTATTCAAGCATACGTTGCGGAATATTACATCAATCAGAGACAACTAATGCTTGGAGAATATTAAGAAAAGACGATTTGTTAGACAAAAAGAAAAAAACAATCAATGCAACAAAGTTCGTAAAAGCATTGGAGAAGGCGCTAGACAATTATATTGACTGCTTAAAGACAAGCGATTTCACCTCGATAGTGTGGAAGCATGCGTTGTTTAAAATTGAAGACGTGTGTGAAAATTGTAAATCTAAACCTTAAACCTAAGTGACTTGCCAATGAAAGAACCCGAAATTAAGTATAAAGTACCCAATTACTGCCCAATTTGTAATTCTATTGTAGAAACTGGTGTTTTGTTTACTTACACGCATGACGTAACGTATACGGATGAACTACAAAACGAAGGTATTGAGGTTTCACTAAGTAAGTGTTTGAACTGCAATAGCCCTTTCCTTATACAAGAACACTTCCAAATTATAGAAGAACATTCATGGAATAATGACCGGCAGCAACTATATCCTTTAGCCGACAACACTGCGTTACTAAACGCGCCAGACATTGTTATTAATCCGTACAAAGAATCTCACAAATGTTATAGAGCGCAAGCGTACGAAGCATGCGTTATTATGTGCCGTAAAGGAATTGAAGCAATATGCACAGACAAAGGTGAAGCAAAAGGCAGCCTTGCTGACAATCTAAAAAAACTCAAAGACAAGAATATATTAGAAGAGACTTTCTACAATTGGGCAAACGAGTTACGGCTAATTGGAAATCATGGTGCGCATTCACACGAGAGTAAAGTAGACAAACAGGATGCAAAAGACTCACTTGATTTCTTTGATGCTCTAATATGAAGTAGTCACGATTTAATCTGACAGTTTATTAATTTTGAAACACAAATTTATTAAACGAATAAACAAGATTAAACCATGACTACTCAAGACAAAGT
>Ga0209096_1003013_pt1 | contig 15266 bp, 25 predicted proteins | sample AD_UKC034_MetaG_FD_184407 | JGI IMG/M metagenome (GOLD analysis project Ga0209096, IMG submission 184407) | Active sludge microbial communities of municipal wastewater-treating anaerobic digesters from USA - AD_UKC034_MetaG (SPAdes) (version 2) | ecosystem: Engineered > Bioreactor > Anaerobic >... | reverse complement strand
AACAATGTATAAACGGCATTAAAACGACCGTTTATACTCGTCCGTTAGCCGTCATTATAAAACGACAGCATCCAACTCATTCAACCGTTTCAAAACATACAAATTTGGTTGTATGTACTTGTTTTCTGAATTGAATTTTTCTTTGTCTATTTCATCAATAAACTTATCTCGAATAAATGTTGCAACTGCACCACTTCGAGAAATACCAGCCGAGCAATGAACAATAAAAACTGATTTATCTTTGTGTTTATTTACAAATTCAACAATCTTTTTTAACTCAATATCTGATGGCTTTTCGTAAATAGTACCGTCATTATCTGTAATATCTTTTTCAATATCCCACATTTTTACTTGCAGAAAGTTTTCAATTGATAAATCAAACTTTTGCTCATCATTATCAATATCTAAAATAGATATAAAACAAGCATAGTTATAATACTTAAATTCTTTATCTGTAAAATGTTCATCAAATACTCGTTTTGGAATTGTTTTAATTTGTTTCATTTTGAATAAATTAAATTAAAAAATAACGAACGGCTAACACCGCATAAAACCAATAAAGGTTTAAGTGGAATATTCAGCGTTATAGCCCGTTCAAACTGTTGTTCATCTTGATAGTTCATCTTTCGCATTCCTTTACTGGTCTTATGCAAACCGTTATAAGCCATTTTCAGCTTCGTAACGTTCAATAACCTTTTTGGCGTTTAAATAAGCCTTTTCGCTTACAGGTTTTTTTGGTACTTCAATTCGTTCCAAAAACTTAAGCTCAAACTTCCTAACCACAATCACATTGTTTCCTTCAATATCCTTCACATTATTATCAAGTTTAATTGCAAAGGTTGGATAACAGTCATTTTTAATCAAATGCTTGCTTACATAGGTATATCCACCACTACAAGTATGATAATAATGTTCATAGCCTTCGTTTTCCACAATTACTCCTGTAACTTTCTTAAGTTTTCTCCACTTAACTCTTGGACTAATTTCAACGGTTATTTCTCTAACCTGTACTTTAGCACCAATGTTTTTATTTATTCGTTTCATATTTTTGAAAAAAACGGCTTATAACAAAGTGTATAGTTAAAAAGCCAAGTTAATATTCGTTCATTTAATCAAGGTCTGTATGTTGGCTTTCAAACCATACACAAACCGTTATCGTCCACTCCGTCGCCGCTAACCTTCGGTGTTTTTGATTGCGGCTATTTCCGCTGCCATGTTTTTCGCCATTTCGTTAATGGATTTTTTCAGTTCCACGTTATCGGTTTTCATTGAGCGTAACAGTTCGGATGTGGCATCCAATAACTTTGAGTATTTCTCCCTCAGTTCATCCCGCTGCCGAAGTAGCTCATCGTACTTAGCCTTTTCTACGTAGTTCTCGCTGATGAGGGCGGTGAGGTCGGAAAGACATTCATCCTGCTTCGCTTGCTGGATTGAATTATACAACACTTCCTTTTTAAGCTCTTTACTTAACGGAAACTGTTTCGTAGCAAACTCCCGTAGCTTTTGTTCGTTAGTCATGGCTCTGGTATTAATGAAATTGATTCTATAGTTTCGTATATCTGCTTCCCTCGATCAATACCCAAAGGACGAATGCCAATTTTTTTTATTTGATCATCAGTAAGCTCGACCTCAACGGCCCTTCTGTAAGGAGCATTCATTACGCCCGTATGCTCATATTCTATAAGGCGATCAATGCCGTCATTCATTACAAACAATATCTTCATCGTACTTTGCTTTTAAGGTATTCATCCCATAATCTACTATTAGCCGACAATTCATCTATCCCCCAAATAGTGTTATTTAACCATTCGGTATACTTTATCAACTCCTCCCTCAACCTCTCCTCCACCATCTTCTCTGCTATCTGCTGGGCGTGGAGGGAACGATGCCATTTAGCTCCCTTTACAAATCCAATCCATCGTTCACTAAATGGAGTGCCACATTGATGTTCGGCTGCCCATGCAATAGTTTCATCGTCTATTTCCTCTGCACCCTCGGCTGTCGGCTGCTGCTGTGCGGCAAACTCACGCATGGCTTTTAAAGCTCCCATAAATGTAACTAAGGACGTTCCATCACTATTTATTGTGTGAACATATTTATGTAAAATCTCCTCCGCACCCTCGGCGGGAGGGAGGGCGTCAAGGGCCAGTATGTCGTTCACGGCCTGCTGAAGCTCGTAATCATTCCGTCTGTGGTAATCCTGCAATATCATGCGAAGTTTTACCTCTTTTTCTTCTCTTTTCATCTCTTTACACTTTATTCAATCGGAAATGTTATAGAAGTGCCGGGTTTCGCAAATGTCCACACCCTTTGCCCTTCAATATCCGGCAGGCGGTCACGCAACGCATACAAGGGCGACGAATAGCAAACGAGATAGTAATTGGCATAGTCCTCATAAACAGGGATGCTATCTGGCCACGTCCGCCACCAGTCCATACTTGCAATGATCCTTTCGGCTTGGTCATACAAGTTGTTTGCCCTATCATACTCTGAGGCTATCAATAAGCTGTCAACGCCGATAAGCACCGGGCCTATTGTGTCAATCAATTCAAGTGAGGTCAGTGCATCGGTGTAATTCCGGAAGTTGTCATACGCCCGAAAATGAACCGTGTTAAACTTTTCGGTTAACCAGGTTCCGGGTGTCGGGGTCTGTTCCACCGTATCAATGGCACAGTTATCTGTCCAGTGCAGTAACGGGCGGTAGTCAGGCATGGCAACGCCACAGTCTTCTGCTATCTGCAATGTCAATGGAGGTATCTGTGCTATCATGCAAGTCGAGCATGAACTGAGGATGATGCTGAGTAAAAAGATAAGTTTTTTCATTGTATTTATTTTTCGTCGTCTGTTAAAAAATCAAGTCCATAAATAATAAGCGACCCGAATAAAAATGCCGCGCCGAATATTACGGCAGTAGCCAATATAGCCCCGACCCACGACATCCCGCCGCAGTGCATCCCAAAAACAAAACCGCCAAACAAAATAAGAGCGGCAAATGATAACATAATTATTCCTATTGTTTTTTTCATTGTATGAATTTTTTTTGGCACCTCTTATGCTTTACCCGTTAGTTTTCCCGTTCAAAAGAAGCGGTAATTTAATCCACCGCAAAGCGATACCGCGCATTAATCCATTTAATTACTGCCTGGTCAACTGATAGCTGATGCACATAAGGCATTTCGCTATGGTTATTCATCCAGTCATCCCATTCTTCATCGTCAAAGTCTGGCATTGTTGAACATTCACAATCCATCATATCAACCTTCCACTGCCCACGCTCGTCTTCAATCCATCCAGTACCTCTGTAAAGTAAATCACCACCACAATAAGGGCATAGTTTTGGAAATATAAACTCCCCATCGCTTGCCACCACTTTAAACATACCGCTAACATGCGGTAATACGCAAGCCGGGGTTTGTACTTTTAATTTAGGTTTCGATGTATTCATAATGTTTGTCATTTAATTAAACTTTCTGTCAGTTATCCCGGCCAGCGCATACCGCCAGCCGTTAGCAGCCACTCTCGCCATTGCTAACAGGGCTATTACTCAAAAAATTGTCTATCTCACTCTCAAGAATAGTCCCACCACGCCATCCGCATTCTTTATTGTGCCACTTTTTAAACTCCACCAGCTTACCCCGTATCACTGAGCGGAGGTCGGCACGGAGTTCTTCAGTGCAATCCTCTTCCTTCCACCCCTCTTCAGCGTAGGGCCATCCCCACTTCTCAACCAATTGTTCTGCCGTCATCTCCGGCTTTTGTTTTGTTATATCGCTCATTTCATTTTTAATTTTTTGCGTCTCTTAATTTCATCCATGATAGGCTTAATCTTATCTCTTGATGTACCATTATACATTTTACGAATATTATTAAGCCAACGGTTGCTCATCGTATGTATGAGAACATTTCGACCTTTATGATCGGTCCAGGTTCTTTCAAAAACATTATTTGATTTAGTCATTTTGATAAATTATTTGTGGTAAGAGCAGGACTCGAACCTGCACCTGGATTCGCTATATCGGGACAGCCAGGATTATACTATCGTCTTATTGCTGCGCGTCTACAAATTCCGCCATCTTGCCAGTTAAAAGAGGAAACAACACTCGTCCGCTCCAAGCTTCGGAACTACCGACTCTGTGTAACGCACATTACGGCTTGTCATCTAGTAAGCGTCGTTCTCTTGGAAGAACTGCAACATTTATAACCGGATCGTAACCCGATAAGTGGCCACCAAATTAGGTGACGGAGGATCATTGCTGCTTACCTTCAGCGAGTGTTGTCTCAAATTTTCAAAGAACTTAAATAATCGCCAGGCTAATAATTATGACCGCAATTATGAGTATTATGAAAGAAACGTGCAGTGTTTTGCAGCTTCTTTCAAGTTTTTCGAGCCTTTCTTCAATAAAGCTCATTGGAACGTCATCTTCAAATTCTTTTTTGTTTTCCATATCTGAGTATTATTGAATGAATACTGCATTGTCCGGTAGTCTGTCCCAGAATCTTTCAGGTATCTCTCCCTGGCACCATAGGTTATGCGTAATAACATTACGGCCGTCATGAAACCTGATCTTGAATTCAGCCCCGCCAAAGCCCTTGAAATACGCTGTTGGGTCATCTCTTTCAACTTTATAGTGCATATGATTGACTCTGACTGTAGTTGGATTGTCTTTGATCTCGATCTTTTCAATCCAGTGCAGACATGTGAAACAGATGTTTCTTGACATGAGCTGTGATTTGACAGGTTCAATAAAATTGGTGCCAAACACAGATCCACATGATTTACATGGCTCATCAGGAATTCCCTCATCATCAATTAACAGTTCTTTTGTATCGTATGCTCCAGACCTTGATGTCCAGTCAAGATGCTTTTTTGCATTTACCCGATCCATAGTATCATGAACAATCATTCCTGTTTTGTCATTTGATACCAGGAACCAGAATTTCTTTGTGTGATATTCTTCTTCAGTCATTGCTTGTTGTTTTGATTCTGAAAAGAAAATAAATTCCGGGAATAATACCAAAGTCCTTATTTCTTTAATTCTATGCTCTTAAAATGATCCTGCCTGATATATTCATTGAAGATAACTATCCTGTTTCCATTGAAGATAAAAAGAGGATTCACAAAAAAAATCCAAGCCATACTCGTTTTGCAGATGAATCCCTTAATGATCAACTCTCTCAAACCAGCATAAATTGATGCTCTGCTCTTCAATTCTATGAAATCCATACACTCCTTCAGGTCAAACTCAACCTTCCCACTGTTAACCTCACCGTCTAACTTCTGGATAATATATCCGTAAACCTTTAACGCCGTACCACTTAATGAGAATAGCGTCTTTATCTGCGTAAAGTATATCTTACTGAACGACGCCCCATCAACATACTCCTTCCTCCTGAATATCCTGTTCTCCTGAGCCGACACAACATCCCCGCTATCCTTGTCAACATACTCTATACTCCCAACACCATTCTCTATCCCCTTCGTCTTCCAACTCATCTTGATAACATCTCCTAACAAACATAAAAACGGATTCTCCTTGAACTCAGGAAAGTCCGCATAACTCTCAATATCCTTTATCGAATCAAAATACCTCTCCAACTCAACATAATCCTCTCCTATCTTCTTAATAATCTCCTTATTCTCCATTTTACCCAGTGTTTATTTAACATTATCCAAATGTAAACAATCTGTTCAACCCTGTTAAACAAAATGTTTAAAAAATATTAACACAATGTAAACACCCAAAACCCCATATTTTAACCCAATTTATTGTTCAGAATTACTCATCAATAAAGTAAACAATTTGTTTAAAATATTAAACACATGTGTTTAAAAAATTAAACAACTTTTTTTCCTAACTGCCTCATTACCAATACTTCCAATTTTTCCCTATTCTTAATGTACATCTAAGATGTAAAACTCACCCATCTGAACCAAAAAAATATCACACACATCACAACTTTAAACACCGTCACTTTTTTCAAAAAAAAGTAACCAAAAAATGCAAATACAAAAATCCAATCCATACAAAAATAAATCTGAACCATCCCAACACATCCAAATCCATTCACCACAACAATCACCCAAAACTTGTTCAATGATTCCAAGGGCATACACACAGACGTTTGACAACAGTTCAGGCAAACTGATATTCATCGCATCCCATGAGATGTCCCGTCTGAAGTTTTCAGATGTCCTGTGTGGTGTTCAGTGTAAACTTTTTTGAGGTAGGAGGAGGGGGGTATTGTAAGGGATGAAAAAGGTTGTATCTTTGTGATGATTCAGTTCATTCCCTGTTTTACCCGGCTGGTTTACCCAGCAAGTCCCGAGAGCCGGCAGTGTTCATTGAAACCAGACCGGCTCTTTTCTTTTTCTTCAGATTTCTATCAGATCGCCGTATTGATGGAATGGGTACATTACATCAGATATGGATTCCTGTAGGATTACCGTATTGATGGAATTGGTTCAGTAAACCTAAAAGATCACCGTATTGATGGAAAGGGAACGAGGCATATCCGGCGGAGCCGGAGAGGACAATGCCAACAACCGAGCCGCAGGCTCGTAATCAAAAAAAAGCCGGAGGCTTTTAACCTCCGGCAAGGGTCGAACTATTCGAGTTCAGACATCACATTGGCAACTGCCTTGAATCTGGTCAACCTGAGCTGCTCGCGTCCCTCGTACTCATCATTGACGACGGTAACACGGAACTTGACCTGGTTGGCTATAGCCCTGGTGACAACGTCACCAAAGTTTTCACCTTCCTTGGCACCGATAGAAGCTGCGAACTGGTTCAGGATATTCCTGCACTGCTTGGTGTGCTGTTCAGAGACAGTACGAACGATCTCTCCGTCCTCATTTGCAGAGCACGCATAACCGTTCATATCCTCATATTCGCCAGATTCCTTCTGCTCATCACTGAGCTCGCTGAACTTGACATAACCGAGGCCGTTCAGCCTGTGGGTCATCCCTCCGGATTTCCCTTCTTCGGCTGCTACGACGGTGATGGCAAGCTGCGGGGTTCTGTCACTCCAGGCAAATGCCTTCTTCTTCTGCTCTCCGTTGAACTGCGAAAAGCTGTCAGTTTCTTCGGCACGGATGAGGCGTACGATATGTTCGCCAACTGGCAGAAGATTGAACTCAGGCCGTTCGACCTGCATTGATTTGAAAAAGTCCATGATTTTTGTTTTAAGTGATTAGACAATAAGAGCTGAATAGCTTATTGAACGGCCTCAATCTTCTGACTGTTCTGAGCAGACAGTGAAGCAGGTTCAAATATCTATTTCAGGGAAAAATAACTTTTAGACTGTAAAGAGAGGACTAACTCGTCCTCCCTTTCATCATTGATACGCACAATAGCTTGCCACCGGCAAACCTTGGTTCGTGCTTGTGCTCCCTGATCCACCAGAGGCAAAGCCTCTTCGGCTTGTCATGCATCTCCTCTACATATGTCCTGATCTTTCCGTCAGTCCATATGACCATGCAGTTCTTGTTGCTCATATGGCCTTCTCCCTGCGTGATGTGGAAAACCAGAGGTGATGCAAGCGTGTGATATGATAGTCAATAGTGCGCTCTATGAGCGTGACCTCATATCCTACAGCAACGCTGAGTCGTGCGAATAATACCCTGAGGGCGTGCCTGTGAGCCTCCCTCATCCTTGAGGTGTGGCTCGGACGTTCAATTTTCATCATAGCTATGTTGTTTGATTCAGAGGAAAAATAACTTTAAGAAAAAAAAAGAGGCAAAGCCTCTTAGTGACCAGCGCGTGCATCGATCTCATCCATGATGCCAAGCACCTTGATGTATCTACGATGCAACCTGCTATCAATCAATGACAGCTTTTCGCTAAGTGTAGTAGCGAAAACAAAGGTTAGGTCACAAACATCAGCTGCTGATGCAGCTATGATCATATTCTCAATGCGCATGCACTGAGAATAAATAGCAGATTCACTTTTCATCGGAGTATAGTTTTAATTCAGAGGGAAAATAACTTTGAAAGAAAAAAAAGAGAGATGATTATCTCTCTTCAAGGCTGTAGCCATAGATAGCAGTAAAGCATGAGTCGCAACCAGCGTCGCCCTCATCCTTACTGCACTCAAGAACTCTGCCCATTTGGCCGTATCCTGTTGTGCCACACGAGCCAGGCTGTCAAGCCTGTCATAGTACGAATAGTCCATCGGTGATGCATGGCTCTTATTCATCAGCACTGCGATTAATATCACCACAGCCAATATCACGAGGAACATCAGTCCTCCAAACGTTGAGTCTTTCATGATCATGTAGTTTAATTCAAAGAGAAAAAAACTTCAAAACCCTCCGGGGCCCCATATTCCACCACAGAACAAGCCCCCCTACCGGTTTTCAAATCCGAATCGCAGAAAAGTGGCAAATAAGTTCCCTTCTTCATATTTATTATTTTTTCACGGTAACGCACTTTTATGGGGTGTTGATAAGTGGGTAAAAAGTGACGCACTTTTTATTAAAAAAATGATTAATTTTGTTGATTATGATAGGATCGGATAAGACAAAGGTTACGGTTTACGTTGAGAAGAGCATCAGGGACAGGATAGGGTTGATGCGGATGAGGTATAATGAAGAGAGGGGTAAGAGTGTTAGCGAGAGCAAGTTTGTGGAGTTGTGCCTGTCGGAGTATGTGAATATGAACAGGGATAAGTGGGGAGGTGTTAAGGTATCAGAGGTTGATGCAGATTTTGAATAGAAGTTATTTTCTTTCTTAAGATTATTATAAACGGGTAAAACAGGAATAGGTATGGTAGAGATGAGTTTTAAGAGGAATGTTATCAGGGCCAGGGGTTACAGGTTAAGTCCGGAGGAGATTCGGGTTAACAGGATTGTTGGTGTATTTAACAGTTTTGGAGAGGGGTTAAGTGTTGGGTATATAGAGGCATTTGCGAGGGGACAGTGTGATGAGGATAGGGGAGAGACGATGATTGTTGAGAGGAATATTGTTGATGTTGACGGGGTAAGTATGGATGTTGTGAGTGTGATTGTGTTTAAGGATTTGGTGAGTCTGCAGATGTTTGTGTTGAGGCATGGGGGTGTTTATTTAAGGGATAGGAGGTTTTGGCATGGATTTCCGTCAATTTGTAATTGACTCCGTCAATTTGCAACTAAATACGATGAAATTGTTTTGATGTTAAACTAATAATTGTAATTATGGAAAATGGAATGAATTTAAAGTGTGCTGAAGAGGCAAATTCGATGCCTGTATATATTTCAGGATTTAATATGGTTAGGTCATCTCTTGAAGAGATCAGGAGGCTTGCATGTATTGTTAGTCTTGAATTAAACCGGTTAAAGAGTCTTGATCCGGCCATTGACGCTAATCTTGTTGATGAGATTATAATGAAGTCAAGAGATGAGAAGAGGAGTGATAAGGCTCAGTCAAACATTGAGTATCAGTTTGACTATTTAAAGAGAGAGGTCGAGAGTGTTATTTCTGATCTCAATAATTCGATAAGGAAGATAAGGGAAGTGGTATGAGGAGGATTGTAGATTTTTTCAAGAGAGAGATAGTCAATACGATAATGTTTGTATTGACTGTGATATTTGCCATTGCAGGTCTTATTGGCATGTGGCAGGGTAATCCTATGGGATGTCTCTATCCGTTGCTTGTGTTGTTTATTCTCAGGACCCTGATGGTTCATTACGATCTGTGGGATAAGGTAAACGCTTATGTCACGGATGATGAGATAAGGGTTAATGTGTTTGGGTTGCCGCGGAAGTCTTATACTGGCGGAAATAAGCAGAAAGCTCCTCTGTTTTATAGGGTCTTTGGATGGATAATGTTTTCCGTTGGAGTAGCTATGATTGGATATTTATTCTTAGCTTTGATAGGTGTAATTAAATAACAAAACTGAATTATCATGGAAGAAAAGACTATTGAAGAACTTTTACAGGAGAACGCCGATCTGAAGGCTCAGGTGGAAGAGCTTGAGAAGAAGGTCGAGGGGCAGAAGAAGTACGCAAAGGGCTTGAAAAATAAGCTTGATGCTATTGAGTCTTCGCCGGCCAGATCTGTTGCTGTACAGCATTGAGTAATTCCCGGGTTGAGAGATCTTCCCGGGAATTATTGTCTTTCATCAGATTGTTTATTAAATAAAAAATGATTGTGATATGTTACAGATTTCAAAATTCAAACTGATCGATCAGGGCCGTGGCGGCATAGAGATCGAAGGAAGAGAGAGCATGGTCATGCAGGGTGGCTATGCAGTTATTGACAAGATCAAACGTGAGCGCCGGCTCATGCTTGCCCCTGATGTGATTGCAAAGATCCAGGAGCTGAAGTATTTTTTCTTTAATCTCACTGCTCACTGGCTCCCACCGTTTAACAAGTATTACGACCTGCAGAATCATCGTCTCGCTGAGATTGAGCTTGATGAGACCGGAAAGATGAAGCAAGGCCAGAGCATGCTCAGGAACCTGTGGAGCATAACAGACATTACCGGGATATCCTACAAGAACGGAGGGTTTGTCATCACCGGCAAGATCAATTCGATCGAAGGCAAGTGTGTTGTTATCAACACCCCGTTCATAACAGAAGGAGATGACGTCGGGTTTTTCTCAGATGTGATTGACAAGATTGATGAATGCATAAAGCTCATCATTGAATATCTCGATCGCAAGGAATTGCCGGCATACGACCCAAAGGCAGTATTGTCTGCAGATGAACTGAAGGATGAAGATATCAGCAATCTCTCAAAGAAGGTTGTTGACAAGCTCATAGATAAGGGACTTATTGTTTTGGTAAATGACAATGAAGACAATTATCCGAAACTTCCATTCAATGGAACGACTGTACATGAAAGCGGCAGTATAGATGGAGAGAATATCCCTCACGCAGAAGAGGTCGACGGTGATATAGAACTTACTCCGGAGATGATTGCAGAAGCAGAAGCCAAGGACAAAGCAATGAGAGATCAGATAAATGCAAAGGCAGAACCATTTGGGAAGGGAGAAGCTGTTACGGATGAATTCCCTGTTGCAGATGGTGAATATCGAGGAGCAAGTCCGGAATCTCCAGCTGATCTTGAGATGCATGAATACAGCGATCAGGTGAGTGACGAACAGCCTGAGGATATGAAATTCGATTGATATGGGTAGGATGGGATTAGGAGTGGACGATACGATTAAGTTTGTTGAGTCCACTCATCAATACTTTGATAAGGATGGGAATGAATATGAAAGTGTCACACGCGGGCTTAAGAAACTACAGGTTCCCTTTGATCGGGATGGTATCTCGAGAAGAATGGCTGTATCGTTGGCCGCGGAAAAAGGAATCTCGGTTGAGAAGGCACAAGAAGAGATACTTTCAGGGTGGGATCAGAAACGTGATAGCAGCATTGACAGAGGTTCGAGCATCCACGGAGCAATAGAGAAGTATTTGCTTACAGGAACAGTTGTCGAATATCCTTCAGTTATAGAAGAGGTAAAGAAGATTGTCTCGGGAAGCTTTCGTTATTATCCTGAGATTATTCTATACGACTCTAAGTATCGCAGAGCCGGCCAGGCTGATCTTGTTGTTCAGCGGCAGAAAGGAGCTTCGTCTGTATATGACTTTTATGATTATAAGACGAATGAGGCAAAGGGGATTCAGTTTGACAGCATAGGACGTAAGGGAGATGATCTGAAGCATTATAACAGATATTTCCTTCCGCCGTTTGATTACATGGAAGACTGCAATTATAACCTGTATTCATTGCAGCTGAATCTGTATGCGTACTTTGCTGTGAGAACATATGGAATAAAGGTCGGCCGTCTCGGAATAATATTCATTGACAATAATTTCAATGTAACAATTTTTCCTGTTCTGTTCGCTCCGGCTTTTACAAGAGATGTTCTTTCACACCTCGAGAAGTTAAAGAAACTTCCGCAACCAAAAGATAACTGGTGATATGTCTGTATTCAAAGTAGATCACAATTATGAGGTAATTCTCAATATGGACGCAGTAAAACTCGTTCCTGAATTATCATCCCTTGATCAGAATGAACTCATATACGTCATTCTTGTGGCTGACAATGTTGACGGGCCGTATCGCAAGAAGCCGCTTGAAGAACGTGTTCTCATGGCTTATAAGCGAGTATTCGGATCCGAGAAAGTTGATATGTCTTCAGACAGGATAAGAATAGCAATAGAGGCATACAAATCTCTCATATTTGATATTCGACGTGAGACAATCGATATCTATAACAGCAAGATTCGAGTTCTTCAGAAAGAGTCACTGGCTCCGGATGTCACCTTTTCCAGGATGAAGGAAATAGACTCTACGATAACATTTATGATGGAACGTATTCGTACAATTAATCATGAAATCGATATTGAAGAAGGAGAGGAAATAGAATTGAAGGGAAAGAAAAAACTATCATACCTTGAGATATGGCAGAGAAATCAGAAGGCGTACAGGGAATACAAGGCATCAAGATAAGAAATCTTAAACCAAATGAGAAAGTTGTCCTGAAGAAGGTTTTATTCAGTGCAACTGTATCTGACATGAGAACTCTTGTCTTATGGTCAATAGAGGAACCACATAGACTCAATTACTTTGTCGAAAGAGTACTGGATGGTGTTGCATATGCGCTTGCGCTAAGAGAAGCAGAATATTTATGATCTATACTCAGTATACTCCAATTATAAAAGCCGGAGGGTTTAATCCATCTCCTGTTGCCGGAAAGATTCCTATCTGGGCTGACAGTCAGATAAATCCAAGAGTCGTAGATACTCAGCAATTCCGTGATTTCTGGGATGAGCAGTTTGACCGATGCATAAATGGATATGATACCGCAGGGATTCACATTCCCGGGCGGTATTATTTTTATCTGAACTTTCAGGTTCTTACAGGTCTTCGCGGTCCTATGTATCCAATGTATGTTGACCTTGATCTTGAGTATTTTAAACTACTGGAGGAAGTCAAGAAGGCTCAAAAAAAAGGACTCATATCAGTTAAAGCAAGACGTAAAGGTCTATCCGAAAATGCTCAAACCATTTTAAGTCATGGTATAAGATTCATAGAGGGTTATCGTGGGGCTATATGCGCCGGCCTTGACACATATCAGGTTGGTCTAAGGCAGAAGTTTAATGCAGCCCAGGCAAAGATAAGGCCAGAATTGAGATTGAATGTTCTCAAGGATAATGATAAGATGTACAATATCGGATATGAAAAGAAAGATCCGATAGGTGGATATGTAGAAGATGGTTATGGTGGACGTCTTACATTTGAAACGCTGTTTGATGATGCAAAGAAGCTTGAGGGTGAATACTTTCATGATGTGATATATGAAGAATCAGGGCAGTTTAAATTGCTTGATGAAGCATTTGAATCAATAGATCCGGCACTTCAGTTTGGTATGCTTTCACTCGGGACGCATATCATTTATGGATGTGTTTGTGCCGGGACTAAAGTCTGGAATAATGTCGGGGAATTGATAAATATTGAAGATATTGTTCCGCAAAATGGAATACTTGGATTTGATGGAGTTGGGATATCAAAAGAAAATATAACATATTGGCAACCACCAAAAGAAAAACCATGTTATAGGATAACAACACATACTGGAAGAATTCTTGAATGTAGCAATGATCATCCTATTTTGTGGAGCAGGAAGGGATATTATAGGGGGCCACATTTGGATAAGAGGAAATCTGTCAAATTTGTAAATGCTGAAAATATTCGGCTTGGAGATCAGGTTGCAATTATTGAAAGCGTTCCATTGTTCGGGAAAGTTAAAGCATGGGAACCGAGATTTATCGGTTGGCTTATTGGTGATGGTAGTTATGGATTTGATAAAACACCAGTAATGTCAAGTTGTGATGATGAAATAAATCTTTACATATTAAGACATTTTGATTGTAAGATTGAAAAGACATATTTTACAAAGCAAATAAAGGTTTATCAGGAAACAAGAATCAAGAATATCTGCGGAAGATTAAGAGAAATTGGGATATATGGGCAGACTAAAGTAAATAAAAGACTCCCGGTAAACGTACATTCATGGAGAGAGAAAGACGTCCGTGAATTAATAGGTGGAATATTTGATACTGATGGTCACGTGAATGAATTTGGTGAATGCGAAAAAATAACACTTACTCAATCTTCCTATGATTTACTTTTTGAGATACAACTTTTATTGCAAAAACTTGGAATACATTGCAATATATCAAAAATAAAATCTAATCCAGGAATCGGGAGAAAAGATAAATGTGATTACTACAAAATGGAGATGGCGTCGCTTCGTGATGTTGCAATGTTTAAAAATAAGATTTCATTTTCAGTAAAATATAAGCAGGATAAATTAGATAGGATATTTAAAAAAATGACAAAAAAATCCCAGCGAACTGCAATGGGAGTTAATGGACTTAGATTTGAGAGGGTCGTTTCTGTTGACTATATTGGTTATAAACCTGTTTACAATCTTACTGCCGGAAAAACAAATACATATATTGCTAATGGAATAGTTACTCACAATACCGGCGGAAACATTTTATCAACGTCTAAGGCGTTTAAGAATATGTGGGACAATGCCGATGCATATGGACTTGTAAGATTTTGGGTGTCAGGCGCAAGAAAGTATTATCCGTTTTGGGGTAATGAATTTGATAAATCATTTATAGATCAGGATACCGGAGAGAAGATTGATGCGATGCAAAACATGAAAAATTTCAAGGCATCGCAGTTGCTTGGATGTGAAGACGTTAAGGCCGCTGAAGAGTATATCCTTAAGAAAAGGGTTGAGTATAGTAAACTCCCAAATAAAAAGAAACTCAAGGACTTAAATCAGAATTATCCGTTAACCGTCGAGGAGGCATTTACGTCTGGCGGATCCAATAACTTTAATGATGAAAAGATCTATGCGAGGCTTTTTGATATTGAAGGAGCCCAGGCATTATGTCATCCTTATATTCTTGATTTCGTAAAGGAACCATCTGACGATGGCGTGATGAGGATAAAGTTTCCTCTTGAGGTAAGTGTCCGGCCGGCAAAGAAAAATGATCCTGACGGAGAGATAGTCTGGATTTACCAGATGCCGCGAAAGGACATGCTTGATCTTGATGTTGGTGGCATTGACGGGTATAACCAGGATCAGACGCAGACCAATAAATCTCTTGGTGCAATGGTTGTCGTTCGCCAGGGAGACAAGGTTAATCTCGTGAGCGAGGGGATTCATCACGCAAAATATCCTGTATGTTTATACTATAAGCGTCCGGCAAGAAAAGAGATATTCTATGAAACCTGTTTGAAAATATCGGTATTCT
>Ga0209096_1003002_pt1 | contig 15307 bp, 18 predicted proteins | sample AD_UKC034_MetaG_FD_184407 | JGI IMG/M metagenome (GOLD analysis project Ga0209096, IMG submission 184407) | Active sludge microbial communities of municipal wastewater-treating anaerobic digesters from USA - AD_UKC034_MetaG (SPAdes) (version 2) | ecosystem: Engineered > Bioreactor > Anaerobic >... | reverse complement strand
AGGGAGCAGTGCCGCTTCCGCTCCGGGACGCCGCCCAGGGCCTCGACCACGTCGTCGTCGGTGATGCTGCGTGCCTCCTCGACCGTCCTGCCCTCGGCCAGCGCGGTCAGCATGCTGCTGGTCGCGATGGCCCCCGGGCAGCCGAAGGACCTGAAGGCGATCTTCGCGATGCGCCCGCCGCGCACCGCGATCCACAGCTTCATCTGGTCGCCGCAGACGGGGTCACCCACCAGGCCGAAGCCGTCCGCCACGCCCGGCGGCAGCTCACCGACGTTGCGCGGGTTGAGGAAGTGGTCGATCACCGTGTCGTTGTACGTGAGCATCGGGCCCGTCGTGGGTCGATCCTCGGGCGCGTCCATGGGTGCCTCGTCCGTCATGCCCGCAGTCTACCCCTCCCATGGCCTCATGTCCTGGTGGCGTCGCCGGGGTCGCGGACGCGCAGGGTGACCTTGCGGACGTGAGGTCGGAACTGGCGCATGCCCCCCCCCTCGGACACCACGCGCAGCACGCCTTCGGGATCCCCCACCGCGACCCCCGACAGCAGGGTCACCCCCCGGGCCGCGAAGAGCGCGGGCACAAGCGGCGTCGAGGGGCCGAGCACCACCACCTCCCGGCAGGCCGCGGCGGCCTCGAGCAGCGGTTCGATGCTGTGGGTGATGAGGGCGGTGGCCGTGATGAGCGCGATCTGGCAGCGGGGCAGCACCACCGGGGCCTCCCGCTGGGGCCGGAGCAGGCCGGACGGGTGCTCGATGCGCTCGAACACGGACAGGCTCTGCACCCGGCCCCGCAGCGCGCTGACCAGCGGCCCGAAGTTGCCGATCATGCCGACGTGGTCCTCGGGGCGGAGGTCGAGGGCATCCAGGACGTCACCCTCGAGCCAGTCCGTCCGGGCGCGGTTCGCCAGCGCGTTGGCGCAGGCCAGCCCCACCGCCGCCTCGATGGCGTCCTCGGACTCGAGCAGCGCCAGGAGGTCTGCCGCGGGCCGCGGGGCCAGCGGCCGGAGCCCGCCGAACGCCGCGCACCCGCCCCGGGCCTGGTCGCGGAAGGTGTAGGCCACCCCGAGCTGGCCGTCCTGTAGCCGGACCGCGGTGTAGCCGAGGCCGATGCGGACGTCCGCGCTGCGCGCCGCCTCGGCGGCCGGGCCGAGCGCGGCGATGAGATCCCGGGCCAGGCCCGCGCGGTCGGGGTCCGTCATGCCTTGGCGTCGCCCTCGAGGGCCTGGCGAAGGTCCTCGATGAGATCCTCGGGCTCCTCGATCCCCACCGAGTACCGCACCAGCCCCGCGGTGATGCCGGCCTCCTGGCGCTCCTGCTCGGACACCCCCGAGTGGGTCATGGAGGCCGGGTGCTCGATGAGCGTCTCCACGCCGCCGAGGGAGACCGCCAGGTTGGCCAGCCGCACCCGGTTCATCAGGCGCTCCCCGGCCGCGAAGCCGCCCTTGAGCTCGAAGCTGATCATCGAGCCCGGGCCGCGCATCTGGCGCTTCGCCAGGGCGTGCTGCGGGTGGCTCTCCAGGTCGAGGTAGCGCACCCAGGCGACCTCCGGGCGCGCCTCGAGCCAGCGGGCGATGCGCCCGGCGCCGGCCTGGGCGCGCTCGATGCGCAGCGACAGGGTCTTGAGCCCGCGGTGCACCAGGAAGGCCTGGTGCGGGTCCATGTTGCAGCCGACGAGCGTCATCATCTGGCGCAGCTTCTTCAGCACGCCCGCGTCGCGCGCCGAGAGGATCCCGCCCACCACGTCGGCGTGGCCGTTGATGAACTTGGTGACCGAGTGGAGCACGACGTCCGCGCCGAGGGTGAGCGGCCGCTGCAGGTAGGGCGAGGCGAAGGTGCTGTCCACCACGAGCAGCGCGCCCTGCGCGTGGGCCAGGTCGGCCACGGCCCGCAGATCGGTGATCTGCATCATCGGGTTCGAGGGCGTCTCGACGTAGATCATCCGCGTCTCGGGCCGCAGCGCGCGCCGGACCTGCTCGAGGTCGGAGGTGTCCACGAAGGTGGACTTCACCCCGAACCTGGAGAGCTGCAGCTCCATCAGGGTCCGCGAGGGGCCGTACACGGAGGCGGTGCTCACCACGTGGTCGCCGGAGGTGAGCAGGGCGAGGTAGGCGGTGCAGACCGCGCCCATGCCGGAGCTGGTGGCCACGCCGCCTGCGCCCTCCTCGAGCGCGGCCACGCAGTCCTCGAGGGCGCAGATGGTCGGGTTCCCCAGCCGGGTGTAGATGTAGCCCTCCGCCTTGCCCGCGAAGCGCGCCGCGCCCTGGCCGGCGCTCTCGAAGGCGAAGGTGGAGACCTGGTAGATCGGGGTGACCACGCTGCCGTGGGGATCGGGCCGGTTGCCCGCGTGCACCTGCTTGGTGGTGAAGCCTGCCTGCTTGCTGTCCATCGACCGCTCCTTTGTGGTTGTTCCGCCCACCCCGTGAGGTCAGCGGCCCCTCCGGCCTCTTCCCTGTCCCTGCCCCTGAGATTGTCCTTTGCCCTGTCCGCGCCCCCGGCCCCGGCCGGCCCCCTGGCCTGCGCGGACCCGGCGCTGCGGGCCGCGGCACCCCGGCATGGCCAGCTCCGGACCGGGCAGCCCGCCGGCCAGGAGGGCCGAAAGGACCTCCTCGAGGGCGCCGGCCACGAACCCGAGCACCCGGATGCCGCGCGCGCTCAGCTCCTGCTGCAGGCTCTCGGAGATGGCTCCGCAGACCAGCAGCTCGATCCCCAGCTCCTGCAAGCGCGCGATCTTGAGCGCCGCGGTCGGGGCCTCGATGCGCTCGGTGCTGCGCGCGCGCTCGACCCCGTCCTCGAGGGTCAGGACCACGGCCTCCCGGCTCACGTCGAAGACCGGGGAGATGCGTCCATCCCAGACCGTCAGGGCTGTCTTCATGGCGCGGGCACCTCCAGGCGCCGCCAGAAGCAGGAAGCGTACCAGCGGCCGCGGCCGGTGCAAGCCGCGTGCGATTCGCCCTGAATCCAGGTCGCCCTGCGCGGCTGGGGCGAGGAGCGTCCCGGGTGGGGTCGCCGTGCCGCGACCCCGCGGTCGGTGCAGTGTCTCGGGAGGGCGACCGCCATGCCTCAGGCCTTCCTCCGGGGGTGCGCCCTGCCGTCCTGCCCGGGGAGCTCGACCCCCAGCAGGCGCACCTTGCGGAAGAAGGTGCTCTTGTGCATGCCGAGCTCCCGCGCGGCGGCCAGCCGGTTGCCCGCGTGGCGCCCGAGGGCGGCGCGGATGGCCTCGGCCTCGAGGGCCTGCACGCTGGCCGAGAGCGTGCGGCCCCGGCCGGGCTGGCGGGAGATGGGCACCAGCTCCCGCGGCAGGTGCTCGAGCTCGATCTGGCCCGCGTGCAGGAGCACGAAGGCGTGCTCGATGATGTTCTGCAGCTCGCGCACGTTGCCGGGGTAGTCGTGCGCCGTGAGCACGCCCAGCACGTCGGGGCTCACGCCGCACACCTGCTTGCCCTGCATGGCGTTGAAGCGCGCCACGAAGTGCTGGACGAGGAGCGGGATGTCCTCCCGGCGCTGGCGCAGGGGCGGCAGCTCGAGCTTCATGACCTTGATGCGGTAGTAGAGATCCTGGCGGAAGGCCCCGCGGTCCACGAGGTCGGCCAGATCGCGGTGGGTCGCGGTGATGACCCGGACGTCCGCCTCCTCCGTGTGCGTGGCCCCGAGCGGCTCGAACTGCCTCTCCTGGAGCACGCGCAGCAGGCGCACCTGGAGCGCCGGGCTCACCTCGCCGATCTCGTCGAGCAGCAGGGTCCCGCCGCGCGCCAGGGCGAAGCGGCCGGGCTTGTCCCGGGTGGCGCCGGTGAACGCGCCGGCCTTGTAGCCGAACAGCTCGGACTCCAGCAGCGTGTCGGGCAGCGCGCCGCAGTTGACCGCGACGAAGGGTCCGTCCCGGCGGGGGCTGAGCCCATGCACCGCGCGCGCCACGAGCTCCTTGCCCGTGCCCGTCTCGCCCTGGAGCAGGATGGTGCTGTCGCTCTCGGCGATGCGCGGGATCACCTCGAGCACCCGGCGCATGGAGGGGCTGCGGCTGAAGAGATCCCCGATCTGCCGGCGGCCCTGCAGCTCCTTGCGCAGCTCCTCGAGCACCCGCAGGTCCCGGAAGGTCTCGGCGCCCCCCACCACCCGGCCGCGCCCGTCGCGGAGCAGCGCCGTCGAGACGCTGATCGGGATGCGCTGGCCCTCCGCGTTGATGATGAAGGCCGTCTTCTGGATCAGGGACGCGCCCGTCTCCATCGTGCGCCGGAGCGCGCACTCGGCCTCGCACATGCTGGCGCGGAACACGTCGGAGCAGCGGCGGCCGATGGCGTCCGCGCGGGGGACGCCCGTGATCAGCTCGGCGGCCCGGTTGAACGAGGTGACGCGCCACTGCGCGTCGACGGTGAACACCCCGTCGGAGATGCTCTCGAGGATGGAGCTGGTGTCGATCTCGAGCGGGTGCAGCGGCGGCTTCGGCGGATCGCGTCGGGTCATCGGTCCTTCTCTCCAGCGCCCTGGGCGCTCCGGGGTGCATTATGGACGTATGCTCACTACTGTCAAGGCGGCTGGAGTCGCCGGCCCGCGACCGTGGCCGGGCGGGCCCAGGGGCGGCTTGCCGGGCCGCAACCCGTGAGGCGGAAAGGCATTTGCGGTCTCGCGCCGCGTGCGCGACCGGCCTGGCTCGCTTCCTGCTTCGCGTGTGGAGCGGAAGCGGCGAGGAGAAACCCGAGGTACGCGCGTGATGACCCGCATGGGACATGTCTACGGACCGGTGCCTTCCAGGCGTCTGGGCCGCTCGCTGGGCATCGATCTGGTCCCGTTCAAGACCTGCTCCTATGACTGCATCTACTGCCAGCTCGGGAGGACGACGCACAAGACCGTCGAGCGCCGGGAGTACATCCCGGTCGACGCGATCCTCGCGCAGCTCGAGCAGAAGCTCGCGGGCGCTCCCCGCCTGGACTACATCGGGCTGGCGGGCTCCGGGGAGCCGACCCTGCACGCGGGCATCGGGAGGCTCATCCTCGAGATCAAGCGCCGGACGAGCACGCCGGTGGCCGTCCTGACGAACGGCTCCCTGCTCGGCTCCGCCGAGGTCCGGGACCAGCTGATGGAGGCGGATCTCGTGCTGCCCTCCCTGGACGCCGGGGACGCGCGGATGTTCGAGGCGGTCAACCGACCGCACCCGTCCCTTCGCCTGGACGAGGTGGTCGAGGGCACGGCCGCGTTCACCCGCAGCTTCCGCGGGGAGGTCTGGCTGGAGGTGTTCCTGCTCGTGGGCATGACCGGGGTGCTCTCCGAGGCCCGGAAGATCGCCGCGCTGGTCGAGCACATCGGCCCGGCGAGGGTCCAGCTCAACACCGTCCACCGCCCGCCGGCCGAGGTGGATGCCCTGGCGGTGCCGGAGGGTGTGCTCTCCGATCTGCTGCCGCTCTTTCCCGGCAAGGTGGAGAGCATCCTCCCTCGCGCCCCGCAGGTCCCCGCGCATTCGAGGTTGGAGGACGGGGATGTACTCAGGCTGCTCGCCCGCCGGCCGTGCACCGCCCTGGATGTCGCCGAGGGACTCGATGTCCACGTCCACGAGGCGCTCAAGCACCTCGAGCAGCTGGTGGCGGCCGGCCGCGTGGGCACGGTCGTCCGCGGCGGACAGACGTTCTACGGCGTGGCCGACGGCGGCGCTCCGGGGGCTTGACACATGCGAGCATATGCTCATAATGGGGCCCGGAGGTGAGGCGTGCCAAGGCCCCCATGTTGTCGCCGGGTGTCCGGGAGCCCGGCCGCGAACCTGTGGAAGCCCGGCGGTGTCCCCGCGCGCGCGCTGGCGCAGGTGGTGCTGGCGCTCGACGAATTCGAGGCGCTCCGGCTCGCCGACCTCGAGGGCCTCTACCAGGAGCAGGCGGCGGAGCGGATGGAGGTGTCCCGGCCCACCTTCGGCCGCATCCTCGAGGCGGCCCACCGCAAGGTGGCCGACGCCCTGGTGCACGGGCACGCGCTGCGCATCGAGGGAGGGTCGGTGGACTGCGAGGGGCCGCGCGCCTGCTGTCGCTGGCACGACGGAGAAGGACCCGACGGGCGCACGCCTGCGGGGCCGGGCAGGGGCCCGGGCCACTGCCGGCGGCGCCGTGGAGCACCCGAGGAGGAGCGATGAACCTGTGCATTCCCGTGGAAGAGGATCTCGGCCTGAAGAGCCTGGTGTGTCCCCACTTCGGCTCGGCCCCGCTGTTCCTGATCGTGGACACGGACAGCCTGGCCTGCCGGGCGGTGGTGAACGGCAACCTGCACCACGGCCACGGCATGTGCGCGCCGCTGCAGTCGCTCTCCGGCGAGCAGCTCGACGGCATGGTGGTGGGCGGCATCGGCATGGGCGCGCTGCAGAAGCTCATGGCCGCGGGCATCCAGGTGTTCATGGCACAGCACCCAACCGCCGAGGAGACCGTGCAGGCCTGGAAGGCCGGTCGGCTCCAGCTCGTCCAGCCCGGACAGGCCTGCGCACAGCACGGGCACCAGCACGGTTGATGCGCCCCCTGCGCGCGCGGTTTGGGACGGACGATGGAGCTGCCCTGCGAGCTGCTGCCGGATGGCGGTCTGGTGCTCGCCCTCGAGGAGGCGTGCGTGGAGACCACCGCCCGGCGGGCGCGGCGGGCGCTCGTCGACGGGTACCTCGCCGGGCGCCTCGCGGGCGTCCAGGTGGAGGGTGCGATCGCGCTCCTCGGGGACTTCCTCGAGGGGCAGGACTTTCGCGCCCTGCGCGCCGCCCGCCCCGGGCTCGCGGGCGGCCGCGCCTGCCGGGTGCGGGTGTGGCGGAGCGCGGAGGGTGTGTCGTGCTGGGAGGAGCTCACCTGACCGAGAGGAGGACGCGATGAAGATCCTGGTGACGGCCAAGGGCAAGACGATGGACGCGCAGCTGGATCCCCGCTTCGGCCGCGCCGAGGTGTTCCTGGTGTACGACCCGGACACGCGGGCGCTCGAGGCGGTGGACAACGAGGCCGGCCGGGGCGCCTCGCAGGGCGCGGGCATCATGGCCGCAGAGCTCGCCGTGCGCCTCGGCGCCGGGGTCGTGCTGACCGGCCACTGCGGCCCGAACTCCTTCCGCGCGCTCAAGGCGGCCGGGGTGGCGGTGGTCAGCGGCGTGACGGGCACGGTCCGCGAGGCCGTGGACGCCTACCTGGCGGGCAAGCTCTCACCCGCTGCGGCGCCGGACGTGCAGGGGCACTGGGCATGATCGTGGCGGTGGCCAGCGGCAAGGGCGGCACGGGCAAGACCACCCTGGCCGTCAACCTGGCCATGAGCGCCGCCCGGAGCGGCCGGGCGGTGCGCCTGCTCGACTGCGACGTCGAGGAGCCGAACTGCGCGCTGTACCTCCGGCCCGAGATCGCCCGCACCGCGCCGGTCCACGTGCCGGTGCCGGTCCTCGACGAGGCGCTCTGCCAGGAGTGCGGGGCGTGCAGCCGGATCTGCGAGTTCCACGCCATCGCCTACTTCGGGCACAAGCCCAGCCTGTTCCCCGACCTGTGCCACGGGTGCGGCGGCTGCATGCTGGTCTGCCCCACGGGCGCGCTGTCCGAACGCGGGCTGGAGATCGGCGTGGTGGAGGAGGGCGCCCGCGGCGCCTGCGAGCTCGTGCAGGGGCGCCTCCTGGTGGGCAAGCCCATGAGCCCGCCCATCATCCGCGAGGTGCGCGCACGCGTCCGCCCCGGCGTCCTCCACGTGCTGGACTGCCCGCCGGGGAACTCGTGCCCGCTGGTGGCCAGCCTGCGGGGTGTGGACTTCGTGGTGCTGGCCGCGGAGCCGACCCGCTTCGGCGTGCATGACCTGGGGCTGGTGGTCGAGACGCTCCGGCAGATCGGGCTGCCCTTCGGCGTGGTGCTCAACCGGGACGCGCCGGACGAGCGGCTGCTCACGGAGTACTGCCGCCGCGAGGGCGTCGACATCCTGGCCCGCATCCCGGACGACCGCCGCATCGCCGAGGCCGGCTCGCGCGGCGAGGTGCTGGTGGAGGCGCTGCCCGAGCTCCAGCAAGTGTTCGAGGACCTGTGGACCGCCATCCGGGCGCGCGCCCCGGCGGGAGGTTGACGTGCCGACCTACGAGTACGAGTGTCTGGCCTGCGCCCACCACCTCGAGGCCTTCCAGGCCATGAACGATGAGGCGCTCGCGGAGTGCCCGCGCTGCGGCGGCGCGCTCCGCCGGGTGCCGACCGCGGGCGGAGGGGTGATCGTGCGCGGGGGCGCGACCGGCGCCGGGGGCTGCGCCCTGGAGACCACCGGCCGGACCTGCTGCGGCCGCGAGGCGCGCTGCGGCAAGCCGCCCTGCGGCGGCGAGGGCGAGGGATGAAGGAACTCGTGGTCATCAGCGGCAAGGGTGGCACGGGCAAGACCAGCCTGGTGGCCTCCTACGCGGCCCTGGCCCGGCGCGCCGTGCTGGCGGACTGCGACGTGGACGCCTCGGACCTGCACCTGGTGCTCGGGCCCGAAATCGAGCGGCGGGAGGCCTTCGTCGGCAGCGCGCTGGCGCGCGTCCGGACGGGCCACTGCACCGCCTGCGGCAAGTGCGAGGAGGTCTGCCGCTTCGACGCGGTGAGCTTCGATGGGCCCGGCAACGGCCTCGTGCCGCGCACCTTCCGGGTGGACGAGGTGGCCTGCGAGGGCTGCGGGGTGTGCGCCTGGTTCTGCGCGGAGAAGGCGATCGCCTTCGAGCCCGCGGTGCGCGGGCACTGGTTCGTGTCCGGGACGCGCTTCGGTCCCATGGTCCACGCCCGGCTGCTGCCCGGCGCCGGGAACTCGGGGCGGCTGGTCAGCCTGGTGCGCGAGGAGGCCCGCAAGCTGGCCGAGCACGAGGGACGCGCGCTCGTGCTGATCGACGGCTCTCCCGGCATCGGCTGCCCGGTGATCGCCTCGCTGACCACGGCGGACCTCGTGCTGGCGGTCTCCGAGCCCAGCCTGGCCGGGGAGCACGACCTCGCGCGCGTGCTCGAGCTGGCCCGCTCGCTGGGCAGACCCACGGCCCTGTGCGTGAACCGGGCGGACCTCAACCCGGCCCAGGCCGAGCGCATGGAGCGGGCGGCCGAGGCCGCCGGGACCCGGGTGCTGCCGCGGGTGCGCTTCGATCGCGCGGTCAGCCGGGCCCAGAACGAGGGGCGCGCCGTGGTCGAGCTGGGCCCGGGTCCGGCGGCCGAGGACATCGAGACAGGCTGGCGCGCGCTGTGTCGGCTGCTGGCCATCCCGTGAGCGCGGCCGAGCTGGCCGAGCGCGAGGTGGTCCTCTGGCGCGGGCCGTGAGGTGCGGGAGGGCTGACCTCAGGGAGGAACGCGGGTAGAATGGCACCCGTGAGTCAGATCGCCAAGGCCGTTGTCCTGCTCGGGTGGCTCGCGCTGGGCCCCTCGGCGGCGGGTTGCCTGGAGCAGCGCTGCTTCGAGGATCTCGACTGCCCCGCGCCCCGCGTATGCAGCCCGGAGGGCCGCTGCGTCTACCAGTGCAGCCTGGATGGCGATTGCCCCGAGGGTTTCCGGTGCCGGGGCCACGTGTGCGAGCCCAAGCCCATCGGGCCGATCACCTGCCCCGCGGACATGGTGCCGGTGGCGGACACCTTCTGCGCGGACACCTACGAGGCCTCCCGGCCGGACGCCACCCAGGTGAGCGCGGGCCGGGATGGCTCCCGGGCCCTGAGCCTCCCGGGGGTGATCCCCTGGCAGGTCAGCGACAACGCCACGGCCGAGGCCGCCTGCCAGGCCTCCGGAAAGCGGTTGTGCTCGCCGGACGAGTGGCTCGTCGCCTGCCAGGGGCCGGACGGGACCGAGTACGCCTACGGCGACGCCTACGAACCCACCACCTGCAACGGCATCGATGCCTTCGGGCCGGGCCGCTTCCACCTGACGCCGACGGGGGCGTTCCCCGACTGCACCAACGAGTGGGGGCTCTACGACATCAACGGCAACCTGTGGGAGCACACGGCCGGAGGCAGCGATCGCACCATCCGCGGCGGGGCCTTCAACTGCGGGGACTCGGCCTCCCTGCACCGCTGCAGGTACATCCCTGGCGCCTGGACCCCCTCGGCGCGAGGTTTCCGCTGCTGCATGACCCCGGCTTCGCCGGAGGACGGCGGCGAGGACGGGTGTGATGCCGACGGCTCGGTCGATCCGGCGGACGCGGGTCAGGACGGCGGGGAGGGCGGGTGCCTGCCGACGGACGAGGACGATGGCGAGGACGGCGGCGAGGACGGCGGCGAGGACGGCGGCGAGGACGGCGGCGAGGACGGCGGCGAGGACGGCGGCGCGCCCGGGCCCTGCCCGGTCGGGATGGTCGCGCTGCCAGGGTTCTGCATGGATCCCTACGAGGCCTCCCGGCCGGACGCCACCGCCGTGAGTCAAGGCGTGGACTCCAGCCGGGCGGTGAGCCAGCCGGGCGTGCTCCCCTGGCACGTGAGCTCCATGAACCTCGCCGTGCTGGGCGAGTTCCAGGCCGCCTGCCAGGCCGCGGGCAAGCGGCTGTGCACCCCGGAGGAGTTCCTGTCTGCCTGCCAGGGGCCGGAGGGGCGCGTCTACTTCTTCGGCGACGCCTGGGACCGCGAGATCTGCAACAGCGTGGACACCTTCTGCGACGATCACTGCGCCGCGTACGGCATCGACCCCTGCAGCCTGGCGGAGAACTGCGGCTACACCTACAACTGCTTCCACGTGATGCCCACCGGCGTCTTCCCTGCCTGCACGGACGGCAGCGGGCTCTTCGACGTGAACGGGAACGTGTGGGAGATCGTGCCGAGCGCGACCGCCCGGGGATACGAGGTGCGGGGCGGCGCGTTCAACTGCGCCTCGCCCTCCGCGCGCTTCGCGTGCACCTTCAACGCCCTCTGGGACGCGCTCTTCGCGGGTTTCCGCTGCTGCGCGGACAGGAGCGACCCATGATGGCCGGCCTGCGCCTGGCGCTCACCGTGGCCGCGATGCTCGGGCTCGGGGCCTGCGGCGCCGCGGGGGACGCGCTGCGTCCGCCCGACGGCGGGGACGGCGCGGACGGCGCGGACGTGGGCGGGGACGCCGCCCCGACCTGCGAGCGGTGGGTGCTCGCGGGCCAGGTGACAAACGCCCGCGAGCTGGGCGGCTGGCCGCTCCAGGGAGGTGCCTGGGTGGCCTGCGGCCGGCTGCTCCGGGGCGGGACCCTGATCGGCCTGGACGGCGCGGGCTGCGAGGCCTTTGCGGCCCTGGGCATCCGCACCGTGATCGATCTCCGCGATCAGGCCAGCCAGGTCGCGAGGCCACCGCCCGCCTGCGTGGGCGCCGCGGCGCGCGTGGTCCAGGCGCCGCTGCCCAAGCTGCTGCCGGACACCGTGGCCACCTACCTGGCCCTGCTCGAGGAGCGGGCCTCGATCCGCCTGGCCTTCGAGGCCCTGGCCGGGGCGGACGCGCTGCCGGCCTACGTGCACTGCGAGATCGGCCGCGCCCGGGCCAGCGTGCTGGCCGCGCTCCTGCTGCTCGCCCTGGGCGCGGAGCGCGCCACCGTGCTCGAGGAGTTCGACCTGTCCAACCAGGCCGGGGTGGAGGTCCACGCAGAGCACCTGGAGGCGGTCCTGGACGCGCTCGACGCCCAGGGCGGCATCGAGGCCTACCTGGAGGGCGCGGGGGTCACCTCCACCGCGCTCGAGTCGTTCCGCGCCCGGGCGCGACAGGAGCGGTGAGGGCATGGGTCGGCTGCTCGTCATCGCGGGCCTGGCCTGCGCGCTGCTCTCCCCCCCCGCCCTGGCCGGTGGGCCCGGGGCCGCGGCGCGGGCCGAGGCCCTGCTCGCGGACGGCAGGGCCGAGGAGGCGGTGCGGACCCTGAAGGCCGCGCTCGCCGGGCCCGGGGGAGAGGCGGACCCGAGCGCGCTCCGCTGGTGGCTCGCGCGCGCCTACCTGGCGGCCGGCAACGAGGTCTGGGCGCTGCGCACCCTCGCGGAGCTCGCCGAGCTCGAGCCCGCGGACTGCGAGCCGGCCCTGTGGAGCGCGTGGATCCTCATGCGCCAGGGAGCCATGGAGGACGCGCAGGAGGCGCTCGAGGGCGCCACCTGCCCGGAGGCCAGCCCGTCCGCCGCCCGCCGGCTGCTGCTCGGCGCGAAGCTCGCGCGCTTCGCGGACCGGGAGGCCGAGGCGCGCGAGCGGCTGGCCGAGGCGCGGCAGGCGCCCGCGGCCTACCCCGAGGACCGCGCCGCCCTCGAGCAGCTCTCCCGCGAGCTGGAGCCGGAGCGCGTCCCGCCGCTCAGCTGGCGCCTGGAGTTCCAGACCGGCTACGCGGAGAACGCCCGCGCGGGCTCCCCCGTGGACCCGGCCGCGGCGGGCGCGGACGTCTCCAGCCCGGTCGAGCAAGGCTCGCTGTGGCTGCGCTTCGTGGCCCCGACCGGGCGCTGGCTGCGGCCCGCCCTGGAGGTGGAGGCCCGCGGCCTGGCCTACACCGAGACCGCGGTGGAGGACCTCGGGTACCTGCAGCTCGGCGCGCGGCCCGGGATGCTCCTCGGGCCGGGCTGGCCGCGGGCGCTCCTGGCCTACCGCGTCGAGGGGCTGTTGCTCGCCGGCGGCGATCGCTACGACCCCGGGCCGAACTGGTTCTACCTCGGCCACCGGGCCGAGCTGGATCTGGAGCTGATGCCTGCCCTGAGCTTTTTTGCCGGCGCGGGCCGGCGGCAGTTCCGCGAGCTCGGCCGGACCCGCTCCGAGGTGGACGGAGGCCTGGGCGGGGGGTTCGAGGCTGGCTCGATGGTGCGGCTGCTCGGCGCGCTGAGCGCCCGCTACCACGCCGCGGACAAGGACGCCTACGACCTGTGGGGGCTCAGCCTGCTCGCCTCGACCGAGCTCCGGCTGCCCGAGCGGTACTCGCTGCGGGTGGGGGTGCTGCTCGGCTACGACGACTACCACCGCTCGGCCGGCTACTTCGACGCCAGCCGGGCGGAGGAAGACCGCCGCGATCTCTCGCTCCGGCTGTCTTTCACCGCCTTCACCCCGGCCTTCCTGCCCGGGCTCAAGGTCGGCCTGGGCTACGAGTACGCCGAGCGCTTCAGCACGGCCGGGCCCTATGACTACCGCGACCACCGCGGGCTGGTGAAGCTGGTGTGGGCCTTCTCGTTCGATCCCTGGCTGCCCGCGGCCGCCGACGCGGATCCGCTCCGCGCCCTCGACCACGGGCTCGAGTCCGCCGAGCTCGGGGAGCGCATCCAGGATCTCCTGCGCCAGGACGAGGCCGCCCAGAGGAGCTCGTCGTGCGTGGAGTGAGCCGCCTATCCTGGCCGCTCGTGGCGCTGCGGGACGCCAGCCTGGTGGCCGTCCTGGCCGCAGGGCTGGGGTTCGGCGTGAACGCGCTCCGGCCCGACGGGCTGCCGTTCCTGGCCGAGGCGGAGTACGAGATCCTGGTGCCCTGCCCGGAGGTCCAGGGGGAGGCGGACGCGCTCGCGCCAAACGACCCGGCGCTCAGGGACGCCCGCACGCTGCTGCTCGACGCCCGCGCCGCGGCGGACTTCGCGGCCTGGCACGCGCCCGGGGCCGTGCACCTGCCCTACGACTACCTGGAGCCCGTCTCGCCCGAGGCCCTGAAGCGCCTGGTCAGGAGCGGCGCGGCCCGGGTGGTGGTGATGGGCGACGGCCAGGACCCCGACTCCGGCGAGCAGCTCGCCCGCGAGCTCTCGGGGAAGGGCATCCGCAACGTGGGCTTCGTGCGCGGCGGGGCCGCCGCGCTGCGCCAGGCCGGGGGCGCGCCGTGAAGCGCTTCCTCGCGTGGCGCGGGCACCCCTGGCTGGCGTTGCCCGCCCGGCTCTACCTGGCCGCGGTGTTCCTGCTGGCCTGCTGGCACAAGCTCGTCCACCCCGGGTCCTTCGCGATGGACATCGCGACGTACCAGATCCTGCCGCTCGCGCTGGTGAACCCCATGGCCATCGCGCTCCCCTGGGTGGAGCTCGTCGCCGGGCTCATGCTGCTGGTGGGCCTCCGCGCCCGGGCCGGGGCGCTGCTGGTCGCCGGGATGATGCTCATGTTCACCGTGGCCATCGCGCTTGCGCTGTGGAAGGGTCTGGACATGTCCTGCGGCTGCTTCGCCTCCCAGGGCGCGGTGGACGACCCCATCTCCGGTCTGACCATCCTGCGCGACCTGGGCTGGCTCGCGCTGGCCGTCTACGTGTTCGTGTTCGACCACACCCCGCTCGGGCTCGATGGCTGGCTGCGGCGCAGGAGGGGGGAGGAGGAGAGCGCATGAGGGCGTGGATTCCGGCGCTGGTGGTCTGCCTGGCGGGCCTCGCGAGCGTGGCGCGGGCGCAGGTGCCCGCCTGCGATGCCCTGCCCCCCGAGGTGAAGGCCCGGGCCCAGCAGGCCCTGGCGGCGCTGTACCCCTACGACGGCTGCGATCAGACCTTCGCGCGCTGCCTCGCCGAGCAGCCGCCCGCCCCGGTGGTGCTCAGGCTCGCGGCGGACGTGTGCCGGCGGGTCCAGGCCGGGCAGGCGGTCAAGGACATCGAGCACGCGCTCGGGAAGCGCGCCCGCAGCGTGCTCGGGCTGGGGAAGCGGGCCGCCATCGCCCTGGATGAGGCCTGGGCTGCGGGCGAGCGCGAGGCCAGGGTGACCCTCGTGGTGTACGCCTGCGCCCGCTGCCCGTTCTGCGCGGTGATCGTGCCCCAGCTCCACCACGAGGTGACCGCGGGCCGGCTCAAGGGCAAGGCCCGGATGTTCTTCCGGCCCTTCCCCATCAAGGACCATCCCTTCTCCACCGAAGGCGGCCTGGCCATGGTGGCCGCGGCGCGAATGAACCAGTTCTGGCCGGAGCTGCTCGACATCTACGCCCGCTTCGACACCTTCTGCCCGAAGAAGCTCGCGGAGTGGGCCGCGGCGCTCGGGCTGCCGCGGGCGGAGTTCGAGGCGCTGATGGCCGAACCGGCCACCCGCGAGGCCCTGGTGGCGGCCAAGCAGGAGGGCGTGCGCAACAAGGTCAAGGCCACCCCCACCCTGTTCCTGGACGGGGTCGAGTACCTGTACGAGCTCAAGATCGACCCGCTCGTCGACGTGGTGGAGGAGCTCGCGGAGCGCGCGCGCTGAGGCTCAGTCCAGGTGGCAGTGGGCCTCGCCGGAGTGCCCCAGGGTGCGCACCGCCTCGACGAGCTGCAGGAAGACCGCGCCGGTCATGACCTCCCCGAGCTCGGCCTGATCCATCTCCAGGACGCCCCCGGCGGCCAGCGCGGCGAACGGGCCGAAGCCGATGGCCAGGTGGTTGACGGTCTCGGGGTCCTCCGGGTCCGCCGGGCCCTCGTCGAAGTCACCGAAGACGTGGTCGAAGTGGAAGGTCATCTCCGCGCTGGCCTGGCCGCCCTCGGCCAGCACGCCCGCCAGCCCGTTCGGGCCGCAGGCGCTGTA
>Ga0209096_1003000_pt1 | contig 15311 bp, 12 predicted proteins | sample AD_UKC034_MetaG_FD_184407 | JGI IMG/M metagenome (GOLD analysis project Ga0209096, IMG submission 184407) | Active sludge microbial communities of municipal wastewater-treating anaerobic digesters from USA - AD_UKC034_MetaG (SPAdes) (version 2) | ecosystem: Engineered > Bioreactor > Anaerobic >... | reverse complement strand
TAAGGTGGCCCTAATAGCAACTGCAAGAGCTGCAGCTGAAATGGTCTACCAACTTTTGAAAAACAACGTTCCATTTGACCTTTCACTCTCATAATTTTCCTAATTCTATACTTGACAACTTAGAGTAACTGAAGTGCTCCTGTTCAGGATCTGGGCTTGGGTCTTGACGAATGACGGGTTACCAATAACCAACAACGGACAACTATTTCTTCTGCTTGCAACTGACAACATGGAACTTGGAACAGCTTCTTTCCGGTGGACGGCGGACCGTTGACGGAGAACGTTGTTTTCATGTGAACCATGTTGGTATATTCTCTTTGACTGGGGGTGTCCCCGTAGGCGGAGCAGGTAAAGAACTCCGAATAACTTTTTTGTGTCTTCGTGAACGCCACACAGATTCTAATCGATAATCTCTCCGCTTCACTAGTAACGTCAATTTCAATCATCAAAACGCTTCTTCAGGAAACTAGGAACAGAATCCATGAAGTCGACTCAATGTGAAAAGAGGGGGCCTTGCAATATATTAAGTCTTCCGCTTTGGCCATTCTCAAGGGCAGATTCTAGACAGCTATGAAATCATTATAGTTTGGACTATAATAGTCATGACTATTATTAGTGGAGTGATTACAGTGTTCATCGGCAGGAAAACGGAGATCCGAATTCTTGAGAGAGAGTATGAAAGAGATGGCAGCTCCTTTGTGATCCTGTACGGAAGGAGAAGGATAGGAAAGACAACCCTTATAAAGCAATTCATGCAGGGAAAAGACTCTATCTATTTTCTTTCTACCGAGGAAGAAGAGGGGCAGAATCTCCAATACTTTCAATCGCTTTCCTTTGACAAGACAGGCCTGGAGATACTAAGTTCAGGAAACAAATTGGAATGGCAAAGCATATTCGACCTGCTCACGAAAGGGCCGGGGAAAACGATAATCGCAATCGACGAATATCCTTACCTTGTAATGTCGAGCCCGGGCTTTTCCACGAAACTCCAGCGAATCTGGGACGAAATGCTCAAGAATAGAAACGTTATGCTGATTCTCTGTGGCTCGCTGATAGGAATGATGTACTCCGAAACGCTGGATTATTCTAGCCCTCTCTACGGGCGCAGGACGGCCCAGATTAATCTCAAACAGATTCCCTATTCGGACTTTGCTGATTTCTTCCCGGAGAAGAGCGATGAGGATCTTCTCACGATCTATGCGGTTACGGGGGGCGTGCCTCGATACATAGAGCTCTTTCAACCCGGGAAAGACTTCATTGAAAATATCACCGACAATGTCTTGAAAAAGGGAAGCTATCTCTATGAAGAACCGATCTTCCTATTAAACAGGCAGTTCAGAGAGACTAGAACCTATTTCTCCATACTGAAGACGATCGCCGAAGGGAGCCACAAATCCTCTGAAATCTCCTCACGTCTAAATATGAAGCAGCCATCTATTGGTTACTACATGAACGGGTTGATGGATATGGACCTCGTTGAAAGAGAGGTGCCGGTGACCGAGAAGAACCCTGAAAAGAGCAAGAAAGGACTTTACAGGATAAAGGACAACTTCAGCCAGTTCTGGTTCAGGTTTGTGTATCCCTTCAGGAGTTACCTTGAAATGGAGAACACGACCCCTGCAATCGAGAAGATCCGCACGAGCTTCATCGATAGCCACTTGAGTTTCGTTTATGAGAGAGTCTGCCAGGAAGTTCTGAAAGAGATGACAGGTGCAGGCTTCTTTGGAAACCGTATTTCAAGAATCGGACGATGGTGGAATTTGAAGGAAGAGATCGATATTGTTGGCGTAGACAAGGATAACGTCCCGGTTATCTTCGGGGAATGCAAATACCGCCAAGAGCCAATGGGTATAGATACTCTGAGAGAACTCCAGCGGAAGGCCTCGACAATTACAGAGACTACCGACAGGATTTTCGTGCTTTTCTCCAGAAAGGGTTTCAGCAAGGAATTGCAGAACTACTCGCAAAGAAACAAGAACGTATTTCTCTTCGAGTTTTTCAAGAGAATCATGTAACTCAGTGTGTAGCAGAAGAATTGTGAGCCCTCATATGAACCGCTTTCCGCTGCAAGATCAGTTGCAGGTTCTCAGTTCCGAGTTGCAAGCTAAAGACCCGAAAGCAAAAACGTCACAGTCGTCATCCAAAATTGATTCAAAATCTCGTTCCTAGGAAGCGTACAGCTGTTCTTAGATGCGAGATCCCGTGCAGACCCCCCAAACAGGAGCATTTTGGGGCAGGCTCTACGGGATGACAAAGTAAAGGATTGACATAAGGAGTACTCGGGATGACGGCCTTAGGTTATTTGGAGAACAACGCATCCCGTCATGCTGAACTTGTTTCAAAATACTGCTCTCAAGGTTTTTCAAACCTGCAACACCTACCTGCAACCTCGGTACTTCAAGACCAGATCCCGTGCAGACCCATCACGGGATGACAGTCCTTCACGTCATCCTGAAGTGCTCCTGTTCAGGATCTGGGCTTGGGTCTCAGCGAAGGACGGTTCTCCACTTGTAACTGATCTTAGATCGAGATTCTGAATCAGGTTCAGACGAGATGTGCTTGACCAAGAACGAAGAACCTGGACGCGAAGCGTCGGAACGAAGAACCGTTCTTCACGAAGGACGGTTCTCCACAGCGATCAGCGGGTCCTTGCTCCTAAGCGTACTGCGATTTTTAGGAGCAGGATTCTGAATCATTTTGGAATGACGACTGGCTACTCCCTCTACCCTCATTCTATACTCTCTGCTTTCTCTCTTGTGACAATACACGAGAATGACGGAATCCTAGACGAAGAACGAAGAACCTGGACGCGTAGCGTCGGAACGACGAACCGTTCTTCACGAAGGACGGGTCCATGATCTAGGACGGGCAACGAAGGACGGTTCTCCACAGCGATCAGCGGGTCCTTGCTCCTAAGCGTACTGCGATTTTTAGGAGCAGGATTCTGAATCATTTTGGAATGACGACTGGCTACTCCCTCTACCCTCATTCTATACTCTCTGCTTTTTCTCTTGTGACAATACACGAGAATGACGGAATCCTAGACGAAGAACGAAGAACCTGGACGCGTAGCGTCGGAACGACGAACCGTTCTTCACGAAGGACGGGTCCATGATCTGGGACGGGCAACGAAGGACGGTTCTCCACAGCGATCAGCGGGTTCACCGCTTTTAAGCGTTCAGCGGTTCTTCCAGCGAATAGCGGCTCTCCGGGCGAGATCCCGTGCAGACCCATCACGGGATGACAGTCCTTCATGTCATCCTCGTGCTCCTGTTCAGGATCTGGGCTTGGGTCTGAGCGAAGGACGGTTCTCCACAGCGATCAGCGGGTTCACCGCTTTTAAGCGTTCAGCGGTTCTTATGCTTGCTTCTTGGAACTGACAACTTGTAACTGATCTTAGATCGAGATTCTGAATCAGGTTCAGACGAGATGTGCTTAACCAAGAACGAAGAACCTGGACGCGTAGCGTCGGAACGAAGAACTGCTCTTTTTACTGACGAGTCCATACTTTGTGACGAAGGTCGCCTGACCGGCATGAGGTCGCCGATCGCCAGGAGTTTTGTGGGACCGCCATCAATCAGCGTTCGAGGTCATGTCGCCGTAGGCTGCAAGAACCGCCTGTTCCATATGGGCCATTTCCTCGTCTGACAGAAAGTCAAAGTGACTCTTTCGTTTCTGTGCTGAAAGCCTGCCATTGTTTTGCAGACAAAAGCGGATGAAGAGGTCTATCAACCGGTCGGGCATATCCACGATCTCCTGGATGGCTTTCTTTGTTTTATCGTAGTTGGCCAGAAACGCCAGTTCTTGCGTGAGTTCCACCTCGATGGTCTGATCGATGAACTTGAAGAGTGCCTCCGCCTGGGGCGTCAAATCTATATACCGGTACCACCTGGCTGTATCGTTGTGCACGGTCATGCGGCCCTCTTCATCGAGCGAGTATTCCGCCAGGGCCATAATATGCCGTGAGAATGCTTCCAGAGAGGCGTCATAGTCGGCAGGGTTCTTCAGCATGGATGCCGATATGGGAAACATGAGGCCTTTGGGCGTAAAGCCTCGTCGGGCAAGAATGTTGTGGATCAGGAAACGGTGGATTCGACCGTTGCCGTCTTCGAACGGGTGCAAGAAAACGAACCCATAACCGATAACGGCGGCGTGAATTACGGGGGACACATCGCCCGAGTCCATTCGCTTATGGGCGGCTATCAGGCCCTCCATCAGGCCAGCCAAATCTTCAGGCTTTGGACATATGAAATGTATTTTTTCCTTTTGCCAGGAGATTGTTTCTCCGACGTAGTTCTGGCTCGTCCGGTAATCGAAATCGCGAAACCGTTGATCGACAATGCGATTCTGAAGTTCGATCAAGCGCGGTTTTTCGCAGAAGTCTTCCTGCTCGGCCAGCTGAAGTAACGCTATAAATCGCTCGGTTCTTGTCGATGTGGGCTTAATACTTTCGATCTCAAAAGAGGATTTTGTCTCCCTGGTGTAGAGATAGCCGAGCGCTCTCCTCAGCAACTCCGGGGAATAGCAAGCCGCTACCCTGCGGCATCTCCCGGCAAGATCGGCTGTTTCAAAGTTTCGAAGGGTTTCAGTTCGTCGAACCGTTGGGCAAAAGCGTGGGTCACCCAGTAGATTGTCTTTGATTCGCTGTCGACGAATCTGGCGGGCCGGGCTGACCGTGTAATATTCATCCGGCTCAAGAAGATAAATGTAGTTACCCTGCTTCAAGTCATCTAGAGGAAGCATTTTCCCGGTAAGAAACTCGTAAAGATACCACAGCCGCCTGGCGTATTTGCCGGTCGGTCTGGAGCGGAGATATTCGAGCAAATCTCTCTGTGCAACTTCCTGAAATATGCTGTCGAGTATGACGAGATTCGTCCCGTCATATTTGAGCGCAAATTCAAGATGATCACCAAGTGTATCCCCCGGCCAGTACTTAGAAGGGTATACTTCCTCGACTATGCCTTCGCTCGAGTCGATCCGGCGGATTCCACTCGTGGTCACCATGGACTTGTGCCAATTTGGAATAACATCTAAGTCATATCGCTCGATAAGCGTCGCATATCCCGCGAGTCTTTCGGTTGATCTTTCCTGATCGTTTTCAGCCATAGCTTCCTCCGAAAAAATGATTACAATCCAAGAATTATTGTTATATTGTAGCACAAGTCAAGAAAAATAATTACCGACCGACAACCTCCCCGCACTTACTGCACTCCAGGAAAAACGATTACAAAACAGGACAATCACTTACAAAAGTCCTTTGTGTAGGAAATATAGTTACGCTCATAGAACAGGGTCAGGCTCCATTTTCACAGTGAACAAGAAATCGAAGACAAAAAACTGTGAGGGACTTCTTGTTCACAAAAAGAAAAGAACGGAGCCTATTTCCTGCTCGGCCCACGAAGACACCCTCAGTCAAAGAGAATATACCAACATGGTTCACATGAAAACAACGTTGTCCGTCAACGGTCCACCGTCCTCCGATACGCGCGCGAGACGTGAGAACAATCGTCGAGAAAGAGCACTGTCCAGATGTTCGCTGCGCTCACGAGAAGGCGAGTGAAAAGTCAGTCACTGCTGAAATTAGACGCAAGGCGCCGAAAGAACATCGGCGGACGCAAGGCTGGCTTCGGCAGGTCGCAATGCCCGGAGAAGCATCCGGGGACGCAAGGCTGCCTTCTGCAGGATGCGATTTTGAAGCCTGTCTGTTCGCGCAGACCAGTTTCTGCCTTGCGAGACCAATAAGAAGCATCGAGGAAAACCATGGTCGAGACGGTCGCTCCGCTCACGAGAAGGCGAGAAGCGAAAATAGGGACTGAGCGGTTTCTGAGGTCCCATTTTCTACGGTAGGACAACGTTGAACTAGAAATACATCCTGCCTGGAACCCGATGCTAAGTCTCAACGGAGAGAACCCGAGCTGTTGAGGTCCCAGCGCCAGCGTATGCCCGATATCGCCCCGGATGTAGATAAGGTCAAAACCGATTTTTGCTACGACGTAGCCGTATCAGGCGATGCCCGGTAGTATCGTGTTGCATCCCAGACCGGTATCTTCCGAAAGCGTAAACATCATAAAGGGCGTTGCAAGACCGGCAAATAGTGGGCCCAGATTCCACCTCAGGACGAGACCGATAACGTCTATACCGACAAAGCCCGACAGAGGCGTATTCGAAAGAGATTCAGTCTTTGCCAGGGCGTTTCTAAGACCGAGCGAAGGCATTGCGAGAGTAAAAGAGCACACAAATAGAAGAGCTGACAAGAGAAAGATCAATGTCTTCAGACTTTTCAGTCCCTGACAGGAATCTTACACCTCTCAACTGTTGAGACAATACAACCTGCAGAGTCTTTTAAAGTTCTCGTGGAAATGCATTTCGCTTTTACTGAAGCGGTAAGAATCGAGTTTCTCCGCTAGATCTAAAGGAGTTTGTTATAAAGGCTTGATCGTGACGTTTTTGAAGACCACTTCGACATTTCCGTATGTTTCGAGCCCGATTCTGCCCGTCGTAAAAGTTTCGTCATTTGCTGTAAAGGCATGAGTTCCATTGAAGTAGACATCGAATTGATTACCCTTGACGATGATCTTCAGACTGTGCGACGTGTTATTCAAGGTCTCTTTCCAGTTAGCTCCACCGATATTAGATAGATCTATCCATGCCACATCCGAATTGACACTCTGCAATGCCAATCTAGGACGAATAGGAGCGAAATCGAGATAGTAGCCATTCACTTGATGCGCAGGATCGCTTGGATTTGTTATTTGAGCGCGGAAGATAATCTTGTAACCTCGCGTACCTGAACCTGCGTTGTCAATATAGAAAAGATCTACGTTTATCTCGTAATCAGACCAATTCTCGTCTGTATCGAGGATTCCTCTGTTTCTCGATCCTCCGTCTCCTGAACCTGATAAGCCGGAGCCAGTAGTCTGCCAGTTACCCTGCCCGTAACTCTTGTACGCGTAGAAGAAACTAAGGTCGTTCAGGCTGGAGAACACAAAGCTCTTCCCGGAAGAAACCGTCTGATTACCGCCTCCGTCAAGATAGACGTGGTAATAGGCCTTTGAGTTCTCAGAACTGGCCGCTCCTCCGGGGAGGAATTCGTACTCTCCAGCCGGAAAGCCAGAACCCGTATTTGTAAGCAGTGTGTAGAGTGTAGAAGTATCCACTTCTTTATTGGTGAATATAACGAAGTCATAGACGCCTTCATTATCGCTCCAGGCAACTCCGTAATCGCTGCTAACATTTCTTCCGAGACTGTCGACCGACGATGGTATTCCATCACCGAGATATATTGAAGAAGAAATAGCTCTCGATAGAGTCTTGAAGTCTGAAGCGACGGCTGTTGCCCTGGCCTTTCTTATAGCGTTAAGGGCAAGAGGTGTAGAGACGGCAATGATTGATGAAATAACGGCAAGCACTATGAGCAACTCAACAAGTGAAAACCCTTTCTTCATTCCCATTCCTCCATCGTTTCTTGATCTCATTTGATAGCTAGCGTGCAATTTCGTGCCATTTGTTGATCTGAATACTGTGTCGAGGGAGAGTCTGACTGGTGCTAAGCTCTCTCGACAAGTATCTCAAGGATTTCCTAAGATCGTACCGGAATTCTACTCGTTAAAGGGATCCTCCCGGTCTGGCATGGCGGTAACGACTGACGCTCGGGATATAATTCAGCCGTTGGATCAAATGAATAATAAAGAGGGAAGAATGAACCAAAAGTCGTTTCTTTTGGTTTTATTGCTCTTTGTTTGCACATTTCTGCTCTCGACAGGCATGATCGAGATTAGCTAAGACGCCGACTCAATGCTGTCCGCAGATCAAGCAGGAGACATTGAAATAACTGCAGATGGAAACATTTCCAATATTCTAAACCTCCTGATCTCATCATTTGAAGAGAGAGTGGATGGAATAATGGCCGCCCTAAGGGTTATGTCAAATACACAGGAAGTGCTTTCCGGCGACTGGTTGAAGATTAAGCCTCTCTTGATGATCTTCAACGAAAGTTATGAAGGTCTGGCCATGTATATCGAAGCCAACGGAGACTACTATACCGTTCAGAGGGACTGGACAGGTCTAAACCTCTCGGATAGAGGCTACTTTTCGATTCTTCAGAGCGGCCACGAAGTTTCAGGGTATCGGGTAATGAGCAGATCTACCGGCAAGCGTTCTATCGTATTTGGATTCCAGTAATTGAAGATGGATTCGTAACTTCATTTGTGGGGCTCTCTGCCTTCTTCGACAGCTGGAATCTCGAAATGATCTCACGGTTTCAACCTTCACCGCGACCACACTTCTGCGCTTTTGAGGTCAGAAAACGTTTGCGCTGTCGGATAACACAGCTCTGCTTTTAGGCTCGCTCGGCACTCGTGTTCCGGGCATAAGTAAGGGGCTCGAGATTCTTGAGGAAGATTCGAGCACTTTTCTCATCGGAAGTAGGTACGCTCTTGAAATTGCTTATTACAGACGTTCACAGAAGAATGGCTGGACGTTCGTATTGACAAATGAACTTGAATCCTGCAAAGAAGATCCGGCTCCGGACAAGCTCTTGAGAAGCGTTCGGATCACTATCCAGGAACACTTAAACAGACTGGATTCAGCCCTTTCAACTGGAGCGCAGGAGATAAGGGCGACTCTCAACGATGGAGAAGGAATCAGGGAGTTGCTCAAGAGGCTTTACGAAAGAAATCCCGAGGTGGTTGACGTTTCCTTTATCGACAGTGTAGCATTCTGAGATTTATCTACCCTGAGGAATACGTGTATGTAGAGGGAGAGTGGATAGTGTGAAAAATGGAGTCTGACCCTATTTGAATTTTCAGCGTCACACGCATTACGGCTACTTCAGGATCCAGGATAACTACAGGGACTTTTCTGAGAGACTATTCATAGCGCGCTCGAGATGTTGTCTATAGGCTCCAAGGGGATCGTAGTCGCCCCGGTCACGATGGCTACAATGTCTTCTAGTGACTGCAAGTCATAGCGTGATTTCTTCTGTGCTTAAGACTCTTCAGATCCTGTCTACTGCCTTCCAAAAGTCAACGTTCAACTCCCACTTAGCTACAATAAAGGGAGTCACGTTTTTCGCAGATTTTTTAATTCCAAGGCGTTGCCTCCTAGCCTGTTTCTGCTTTCGATTTCTCAACGATCTCCTTGTAGTATTCGCAGCAGTGAAAAATGGAGTCTGACACTATTTATAACTGATCTGATTGTTGCTACTAAAGAGAGAAAGCTATCCTTGCGGTTATGTATACGTCTTGTGTTATAATAATGACAGTTTATCTAGAAGTCTTCATAAACAGTATTACTTGATCAGTGAGTACATACACTCGTGATTCTTCTGAAAAGTGAGCACATCCGATATACGAGGAAGGTGAATTGCATATGATGTTTTCCAAACAAGAGGAACCCTTATCTCAGTCAGTCGGTTACATGTTTAGAAAGTGTTTTCAGCAGAAGGTCCAATCATAATGCACCGGTAGCAAACATATGTGGTGAGTCATTGATGAAAGGTAGTGAAAGGCATGATGGCAGGTGATTCTAACAATGAGGTTTATGTTGAGAAGATTATGAGAGTCGAATCCGAATTTGAGAAATTTGTTTTCGATAAGCAGAAGGTCATTTTCGGAGACGATGCGCTCTTGTTGCAAGGAACAGTGCGTTTTGAAAACCAAGGCATACGAGGTACTATTCCGGACGGTATACTCTTCGATCTTTCAGATAAGATGATTCCGAAACTCCATCTTGTGGAAGTGGAAATGCGCCACAGCCAGTTCTATGGTCACGTTTTCCCTCAGATAACTAGATTTCTATCTTTCATTATGACAAAAAAGGGGAGATTCGAGATCACTAGAGTTGTTTGTCAAAGACTGGCGGATGAGACCAACAAAGAGATCCTTAAGAATCTTAGAAGTATATTGAAAATTGAAGACAGCATATTCCTTTTTGAAGCAATCAAAGAGATGGTTGAAAACGCAAAGATCTTGGTTGTAGTGGACAGCATGGAAGAGAGAGAACATGGTTCAACCCTAGATGAGAAGTTTCAGATGATGCGAGAGATTTATACTCTCACTTGGGCCAAACTAATAGATACTATGGTCGTCAAGCGGCTTCAGTCAACGAGTGATTCTTCAAGAGAGATAGTAGTTGTGGATCCTGAGTTTCGAAAGATCTCCCTGGAAGAGTCAGACGGAGAAGGCAAAAGAGAGAATGCGGAAGATCTTATCGGAGCAACAGGCCTTGAAGAGCCATTATTTGATGAATGGTACCATATTAGTGACGTTGATGAACAAGTGAGATTAGCTTACTCTGAACTTAAGAAGTGCCTAACTGAAATAAACCAAGAAATACAGTTCATACCGAGAAAGCACAGGATATCGGTTAGGACTGAGCGAAATATTGCACTCCTGAGGTTCTCAAAAAAGAAAATGGAGATGGTAATTCTGGCACCTCTAGATAGGGTTGAGAGAGCTATCAATAGTTGCGTTGAGAACGATCAGGACGAATTGCAGGTATATACTTTGAGCGAAGCCGTCCAGAGATTCTTTGCAGGTGAAGGAAGCTGTAGGGTATTCGTGAGTGATAGCTCGCAGGTTTCACTGCTTGCGAAAGTATTAGGCAATGTATTCGATCTCTCTAGATGAGTGTACGGGAATCATAGGAGGTGTTAACTGTTGAGAAAGCTGGTTATCGTGGTGTTCATTATTCTTGCTACAATTTCTGCTATTGCAGCGAACAAGTGGATATTGGTGGGTGGAGAGAGATACCTGAATATATCTAACGTCGTTCAGCTCACGGTGGAAGTCTACACATTCTGGGGAACTTCATATGGGGTCTATTTAATTTACTCTCTTGACGGCACATCACCCAGCATGAATAAGATCGGCGAACAAGGAGTTGGAGCTTTAATACTGGCTTCTTTCGGCGAGCAGGCTGCTTCTGATTCTAAGGATATGATTGCTCCAATTAAGAAGAGTCCAACAACGCAAGCTACCCCAGAGGAGCAGGCCAAGGATGCAGCAAGCTTTTTGAGAAGGGTTATTTATGACTTCATTAGAGCTAGTGAGGATTTCCTTCTGGAGATTTCTTCTTGTGAAAACTCGTTTGTAATCGTTATTGATGGTTTGCTGAAGGAATATGAATGAAGCAACATGACAATGTGGGAGGAGGACAAAGATGAAAAAAGCTTTCAGTATCAGCATTATGCTAATTATCCTGTTTGGTGTTGGCTTTGCGAACATTAAGACAAAGACACTTACAAGGGAAGATTATGGTGTTGAAGGACCAGTTGCTTCACTATTCTACACGGCCTACGAAGTCAAAGAATCTTTTGGAAGTCAGAAGTTACAACAATTGGCTTATCTGTTTGATGTCCGGTTTGATCAGGAAGGGAGAGTCATTATTGAAAGGCCACGAGGCGAAATCCCAAGTGAAAACGGACTTTACGATCTAGAATTTGCTCCGTTTGAGCTTCCCATACCCTTTCCGGTCATGAGTTATAATGTTGGACTTTTCGCTTACGGAACTGATCTAAGCTTTGAATGCCTTTCCAGTGTTCTCTCAGTAACATCCTTGCCGGTGATTATGGAATATCCATTCTATAATGACTATTACAAAGAGTACGAAGAATACTCACGGGATCTGTCGAATGATGAATTCATAAAATACACTTATGATGAGAAAGGAAAGCTCTTGCTTGTTGAAAGAGAATCACCTCTTCCTATTCCTAAATTTGGAGTCCCACAACAAAAGTACATCTATGGTAATACCGGTCTTCTAGAGAGAGTTGAATTGATTATTGTTTTTGAAGATGGCAGAAGCATCTTAAGGGAACTAACCGTTTTCCAGTACGATAGTAACGATAGAATTCAACTTTGTCTCAATTATGATAATCGCAGTTTTGAAGAATGGCAATGTGCAAAAATGTATAGTTATGATGAACAAGGAAATGTTGTTAGGGCCGATCGATACATAAATAATAACTCATCTACACCAAGTGAATCTTACTTTCCTGTGTACGAGAATGGTAAGTTAGTAGGCATTGAGGTATTTGCGTATGGCGATTCTAATAGAAGAATACTGCTTATTGAGCTGAGTTATGATGGAAACGATCGGATATGTGAAATTGTCGTTGACTCAAATGATTATTCAATCAGTACTGTCGGATTCATTTTAGAATATACCGATGAGAATCTGATTTCTAAGTATGAGCGTTACTCTTGGCGTTCCGGAAACTGGGAACTGAGAGATGTTAAGGAGCTTTCCTATGAATTCGATAAATATGGAAATTGGACAAGTGTCACTTTTTATGAAGACAAAGAGGAATTTGGGAAAGTCCAAAGGCTTCCGACAATGTTGTTTCTGAGGGGAATCTCTTATTATGAGTAGAGAGATCTAGACAAACTGATGCTCGGTAATTGCCGGAGATGGTTTCGAAACGTGCTGGCCAAGAATGCCAAGGATGATCCAGTGGTTTTAGTCTGGTTCATGTATACGTGAAGTCCACCTCCGGCAACATCTTCCGGAACATAATCACAGAGACCGTTCATAACCAGCAGGAGATTAGCAGATATCGAGACCTCAGTACCTTCAAGCTCGTAAGGAAACCACAAATAGCATAGATGATTAGAATCAGAATCGTATCTGAGAGCATCGAATGATAGAAAGACATCGCTGTCTAGAAGTGCATTTCCCATTAGTGTGGTGGCTCTCTCCAAATAGGGAATGAAGGTCACTTCTTCTCTTGGAAGCCTCACTCCAATAAGTCTCAGCCTGGGATAGAACTTCCCTATCGCAACATTCATATGAGCGGCGTCATCTATCCTCTCTACTTGTCCTTCTTCCATTTCAGTAAAGGAAGCGCTTAGATCCATGAACTCCCTTGCGTAAAAGACTTCGTCTCCCGAGATGTCAAGAACAATCGGCGTGAGAGCGAGCGCAAAGGTCCAAAGCAGTAGAATAAACACTATCAGAAAAGCCCTTGCAAACCGGAGGTGAAAAGCGGCTGTAGAACTCACGATATCTTCGACCTCACATTTTCAATATGAGCGCTCTTTGTGTAACTGTCGGCATGAGTGAACCCCATTAGCTTCACGTAGATCCTATCGACTTGTTCGGGATCAAATACATTCGGAGAACTCATCATGTCAAGCTTCACGTTTCTCAATAGACTGTCTCTCTTCATAACAAATACATTTGGCGAATTGACATTAACTTTCTTCAGGGTGCAACGCTCACTGAAAACTATATACGACTTGTATAGCTCTGGATTATGAAGTCCGGTAGCATATTTCAGGGCCGTTATGTGGCCATTGTTCTGCCAGACGGGATTGTAGAAGTGATTCTTCTGCTTGTTCTCTAGAACTTGAGTCCAGTTCTTTCCCTTCTCGTCGCCGAAGATCCAGCCGCTGTAGTTCTTTGATTCAAATACATATATTCCAGTTTCGGCTATCATCAAGACATCTATCTCCGTAGTCGATCCGTCCGCCTTTGGGAGATAGATATTTGTCATAAGCCGATGATACCTTTCGAGTTTCTCAAGCCCCGAAAAGATAAGAAACTCACCGTAGTTCCCCTTATCGAAGAGAACCTTCAGAAAAGAGATTCCACTCTCATCATAATACGTAGACTTCCTGTACTTCAAATAGATACTCAAGACATAATGAAAAATGGAGTCTGACCCTATTTAACACCAAGAAAGGGAATCCCGGGGAGAATCATTTCCATGAGAACCCTAAGGGGTAATCTAGAGTGGAAAAAAGGAAATATCCCATGGGGCCTAAAAGTCAGAGGGGCGTTTCCCATCGTTATTCTAGTAAAGCAGTAGCAAAAAAAGCCCACCCGATATTTATCGCGTCTCGCCTTCGAGGCGTTTCCTCAAGAACAATCCTCTCGCAATCTCCTTCTACTAATTTCAGCGCTTCTCAGCTATAAATCTTAAGTCTCACAAGCATTACGGCTACTTCAGGATCCAGGATAACTACAGGGACTTTTCTGAGAGACTATTCATAGCGCGCTCGAGATGTTGTCTATAGGCTCCAACTGGATCGTAGTCGCCCCGGTCACGATGGCTACAATGTCTTCTAGTGACTGCAAGTCATAGCGTGACTTCTTCTGTGCTTAAGACTCTTCAGATTCTTTCCAGTGTTCTCCGCTCCAAAAGGCAACATTCAAGTCCCACTTAGCTACAATATAAGAGAATCTGTCAGTTTCTCGCAGATTTTTTGAATTCCAAGGCGTTGCCTCCTAGCCTGTTTCTGCTTTCGATTTCTCAACCATCTCCTTGTAGTGTTCGCGGCAGTGAAAAATGGAGTCTGACCCTATTTATATTCCCTCTATGAACTCGGAGCCATTGTCAGTTCTGAAGATTCTCGGTCTTGAATATAGGGCTATTGACTTTTCAATGACCAGCAACACTCTGGATGCAGGGATGGAGAAATCTACCAGTATTCCAACGACGAGCCTTGTGAAATCGTCAATCACAATAAGGATTCTGAGCTTTCTACCTCTCAGGTACAACTCAAGAAAGTCAGCGGGCCATACATGAGCCGGATACTCTGGAGTGGTGAGATGTATAGGTTTGCTGCACTTGAGCTTTCTCGAGGCTTTGACTGGTTTCTGTAGAGAGAGCTGTGAGTAGATCCTGTAGACCTTCTTGTGATTGACCTTAATGCCTTCTCTCTTGAGGGGAACGTGAATTCTTCTATAACCATACTCCGGGTGTTCGTAAGCGATCGCCGCCATTGTGGATGATAATGGATCTATCTTTGAAGGAGCCAGCAACCTGTAGAGCTTGGCTCTGGATATTGAGAAGCCTTCACAGATGACCCTGGCTGGCAAACCGGACTCCTTCAAGAACATCACTGCATCTCTCAAGACTCGTTTTTTTTAATGAACTCCCTGAGAGCCTGGTTTTCCAGCTCCTTCTCAACTACAAGCTTTCTTAGAGATTCGTTCTCCTCCTTGAGGACAGCCATTTCTTTTGCCTGATTTGAAGATAGACCGCTGTAGTTGTCTTGCCAGCGATAGTATGTGCTTGTGCATATGTTGTACTTTCTACAAACGGCAGTCACTGAGGTCATCTTTGCTTCCGAGAGAATCTGGATTATTTTCTCGATTGAGTACTTCTTCCCTTTCACTTTGGTTCGCCTCCCTTAGTAAGTCTATCATTTACCTTGTATCGTTTTAGGGGAGCAGACCAAAAGCAACAAAGCTCTTAGCACAACCATCGAAGATCGATGCCGCGAACAAGCGTGGGGGAAAGAAATATCTCAAACAGATAAACGCAGACAATGCCAGGTGGGTTCTGGATAAAGATGCGATAGAGA
>Ga0209096_1002999_pt1 | contig 15312 bp, 18 predicted proteins | sample AD_UKC034_MetaG_FD_184407 | JGI IMG/M metagenome (GOLD analysis project Ga0209096, IMG submission 184407) | Active sludge microbial communities of municipal wastewater-treating anaerobic digesters from USA - AD_UKC034_MetaG (SPAdes) (version 2) | ecosystem: Engineered > Bioreactor > Anaerobic >... | reverse complement strand
CTATGGGGCGCAGACGACGAACGCCTTCGTGGCGTACGACGGCAACGGCAACGTGCGGGCGCTGGTGGATGCCTCGACGGGCGCGACCCTGGCCCGGTATGAATACGGCCCCTTCGGAGAGCCGCTGCGGGTCAGCGGCAGCCTGGGGACCTTGAACCCGATCCGCTTCTCGACCAAGTACACCGACGTCGAGTCGGGGTTCCTGGACTACGGGTACCGGTACTACAGCCCATCGATCGGTAGGTGGCTAAACAGAGACCCAATGGGAGAACAGGGCGGCGTCAACTTGTATGGGTTCGGTCGCAACCATCCGATTACTGGCGTCGATGTGTTAGGAGGCTGGTGGTGGTCTGATCCTGAAGATGGGGGAATCACGCTGCCAGATGGAACGGTTTACTATCCGCCGCTTCCGTTACCTCCGAAGAATCCTCCTGATTTTCAGGATGAGATTGATGTTCAAATCGACGCTCTATCGGGCCGCAGTGAACAAGTGTTTCAGTTCTGTCACGACACTGCGAACCTCGGCTACGAAGCTCTTGAGATGCTTCCTCCCGCACAAGCTTGGCAGTTTGTGACTGGAACAAACCTGCGAGACGAGAAAGTTGGACTCGGCCAGCGCGCTTTGGCTGGCACAGGGCCGACTGTCAAAATCGCCGCGAAGGGGACAGTTTGCTGTGCCGCGATATGCGTCGTGGTGAAAGTCAAGCGAGTCAACCTGCCCGCTCTGAAGAAGGTTTCCGTTGCAATGGATCACATTGCCTCTGGGCACATGGCGGGTGGCAGCAGGGTGAGTTCTGCGAAGACTCTCTTTCCGCAGCACATGACCGAAGCCCAAGTCAAAGCTGCAGTTCTTGCAGCCTACCAGAATGCCAAGAAAGCTGCGACTCAAGGCAACCGAGTGCTTCTGCGTGGGCAGTGCGAGAAGCTGGAAATCGACATGTGGCTCAATGTGGAAACCAAAACAATTGAAGCCGCGTATCCGGTTTACTGAGCATCATGCGGGTCGTCATCCGTCCAGAAACCATCGAGGTCTCAAGCCACAACCGGGCTACGGGAGTCATTTATTTTGCGGACAACCAAGAGGTGTTCCCCGAAGCCAACTGGAACGATTTCGTTGATGTTCTGCTCTTGGAGTGGAGTCGGCAACTTCTCGGCGTTGCTTCGGGAAGAATGGAACAAGTCACATTGCGGTTCATGGACGGACCGTTCTCTGTTGGTTTGGTTTGCGAGGCAACTCAGTGTAGGGCGCTTTTTAAGCACGGCGATAAGATAGTTGGTTCAGTGGGTGAAATCGAGGTCGCAGACCTCATCCAGAGCTTTATGAGCGCTGGCGAAAGCCTTCTGAACAATGGTGCGTTCCTGACGCAGATGCCTAAAGAAGCTTCGGAGCTTCGCGTTGCGCTTACGCAACTGAAGCGCGGTGTTCCTCAAGCTCGTCAGTGAGAACGCCGACGCCGGAGTCCCCCAAACAGTGTGGAGGAATCTAGCGCGCCTCAGGCCGGCCCGAAGGAAGGTCGGCCACCCGGGCCTGCCGCACAGCCCTGGACGCTCGGATGCTTCGTGTGATGATGAGGCTGCACGCTCGACAGCACACCGCCCAGGACATTCTGGACCGCCGAAGCCCTCTTGGTCGTGTGCTCGATCTCGATGCGGAGTCGGGCAATGGGAGATCAACGTCTGCCGGTCTTGAGCGCCCGGTTCATGGCTTCGAGCCGTTCGAGGGCGAGCCGGGCGAAGTGGAAGAGTTGGCGCACAGTCATGCCCTCGATGTCGGTGAGCGAGTAACCCTGGTGCACCAGGAGGTCGATCAGGCGTCCCCAGGCGGCTTCCCGGCGAGGCCGAGCGATCGGCTGAGCGCCTGGCCGACGCCGCGGGCTTTTCCCAGGAGATCCTCGTGCAGGTTGACCTCGATGGCGGCAGCGAGAAGGTCCAGGACCTCGACCGGCCGGAGGTCGTCCAGCGTCTCGCGCGGAAGACCCGTCGAGCGTTCGAGAAGTTGGGTGGCCAGGTCCCCGCTGCGGGCGATCACGGCGCCCAGCTTCTCCGGGGTCACCACCAGCCGGCCGTCCGGCTCGGTGAACTCGCGTGCCAGGCCCGAGAGCTTCTCCGTGAACGCAATCGCCTCTTTCCAGCGCATCTCGCGGACAACGACCGTCTCACCGCGGAGCGAGATCTCCCGGACCGGATGCAGGATGGCAAAGTCACTCATGGTGGGTGGTTGGAAAGAGCCGGGGAGAAGGCGCACCGCGCGCTCGCTCCCCGGCCACGGGGCAAGAACTACGCCGCCGACCGCCGCTTGATGGCGGGCTTGGTGGTCGCGGTGGCCCGGACCTTCCAGGTGCCGAACTCGCCGCTCTGAGTCGGGAACTCGGTCGCGCGCAACACGCCCGTGAACGTGGTGGTCTTGAGCGGGATCTTCGAGAACTGGTTCGTCTCGAGGATCATGACGTCCCCGCGGAAGGTGGGCGTCTCGAGTCCGGTGAACGTCTCGAAGTCGACCGCCACGTTGCCGAAGGTGAGGTCCACGTTGTCCCCGGCATCGACGTTGTCGGTGTCGTGGAACCGGATCAGGCCGGCGTCGAGGTCCACGTCGTAGTCGGTGCCCTCGGTGAGGGTGACCGTGGCGATCTTGGCCACGACGGTGTTCAGGCCCACCTTGCCAATCGGATACCACCGCTCACAGACGATGCTGGTGATGGTCGCCGTGCCGGCCGGGGCGGTGGCGGCGGCCTGCTGGGCGGTCGTGCCCTGGGCGGAAAGGTCCTTGATCTTGAGCAGGTTCGCGTCGAACTCGTCCAGGGTGAACTCCCAGGCGTAGGTGACGACGTCGGTCTGCTCGTCGTTGGTGCGCCGGTAGCCGGCCTCGGCCACGACGCGGGTGACCGGGCTGCGCTCGTGGGCCTCGCTGTACTCCTTGACGTTGCCCAAGTCCACATAGCTGGTTTCGCCGTGGGGCTTGAAGAGGACGCGGGCGGTGAGTTTTTCGTGGGCCTCAATGTGGCCGAGGGTGATGGTGCTGGGCATAGGAACGGGTGCGGGTACGGGGTTGCGGTTTGGGTTCAGGGGCCGGGCCTGGATTGCTCTCAGGCTCAGCCGGGACATCGGGTGGGGCCGGTTCGCTGGCGACCGGCGGAGCGGTCGGGATGGCGGCGACTGGCACCGGCGGGGCGTCGAGGGGTTCGCCGACCTTCAGCTCGATCAGGAACTCTGCGGACGCTGGCGGCAGGCTCACGACCATGCCCGCCTTGATCGTCCGGGCGTTGACGATGTGATCGCGCAGGAGACGGATGCGGACTTCGTTCATAGGCTTTGAGGCGTGGTGACCAGGGCGTCGGCCAGTCCCTTACGGATGGCTTCGGCGAACACCTTGGCCGCGCCCGAGGTGTCCACGCGCAGGATCTGCCGCGAGGCCTCATCCCAGAGCGACACCCCGGCGGTGAGGTAGATCGTGCCTTTGCTCCCGCGCAGTTCCGAGACGGGCAGTTCGCGCAGGGCGGCGGCAAGGCTGCTGGGCGTGTAGTTGTCGGAGTCGGCCAGCGCCTCGAGCGCCGTCACCGACGCGACGAAATAGGCACGGTCTTCCGGGTTGTCGGCCAGGTGCAGCCCGGCGCCGACGAAGGCGGCGAGGTTCGCGACCTTGGCCGCCTGGTCGATCTTCTCGGCCGGGGTGAGGGTCGAACAGCCCGCCACCGCGAAGGCGGCGAGGACGGAGAGGAACAGGGTCTTCAGATGTGTTTTCATGGGTTCAGGGTGGGGTCTTTCGAGAGGTAGATGCAGGGGCGCGCCCCGAGTTCGCCCCGCAGATCCTGGAGCGCTTTCACCACCTGGGACTGCTGGGCGACCAGTTGCCGCACCAGCCAGGCGGAGAACACGATCGCGGCGATGGCCGTCACGAGCGAAAGCCAGACGATGTCTTTCTCCCGCGCCAGGTCGGCCACGTGGGTCACAGTCTCGACTTCGGGCGCGACGGCAAACGCGATCAAGACGCCCCCGTGGACGAGCCACAGCAGCATGGCGATGAAGGTCAGGCGTTTGATGCGGGCGGTTTTCATGGTCGGGGTTCGGTGGTGAGTTCAGCCAGGGCGTTCACGAGCATTCGGTTGACGCCGTTCACCTTGCCCAGGTTGTCGAAGGGCGGGTCATCGAGCGTGATCCGGTCCGGCCCCACGCGGGCGCCGGAGAGGGCTTCCATGACGTACTGGGCGGCGTCTTCGTGATGCACGTTCACCCCGCCAGGGGCGCGGCAAACGGCGACGTTCTCCTCGATGAACACGAAGATGGCCAGGTGCTGGATCACGGCACCCGTGCTCGAGGCGTCCACGATCCCGCCCGACTCGATCCGCCAGACAAGGAGGCTCAAACCCTGGGCTTTAAGAGCCGCTACCCGCTCCTTGTTCGCTTCGCCGAGGCCGTCATCGAGGACGATGGGGACCCCGGCCAGGCGCGGGTGCGCCTCGAGGAGGGCTTTCACGTTGGATTGCACGGCAGCCAGCTTCATGAGAGCCGCGCCTTTCTCGCCTGGGCAGCCAGGGCGCCCTCGATCCAACGCCGCATCCGGCCCTCGCGGCGGGCCAGCGCTTTTCGGACGATGATCTGGGCATGCCGGCTCCCAGCCCAGCGGGTGTCGTTCTGAAGCCGGACCATCGGTTCGGGCGCGCTCGACTGGTCCACGAGGCGCCCGGCCCAGAGATGCGGCCGCAGCCAGGCTTGGACCTTGCGGCCCAGGGCGAGGAGCGACGCCGCCCAACCGCCCTTGGCGAGGCCCACCCGCTGGCGCATCGAGCGCGTGTAGGCCGCTTCCTCCTGGTAATCGGGCGTGGCCTGGGCGAGTTGCCGGCGCACGCGCCCCTCCGCGTCCCGCGCTTCCCGGTGAACCGGCGGCCCAAAGGGCACGATCCGCTCGCTGCTGAAGTTCCGAAAGACCTCCTGCAAGGCAGCGTGCTTCTTCTGGCGGATCAGGTCGGCCAGGCTTTTGGACTCCCACTCCGAGGGAACGAGCGGCCGGGCCGCACGCCGGATGTCGCGGGCAAGCCGCGCTTCGCCCGCCTTCCGGGCACCGTAGGAACGCCCATCCACAATCCCCTTCTGCGGCGGGGTGTCCTCGACGAGTTCATCGGCGAGCAACCCCGCCTGAAGCCGGAGGCCCTCGGCAAGGGTGAGCTTCTTGAGCGCAATGAACTGGTTCATCGCCGCCTCGAAGTTGGTGGTGTCCACCCGGATGTCGTTCACGTTCACGCGTCCTCCCGTTCGCAGGTGAACCGGGCGGCGATGTCGATCCCGCCCCGCTCGATCCGCACCACCCGGTACTCGGTGGCGCTATCGGCGTCCCGGAACACGTCCCCGACCTGGACGGCCGTGTCCCCAAGATCGGAGAGCAGCACCGCCAGGCGCACCGCGTTGCGCAGCTCGGACTCGACCGCGTTCGAGCTGGCATCAGCCACCGAGCCTGGGGCCGGTCCCTGGTACTGCTCGACCAGGGCGGGGAAGCTCCCCCGGTCGGGCAAGAGGGTGAGCGTGATCCCGCGCACCAGCAGTTGCGCCCGAAACCCCGCCACTCGCGCTTGTTGAATGAGCGTCATCGGAGGTTGACCGTCCGCCGCGGGTTCTTGCGGGCCGCCTTCACCAGGATGTTGGTGACCGCCACCGCGTTCGTGTTCTGGATCGAGACCAGTCTCAGGTAACCGCACCCGGTCAGGGACGGTTCGCTCAGCAGCCGGACCGCGTTGGTGCCACTAAGCGGAACCGTCAGCGTGAGCGAAGGGGTCGTCTCGACCGTGCTCGCGTCCAGGCCCTTGGCGAAGGCGTAGACCACCGTGCCGGTGCCCGCGCCGGTCCCGGCCTGTTCGACGAGCAGGGCCAGGGCGTCATGCTCCGAGCACGAGATCCCGACGTCAGCCGGCGCGTTGGTGGCGCTCGCCGCCACGTTGTTGGTGCCCCCGGCGAGCAGGGCCAGGATTCGGTACGCGGCGGGGCTTTGCGCCCGGGCGCTCATCAGCAGAAGAGCGCTCAGGGCCAGGGAGAGAAGGAGGATTCGTTTCATGGATTGGACTTGGATTTGGGTTTCTTGGGGACCGCGCTGGCAGCCTTCTCGTGCTCGGCCAGGATCCAGGCCACGTCCCGGTTCCGACGTGCCAGCCGGACGAGCCGCTGCTCGCGGCCCGTCTGCGCCTGGAGCCGCTGGATCTTCTTCATGTCCATCGCCGACAAGACCACCGGCTCCGGGTAAGGATCGACTTTGGGAGTGCTCATGGCCATGCTCAGCCGTTGGTCCGCATGCAGACCGCGCCGACCCGGTTCGCCGTCGCCAGCACCAGGTTCCAGTTGGCGATGGTCCCCAGTTCCGCGTTGCTCGGGCTCTCTGCCGCCGGGGTCCCTACCCACTTCATGCCGTTCAGGTGCATCACGAACCGGGTCCGGTCGTAGATGATCTCGTTGTTGAGCCCAAACTTCTTCTCCATCTGGAGCGCCGCCACATCCACCACGTCGGTCTTCTGCGGCTTCTCGCCCCGGGCGATGATGCCCTTGGCCAGCAGGTAGGTGTCGTACACGTAGCCGTTGGTGGTCCCGGCGCGGACGAGCGCCTCGCTGGTGTAGATCGGGATGCCTCGGTAGGTGCGGATGGTCCAGGGGCCGCGGCTGGCCTTGTCGAAGCTCGTCTCATCGGCCTTCTCGAGCGCGGCCAGGATGCTCGGGTGGAGCCAGAGCGCGCCGTTCATGAGGTCGTCGGCCAGTTCCCCCATCAGGCTCTTCGAGTCGATGAAGAGGTCAATCGACATCAATTCATCCCCCGTGGCGTCCTCGCCCGTCTCATCGAACGCATCCACCCGGACTGCCTTCAGGGGAGCGGCGACGCCCGAGACCCCCGCCGACCCGAACGCGCCCCGGACCATCGCGAGCAGGGTCTTCTGCCGTTGCTTCAACCGGCGCTGGACCATCTGGGCGGTGATCTCGCCCACCGGATCTTCGCCCGAGAGTTGCGCGGCAAACGCCGTGGCCGAGCTCTTGCACACACGGTTACAGGCGACGGCCTTCATCTGGCCGGAGGTGATCTTGTTGTCGACTGTGGGCTCGGCGTTCTCGACCTGGATCTCGTCATCCTGGTCGGTGATGTCCTTGAAGAAGGGCATGAGGGCCACCTCGCCCGGCCCGGAGGCGAGTTCGGCGGCGCGGGGGTTGTCGACGACAACGCCCGAGTTGAGCAGGACCGGAAAGGTGGCCTGCTTTTCCCGCATCGTGGCAAGCCAGATGTCGGGGATCCAGAGATCGCTGATGGTCGTTGGCATGGTTCAGTGGTCGGTTGTCGGTGGTCAGTGTTCGGTCGTCTGTCGTCGGTCCTCGGTCGTCAGGTCTTCGGGGACAGTTCAGCGAGCGACCCGACGCCCTTGGCGGCGAGCACGCGCTGGGTCGGGGTGAGATCGGCATCCGCCGGGGGCTGCTTGTGTTCGGCAGCCTTGGGTCGCAGGCCCAGCTTCTGGACCTCCGCCGCCACCGCCGCGTTGAAGTCGGCCATCTTGCCGGTCAGTTGGGCGTTCTCCGCCTTCAATCGGGCGATCTCTTCGCCCGCGACCTTGGCGGCGAGTTCGACGGTCTCGAGTCGCTTGGCGAGGGCCTCGGCGCGCTGGGTAGCCTCGGCACCCTGCGCCTGGGCGGTTTCGAGGAGCTCGGTCGCGGCGGTAAGCTCGGCGGTCAGCCGGGCGTTTTCCGTGGTCAACCGTTCGTTTGTGGCCAGGATGTCCTCCTGGTCCGGGATGTTCAGTTTGTCAGGCATAAATCATGAGCCTCTATCTAAGGGTGGAACGTTAGCTATTGCGGGCGAGTCGGCGGGCCAGCGCCCGCGCGTAACCCAGGTCTCCGAGGGCGTCGACGAGCCCCTGCCGCTTGGCTTCCCGCCCGTCGAACACCTGACCCTGCATGGCTTCATCGGGGACACCTCCCCGCACTCGTCGAACGTCTGCCCGGAAGGTGTCGAACGTGCGTTGCGCCTGGCGGGTGAACTCGGCCGCGTGGTCCTCGGTGACGGGCGCCCCGGGCATTCCAGCCGCCTTGAAGGTTCCCTCCCGGTTGGTGAAGACCCGGACCTCGATGCCGGCATTGGCCAGCATCCGGTGGAAGTCGACCACCGACACGTAGGCACCGATGCTGCCCACCATCGCGCTGCGGGTGGACACGACGGCCGAGGCTTGCGAGCCGATCCAGTAGGCGAGGCTGCACATCATCCCGCCCACCCAGGCCACGGTGGGCTTCGAGGACTGGTGAACCGCGTCGGCGATCTCGGCGCCGCCCACGCTGAAGCCCCCGGGGCTGTTGATGTCCACAACGATGGCCTTGGCTTCGGGGTCCGCTTCCAGGCGGCGGAAGGCCGAAAGCACTTCGGCGCTGTCCTCGAATCCATCGAAGAGCATCTCGCCCAGGTCAGGCCGGTAGGCGAGCACGCCATTGATGGCCAGCACGCCGACGCCGTTCTCGACCGTTGCCCGAGGGGCGAGCGCCTGACGCGCCTTGCGCCAGGAATCGGGCTCGGCCGCGGCGGGGGCGAGCAGCAGTCCGAACAGGGCTTGGCCCGCCCGGGCCTCAATCAGCGGCACCTGCGTCGCCAGCATTGTCATCAGAACGTTGTGCATCTTCACTAGAGGGTGGAACGTTAGCAGTTGACCCCTTGGCGGCGGTCAGCCCGAAGCTCGCCATGACCGTCTCGATCGGGATGCCGTGCTCCTGGGCGACCGCCTTGGCCCGGTCGAGGATGTAGTCGATTTCCTCGAACACCTGGTCGGTCTCCCGCCGCCAGGACCGGCCCCGGTTGCCATAGTGATCCCGCCGGCTCATCAAGCCCCGCGCCACGTCCTCGCGCTCCTGGGCCATCTCCCGGCCGGCGTCGATGGTGATCTTGGACGGCCCGATGAAGTCGCATCGCGCCCAGCCATCCGTGGAAGGCAACGCCCCGGACGTGATGGCGGCCGCGATCACCCGCTGCCAGGCCGACCGGCCCAGGCGGGCCGCCACCTGCTTCCGGCGGTCGAACTTGCGCTGCGCCTTGCCGTTGACCGCCCGCTGGTTGGGGCCGGTCAGTTTCTCGTCGAGGAAGAACGCCGGCGGCAACCCTAGTCCCGCCACGAAACACCCGGCCAGGTAGCTGATGACCTCGATGTTGTTGGCCGGGGCGCTCGGCGTGTTGACCTGCTTCAACTCGTGCCCCTCGGGCACGGTCGGGATGTCCCCGGCGATCAGGTCGGCGACCGTGAAGCTGCGCTGCTTGGCGTTGGTCTCGGCCGGGGCTTCCTCCTCGGTCGAGGCCTCGCCTGCCGGTTCGGGCGGGTTCCCCCAGGGGTTCTCCTCGAGCGGCGCCCCCTGGATGGCGAGCGTGAGCGCGGTCGAGAGCTTCGAGAGGACTTTCTGAAAGCCCTTGATGTCGTTCCCATCCCGCATGTCGTTCGCCCCTCGCCGGATGGGGCTCATCCCGCGGTACTGGGTGAAGCGTTCGGGCTCGAAAAGATGGTTCAGAACGTTCGAATTGAGAAGTTGTTCCCCATCGAGCCAGTAGCCCAGGACCCGCCCCTGGGTGTCGAGTTGGATGCCATCGAAGATGCGGTCATCGGCCGCCGTGGGCTTGTCGATCCGCCAGGACTCGAGGAACTGGATTTGCGGGAACCCGGCCTCGTCGGTCCAGAGGGCGAACACTTCACCGTCGGTGTCGAGGTAGAATGAGCCGAGACGCTGGAGATCCCAGAAGTCGAGCCGGCCGCTGAAGTCGGCGCGCTCGGCCCACTCATCGAAGAGGGCGTTGGCCGCTTCATTCCACTTCCGATCGAGCGTTGCCGCCCGTGGGATCATCGGGGTCGAGTAGTTGGCGACCAGGTCGGTGGCGTAGAACACGAGGCCCACGTTGTCCCAGAGGTAGCGGGCGACGGACGCGAGCTGGAGGCGGTTGAACTTGGTGAGCAGCCGGTGGATGTGGAGGCCGGTGGCCGGGATCGGGGTCCGGTGGTCGACCGTGTTCAGGGCCTCGAAGTAGTGGCGCACCGGCGTCACGGCAGGGGCGGTGTTTGCCGCCGGCGGCGGGCGGTTGCCGGACGGCCGCTTCGGCGGTGTCGAGGGGAACAGGCGACGCAGGAAGGGGATCACAGGACAGCCTTATGGAAGGTGGGGTGCAGGCGGTTGAACCGGGGCACGTCGAGGGGCGGGTTCTCCGGGTCGGCGAGAGTGTTGACCCATTCGAGGGCGTCTTCCGCCATCACCGCGAGTTCGGCCGGCGTATAGGCGCGGTCGAAGGTGAACGTCACCGACCCCCCGGCCTCCGCCGCCGTCAGGACCGTCTGGCCGTTGACGACGTTGGCGGTCCACTTCTGAGCCACCAACGCTTCCAGGGCGCTGACCAGGGTCGCCCCTTCGGTCAGTTGCAGCCTCAGCGCCCGCACCAGCATCCGGACTTCCAGTCTTGGACGTGCCGTCACGCCCAAGGCGGAACGTTACGCTTCAACCTTGGGCCGGAGGTGGAAGCAACGCTGTCCGGCGCAGTAGACTGCTTCGCCGAAGGTCGCACTTGTCGGACGGCCCGTTTGATCGCCGTTGATGTGGACCACCCTCGACAAACAATGAGCGAAAGAGCACTCTCGCATCTGACGCAGACACATCCATGACAAGTAGATCACCGAATACCAGCTCGGCACCCTTCTATCCGAGAAAAGGACACGAATGAGACTCCTGTGTCGTCTATGCAAGGGCGAAGGTGAGACCCGAACACGCTGGGAATTGGCGGGCACATCTCCACATATCCGTAATGAAACCAGGTTCGGCAAGTGTCCATTGTGTGGCGGAAACCGGAAGATCTCTTTGCGAAGGTGGATAGCGTTCGTTCTTGTTCGTCGCATCTTGATTTGCACAGAGTGCTGGGGGAAAGGGTACAAATCCTCCCATGGATTCCGACGAGACACATTGTATGCCGGTCCCTATCAGACAGAGTGGCGTTGTTATAAATGCGACGGATTAGGGACAAGGATGATCAAGAGCATGGGTAGATGAAGGCCGGCCCATGGTGAGTGGAGCGAGCACCCGCTGGCCCGAATGCTCGGGCCGTGCCTGCGCGGACGCATTGGGTCCTTGCCCTCTGTCATTCTGCACCGACTTCAGCAAGCCTGAAATAACTGCCGCCGCGTCGATCATCAGCTCACAGTCCAGGTAGTGGTTGTCCCGGCGCTTCTGAACCCACAGCACCTTGATCCGGCCTCGCGAGTCCTCCCGTTCCTCCCGGACCTCCGCCGTGACCTGGTCGATGTAGTCCCGTCCGGTCTTCTTCGGAATGGTCCACTGGCCGACCACGCCGTGCGTGAACAGCGCCAGATGGTCCTTCAGGCTCGGATTGGACCACTGGAAGAGCGGCAGGTGCCGGCGTATCCGCGCCCGGCGCGTCCCCAGGCTCGGGTCCACCAGCACGCGGCGCCACACCCGCCGGATGGTCTTCCCCGTCCGCGGGTCCTGGGAGAGGAACCACTCGGCATCGTCGCCCTTCATCGCCTTCCAGCCCGTGGCCATGCAGAACCGGTACACCTCCGAGGCTTTGAAACCGGTGTCGATCATAGCGTTGACCAGCGGCACGTTCAGTTGCTTGCGGACCTCCTCGAGTTCGGAGGTCGTGTTGCACCGCCCGTAGGCGATCATGCGACTGGCCCCGCCTGGTCCGAACGCCCGCGCCACCCAGAAGTAATGCTCCCCTCCTCGGGCCTGGCGGTCGGCCGCCAGGAAGCGGGTCTTCTCGAGCGGCCACGGGTCGCCGAAGTCGTAATCCCCGCGCCGCTGTTCCATGAAGTCGTCCCCGGTGACCATCCAGCGGTCGAGGTCCCACGGTTCGCCCAGCGTCTCCGTGACAAACGTGAACATCGGCTCGATGTCGCCCTCGATCCGCGTGGCGTCCACGGCGGCGAGGAACTCTTCGACGATGGACCGCCACTCGATCCAGTGCGGCAGGAGCGCGTTCCAGGTGTAGCTGACCCTCGATCTCGGGGCGTTGGGGTTCTGCGGGACAAAGCGTCCGTGGTTCTCGATCCATCGCCGGTCCACGGGTGTGTCCTTAATCCGGTGTCCGCACCCGACGCACTCGAAGCGGATCGTCTCGGCCAGGGCGTCGAACCGCCACTTGCCTTCCGGCTTGGTGGTGTCGTTGGAGTCCCACTTCAGTTGCCCGAACGCAAGCGGTTGAAGCCGCTGACAGGCCGGACACTCGAAATGCCAGACCCGCTGGTCCCCGGCCCGGTACGCGGTGTCCATCGCGTCGCCCTTGGTCCCCGGCGTCGAGATCAGGAATCGCCTCGAGTTCCAGAAGGACCGGGTGCGCTTCAGGAGCATTTCAAGGCGGCCGGGAGCGTAGTTCCGGACCTCGTCAGCGAACACGTACCGAATGGGCTTGGACTGCAACCGTGCCTTCGAGCCCGACCAGCCCGCGTAGAACGGCATCCCGTCGAAGGCGAAGCCGGTCAGGGTCGGCTCCGCCATTCGTTCCTTGACGGGGCGGCAGGTCTCGAACGTCGGCGTCAGGCGGTCGCGGAGGAAGTCCCGCAACTCGTCCTTGGTGGCGGTGACCCACATGGCCGGGCCGGGGTCCTCGGCGATGGCCCAGCAGGCGCAGTTCATGACGGTCTGGGTCTTGGCGCTCTGGGCGGCGCACTGGACGGCGATGTCTCGCACGGCGTTGTTGGCGAAGTCCTCCATGACGGCACGGACCCAGGGCGAAGCGTCGGAGCGCCACCGGCCTGGCAGGGGCGAGGTTTCGTCCACGTGGACGTGTTCCTCACACCACTGCCACGGAGGGCGGCGGTCGGCCGGTTTGCAGGCAGAGCAGAAGCCTTCGATCAGCGGATGTTGTGGCGATCCCACGCTACAGTGCGGAACGTTGTCCTACGCCGGCCGGCGCTCGCGGGCAGTAGGCTACCCCTGGCGGGTCGGTTCCGACGCGTCTCGCACCGGTTTGCGCCTGATCTCGCGGCGGTTCTCGAGGCCGATCGATGACGCAAAACCGGCCCCCCGGTCGCCCGAGGGGCCGTATCGTCGGCGAGGTCGCCGCCTACTTCGACGCCATGAGGTCGAAGGCCCGGCGGAAGAACCGGGCCCGGCGGCATGAGCTTTTCGCGTGGATTAGCGCCCGCGCGAAGCGTACCCTACGCGCTATGGAAGCTCCCGGTCACCGGGACGTGCGCCGTGCCTGGCGTCACGCCGTGGAATCCTGGCTCCGCCGCCAGGGCCTGATCGAGGTCTCCATTAACCGCAATAGTGTTACCCCATGTTCCATGTAAAAGTGCTCATGCACTCGTTTGTTGCACACTTGTACAGAATCGGCTTGTTCGTGGCCTCGGCATGGCCACCTTCTCCGGCGCGTCACGCCTACGAACATACGCCACGGTTGTCGACTGCGAGCATAATCAGCGTAATGGTCTGCGCAGGAGTAGTCGTTGCGTGGCTTGTGAAGAAAAGCCGCAGATGAAGGCAAGAGGAAACGTATGCAACTCCACGGTCCGGTGATGACGAAGCGCCCGGCAAGAGAGGTGTGTTGCCGTGGCACTCTGTTGGCTCTGTTTCGGTGGCGCTTGGTCTCGCTAGGCCTGATAGCCGTTGGCGTGGTGTATTTGGTTAACGGTGTCGTCCAAACGGTGTTTGCGTTGCTGGCGCTCGGTGGCGCAGAGAGTCTCGGTTATGCTGCTAGTGTGCATTCCTCACCGGAGCGGCTCGTGGTGTGGTTGCTATGGGGAGCCTTCTGGAGCCTCAGCGCGGGGAGTCTGTGTTTGTACGCGCGTGGATGCATGGCTAATAGGACTCATGTTAGTCGCAGACGCGGGCTGGGAGCATTGTCCACGGCGCTCGTGGTGATTACGGTAAACTGGCTACGGGCTCTGGTTTCGGGGACGGGGAGCATGTTGTGGATTGAGTTGTTATTCGTGCTTCCTGTCATCGGTTACGCCGTTGTGTTTGCGACAGTAGGGGAGGAGACTCAAATGGCGGTAGAGCCGAGAGAGATACGAGGCGAGCATACGCTCGGGAAGAGGAAATAGCGAGAGAGTGGTATGGCTTGCATGGGAGGATGCTGGAGTGAGCCCAGAGCATGACAACAGGTGTCAGAGTCGTGGCGTTGGGGGGAAGTGCGGTGCGACGCGTGCGCGGTTGGCGCAGGAGTCGTAAGGGTCAATTGTATCGGTCCGGGGAAGAGGCACTGGCGCGCGGTGCGCTTGGTATGAGTTAACGTGGTGTGATGAATGCACCCCATGGCACCTTGGGCCGATTGGCCGCTCATCCCAGTTTCCGGCTGACCTCGGGAGGGTTGACGGGCGGAAGGAGGAGGGTCGAACCGGGGCCGGGCGGCACGCTCCGTCGAAGCCGGCGCGAGGCAGGCCGAAAGGCCCGGGCAGTAGGCTACCCCTGGCCGGGCGGTTCCGGCAGCGCTCGCACCGGTTTCCGGCTGTTCTCGCGGCGGTTCTCGACGGCCATCAGGACACGAAGAAGGCCCCCCGGTCGCCCGAGGGGCCTTGCCAGGCGGTCGCCTTCGCCTACTTCGCCGCCATGAGGTCGAAGGCCCGGCGGAAGAAACGGGCCCGGCCGGTGATCCGGCGGACGATCTTGACCGCCTGGGACTCGGCGAGCTTGAAGGTCGCCTGCAACTCCTTGGCGATGTCCTCCTTCTCCCGCCCGCTCAGGAACAGGAACGTCACCAACCCGCTCTTGCTCTCCTTGAGTTCCGCCACCGTGGTCGGCAGCCGGTCGACCGGCTCGCTCTCGGTGTCGGCCTTCACCTCGGCCATCGGGGCCGATTCCTTCTTGGCCTTGGGCGTCTTCGCCTTCCCGTTCTGCGCCGGGGCGGCGGTGGTCTTGGGGCTCTGCTCCTTCTTGGCTTCGGTGTTGGTCTTCATGGTGTTCTCCGATCTTTGTTTTGTTGTTGTTCCGCTCCGATCGTGAGCCTCGCTACGGTGAGGCCCCGGCGGGTGTCCACGGGAAAACCGACAAATCCTCAAAGGCGGTCGGTCGGGGCTCATGCCAGGTACCCGAGCTCGCGGAAGGACGCGAACGGTTGGGGCCGGTCAGGCTCGGCGCGGCCCACTACGACGTGATCGAGAACTTCGATCTTGAGCAGTTGCCCCGCCCGCATGAGGTCCCGGGTCACCCGAATGTCGGCCTCGCTCGGCGTCGGAACCCCGCTCGGATGGTTATGTTATTGCTGAGTACGGAAGTATCCGGACATCAAAGGGCTGCGTACTTCGTGTAGGGTGCCTGAAAGAACAATCGGATCTTCCGGGGTAGCCCCTTGAGGCTTTCCATATGCAGGCTGACACGCTCATG
>Ga0209096_1002993_pt1 | contig 15336 bp, 12 predicted proteins | sample AD_UKC034_MetaG_FD_184407 | JGI IMG/M metagenome (GOLD analysis project Ga0209096, IMG submission 184407) | Active sludge microbial communities of municipal wastewater-treating anaerobic digesters from USA - AD_UKC034_MetaG (SPAdes) (version 2) | ecosystem: Engineered > Bioreactor > Anaerobic >... | reverse complement strand
CTCTTTATTTGAAAGAGCTGGAGTTCAGGTATAATAACCGGAACTCTGATATTTTCGATTTGATCGCTGATTACATATGCGATCTTGTGCCAAAACGGGACTAATTACCTTAAAAAAATGAGTGAACATAATCCCTTTACCCATGTCCAGGACGCCCCCTTCTGGTATCTATTGGCCGGCGAGGTCCTCCGGCGGGGGGAAGGGGAACTGGCGCCTCTCTTTCAAAGGCTCACGGACCGGGCGGGGGAACGCGGGCTTCCCATCGTTTACCAGGGCCGGAAAAGCCTTTACTGGGCCGTTGCGGGGCGGCTCTATCTTTTCTACGAATCCCGCGTGCCCGACCTGGACCGGTCCGGTTTCCGGCACATGATCCGGGGACTGCAGTGCGCCTTCACGCCCCCCGTCTTCGCCCAGGCCGCCATTGGCCGGATCCTCGCCAACATCGCGTCCCCCTCGTCGCCGAACCGGTCGGTGGCCGAAACCGTGGCCGACACGTTCATGGCCAACGGCATGTCCGTCACGGACTCTTACGATGGGGCTGAATCGGACGGGTGGATCCTGGAAGCCTGTCTTGGCGATGAAAGGATCATGGCGCTGTCCCTTCAGGCGGTGACCCCGCCGGAAGGCTTGTGGGACCGGGTGGCGGCTTTCTACGCTGAAAACCGGCCGGGCCTGTATTACCGTCTTTTCCCCGGTAAGATAAAGTCTCTCCCGAAAGTGGGGGAATGAACGCAGGCAAAACGGGGTAAAAAAAGGAGTCGTGAAATGGAAACCAACGGTTTCATGGAAAAGCTGTACCGGGGAGTCCTCGACGAAGGGGTGCTTATCCGTCGGGACAGGCCGGCGGAAGACGGGAAGGTCCGGGTCTTCCTGGACCGGTTCGACGATCTCCTGAAGACCTGGCCACCCCAGGCCCTGGAAGAGACGGGCCGCATCCCCCCGGAGATGCTCCGGGCCATGGGGGAGGCGGGACTTTTCGGCATGTCCATACCCGAATCTCACGGCGGGGCGGGTATCGGGCTTCGGGATCTCCTGCGGATCGTGGAGGCGGTCTCCGCCGCCGACATGTCGGCGGCCCTCGTTTTTCTCGCCCATCTTTTCATCGGCGTGAAGGCCGTCGATCTTTACGGGATGGAGGAGCAGAAGCGGGCATATCTCCCGCCGGCGGCCCAGGGGGAGATGATTTTTTCCTATGCCCTGACGGAACCGAATATCGGGTCCGATGCCCGTCATATCGAAACGAAGGCGGAACTCTCGGCGGACGGCACCCATTATGTCCTGAACGGCGTCAAGACTTACATCACCAACGCCAACTACGCCGGCGGCCTCACCGTTTTCGCCCGGATGGACCCCGATCGCCCGGGTTTTTTGGGGGCGTTCATCGTGGAAACGGCCTGGGAGGGTGTCCGTGTCGGGAAAGACATGCCCAAGATGGGCCTCAAGACCAGTTCCACCGCCATGATCAGGTTCGAGAATGTCCGGGTTCCCGTGGAAAACCGGATTGGAGAACCGGGAGAGGGATTCGCCATCGCCATGAACGTTCTGAACTACGGCCGGCTCGGCCTCATCGCCGCGTCCCTGGGCGTCACCGGGCAATCGGTGAAGGACATGACCGCCCGGGCCGCCTCCCGGGTCCAGTTCGGCGTTCCCATCGGCAATTTTGAGCTGGTCCAGGAAAAGATCGTCCGGTGCCGGGTCCATGAATCGGTCATGGAGGCCATGACCGATCTGGTGGTTCCCCTCCTGGAAGGGGAACGAAGGGCCGATCCGGTCATTGAAACCTCCCACTGCAAGCTCTACGGGACGACCCGGGCGTGGAATGCCGTCTATGACGCCCTCCAGGTCGCCGGGGGATCGGGGTTCATCGCCACCCAGCCTTACGAAAAGCGCATGCGGGATTTCCGGGTGACAACCATCTTCGAGGGAACGACGGAAATCCACTCCATCTACCCCGCCCTTTACGCCCTGGGACGGCTGGGAAAAGAGCTTCAGGCCCTGAAGGGGATGAAACGATGGCGGTTTTTCCTCGGGGAGTGGCTGAACTCCCTTCATCCCCGTCCCTGGGACCTGGCGGTCCCCTCCGGGGTCCCCCGGCGGGCGGTCCGGAGGGCCCGCTGTCTTGCCGGCATGATCCGCCGCCGGCTTCTCTTCGGCCTCGCGGCCTACGGACGGAAGGTGGGGGAAAAGGAGTATTTCCTTCGACGGGTGACCTCTTTGAGCCTCCACCTTTTCGGGGTCCTGGCCTTGCTGGCCCGAATGTCGGGGGAAAAGGCCCGTGGCGAGGAGACGTCGGAAGAAAGGGAATGCCTGGCCTATTTTCTCGAAGAGGTAGGACTCGCCGTGCGCGAAAACCGCCGGTTTCTTGATGGTCCGAAGGAAAGGGCCGCCCATCGCCTCGCTCGAAGGCTCCTTTCCCCGCGGGTCCGCCGGGAGGCCTGAAAAAACGGCCCTGTTTCGACGGGGATCCTGTCGTGGGATCGTCTCTCCAGGTCATCCTGGCGGTCCATCCGGTTGCTTTTTTCAGGACGCCGTCCCGCGCCCCCGGCTCAGAAGAGTTCGGGGTAATAAGAAAGCAAAAAAATGGCCCCGTTGCCCAGTCCGTGGATGACCATGGGCACCACCAGGGATTTTTCGGCCTCATAAGCGGTCGCAAAAAGAACGCCTCCGATGACCTGGGTGACGGGAAATCCCTGCCCCGGCGGGTGGATGAAGGCGAAAAGAGCGGTGGAAAGGACCAGAGCCGGGACGAAACCCCAGCGGCGGAAGTATCCGAAGAGGATACCGCGGAAGAAAAGCTCTTCCGCCACGGGGCTGATGAACGCCCCGACGGCCAGGAGAACAGGGAAAAGAGGAGGCGGCGAGGGGTGGGCGAAGGGCAGAAGATCGACGATGCGGCCTCTGGCAAGGAAAACGAGAGAGGAGATGGCCAAAACGACAAGCCCGAATCCGGCGGACCACAGGAGACCCCGTTCCGCGTCGCGAAGAAGAGACGGCCCGCGGATACCCACGGTGGCGGCCAGACCCCCCTGGCTCTTCAGAAGGTAAAGAAAGGAAATCGCTTCCAGCAGGCGAAAGGCTCCTACCGTGGGAAGGGGTGGCGTTTTCAGGGCACGCAGGAGGAGTGCCCCCGATGATTCCAGGACCACCACCACCGCCAGGGCGAGAAGCACCGTTTTTCCCGTTATCCGGACTGACACCATCCAAGCCTCCTCAACGCGCGGTAAGCATACCACTGAACGTACCAGTGGCGGGACCCAGCAAGTTTATCGAGAATGACCGGGATAGCGGCCCGGTCCTTCCGCCTTGCCAGGACCTCCATGGCTGTCGTGGCCACTGTGACCTGGCTGTCTTCCATGAGACCAAGGAGAAGGGCCGTCGCCTCTGCCGTAGGACTTTTCTCGAGGCACCGGGCAAACCAGTACCGGACGGCGGGGGAAGGACTTTCCTTCAGCGTGGGAAAAGCACTGACGTTGCCGCCACGGACGCAAAGGGTCCTGAGGGCCCGGGCCTGCCTCTCGGGGTTATCCGATTGAAGCATGGCGGGGATCTCCGAGAGGGGGACCGGGGCTTCGTGCCCGGGGATCAGAAGGAAGGCCCCGCCGGTGAGAAGGACAAAGGAAATCCCCGAGGCGATGAGAGGACGCCGCCGGGGGCCCGCCCGGACCGGCAGCATGGGGCAAGCGATGGCGTAGATAAGAAAGAACAGGATCGCCGGGTAAAGAAGGACCATGGCGACGAAAGTGGCCCGTCGAAAGAATTTCCACCGGTCCGTTCGGTCGGAAAACCGCTCGAGCCAGGCCGGGGTCCCCGCCAGGAACGCTGCGAGGTCCGTTGCGAGGACCCGTTTTCCCGGGCTGCCGAGGTAGAGGACATCGCCCTCGGCATGGATGACGAGATCCACCTCCGGAGCGGACAGGGAAAAGACGTCGCCGGCGTTCAAGGCTCTTCGAAGAAGAAAGGCATCCTTTCCATCCGGGTTTCCATCGAGACGGCATGTCCTTATGAGCTTCTGGTTGAATGACTTTACCGATTCGGCCGCGTGAAGAGTGTAGCGGTAATAGGCGTCGTTGACCGCCGTGCCCCAGGGGTGGGCGAGCAGCCACCGGTCACGGACCTGGTGGAAAAAATCCGGCCCCGCCGCCGACGCGAGAAAAGGAAGGGAAAAAAGAAAAAAAGCCGCCGGGGCGATGATATTCCAGGGAACCCGTGGCTGGTCTTCCTGGGTTGGAACAAGCCTCGCCAGCGCTGCCGTGAAGGTGGGCAAAACGATGAAATAGGCCGAACCGAGGGGATTGAACCCGTTTTTATTGACCCCTGCGAGGCAGACTATCAGCAAAAGAAAAAAACCCCCGCAGAGGAAATGCCGTGAGATTCCCCTGACCGGGCGGAAGGCCTGCGTGAGAGCGAGGGTCAAAACGGTGAGGGCGGCCCCGATGGTGAAGGTGAAGAATAACCCGCCGAAAAAAACGGGTCCCGGGTCCTGGAGACCTGAAAAAAGGGTTTCGCTGGGAACCGTGAGGAGCCCCCGGTCGTGAAGGGCCGACATGGAGCGGACAACGGCGCGGTTCGAAATGAAAACCTGGAGTGTTCCGAGGAGTTGAGAGGCGAGAAGTCCCGCGAGGATGATGACTGAAAATCGGGCGCCCATGTCAATCCTGAAAGTTTTTCATTACCTTAGTGGAAAAAAAGGAAGTTGTAAAAAATGGATGAAAATAATCTATGAAAAACAGGGACTTCCTTTTGCTAAACAAGCCGGTCATGGAGATACGCCAGGCAATGCCGGATATTGCTAATAAATGCTGAATATTACGGGCAGAACATGTAATTCGTGAAATCCTTCGATGAGCTCCAGGATACCCAGTAACCACACAAACCACAGAGCACTGAATATATGTTTTCTGAAAATTATCGGTTTTGTAATGTAGATGTCAGGTTCTTTCAGCTTCGATATATCGGGGAAAAAAGACGGGACTTGGCTGAGATAGGCTTCGTACTCCTTGTCGTGTTTTTTTAACATTTCAGCTTCTTCGCTTTTAATGACCATGGGGTAATAAATCGTAAATGTTATGATAATAAGAGAAGGGATCAGGAATGACTCGGTAGCCATCCCGAGGCCTGAAGCTCCTATAAAGCTGAAGAAGTATAAAGGATTTCTACATATGGAATAGGGGCCTTCTTTGATTAATCTGTCCGTTTTATACCCTGCAATATAAAGGGAGCACCATAAACGCCCCATGGAAGCAATTCCGACAAGAACAGCCCCCAGAAAGAATAAAATTATTGTGATAACAGGGCTTTTCTCTTCCCAGGCACTGCTTGTAAAGAAAAGGATTAAAAATAATAAAACCGTAAACGCCTGTGTTGCATGTATCCTTAGTTTCTCCATCATGATTTGACTTTCTTCTGATTCTTATTGATTAAAATTTACGATGCATCGAAGTAAATTACCTTAACTGTAAAGAATGTACCACACTTAGAATGAGAGTTCTGCCATTTTTTGTACTTCAATCAGCCGGGCCTTCGCCACCCGGGGACGACAAGACCGCTTCCATCCCGGTTTGAATGCGTGAGGCGAACTGAACGTCTCGGACTTTCACGGGTATCCATTAAACGTGTGTTCCGACAGGATCTGTCCGGCCAAATTCTTGTTAATGCCGTTACATTCTGAAAAATGAAGCGCCATGTCCCCTCGGTTCCCGGGAGAGGACGATTTAAATTTAACTAATTGAATTCTATGTGTAATAAGGAAATTACTTGACAAAAGCGGCAATCATTGTAATTTGCCCGTGACAAACGCAGCGTGCCTGTTACCATGAGCCGTAACGGATTCAAAGGTAGACCACACAGGTTGTTTTCATGGATTTAAACATCATTTTCAACATCCTTGGTGGGCTCGGCCTTTTCATTTACGGGATCTACCTCCTCAGCGATTCCCTGCAGAAACTCTCCCTGGGGCTCCTCAAGAACCTCATCGACAAGATTACCACGAACCGCGTCATGTCCATGCTCGTCGGCGCCGGTTTCACCTCCATCGTCCAGAGCTCCAGCGCCACGTCCGTCCTTCTCATCGGTTTCATCAACGCCGGCCTGATCACCCTGGCGGCGGCCCTCCCCGTTGTCTTCGGGGCCAACATCGGAACGACGATCACTGCCCAGCTCATCGCCTTCAAGCTGACCAAGTCGGCACTCTTTTTTGTCTTCGTCGGCTCCTTCGTTTTCTTTTTCGCCCGGAAATCGAAACACCAGAACAAGGGCCGGGCCCTTCTAGGGTTCGGCATGCTCTTTCTCGGTCTCAACATCATGACGGCGGCGGTGAAGCCCCTGGCAGGCAACGAAGAGCTTCTTGACCTCTTCTTACGGTTCGGAACATACCCCATCCTGGGCATCGTCACGGGCATTCTCGTGACTATGCTTCTGCAAAGCAGCAGCACCACCATCGGGATGGTCATCGCCCTTGCCTCGGCGGGTCTCCTGGACCTGAAGGCCTCCATGTTCCTGGTTCTGGGGGACAATATAGGGACCTGCATCACCGCTCTCATCGCCAGCACCGGCGGCAAGCTCGCCAGCCGCCGGCTGGCCTTCGGTCACGCCATGTTCAACATCCTTGGAACGGCGGTGGCCCTGCCCATGGTCCCTTTATACCTTCATTACCTTCCGGACCTTTCGGGGGACCTTTCCCGGCAGATCGCCAATTTTCACACCGCTTTCAACGTCATCAACACGCTGCTCTTCCTGCCTTTCGTGCCTCTTTTCCTGAAGGCCCTGGCGAAAATCGTTCCCGGGGAGGATTACGAGAAGAAAGAAACGAAGTATCTGGACAAAAACCTGCTGGCAACACCGGAACTGGCCATCAAGGCGGTCATCCGCCAGCTCTCGGTCATGCTCGCCATCGACCAGGAAATGCTCGAAAAGGCCAGGCAGTGCATCGCCCAGTACAATCACAAGTTGAAAAACGAGATCTCCATCGACGAGCAGTCGGTGGATGAGATGCAGCGAGACATTACGGCCTATCTGGTGGAGATCACGAAAGGGGAGCTGCCGGATCAGAAACGGCGCATCGTTCCCGCCCTGATCCACAGCGTGAACGATTTGGAGCGGGTGGGGGATTACTGCCAGGACATCTCCAGGCTGTCCCAGCGTCTTTATGAGGAAAATCTCAGCTTTTCCGCCACGGCGCAGGCGGAACTCGCCCGGATTTTCGACAAGACCCAGACCCTGATGAATTTCACGCAAAAAGCCCTTCGCAGCGATGATCACAAGTCAGCGAGCATCACCCTCATGATCGAGAAGGAAATCGACGAACTCATCGTGCAGTACAAGATGAACCACTTCAAACGTCTCGAGGATGGGGTCTGCATGAATGAGTCGGGGCTCGTCTTCTCCGACATCCTCACCTACATCGGCCGCCTGAACGATCACCTGTGCAATATCACCAAGGGCATTCTCCACATCGGAAAACGCTGACGGCTTCGGGACCCCCCCATGCGCGAGGCTGACTCTCCTTTCTTTCACCACGATGCAGCGGTCCGCACGGTTCATTCCCCGTGACCCACACGCCCGCCCTGAATCCCTTTTTGAAAAGGCAATACAGAAAAACCACAGGAGACTCTTTAAAAATTTGAAATGACTGGTCTCTCAGGGGAGCCTGAGAACCTTGGCACCCCGGATTTTGCGGTTCTTCAACTCCCTCAGGGCCTCGTTGGCCCGCTCCAGGTCGAACTCCTCCACCGTGGGCCGAATGGGGATTTCCGCCGCCAGCGCCAGGAACGCGGCGATATCTTTTCCCGTCACATTGGCGACACTCTTGATTTCCTTTTCCATCCACAGGTGTTCCGGGTAGTCCAGCCGGAGAAGTTCCTCCCGGTCCCTGTCCTCCTTCCGGATGGCGTTGATGACGAGCCGTCCGCCCCGTTCGAGATTTCTCAGGGCTTCCACCACGGGCTTCCACGCCGGGGTCGTGTCGATGACGGCGTGCAGCTTCTCCGGCGCCGCGTCCGCCGTGTCCCCCGCCCAGGCGGCCCCCAGCTCCCGGGCGAAATCCCTTTCCTTTTCGCTTCGGGCGAAAACGAAAACGGGGGACCGGGGATGGGTTTCCCGGGCCAGGCGCAGGACCAGGTGGGCCGAAGCGCCGAATCCCGTGAGCCCGAGGTTCTGCCCGTCCCGGAGGCCCGACAGGGCCAGGGACCGGTGGCCGATGGCCCCGGCGCACAGAAGGGGGGCCGCCTCGGAATCGGAAAAGACCTCCGGGATGGGGTGGGCGTGGTTTTCCGGCACGGTCATGTACTGCCCGTAACCGCCGTCGACATCCCGCCCCGTGGCCCGGAAGGCGGCGCAGAGGTTTTCCCGCCCCTCGCGGCAGAAGGAACACTGTCCGCAGGCGTCGAAAATCCATCCCACGCCCAGCCGGTCCCCTTCCCGATAACGGCGGGCGTTCTTTCCCTTCTTGACGACACGGCCGACCACCTGGTGACCGGGGATGACGGGCAGCCTCAGCGGCGGCGTCCGGCCCTCGATTTCATCCAGTTCGGTGTGGCACACGCCGCATCGGGACACCTTGAGGAGAATGTCGCCCGGCCCCGGCTCCGGGACGGGGACCTCTGCCGACGACAGGGGCGCCGGCTCTTTTTCCATGTCGACCATGCGGGTCAGGACCATGGCTTTCATGACAACGCCCCCTTTCTTTTTTTCAGGATAACATGTTCCAGGAGAAGGGAGGATCCCACCCCGATGACAAACCCGTTTCCCAGCATGGAACGGAGTGATGAGGGAATCGCCTGGATCACTTCCGGTGGCGCGAAAGCCACCATGGTCCCCAGGAGGACGGGCAGCCCGATGATGAGTCCCTCCTGAAAGTCCAGTGTCGCCGTCGACTCAAAGACGATGAGCAGTCCCGCCACGATCTGGGAGCCGGTGATGTAGAGCATGACAGCCCCGATGACGGGCGAGGGAATCCGGCCGGCCAGCCCGATCACGGCGGGGGAAAAGGCCAGGAAAAGGAGGAAAAGGCCGGACAGGACGACAGGGAAGCGGGCGGCGCTTCCCGTGGACAGGATGAGGCCGGGGCTCATGGAATAATTGACCGGCCCGATGACGCCGAAAAAGCCCGCCAGGATATTTCCGAGGCCCGTCAGTGTGATTCCCCGGGTTATCCTTCGAGAACCCTCCGGCAGGGCGAGAAGAACGTTCAGGGACTCGATGGAGCCCAGGTCGTTGATGGCCAGGGCGAAAAAACAGATGAGAAAGGCCAGGAGAAGACCCGGTTCCACGGACAGGCCCGGGTGGAGGTTTTCGAAGAGGGAGGCGAACAGGGGCTGGCCGCCGCCGCCCGATGTCAGGGCGGCCGGAAAAAAGAGGAAATAGAGAAGACTCCCCGCCAGGGTTCCTGCCAGGATGACGTGAGACCGCCAGGCGTCGCCGGCCAGGCGGTACAGGAGAATCATGGCGAAGGTGAGGCCCGTGGCGAACAGGATCCCCTCGAAGGGCGACGCCGTCCCCTCGCCGTGGGTGAAAAGGTGGAGAATCGTGGGACAGAGCGTGAAGGCGATGAGAAGAAGGACAACGGCGATGATCCGGGACGTGAAAAAACGCCGCACCTGTCCGAACAAGCCGGTGACGCCGGCCAGGGAGAGGATACCCCCGCCCAGGATGATGGCGCTGTAAATGTCGGCGAAGGCGGCGCCCTGACTTGAAAGAATGCCCACGAGAAGGATCGTCGAGGGCCCGGCGATGATGGGCAGCCGGTGTCCCCGGTAAAGCTGGACCAGAAGGACGACGGCACACACGAAGGCGGTTTTCTGAAGATAGAGGGTCTGGTTTGCAAAATCGGCGAATTCGATTCTGCCGACGATATTCCCGATGATGATGACCCCCGGGACGAGAACGAAAAACCATTGGAAGCCCAGGGATAGGGCATCGAAAAGAGGCGGCCGGTCGTTGATGTTGTATCGTAAATTCCGGGGCGTGTTTTTCACGGGAGACACCGGGGCCGGCAAAAAAATTGGCCTGTAAGAACCTGCTTTGCCCTTTTATGACGACGTCCGCCTGTCCCGGCGAAAGGAAGGGCGGGCCCGAAACCGTGGAAACCCCGGGCCCTTCGGCACCGGGAGCTCCTTCCATGCGCTTTCGAAGAGCCCGTCAAGGCGGTCCATCCGTTCCGTTCCCAGCCTTTTCCGGAAGCGGACCAGGGCCTTGGCGTCCAGGATGGGGCCTTTCTGAAAAGAGGAGAATCCGCAGAAATATTGCCAGTAGATATTCTCATGCAGTTCCTCCAGGGCGGCGGCGTCGGAGCAGTGAAACCGGCGTTTGAGAAAATAAAGCCCTGCCATGAGCCGGATGGGTTTGCCCATCCGGCCCGACGAACTGTAGCAGGGCAGCAGAAATTCATGAAGCCCTTTCCAGTCGATCCGCCGGGCGGCCCGGACGAGTTCGTGGTCCGGATTCAAGGCATCCATCATCCGGGTTCTGAAAAGGGAAAGCTGCCTGTCCGGGTACTTGACCTGCATGACCGTCCTGTCCGGGAACCCGTCTTGATATTTTATATTTTTTCACGTATCAGAAAAAAGGAATAGGGGCAATCCCTTATAAACGGGGGTCATTTCAACTCTTCATGGTTTTCCGGTAAAGGGCTGCGTCCTGACGGTATGATTCATCCCTTTGAATTGTTTGAGCATCTTGCATATAGAAAAAAGGGAGGGAATATGAGCACCCTTGTCAGTCTCACCATTTTCCCCATGGACAAAGGGGAAAGCGTCAGTCCCTATGTGGCCCGGGTGGTCCGGCTGATCCGGGAAAGCGCCCTGCCCCACAAGGTGGGTCCCATGAGCACGATCATAGAGGGGGAAACGGAAGAGGTCATGGACCTCACCCGTCGCTGCTTCGCCGAACTGGAGCGGGACTGTGACCGCGTGTACATGATCCTGACCGCCGATTACCGGAAAGGCGGAATGGGAAGGATCGAGGAAAAGGTCAAGTCGGTTCTCGACAAGGTGTGAGGCATAAGGCATCCACCCGTACGGCTTCATTCCCGACTCAACCCGGTGAAGCCCGAGTACGGAAAGGCCCTTGTCACCGCCAACGGCCCGATCGGCGTGATCAGGGAGTATACGTAACAGCCTCGGTGCTCACCGGTCTTGTCAGCCGGTCGAGGACGGATCTCGCGAACCGCTTCGCAGATCCCGCGCGGGGACGGAACCGGGGCGACCGGTGAAGCTGGAAAGCAATGACAGAAAAAAGGGAGAAAAAAGGATTGACAAACGTGGTTCCTTGTGTATTCTGAAGCGGTAAAATATTTAAGGGATATAAATTGAGGGTGTTTAAGGAAAAGACCAGCCGGATGGCCGCAGCTATGGCCGCCAGGGCTCCAGGGCCCATGGCGGGTGGCGCTTTTCCGTAATTACCTTACATAAAAGCATCACAGGCCATGGGCAATTCGATGATCGAACCGCCCATGGCCTTTTTATTCGAAGGCCGTGGACCTCGCTGTTCATGGCTTTTTTTTTGGCCTGATAATTTTCTGACGGAGGATGTCAAACGATGGAAGGCAAAGAGGATTTTATCAAACTGGCGGACCGCATGGATCTTCTGCCGCCCTATCTTTTCGGGCGGCTCAACGGAATCAAGCAGGAAAAGCGCAGACAGGGGATCGATGTGATCGACCTGGCCATGGGCAACCCCAACGACCCGACCCCCGGGCCGGTGGTGGACAAACTCTGCCATGTCGTCCGTGACGCCCGGAACCACCGGTACTCCGTCGCTCCGGGTATCCACAACCTGCGCCGGGAGATCTCCCGGTATTACGACAGGCAGCATGGCGTGTCCCTCGTTCCGGAGAAGGAGGTCATCTGCACCATCGGGTCCAAGGAAGGGGTTTCCCACCTGTCTCTGGCGCTCCTGGGTGCCGGGGATGCGGTGATCGTCCCCGTGCCCGCCTTTCCCATTCACATTTATTCCGCTGTGATCGCCGGCGCCTCGATTCTTCCCGTTCCCGTCCAGGATGACGAGACCCTCCTGCGTAAGGTGGACGCTCTCTGCCGTGAAGCCCGCCCCGCTCCAAAGGCGCTCTTTCTCAATTACCCCCACAATCCCACGACGAAAACCGTTTCCCTCCCCTTCTTTGAAGAAGCGGTCCGGCTGGCGAGAAAGCACCGGTTCGTCATCGTCCACGACTTCGCCTACGGCCGGGTGACCTTCGACGGTTACGAAGCCCCGAGCCTTCTCCAGGTCCCGGGGGCACGGGACGTGGCCGTGGAGTTCGGGACCCTGTCCAAATCCTATAACATGGCAGGATGGCGCGTCGGGTACTGTGTCGGCAACGGGAAGATCGTGGAAGCCCTTGGCAAGATAAAAGGGTATTATGATTACGGACTTTTCCAGGCCATCCAGATCGCCGCCATCGTGGCCCTCAGGGACTGCGGGGACTTTATTGAAAAGCAGGTGAAAATTTACGAAACAAGACGGGATGTCCTCTGCGACGGGCTTAACGCCCTGGGATGGCCGGTGGAGAAACCGAAGGCAAGCATGTTCGTCTGGGCGAGGATTCCCGAGCCCTTTCGGGAAATGGGCTCTCTGGCGTTTTCCATGCGTCTCATCGAAGAGGCCGAAGTCGTCCTGTCGCCCGGTATCGGTTTCGGTCCCGAGGGAGAAGGCTATCTCCGGATCGCCCTCGTGGAAAATGAACAGCGGATCCGCCAGGCTCTGCGGCAGATGAGACGGGTGACAAACGGCGCCGCGGACAGGACTGTTTCGGCTTCATCATGTTGAAATGACATAATATAAAGCCACCTCCCCTTTTTTTCCCTTGAAGAGGGAAGGGTTTTTCCCTATCCTGACCCTGTAAGCCCCCCGGGGTTTGAAACGCAAACCCCGGGGGGTAACACCCGTTTCGATCAGAGACCGTTTCCCTATGAAAGCCCGGTGAACGCGGTGCCGTCGGGCGGCCTTCCGTCAGAACGGTTTGACCGAAACGGAGAAAGGGGGATGAACACATGAAGAGGGAAACAAAGCGAATCTTTCTCGGGGTGATTTTTTTCCTTGTCGCTCTCTATGCCTTTTTCGGGTTCGCCCTTCTGCCCATTCACGTCCAGAGTCTTCTAACGAAAGAACTGAAGAAAGCCTTCCAGCGGGAGGTCACCGTGGATCACGTGGTGACCAACCCCTTCGCCCTGTCCATGGCTGTGGAAGGACTCAAGATCATGGAAGAAGACGGTTCAACGGTCCTCCTTTCCTTCAAGCGGGCTTACGGCAACATACAGTCCATGTCGCTTATCAGGCGGGCCGTGGTGATCCGTGAAATCGCCGTCATCGAACCCTTTGCCAGGGTGGAACGTTTTGCCGACGGGACGGTGAATCTCCAGGAGCTCCTTCCCCCATCTCCTGAAAAAGAGGCCGGGCCCGTGAAAGAAGAAGGGGGATCGAAAGCTCTCCCGGTGGAAATAGACCGTTTCGCCCTTCAGGGGGGCAAGGTTCAATTTACCGACGGGGTTCCCGCCGAGTCCTTCGAGACCACCCTTCATCCCATTGACGTAACCGTCAGGCATTTCCGGACGGCTCCGGGATCGAAGGCGGAATTCGCCCTTGCCGTTACGACGGAGATCGCTGAAACGGTGAAAGGGGAAGGGACGTTTTCCATGAGCCCCCCTGCCGCGGACGGGACGGTGACGCTGGCGGACCTCTTTCCGGGCAAGTATTTCCCCTACGTAAGGGACATTCTTGCTTTTTCCTGGGAAACGGGAAAGGTGGACATGAACACCCGCTTCAAATACCGGGGAGAGGAAACGCCCCCCGGGGCGACCCTGTCCGGCCTGGCGGTCACCCTGACGGATCTCCGCCTCGTGGAACCGGGGGCCGGCCGTCCCTTCGTCGAGATTCCCCTCTTTGCCGTCCGCGCCGTTGATGCCGATCTCGCAAAAAGGGAGATCACCATCGGCGAGGTGGCGTCATCCGGGGGAACCATTTTGCTGAAGCGGCTCAAGGACGGGTCCCTCAATGTGGGCCGTCTCGTCGCCATGCCGGAAGCGAAGGCGCGTGAATCCACGGGGAGCGGAAACGATTTGCCGGCGACGGAGAACGCCGAAAGGGCCGTTCCCCCGGTGCTTCTCGCCGCCCTGAACCTGGAAGGCTACCGGGTCATCTTTGAAGACGCCGCCCTGGAGGCCCCGGCGACGATTGAACTTCTGGACCTTCGACTTGCAGCGGAAAAGCTTTCCAACGGTCCCGGGGACAAGGGAAAGGTCTCCCTCGCCTTTCGTGACCCTGACAAGGGAACCTTTTTGACAGACGGTACCTTGGGTGTCGACCCGCTCGATTTTCAGGCGAAGATCCTGGTCGAAGACATGGCCCTGTATCCCTTCCAGCCATACGTGCTGGAAAACCTGAACCTCCTCGTGACAGGCGGGTCCGTTTCCTTGGACGGAACCGTCGCCGTCAAGCAAGAAAGCGCGTTCCCGCCCGCGGTTGCCTTCGCCGGATCGATCAAGGCAAAGGATTATTCTTCCGCCGAGGCCACGAAAGGAGAAAAACTGCTTCGTTTTCAGACCGCCCTAGTGGAAGGACTGGAGCTGAGCCTGGAGCCTAATATCCTGAAAATTAAGGAAGTCAGGGGAACCGACTTTTACGCCCGGATCGTCATCAGGCCTGACAAATCGAGCAACCTCCTCGATGTGGTAAAAGAAGAGGGAGACGAAAGCGGGCCGGAAAAGACACAGGGAAAGCCGGCGAAGGAAAAGACGCCCGAGGCCGCCGGACCGGTCAAAAAGCCCTTTTTTGAGACCGTGGCCATCGACAAAGTCACCCTGGACAAGGGAAGGATTGATTTTACGGATCTTCACGTCTCCCCGGCGTTCACGGCAAATCTCTACGACATGGAAGGAACGGTGGAAGGGCTTTTTTCCGACGAAAAAAGCCGTGCCGACGTCCGTCTCAAGGGCACCTACGAAAAGGTCATTCCCCTTGTCATCGAAGGGCAGGTCAATCCGCTGGGGGAAGACCTCTTTGTGGACCTCAAGGTGATCTTTCAGAATGTTGACCTGAGCCCGCTCACCCCGTACGGCAGAAAATATCTGGGGTATCCCATCGACAAGGGAAAACTCTTTCTCAACCTCAAGTATCACATTGAGAACAACAAACTGGATGCGAAAAACGCCGTCCTCATCGACCAGTTCACTCTCGGGGACCCCGTCGAAAGCCCCGACGCCGTCGGCCTTCCCATCAAGCTCGCCATTGCTCTTCTGAAGGACCGCCAGGGAAAAATCGATCTCGACATTCCCCTTTCCGGGCAGACCGACGACCCTGAGTTCAGTATCGGCGGAATTATCCTGAAGGTATTGGGAAATCTCATCG
>Ga0209096_1002978_pt1 | contig 15393 bp, 11 predicted proteins | sample AD_UKC034_MetaG_FD_184407 | JGI IMG/M metagenome (GOLD analysis project Ga0209096, IMG submission 184407) | Active sludge microbial communities of municipal wastewater-treating anaerobic digesters from USA - AD_UKC034_MetaG (SPAdes) (version 2) | ecosystem: Engineered > Bioreactor > Anaerobic >... | reverse complement strand
GATACTCCATCTATTACGGTTGGCTTGCGCGGATTAAGTTATATGGAAGTTGAAGTAACCGGCCCCAACCGCGATTTGCATTCGGGTGTGTATGGCGGTGCCGTGGCAAACCCCATTAACATCTTAAGCAAAATGATTGCCTCGCTGCACGATGAAGACGGCCACATTACCATTCCGGGTTTTTATGATAAGGTTGCTGAGTTAACAACCAGCGAGCGCGAAGCATTGAATAAAGCCCCATTTAATCTCGACAACTACAAAAAGGAACTTGCCATTGACGATATCCGTGGCGAAAAAGGTTACACCACACTGGAGCGCACCGGCATTCGCCCTACGTTAGATTGCAACGGCATTTGGGGTGGCTACACAGGCGAAGGCGCCAAAACCGTACTGCCCTCTAAAGCGTACGCCAAAATTTCGATGCGCCTGGTGCCGCACCAAAACAATCATGAAATCACAGAGTTGTTTACCAAACATTTTCAGTCGCTCGCGCCAAAATCCGTTAAGGTAAAAGTAACAGCCCTGCACGGAGGCGAGCCGGCCGTAACCCCAACCAACTCCAAAGCATTTACTGCTGCCAGCAAAGCATTTGAAGAAGTGTGGGGCAAAGCGCCCATCCCCACACGCGATGGCGGAAGTATTCCGATTGTTTCGTTGTTCAAAAAAGAATTAGGATTAGATACGGTGCTAATGGGCTTTGGCCTGGACAGCGATGCCATTCACTCGCCCAATGAACATTATGGAATTAAAAACTTTTTAATTGGCATCGAAACCATTGTGGCATTTTATAAGCATTACAGGAAGTAGTTGTTAAATTATTCTAAAAGTGGTTAACCAACCCGGCACTCGTGTTTAAGCAATGAACAATTCTGTTTTACGCTTCGTTACTTTTGAACAACAAAAAACGCATCAGCTCATGAGAGTTTTTTTATCTGTCCTGTTTCTCTGCACAAGTATTTTGTCGGGGGCCCAAATTCTTAAGCCAGCCAAATGGAGTTATTCTTCTGTAACAGAAGCAAACGTGGGCGATGAGGTGGAGTTGATTTTTAAAGCTACCATCGATATGGACTGGTATCTCTATTCTTCTGAATTTAATTGCGAAGACGGCCCGATTAAAACCACGTTCAATTTTGTGCCGCATGCCAGTTATCAATTGGTGGGCAACGTGGTAGCCATTAACCCAACCGATAAGTATGATGGTATTTTTGAGTGTGATGTTAAAATCTTTAAGGAGAAGGGTGAGTTCCGGCAGAAAATCAAAATCCTGGCTTCACCATTAAAGATTACAGGCGAATCGGATTACCAGGTGTGTACCGAAATAACGGGCCAATGCATTTCGGGTGCCGATGATTTTTCGTTCAACATTAAAGTAAGTGGCACAGCTTCCGAACAAATTAAAAATGATGAAGCCCCCAACGGCCCCCAGCTCGACTCAACACTTGTACCGGATAATCCTCAGGGTAAATCGTTGTGGGGATTTTTAGTAATTTCTTTTCTGGCCGGGTTAGCCGCATTGCTCACCCCGTGTGTATTTCCAATGATTCCCATGACGGTGAGTTTCTTCACCGGCCGTGGCACAAAATTTCAGGCATTAATGTATGGCCTCTTTATCATATTGATCTACACATTAATCGGAGCGGCCCTTGCCCCTCTCATGGGACCGGAAACGGCCAATCATTTATCAACCGAGTGGATTCCGAATTTGATTTTCTTTTCGGTGTTCATCGTATTCGGGCTTTCCTTTCTGGGCTTATTCGAAATTACATTGCCGGGAACATTGATCAACAAAGTAGATCAGCAAGCAGAGAAAGGCGGCTTGCTTGGTGTTTTCTTTATGGCGTTTACACTGGTGCTGGTTTCGTTCAGTTGTACCGGTCCGATTGTAGGCAGCATCCTGGTGTCATCGGCTGGTGGCGAATTTCTAAAACCCATCCTGGGCATGTTTGCGTTTGCTGCCGCTTTCGCAATTCCATTTACCTTGTTCGCATTCTTTCCCGGTTGGTTAAAATCATTACCAAAATCGGGAGGATGGTTGAACACGGTAAAAGTTGTATTGGGCTTTGTAGAGATTGCGCTGGCCTTTAAATTTTTAAGTATTGCCGACCAGGCTTTTCATTGGGGAATTCTCGATCGCGACATCAACATTGCTATCTGGATTGTAATAGCTGTGCTGATTGGTGTTTACCTGATGAAAGGATTCCGCATGCCGGGCGATACCGGTAAAGATGCCGATGATAAAACCGTAAGTGTTTTTCGGGTATCGTTAGCCATGGTTATGTTTGTGTTTGCGGTGTACCTGGTACCCGGCATGTGGGGTGCTCCCTTAAAAGCATTAGCCGGTTATTTGCCCCCGATGTACACACACGATTTTAATGTACTAAGTGCTACAACAGAAAAACCGGCAACCATTTGCGATGAGCCCCGGTATGCCGATTTCCTCCACCTGCCCCATGGCTTAAGCGGATATTTTGATTATGATCAGGCCATCGCTTGCGCACGTCAGCAAAACAAACCCTTGTTTATTGATTTTACAGGACATGGTTGTACCAATTGCCGCGAAATGGAAGCCAATGTATGGAGCGACCCGCAGGTGTTGCAGCGCTTGCGCGATGACTTTGTAGTGGTGGCATTGTATGTAGATGATAAAACCGAATTACCCGAAAGCGAATGGTACACCTCATCGTACGATAACAAAGTGAAAAAAACCATTGGTAAGCAAAATGCCGACTTGCAAATCACGCGGCTTAACAACAATGCGCAACCATTTTATGTGTTGGTTGGTAAAGATGAGCGCGTGCTGGTTTCACCGTACGGCTATAATCTAAATGCCGAAAAATTTGCGGCCTTTCTGGATGAGGGAAAGAAGAAATTCAAAGAGTTGTATCCTGGATAAACTCCAACTTGTTTTCCACATCGCGCCCGTGGAAGCACCGGTTTTAGGATTTACTTTTTCTGTTTCGGGTAATAATCAGCGCGCCAATAATCAGCAGCGCAAACCACGTAAACGCGTTCATATCGGGTCCATCAAAATGCCAGCCGTGATGCCAGGCACCCCAACCAAACAGGGCTTTGAAAATGGCCGCTATTATTCCAACCACGGCACCAATCAACCCAACAATTAATCCTACCAAGCCAGCAAACAAGCCGGCAATCAATCCAAATAATCCCGCACCCAGTCCAACCCATAAGGGAAACGTGAGTAAGAGAATAAGAATAATAAATACTGTAGAGGTTGAGGATGATCGCTGCATGGGTGTTGGGTTTATTACAAACCCTTAGCAAGAATCATTCACAAAAAGCCACAATATAAAAACGTGGCTTTTTGACAAGAAATCGAAGATTGATTAATCAGATGTCGATCGCTCCTGTATAAAAATGAACAGCCGGTTTACAAAATCGTACAGACCGCTCAGGCTAGATTAAGAACTTTGTTGGTTCGCTTGCGCGATTCAGCCACCAGTTTTTCGTTCTTCGAAATAGATTGTCCGAACGAAGGTGCTATATCGTGCATACGTGCTTTCCACGCTTCGGATTGACTTTGTTTCTTAAAACATTTTTGAATCAGTTCTAACATCATGCTTACCGCTGTAGATGCTCCGGGCGAAGCTCCCAGCAAGGCTGCTACTGTTCCATCTTCAGACACTACTAACTCGGTACCAAACTCCAACACTCCACCTTTCTCTTTGTCTTTCTTAATCACTTGCACCCGCTGGCCTGCTTCCAGTAATTCCCAATCAACCTGTTTGGTAAAGGGAACATATTCGCGCAAAGCCGCGTGGCGATCTTCCGGTTTAAGTCTTAATTGCTGAATAAGGTATTTCGTTAATGGCACGTTTTTGATGCCCGCAAAAATCATGGGCATCAGGTTGTCGAATTTAATAGAGCTGGGAAGATCCATCAGCGACCCGTTTTTCAAAAACTTGGTTGAGAATCCCGCAAAGGGCCCAAACAATAATTCCTTCTTCCCATTAATAAACCGAGTATCTACATGGGGCACCGACATAGGAGGCGAACCAACCGAAGCCTTGCCATATACTTTGGCATGGTGTTTTTGAATCAACTCTTCGTTGTTGCACTTTAACCACAAGCCACTTACCGGAAAGCCACCATAGCCTTTGCGTTCTTTTATCTCGGCTCGTTTTAATAAATGCAATGTGGCCCCGCCCGCACCAATAAAAGCAAACCGTGTATTAAATGTTTTCTTCTCACCGGTTTGTAAATCGCGCACAAAAACATCCCACCCTTTCTTTCCATCCGGATCAAGATCCAAACATTCGGAGTTGTAATGGATGGTTACGCCCGGCATTTTACCAAGCTGGTCAATCATGCTTCGGGTAAGCGAACCGAAGTTTACATCGGTACCCATTTCCATGCGCGTAGCAGCAACAGGTTGTTTTTTTGTTCGGCCGCGCATAACGATAGGTGCCCACGCGGCTATGTCATCGTGCACTTCGGAATAAACCATTGCTTGAAACAATGGATTGGCATGCATGATTTCATATCGCTTGCGCAGAAAGTCAACATTCTCGGGCCCCCACACTAAACTCATGTGTGGTACTTTGTTGATGAAGTCCTGTGGGTTTTGCACATAGCCTTTTTCAATCAGGTAAGCCCAGAACTCGCGCGAAACCTCAAAAGACTCACCAATCTTAAATGCTTTTGTACATTCTACCGTGCCGCCCGGTTTTTGCGGAGTGTAGTTTAGTTCGCAAAAGGCTGCATGGCCTGTGCCCGCATTGTGCCAGGCATCGCTGCTTTCCATTCCGGCTTTATCAAGCCTTTCGAAAATATGAATGGAAAGTTGTGGTTCCAGTTCTTTTAGTAACATGCCCAGGGTGGCACTCATGATGCCGGCACCCATCAGTATGACATCTGCTTTGGGGATAGGGGGGTGTTTGGTCATGGCTTTAGCCGTGTAAAGGTTCGAATTTATAGCACGATTACACGCTTTGCAAATGCTTGTTACAACCCTTGCCGAAAACCGCACATATTGCCCCTATGCCGGGTGAATAAGCCCGTTGTTCACCCTCGCGTTATCACTCACTTTTTAAACTATCTACCGGATTGCTGGTGGCAGCCCGAAAGGATTGAAAGCTCATGGTAACCCACGCCACCACAAACGCGGCTATGCCAGCAAACAAAAACAACCCAATGCCAATCTCGGTTTTGTAAGTATAGTCTTTCAACCACCAGTTAACACCATACCAGGCTGCGGGCGCTGCCAGCACAAAGGCAATGGCTATCAGTTTGCCAAACTCTTTTGAGAGCAGCAACACAATACTGCTTACACTCGCACCCAACACTTTTCTAATTCCAATTTCCTTGGTGCGCTGTTCGGCTGTAAATGAAGTAAGCGCAAACAATCCCAGACACGCAATTAAAATTGCCAGGCCGGTAAATATTCCGAAAACCTTACTCAAACGGGTTTCCGATGCATACATATTGTTAAAGCGTTCATCTAAAAAATAGTAAGTGAATGGCTGGCCCGGGGCCAACTCTTTCCATTTTTTTTCGATGTTGGTTACAATTTCTTGTGTATTGCCTGCCTGAATCCGGAAAGAGATTATTCCGCCAGGTCGTTTAGCGAGGAACATCATTACTGGAGATACGTTTTGCCGGAGCGATTCAAAATGAAAATTTTCAACTACGCCCACAACAGTCAATGTTTGTAGTTTATTCCGGTCCACCTCAGTTACGTAATCTGCATCGAACGTTTGAATCCGGCTTCCTACCACTTCACCGTTAAAATTCAAAGCAAGCGCAGCAGCTTCATTTAGAATAACTGCCGTTGAATCTGACGGAAATTCAGGAGAGAATCCGCGTCCTTCTTTTACAGTCATACCCATTGTAGTAATGTAATCGTAATCAACAGCCCAGTTTTGCATGCTCACCATGTTTTCGGCTTTTGCTTCTTTTCCTTCGGCCCACCAGGGGGTGTCGCTTCGCCAGGTTCCTGAAACCGGCAAATAACCGGAGATGGTGGCATTCAGAATTCGCGGATCTTGTTTTACCATCTCTTTGAATGCTTGCTTATTATCGCCCAGGGCGTAAGCATCATCAATCATAATAACCTGGTCTTTATTGAATCCCAGTTTTTTATTCTGAATGTAATTGAGTTGCCTGAAAACAGCCATCGTACCAATAACCAGAATGATAGAAATTGTAAACTGGAAAACCACGAGCGAACTGCGGATAAACCCACTCTTCATACCAAGCGCCACATTTCCTTTCAATACACTTACCGGTTTAAAAGCCGACAAGAAAAAAGAAGGATAGATACCGGCCAGCATGCCAATGAAAACAGCTGCAATTGCGATAACTGCATATAAGTTCGGATTGGAAAACGGTATAGATAATTCGCGGCTCGCCAGCGAATTGAAAACCGGGAGTAACAGGTAGGCCAGAACAGTTGCCAACACGAAGGAAACCATACTTAGCAAAATGGACTCCATTAAAAATTGGCGTATGAGATGAGACCGCATGGACCCCATCACTTTGCGCATGCCCACTTCTTTTGCACGGTTTGCCGATCGTGCTGTTGACAAATTCATAAAGTTGACACAGGCAATCAACAAGATGAAAGCAGCGACAGCACCAAACAAGTACACATAGGTAATATCAAAATTGGGTTCAAACTCACCGCTTAAGGCACTCTTCAAATGAATATCTGTTAATGGTTCAAGCGTATAGGCAAACAGGTTGCCTTCGGCCGTAAATTTTTCGAGGGTAAAATCAGGACCTAATGCATCGGCCAGTTGAGGTATCATGTGTTTCGTGATGAGTGCGGGTATCTTGGCGTTTAGTTGGCTTACACTTGCGCCCTCATTTAGTAGTACATACGTTTGGAAATTATTGCTCAACCACACCGGAGATTTGGCTTCATCAAGCCCTTCCATAGCAATCAGGATATCGAAGTGAAAGTGTGTGTTGGAAGGAAGGTTCTGATAAATGGCTGTGATCTTGGCATTTATTTTATCATCCAGGATCAACGTCTGGCCCAATGCTTCTTCACCCGGAAAATATTTTTCGGCTATCCGCTGGCTAATGGCAATGGCGTTTGGTTCTGTTAAGGCCTTGGCCGGATCGCCCGCAAGAACAGGAACCTGAAACACTTTAAAGAAATCCTTATCGGCCCAAATTACCCTGTCTTCTCTAATGTTTTCGGTTGTCCGCTTAACCAGGTAAGAACCTCGTTCACGAAAACGAATTGCAGCAGCCACCTCCGGATAATCCTGAGCCAATTGGGCGGCCATGGGGGCTGGGGCGTAAGTCATGTTGTAATGATTGCCGCCAAATTTTAGCTCGCTATGAACGCGATAAATCCTATCGGCATTCGCAAAGTGCCTGTCATAACTCAGCTCGTGCCTTACAAACAATACGATAATAAAACATATTGAAATGCCCAGCGAGAGCCCTGCCACATTGATAAACGTATAAAAACTATGCTTGCGCAGATTGCGCAATGCAACCGTAAAATAATTTTTAATCATATTTTTTGGTTTGTTTTCTGATTGTAAAGTCTGTTTTTGTATTTCTCGCAACCCTCCTGTGTGCCCAAACCTTTTTAATACAGTATGGTATGCATCAATAAATCGTTTTTCTTTTCTCATTTCAGCCTCCACGGCCGTGCAGACATGATCAATCAACTCGTCCTGAATGCCTTCGGCCACAATGCCCCGGTAGTTCAGGTCTTTGATGATGTAGGTGATATGATCGTCTGTAAGCATTTCCTGAAATGGATTAACCTAATTCTACCTGCAATACATTCCCCATCGTTTTTATAAACGCAACAAATTCCGAAACGCGCTCTTTCACCAAACTACGGCCTTGCGGAGTAAGTGAATAGTATTTGCGAACGCGTTTTCCAATGGTTTCTGTTTCGGTGCGCAGCATTCCCTCTGCCTCCAGTTTATGAAGTGTGGGGTACAATGCACCTTCTGTTAGCAGAATCCGGTCATCTGAAAGTTCTTTTACCCGCTGCGTAATTTCGTATCCATACATGCGGCCATGATCTTTCAAAACCTTTAATACGATGGTTTGCAGTGTGCCTTTCAATAACTCGGGTGAATGCATAAAGATTAAAACAAGGTGTTAATACATAAGAGAATTATGCATAAGACGCAAGTACATTAACCGAGGTTGCATATGCCCGGCAATTTTTATTTTTGTACCTTCAATTCATTCAAAAAAATGCGCTCCGTTTACCTGCTGGTTGGTTTGTTTGCGGTTTGGTGCCTGCTGGCAGCATTCTGGTATTTATTCTGGATTAAGGGCCTGGATCCAAATACATCAAACATTAACCCTCACGAATCAGCCCTGGCAATTGCTGAAATACTGGTTATTGTGCTGGTTTCGTTGTTTATCGGATTTGGCATAGCCTGGTTTCTGCGCCAGCAAATAATAGACACCAAAACGGCAAGAGAATCGGAATTAGCAATTGATATAGCCGAATTGAAACAAGCTTTGCAAAGTGCCCACGACCAGGCTGAAAAGGCAGAGCAAACACTCAACCGGGCACGGGAAACTTTTCGTCAGGATTTTTTAACTGTTTCGCGCGAGAATGAAAGGCTGAAGACAACAGAAGACTCCCTTAATACATTGCAGCAACAGTTTCAGCAACAACAAGAAACGTTTCAAAACACCATCGATGATTTGCAGGAAAATTATCGCACAGCTGGAGATGAACTGGTTCTGCTTCGCCTTCAGAAACAGAAACTCGAAATAGAACTGGAGGAACTTAAAAAGCATCAGCGCGAAACCAAAGAACCTCGCTACTCCGATTTCATCAGTGGCCAGCAATTAACAGAGAAAACAGAAGCATTTGAAAAAGATGACCTGAAACAGATTAATGGCATAGGGCCGGGTATTGAAGCAAAGCTAAATAAGGCTGGGATTTTTAGTTTCAGACAAATCAGCGAACTCACGAAAGAAAGCACTCAGCAGGTAGCTGCTATTATAGAATTTTTTCCAGGCCGCATTACACGCGACCGATGGGTAGAGCAAGCCTCGAAACTTTATTTAGATAAGTTGAGAAAAGAATAATTACAGATTAGGGTCAACCTTTAAAGCAAGGTTAAATTTCACTTCCAGGTTTTCATCTACTTTAACCATGCCCATCATGCGCGAAGGGGCCGAAAGATTAAAATCGGCAAATGTAAATGTGTGATTACCGCGCAGGTAAATAATGCCATTGCTTTTTGCTTCGATTACACAATTCACATCAAACGCTTTTCTCACTCCGGCCAAGGCTATTTTCATATGGCCTTTAAACCGTTCTTCGGCACAGCCAAACACAGGGGTTTTCTCGAACGAGATAAATTCTATTTCTATAGCCGGATATTCTTTTGCCTTTATCGTTTTATTAAAGTCGTTCGTCATCAACTGAAGGCCGCAACTGAAGGCCGATGCATCCAGTTGTACGTTCCCTTTTAAAAATACGGGTCGTACACCTGCGCTCTCCCGAAGCACCAGGGTATCGCGGCCGCAATACAAAGTTGTGCACTGAAATGAATTTACATTGGTTTTGCCCGCTACGGTAAGCGTACTTTCAGGCTGAACAATAAAGCGGTGCAGCAACACGGGGGAGGTAGCAAATGAACTCCCCACGATTGTCACAACTAACAAAACCAGCAAGTGTTTCATTTCCATTTCTTACCTCACAAAGGTAGTAAATACAAAAAGAGTTCCGGCCTGTACAGACCGGAACCCACCCATAAAGCATCCCTACAAATCAGAATGAGATTGCGCCCTGGATCACGAAGCCATCGAACTTACCGTTGTAGAACCGGCTATTCGCTCCGGTGTTGTTATAACCGTCATAATTCTGTGTTACATACTCTCCTTTTAGTAAGATGTTGCGGGTAATAAACCAGCCTGCACCAAATGATGTTCGGTCTATGGTTACATCATAGCGGGTACCTGGTAATATTGCAGTATATCCTTCCGCAATTGTAGCATCTACTTTTATGTAGCGGGCGCCCACATAAAATTGCTCATCTTTTCCGAAGCGATAGAGTGCTTCAAAAGCTGTCTGTTGTGCTTTGCGGTCGTCTTCTGCGGCATAGGCAGCTCCCTCACCGTTTTCGAATGCACTATTGCCTTTGGCCCATTCAAATGTTCCGAACACTTCCAGGCCGCTGTATTTAACGAAGGGGTTTATAACAAAGGCTGTGACATTATCTCGAAAGCCAGGATTAAATCTTCCGGAGAAAGCATTACCGGTTAATGAAACCGGTGCATTTTCCATTACATACTGGTAGTTAGACCCAGTCCGGTCGCCACCATATAGGGTATTGCTGGCAGATGATTTTGTGGTTACGAATGAGCTAGTGATCCTTGTGCGCAGGTTGTCATTAATCTGTTTATCAAAACCAACCTTTCCGTAAAGAGATGGTTTGCGTTTTGCCCCATCTGGTTGTGATGGGCTAGAAATGTTACCTTGAATTTCACCATCGGTAAAACCAGCCATTAATAACACGCCATCTTTTTTCCAATACAACTCTGCCCCTATTTCAGTAGTAAAGGCATCCATAATATTGTTTTCAATCCAGGGGTTCCACAACGTGTGGCCGCCATCACTTCTGCGGAAGTGTGCATCGCCATAATTTACTTCCATATGGCCTACTTTTAGAGTCAGGTTTTTCCACAGGTTATCGAAGAATTCGCTCTTCAAGAATCCAACTTTATCAATTTGCAGGTAACCTCCTTTCACCCAAAACTCGTTGTGGTGGTGAGATGACATGTATGACACGAGATTCAGGTTAATACCATCATACAATTGCACATCAATATTGAAGTTTGCCTGTGCCAGCGGAAAACCACCGCCCATCTCATAGAGGGCAGGGGTTGCCAATTCATTGCTGTGGTTTAGCTTCTGATAGCCTTGTGTAAAGCCAGCACCCAGTCTAAGCTTCAGACCATCAAAAACAATAGTATCATCTTTGGTTGTTTCGAATACATTTACACCACGCTTGTCATATGGTCTCCAATATTGTATGCTGGGTTGCTGTGCCCATGCAGTCCAGCCCATCGTTAGGCCCAGTACCAGTAGCAGATGTTTTAAAATTGAGGATTTTGTTTTCATAACATAAAAAATTAAAAGGTGATTTATAGAGATTTATTTATTTGATTGGTGAAAGGGTAACTTCAAAGGTTATTGTTATTTCATCGCCTGTTTTAACTGAACCAAACATGAAAGAAGGTGGCTCTACATTAAACTCAGTCATTTTAATTTTCTTGGAACCCTGAAAATGTATTGCGCCCGCTACAGGTTTTCCGGTAACTATCAACTCAGTAGGTTTTGAGTTTCCGGCAATTGTTAGTGTGCCTTGCGCTACAATGTTGTTGCCATTAATAATTGCCGAGGTTAGCTGAAATTTGATGTCTTTATTCTTATCTGTTTTAAGCGCATTGTATGCGTTCTTGTCCATGGCTCCTTTTCCGCTCTTTAAACTTTCGGCAGGAATGGTAACCACGATAGCGTTCACTTTAGTTAGTTGACCGGCTGCATCGGTTTCAAATTGTGCTACCGAGGTTGCCTGTTTGGAAGTCATTGTCCAATCGTGCATAGTAGAGGTTCCCGCAATGGTTATATTGGGTGTGCCGCTTATCTTATACTGCTGCTGGGCCCAAACGGCCGTATGGGAAAATGCCAGTACGAAAAGGGTTGTGAAGAAGGTTTTTTTTATGATCGTTTTCATGGCTTCTGGGTTTTTGTCTTGTTTCACAGTACAAGATTATATTACCCAATCCACCTACCCCATGATTGTTAACCATACTCCGATATGATCCTTATCATAAAAAATATTGATTTACCCTTTAAGGAAAATCCGGAATCGATTGAATCGATACTTCCGTTATCCATTAATTACAACCCGGTTTTCTAATCAGGTTCGTCTGCCCATCCCCCAGGTTTAATTATGATATGATTAGGGAGATTCTTCAACCCATAAAGAACCCTGATAATTTTTTTATTAAAATAGTATGCATGCCGAATAATTTTCTTTACCTTCGGCATCGTTTGAAATTGATGAAAAGGGAGGAAACCATAGACTATAATATAAAGGCGGCCTGGCACAGCATCGCACGCATGTACAATCAGCAGGCAGCAAAATACCAGGGCACCATGTCTATCGGGTTTGCTTTATTGAACATTCACTCCGAAGAAGGCACACCGGCAACCAAGATCGGGCCGATGATGGGTTTGGAGCCCCGCAGTGTTACGCGCCTGCTTAAGTCAATGGAAGAAAAGCGATTGATTGTACGGAAAACGGATAAGAACGATAAGCGGTTAGTTCGCATTTTTCTTACCAAAGAGGGGAAGCGCCATAGAGAAAAATCGAAAGAAACTGTTTTGCGATTTAATGAAGTGGTGCGCGAGGAAATTCCCGCCAGCAAGCTGAATGTGTTTTTTGAAGTTGTTCAAAGTGTGAATCAGATAATTGAACAGAACATTGTTTATAAAGAACTTGAAAACAGTAGGTAGTAGGCAGGCTTTTGATTTGAATAACTGTCGGTATGTCCACTAAAAAAATTTGTATTAAGTAAAAACCGGTAACATGAATAGAACCATTCGTAAAGTAGCTGTTTTAGGATCGGGCATTATGGGCTCGCGCATTGCCTGCCACTTTGCCAACATTGGTGTAGATGTTCTCCTCCTCGACATTGCACCCAAAGAACTTTCTGAAGACGAAAAGAAAAAGGGGTTATCGCTCGACCATCCGGCAGTGAAAAACCGAATCGTAAATGCTGCGTTTGAGTCAACGCTGAAATCGAACCCGGCAGCGCTGTTCAGCAAAAAGTTTGCTTCGCGCATCAAACTCGGAAACTTTACGGATGACATGCCGAAGATCAAAGATTGCGATTGGACGATAGAAGTCGTAGTAGAAAATCTCGACATCAAAAAGAAAGTGTACACCGAAGTGGAAAAGTATCGCACACCCGGTACGCTTATTACTTCCAACACGTCTGGTATTCCTATTCACCTGATGGCCGAAGGTCGAAGCGAAGATTTTCAAAAACATTTTGCAGGAACGCACTTCTTCAATCCACCCCGGTATTTAAAGTTGCTGGAAATTATTCCTACCACGAAAACCGATCCTGAAATCACGAAGTTTTTGCTTCACTATGGCGACCTCTTTCTGGGTAAAACAACTGTATTGTGTAAAGACACTCCTGCCTTTATCGGTAACCGGGTTGGTGTTTGGGGTTTATTAAAGGTAATTGACTCTATGCGCAAGTATGATCTTAATGTAGATGAGATTGATAAGCTAACGGGCCCTGTAATCGGAAGACCAAAATCGGCCACATTCAGAACATCGGATGTAGTGGGGTTGGATACACTCGTAAAAGTAGCCAACAATTTATATGCAGGCCTGCCCAACGATGAAGGCCGCGAAATGTTTAAGTTGCCCGAAGCGGTGAACAAACTGGAGCAGAATAAATGGCTGGGTGACAAAACCGGCCAGGGCTTTTACAAAAAATCCAAAAATGCCAAAGGCGAAACCGAAATTCTTACGCTCGATCTGAAAACATTCGAGTATCAACCAAAGGCAAAAGCAAAATTTGCCACACTCGAAACTACCAAGACCATTGACAACCTGCGCGATCGCTTTAAAGTATTGCTGGCCGGTAAAGACAAAGCCGGGGATTTCTATCGCGATATGTTTTTCGATTTGTTTAAGTATGTGAGCAATCGCATTCCGGAAATCAGCGATGAATTGTTCCGTATAGATGATGCCGTAAGCGGAGGCTTCGGTTGGGAGCTTGGTCCCTTCGAAACATGGGATGCTATTGGTGTTGAAAAGAGTATTCCTTTAATGGAAGCCGCTGGCTACAAACCCAATCAATGGGTGTACGATATGCTCGGTGCGGGCAACAAATCATTTTACAAAACCGAAGGGGGCATCAAAAAATATTACGACATCCCCTCCAAATCATATAAATCCATTCCGGGTCGCGAAAGCTTTATCATTTTAGAAAGCAAGAGCGATAGCGTAGTGTGGAAGAATGCCGATTCGAAAGTAACGGACATTGGGGATGGTGTACTCAATTTCTCATGGAGTTCAAAGAGCTATACCTTAGGCAGCAGTGTAATTGAAGGCATGAACAAAGCGGTTGACCTGGCCGAAAAAGATTACCGCGGGTTAGTGGTCGGTCATCAGGGGCCCGACTTCTCGCTGGGCGCAAACCTTGGGCTGGTGTTTATGTATGCCATTGAACAGGATTATGACGAGATCGATTTTATGATCCGTGCATTCCAGAATTCGGTAATGCGGTTGCGCTATTCATCTATTCCGGTAGTGGTAGCTCCGCAAGGCCGCACGCTGGGTGGTGGCTGCGAAATGACCATGCATGCCGACATTGCACAGGCTGCAGCTGAAACATACATCGGGCTTGTTGAGGTAGGCGTGGGTTTGATTCCCGGTGGTGGTGGCACAAAAGAATTTACCAAACGTGTTAGTGATGCTTTACAAGAAGGTGATGTAGAATTGAACGCACTTCAAAATGCGTTTATGACTATTGCAACCGCTAAGGTGGCCACATCAGCAGAAGAAGCGCGTGAGTTGGGGATTCTGAAAAAGCTGGATCGTGTAAGCATGAATAGAGACCGCCAGATTGCCGATGCCAAACAAGCGGTTCTTGATCTTGCCGATGCCGGCTACACCATGCCACAACAGGCAAAGAATATCAAAGTACAAGGCCGCACCGGGCAAGCCTTATTCCTTGCCGGATTACAAGGCATGTTAATGGGTAGATACATTTCCGAACACGATGCGAAAATCGCGAAGTGGATTGCCAACGTAATGTGCGGGGGCGATCTCAGCTATGCACAGGAAGTATCGGAACAATATTTATTGGATCTGGAACGCGAAGCATTCTTATCGCTAACGGGTGAAAAGAAAACGCTGGAACGAATTCAGTCTATTTTAACAGGCGGGAAACCATTACGCAATTGACAGTTGACAAAAAACAATTGACAATAAAGTATGGCAGCGCAAACATTTAGAGATTTAACGGTATATAAAAAAGCATTTGAACTCGCTATGAGTATTTTCAAAACCTCAAAAGCATTTCCGCAAGAAGAGCGGTATTCATTAACAGATCAGGTGCGAAGGTCTTCCCGATCAGTTTGCTCAAACATTGGAGAGGCCTATAGGAAGAGGCAATATAGAGCTCATTTTGTAAGCAAATCATCAGATGCAGATATGGAGAATACAGAGACGCGCGTTTGGTTGGATTTCGCTTTGGCATGTGGATACATCTCAAAGAAGACTTGGGATGATTTCGAGCTAATGGCAGAGGAAGTTGGAAAGCTTCTCAACCATATGATAGAGAACCCGGAAAAGTATCAGCTGCTTCAAAATAACTGCTTGACTTTTTACAATCAGCACT
>Ga0209096_1002972_pt1 | contig 15409 bp, 15 predicted proteins | sample AD_UKC034_MetaG_FD_184407 | JGI IMG/M metagenome (GOLD analysis project Ga0209096, IMG submission 184407) | Active sludge microbial communities of municipal wastewater-treating anaerobic digesters from USA - AD_UKC034_MetaG (SPAdes) (version 2) | ecosystem: Engineered > Bioreactor > Anaerobic >... | reverse complement strand
TGGGCACGTCGAAGAGCGCGTTGTAGAGCACCACGTTGTTGGTCACCGTGGGCGTGGGCTCGACCTTCTCGAGCTTGCCGTGCCAGCGCTTGCCGCTGCCGCCCAGGGTGGTGAAGTAGGCCTCCATGCCCAGCTTGACGCGGCCGATGTCGGCCTCCGACACCTGTGTCTGCACGGTCATCGTGGACAGGTCGGCGATGCGCATCACCACCGGTGCCTGCTGGTTGGTGTTGAGCGTCTGGCCCTGGCGCGCGCTGATCGACACCACGGTGCCGGCCATCGGCGACAGGATGCGGGCGTACTGCAGGTTGGCCTCGTCGGCGCGCAGGGTGGATTCGATCTGCTCGATCTGCGCGCGCAGCGCGTCGAGCTGGGCTGCCGCCGACTTGGCCGAGGCCTCGGCGGTCTGCAGGCTCTCCTTGGTGGTGGCGTCCTCGGCCATCAGCGCGCGCTGGCGGCGGAGCTGGATCTGCGCGAGGGCGAGCTGGGCCTCGCGGTCCTGGAGCTGCGCACGCAGGTTCCTGAGCTGGGCGCGCGAGGCGTCGACGCGCGCGCGATACACCGTGGGGTCGATCTCGGCGAGCAACTGGCCGGCCTCCACCGTGTCGCCGACCTCGACGTGGATCTTGCGCAGCTGGCCGGAGACCTGCGCGCCCACGTCCACGTAGTCGCGCGGCTGCAGGGTGCCGGTGGCGGTGACGACGTCCTCGATGTCGCCACGCTGTACGGCGGAGAACTGGTAGTTGGTGGCGGCGTCGCGCTCGCCGAGGAAGGCGCTGCGGCCGTACCAGCCGCCGGCGAGCAGCAGCGGCACCAGGATCAGCACGGCGCGGCGTCCCCAGCGCGGGCGGGCGGTTCGGGTGGAGGGCTTGTCGTCGTTCATGGAGTTCCGCGTTCTCGGCCGATGGGCCGGGTCGTTCGTCGAGTCATGGGTGAGAGGATAGCGGGTGGGCGGAAGGCTGCTTGTATCGGAATGCAGCGCCGCCGCGAACAGCGGGAAGACCTCGACGAAGGTGCTGCGTTCCGTCCTAAGGTGCCCAAAGGTTGATCATGATCAAGAAAGCATTGCTTTAGACGAGATCTAATAAGTGCATCGAAACACTCCGTCCCAAGCGGGGTGCGTTATCCTGGAAGTGGCAATTCGCCGAGCTGGCAAGGAGAAGCATCATGATGATGAAGTTGAAGGCAACGAGCGTGGCAGTGGCTTTGGCGGTGGCGGGCAGTGCGTGGGCCGCGTCGACCGTCCGGGATGAATTGATCAAGCCGATCGAACCCGCGAAGGTGGACAACGCCGCCAAGGTAGAGCTCGGCAAGAAGCTGTGGTTCGAGCCGCGCCTGTCGATGTCGGGCATCATCTCCTGCAACACCTGCCACAACCTGTCGATGGGCGGCACCGACAACCTGAAGACCTCGATCGGCCACGGCTGGAAGGCCGGCCCGGTCAACTCGCCCACGGTCTACAACTCCAGCCTGGCGATCGCCCAGTTCTGGGACGGCCGCGCGGCCGACCTCAAGGAGCAGGCCGGCGGCCCGATCCAGGCCGACGTCGAGATGAACATGCCGCACACCCTGGCGATCGGCATCCTGCAATCGATCCCGGGCTACGTCGCCGAGTTCAAGTCGGTGTATGGCAAGGACAAGATCGACATCGACATGATCACCGACTCGATCGCCGAGTTCGAGAAGACCCTGGTCACGCCCGACTCGCGCTTCGACAAGTGGCTCAAGGGTGATGACAAGGCGCTGTCCGAGAAGGAGCTCGCAGGCTACACCCTGTTCAAGGAGAGCGGCTGCGTGGCCTGCCACAACGGCCCGGCGGCCGGCGGCACCTCCTTCCAGCGCATGGGCGTGGTCGAGCCGTACAAGAGCAGTTCGCCCGCCGAAGGCCGCTCCGCGGTCACTGGCGCCGATGCCGACCGCTTCAACTTCAAGGTGCCGACCTTGCGCAACGTCGAGCTGACCTATCCGTACTTCCACGACGGCGAGGCGGCGACGCTCGAGCAGGCGGTGGATACCATGGGTCGCCTGCAGCTCGGCCGCACCTACAGCAAGGACGAGATCGGCCAGATCGTCGCCTTCCTGAAGACGCTGACCGGCGAGCTGCCGCAGATCGCGATGCCGATCCTGCCGCCGTCGAGCAACGAGACACCGCGTCCGGATCCGTTCAAGTAATCCGGCGAGTCATCGAGCTTGCCGCAGGAATGCCGGGGCACGGACGCGAGTTCGTGCCCCGGTACTAGTTCTCATGGATTATTGACACGATCCGGGACCCGGTCCAGCATTCAGACAGGGTCCAATGCATATCCGCAGTGGTTGCGGAGTCGCTACCAGAAGGTCGATCGCCATGATGAACACCTGCACCTACGCCTCCTCCGACGCCATCGCCTGCCTGCGCCAGGCCGGCATTCCGGTCACGCACCAGCGCATCGAGATCGCGCGGGCGCTGTTCTCGGCGCCGGTTCATCTCTCCGCTGACCAGATCTGGGCCAAGGTGCTCGATGCCTCGCCCGACGTCTCGCGTGCGACGGTGTACAACACCCTGCGGCTGTTCAGCGAGAAGAAGATGATCCGCGAGCTGTTCGTGGACCCCCAGCGCGTCGTGTACGACTCCACGACCACGCCGCATCACCACCTCTACAACATCGACACCGGCGAGGTGCGCGACATCTCCGACGACGAGCTGCGCGTGATCGGCGAGCCCCGCCTGCCCGCTGGCGTGGTGCTCGACGAGATCGACGTCATCGTCCGTGTGCGCAACCGCGTGGCCTGATCGCCGCGTCCCGGGAGCCGGGACGGAGAGGTGGTCGATGAAAAAGGCGCCATGGCGCGGATTCGTTCCGCGTCCTGGCGCCTTTCTTCGTTGCGGCCTCGATGCTCAGCGTTCCGGAACCGTCACGAAGCCCATCTTCTCGATGCCGGCGCTGCGCGCCTGGGCCATCACGTCCGCGATCACCTCGTAGCGCGTGTTGCGGTCGGCGCGCAGGTGCAGCTCGGGCTGGGGTTTCTGCGCCGCGGCGGCGGCGAGCCGCGCGGGCAGGGCCACCTCGTCGACCGCCTCGTTGTTCCAGAACACCCGGCCATCGCCGTCGATCGACAGCGCGACCGTCTCGGGCTTCTGCTCGGTGGGCGCGCTGGAGGCCTGCGGCAGGTCGATCTTGACCGAGTGGGTCAGCAGCGGCGCGGTGATCATGAACACGATCAGCAGCACCAGCATGACGTCGATCAGCGGCACCATGTTGATGTCGCTCTGCGGGGCGCGTGTCTCGCCCTGGCTGAATCCACCGAAGGCCATCACGCCGCTCCGTGCGCGGCGGCCGGCGTGCCCGCGGCGACTTCGGCCGCGCGCGGGGCGGCGCCGGCTACCGCGGCGATGCGTGAGCCGGTGGCGAACCAGGCATGCAGGTCGTGCGCGAAGGCGTCGAGCTCGGAGAGCTCGACGCGGTTGGCGCGCGTGATGGCGTTGTATGCCAGCACCGCCGGGATGGCGACGAAGAGGCCGAAGGCGGTCATGATCAGGGCCTCGCCGACCGGGCCCGCCACCTTGTCCAGCGTCGCCATGCCCGAGACGCTGATGTTCACCAGCGCGTGATAGATGCCCCACACCGTGCCGAAGAGGCCGACGAAGGGCGCGGTCGAGCCGATCGAGGCGAGCATGGTGAGGCCGGACTCGAGCGCCGCGGTCGACAGCGCGATCGACTTGCGCAGGGCGCGGGTGATGACCTCGTCGCCATCGAGCGTGCCGCCGAGCGTGTTGCCGTGGGTGTGACGGCGCAGGTGCTGGGCGGCGGCTGCGCCCTGCTGGGCGAGCGCCTCGACGGGCGACTCGGGGGCGCGTTCGGCGAGCACGCGCAGTCCGGCGTCGAGGTCGGGGGCGGCCCAGAAGGCCTCGACCGCGCCGTTGTGGCCGCGCGCGCGCAACTGGCGCAGGGCGCGGCTGAGGATCAGGTACCAGCTGGTGATCGACATCACCAGCAGGATGAGCGCGACCGCGCGGATGATGTTGTCGGATTGCGCCCACAGGTGGGCGAGGCCGAAGGCCTGCGAACTGTCCATGCTCAGTTTCCTTGGAGTTTGAAGACGATGGGCACCAGGACCCAGGATTCGATCGCGGTGTCGCCGCGGCGTGCGGGCACGAAGCGCCAGCGCGCCACCGCCTCGCGCGCGGCGCGGTCGAGACGGTCGGAGCCGGAGCTGGTGCGCAGCTCGACCTGCGCGGGCTGGCCGTCGGGCGAAACCAGCACGCGCAGCGTCACCTGGCCCTCTTCGCGCAGGCGGCGCGACAAGGCCGGATAGCCGGGGCGCGGGTTGTTGAGGTAGGCGGCGTCGAAGCGCGCGGCGGTGACCGTTGCGGGCGCGGCCGTCGCCGCGGCTGCGGCGGCAGGCGGTGCGGGCGCGGGCGGTGGCGGCGGCGCGGCTTCCTCGGCCGCGCTCAGCGCGGTGGGTGACTCGGTGACCGGCGCGGGCTTCTTCACCACCGGCTTGGGCGTCGGCTTCTTCACCACCGGCTTGGGCGGCGGTGGCGGCGCGGGCTCGGGCGGACGCACCACCGGGGGCGGCTCGGGTTCGGGCGGGCGCGGCGGCTCGACGACGGGCTCAGGCGGCGGCGCGGGCGCGGGTTCGACGGCCGCGGGCGCCTCGATCAACGCGACCTGGATCGGTATCAGCTCGGCGGGCAGCGGGCGCTCGTCGGCGAGGCGGGCGAGCAGCGCGGCGCCGCCGAGGTGGGCGGCGACGACCAGGCCGAGGAGGATGCTGCGCCGCAGCGGCGAGCTTCCCAGACCGCGTGCCGCGTGGATCGGGAGAAAGGTGCCATCCGATCCGTGCGCGCGTGGATCGATGGCCGCCGCTTCGTGGTCGAGATCAGGCTCGACCGACAGCGATGGGGAGGAGGGGGGCAGCAGCGACAATGCCTGGGCAGCTTGGTGCATCGGAGCGGAGGCGGCGAGCCGCCTCCGCGGAGGCAGCGTTGGGTTGGTCGGGGTCGAGCGGGCTCAGGAAGCGCTCGGTTCCATCTGCGACTGCAGGTAGTTCTGCAGGCCGACGCTGTCGACCAGGCCGAGCTGGGTTTCCAGGTAGTCGATGTGTTCCTCGGTGTCTTCCAGGATGTGCTCGAAGAGCTCGCGCGACACGTAGTCCTTGCAGGATTCACAGTACGCGATGGCCTCGACCAGGTTCTCGCGCCCGCCGAGCTCGAGCTTGAGGTCGCCCTGCATGCATTCGGGTACGTTCTCGCCGATCAGCAGCTTGTTGAGGTTCTGCAGGTTGGGCAGGCCCTCGAGGAAGAGCACGCGCTCGATCAGCATGTCGGCGTGCTTCATCTCCTCGATCGACTCGTCGTATTCATGCTTGCCGAGCCGCTCGAAACCCCAGTTCTTGTACATGCGCGCATGCAGGAAGTACTGGTTGATCGCGGTGAGTTCGATGGTGAGCTGCTTGTTGAGGTACTGGATGACTTTCTTGTCGCCTTTCATGTTGACTCCAGGGATACGGTGAATGCTGGCGAGATGCCCGCGAGCAAGCCTGTCATCCCCGTACGTGGCGCCGGGATGACGGCCGAGCGCAGGCAGTCGTGCGCGCAGCGCGCGCAACGACCGCACTCGGCCGTGACGCCGAGCGACTGGCGCAGGTCGCGCAAGGTCCGCGCGCCCTGCGCGGCGGCGTGATGGATCTGGCGCTCGGTGACCGCGTTGCATACGCACACGTACATAGTCTAGCCTCCCCGCGGGGTTTTGCCCCGATATGGCAGCATCTGGAAGATCACTTGGTGAGGATCAGCTTGCCGTTGCGCGTCGCGCGCAGCACGTACTCGCTGCCCTCGTGTTCGATCCGCACCTCGCGACGCTCGCCGAGGAGTTCCTTGCTGGTGAGCAGGAATCGCGGCGGAGCCACCGAAGACTCTTCGACGAGCCTGTCCGGCGCGGAAGCGGAAGCGGTGACAGGAACGTCCGGTGGGTGCATGATCGAATGGCGTTAAAAATACGAATGATTCGCATTAGAACACGAGCGCGGAGTGCATGCAACGCTTGCGTGCTCGGAATGTCTCCGCGCGTTACTCGAGGCGCAGCAGCACGTTCAGGGGCTGGCCGACGACAGATGCAGCCGGCAGGTAGGCGAGTGCGCTCGGGTCGGTGAGTACGCGGCGGAGCGCGTCTTCCTGGTCGTTTGCCTCGTGCGGCGGGTGGGCACGCCCGGTGAACACCATGCGCGACCAGTAGGCGCGGATCTGGCTGGGGTTCTTGGCGGTGAGGCGCTCGTAGAAAAGGTCGCGCTCGGGGCCGGCGGGCAGGTCGAGCAGGCGGGCGCTGCGCCCGTCCGGCAGGGAGGTGCGTCGGCCGAGGTAGAGCTGGGCGGCCGTCTCGCGGTCGAGTTCGGGGATGCCGCCGGCGCGTGCGCTGACCAGCACGACGCCCTGTGCGCGTGCCGCCTGCCCGAACGAGAGCGCGACCAGGAGGATGAGCACGCGGCCGATGCGTCGGCGGCGATGTGGCGGATCAGAACACCACATCGACCGACACGCTCAGCAGATTGATGTTGCGATCGTCCAGCCCGGGTGCAAAGGGGTCGCCACGAGCGATGAAGGTGCCGTGCGCGTCGCGGCTGGTGTCGATGTGGCTGAATTCCGCCTTGAGCGCGGCGTGCGGCGTCAGGTCCCAGCGCGTGCCCACGGTGATGCTGCGCTGCGCCTGGTTGCGCGAGCGATTGAACGCTGCCAGCGCGTTGGCGCTCATGTCCGAATTCGCCAGCGCCGGGTCGGCGATCGGCTCGTCCTGGCGCTGCCGGGCCAGGCCGACATAGGGCATCAGCGCACCGAAGCGCCGTCCGACCGATACGTAGGCTCCGGTCGCACTATTGGCGAACGCGCTCGCCTTCATGCGCGCGAGCTCGGCGATCACCCGCCAGCGCCCGTCGTCCCATTGCATGCCGAGCGAGCTGAAGCTTGCATGAGCCCCCTTGCCGCTAAGGCGCGCCTGCAGCGCCGGCGGGATATTCCATGACTCGACGAGATCCTGGTACGACTGCGAGGTCCGGATCACCGACAGTTCCGCTTCGGCGTGGCTTGCACTGAAGCTGAACTCGTCGCGCTCGAGGGTTGCCGTGAGCCCGCGCAGCCGCCTGAGAAGGCCGCGACCGCCGCCGATCACCGGAATGCGGCTGGTGCCGAAATACGGGTGCAGTTCGATGAAGGAATCGCCGAGGCGGCTGCGGTAAAGCAGATCGACGCCGTCCATGTCGGTGAAGGGGTTCAGGCCGTAGACCTCGACCGGAGGGCGCACCCAGGGCTGGCTGTAGTTGATGTCTGCGGTGTCGGACAGCATGAAGAAGGGGCTGCGCAGGCGGCCGGCCCGCACGGTCAGCGCTGGGTTGAGGCTGTGGCTCAGGAAGGCGAGGGCGGGGCGGGGGGTGTAGTCGCCACGCTGGGTCTCGCGTGTCACCAGTTGCAGCACCGCGCCACTGCCGTTACCCGCTTGCCAGCCGAACTGCAGCCCGAGCACCGAGTCCGGACCGGTGTCGACCCGATTGCCTCCCGGTGCGTCGATGCCCACGCGGGCGAACTCCAGCTCATCCGAGCGGGTGTAGGCGGCTCCGAGGGTGGCGAAGCCCGAGACCTGCAGGTCGGAGGCGGTTGCCGGATCGATGCCGCCTGCAAGTGCAGCGATCGCGGCCAGCAGCGTGACCGCGCGGTGCAGGGTATGGCGAAGGGGGTGGCGAGTACTCATCGGCCCGGCTCCGGATGGAGGCTTTGCAAGTGTCTTAGGGTGGCGTCGCCGTCGAGCGGCCGCGAGAACAGGTAGCCCTGGCCGAAGTCGCAGCCCATCGCCCGCAGGATCTCGAGCTGCGCCTCGTCCTCGATGCATTCGGCGACGACGGTCATGCCGAGGTCGTGGGCGAGCTCGATGCTGTGGCGTACGATCGCGCGCAGGCGCTGGTCGTGGGGGAGCGAGCGTACGAAGGAGCCGTCGAGCTTGACCTGGTTGCAGGGCATGGTGTGCAGGTAGCTCAGCGTCGAGTAGCCGGTGCCGAAATCGTCGATCAGGATGTCGATCCCGGCGGCGCGCAGGGCGTGGAGGTGGTCGATCGCCGGGCCGTCGGGGTGCGCCAGTACGCTCTCGGTGACCTCGAAACGGATGCGGTCGTGCGCCACGCCGCTGCGATCGATGACGTCGAGCAGTTCGGCCGCGAGATCGGGACGCGCGAGCTGGCGCGCGGAGAGATTCACGCTGACGCGCAGCGGGGCATCGAAAGGCAGCTGGCTCGACCATGCCTGCAGATCCGTGCAGGTTCGCTCGAGTACGATCATCCCGATGTCGTGGATGAGGTCGAGCGCCTCGGCGAGCGGAATGAATTCGGCAGGGGAGAGCAGGCCGAGCGTCGGGTGCGGCCAGCGCACCAGGGCCTCGAAGCCGGTCGGGCGCCGGTTCGCCAGTTCCACGATCGGCTGGTACCAGGTCTGCAGCCCGCCCTGGGTGAGCGCCTTGCGCAATTCGGCTTCCACCTGCAGCGCGCGCACCGCGGCCGCATGCATCTCGGTCTGGAAGAACTCGATCGGGCCGGTGTCGCTGCGGCGGGCCTTGTGCAGCGCGTTGTCGGCGTCGCGCAGCAAGGATTCGGCGTCCTCGCGCTCGTTGTCGCTGATCGCAACGCCCACCCTGCAGCGTGGATGCAACTGCTGGCCGTTGCCGTTGGGTGAGAAGGCCGGGAGCGCGACGAGTTGTTCGCAGATGCGCAGCGCGTCGATCGAGTTCTCCACGCCGTTGAGCAGCACGGCGAACTGGTCGCCGCCGACGCGCGCGCATACGTCCCCGTCGCGCATCAGCGCGGCGATGTGGGCGCCGATTCGGCGCAGCAGCTCGTCGCCGACGAGATGGCCGTAGCTGTCGTTGACCAGGCTGAAGCGCTCGAGGTTGATCGCCAGCACCGCAATCTGTGCGAGGTCGCCGCGCCTGCGCTGGGCGAGTGCACGGTTGGCGTGCTCGATGAACATCGCCCGGTTGGGCAGGCCGGTGAGGCCGTCGTGCAGGGCATCGTGCACCAGTTGCTGCTCGGCGCGCTTGCGCAGGTCGATGTCGCCGAGCGATCCCGCCATCCGGTAGGCGCGCAGATCCTCGTCCCGATCGGCGACCCCGCGCATCAGGACCCAGCGGTAGGCGCCGTCGGGCAGGCGGGCGCGCAACTCCATGATGAAGTGGTTGCTGTTGCCCTTGAGGTGGTCGATGAGGCGCTGGCGGTAGGCCTCGACCTCGTGCGGGTGCAGGTAGGCGAGGATGTCCTCGGGCTTGCTGGAGAGGCTGCCAGGCTCCACGCCAAGAATCTGGCAGAAGCGTTCGGAGTAGTAGACGTCGTCGGCGTCGATGTCCCAGTCCCACAGGCCGTCGTTCGAGCCGCGCAGCGCGAGGGCGTAGCGTTCCTCGCTCGCCTGCAGGCGCTCGGCCGTGTCCTGCAACTCGGCAATGCGGTTCTGAAGTGTCGCCGCCATCACGTTGAAGTGGTCGGCGATCACGGCGAGCTCGTCCTTGCCGCGCGACTCCACCCGGTGGTCGAGGAAGCCGCTGGCGATCGCACGGCTGCCTTCCAGGAGCAGGCGAAGGTTGCGGGTCAGGAGATATCCGAGCGAGGAGAGCAGGACGAAGGTCAGCAGGATCTCCGCGATCGCGATCGCGAGGCCCTGCTGCATGATCGCCTCGCGCGCCGCTGCGAGCACCGACACCGAGACGCCGAACTGGAGCGTGCCGACCTCATTGCGCGCCAGCAGCAGTTGTCGGCGCACGTGTACGAGGTCGTCGGCCAGCAAGGTCTCGAAGAAGCGGCGGCGGTGCTCGTTGGGTTCGGGGACGTGCGTCAGATCGGGCATGCCGGCGCTCACCAGCAGATCGTCGCGGGCGTCCCGGATGCGCACGTAGAGCAGCCCTTCGTCGGCATCGGCCAGCAACTCGCCGAGGACGTCCTCGAGTGCGTCGAGCCGCCGCTGTTCGCCATACGCGGTGGCCATCGCGTGCAGCATGCTCGCGGTCTGGCCGATGGTCGTCTCCAGGCTCGCCGACATCGCGTTGTTCATCAGCCGTACGCTGTTGGCGAGCAGCAGGCTGAGCAGGACGACCTGCACCACCGTGCTGGCGAGCAGCAGGCGGATCCGGATCGAGGAGGGGCGCAGATCGAACGAGATGGGCGGCACGCGCACCTCAGCGCCGGGCGAGCCTGCGCACCGCGGACGAGGCCGCGATGCTGCCGTTGGCTGCGAAGTTCTCGAGGTTGGCTTCCAGGCTGTCCGGGTCGTAGAGGTAATTGACCATCATCCCCCAGGACTGGCGGAGCCCCTTGTCGGAGCGGTCGGCAAGCCAGTTCAGGCGCTCGATGCGGGCGCCGTTGCCGAGGTGGAAGCGCGCCACCGAATCGACCGGGCGGTCGCCGCGGCGCGCCTCGCTCAGATAGCGCGCGCCCAGACGCAGCAGCGGCTCGCGCAAGGCCAGGGCGAGCGCCTCGTCCGCGACCCACGCCGGATCGCCGGCGAGCAGCGCGGCGAGGCGGGGTGAGTCGCCGCCTTCGACACCCAGCGCGGCAAGGCGCTTCCAGTCGGTTGCATTGAACGCCTCGGCGAAGGCTTCCGGGTCGCGCTGCGCCCAGCGCACCAGGCCGGGGATGGGCGAGAGCGTGGCGAAGGTCTTCAGGCGCGGGAAGTCGCGCTTGAGGTCGTCGATCACCCGCTTGAGGAGGAAGTTGCCGAAGCTCACGCCACGCAGGCCCTTCTGCGTGGCGCTGATCGAATAGAAGATCGCCGTGGTCGCCCGGCCCGCGTCGGCGAGCGGCGCCTCGATGTCGAGCAGGCGCTGCACATCGTCGGCGATCTCCTCGAGCAGCGCGACCTGCACGAAGATCAGCGGCTCGAGGGGCATGCGCGGATGGAAGAAGGCATAGCAGCGCCGGTCGGAGTCCAGCCGGTTCTTGAGATCCTTCCACGAGCGGATCTCGTGCACCGCCTCGTACTCGACGAGCTTCTCGAGCAGGGCGGCCGGCGAACTCCAGGTGATGCGCTGCAGTTCGAGGAAGCCGACGTCGAACCATGCCGACAGCCGGGTCTCGAGCTCGCGGTCTAGCGGCTTGAGCAGCGGATCGTCGGCGATGAAGCGCAGCAGGTCGGCGCGCAGGTCGACGAGGAACTTGACGCCCTGCGGGATGGCGTTGAACTGGGTGAGGATGCGCAGCCGGCGCGAGCGCAGCGCGGTGCGCAGCTCGGCCTCCGCATCCCACTGTCCTGCGGTGCCGATCGCCGCCTGGTAGGCGGCATGGGCCGCGGCCACGCGCGAGGGGTCCGGGCCGAACTCATGGGCGATCAGGCGCAGGAAGGCATGGCGGCCGGCGTCGTCCAGGCGCAGGTAGGTCTCCGCCAGGCGGGCGGCGCGCTGCCGGGTCGACACCTCGCCACCGCGACCTTCGGCGCACTCCTGGAGCTGGGTGCGCAGGCGTTCGAGGTCGCTCTCGTCCGGCGCCTTGCCGAGATGCGCGGCGCTCGCGACGAGTTCGCGCACGCGGCTCAGTCCGCGGGAGACCAGTCCTGCTCCGCTCATGTCGTCCTCCTGCCGATTCGATTCGGATATCGCTCTTACATGATAGCCCGCTTTGGGGAGTGGCTTGTCGGCGCCCCGGAGCGCTCGTGTGCGATATTCACGATCCCGCCTTGCCCCCGGCCTGCGGGCCGTGCTCATGCCGCTTTGCGGCGGCGAGCAGCAGCAGGCCGGCGAGCACCATCGGCACGCACAGCCATTGCGCGGTGGACAGGCCGAGCGAGAGGGTGCCGAAAATGCCCGGGTCGGGCGTGCGGAAGAACTCCGCCATGAAGCGGAGCGTGCCGTAGCCGACCAGGAACATGGCCGACACCGCGCGCAGTGGCCGCGGGCTTGCGGAGTAGAGCCAAAGCACCAGGAACAGCAGCAGGCCCTCGCCCGCGGCCTGGTAAAGCTGCGAGGGGTGGCGCGGCACCGCGTCCACCCAGGGGAAGACCATCGCCCACGGCAACTCCGCCTCCACCGGGCGGCCCCACAGTTCGCCGTTGATGAAGTTGCCGATCCGTCCGGCCGCCAGCCCGGTCGGCACCAGCGGCGCGATGAAGTCGGTGACCTGCCAGAAGTCCTTGCCGTGGCGGCGACCGTACAGCCACATCGCCGCCAGCACGCCGAGAAAACCGCCGTGGAAGCTCATCCCGCCCTTCCACACGGCCAGGATCTCACCGGGGTGTTGCAGGTAATAGCCGGGCTGGAAGAACAGCACTTCGCCGAGGCGCCCCCCCAGGATCACCCCGATCACCCCGTACATGAGCAGGTCGTCGATACCCTGCGCATCCCAGCCCAATTCGGGACGCCGCCGCGCGTGACGACGGCCGAGCACGACGAAGAGCACGAAGGCGACCAGGTACATGAGCCCGTACCAGCGCACCGAGAGCGGGCCGAGGGAGAGTGCGATCGGATCGAATTGCGGATGAACGAGCATGGGGGGCGTGAGGCGTGAGGCGTGAGGCGTGAGGCACCGCGTGCGCGGTGGGCGGCGGTCAGTCGAACTGCTTGCGGAACGCAGCGAACTCGCCGCGCAGCGCGTCGAGCTCCTCGCGCAGACGGCGGACCTCGTCCTCGAGTTCCCCGATGCGCCCGCGCCCGCCGCTGCCCGCGCCGGCGGACTGCGCCTCGGCCATCTCCTGCACCGCGGCGTCGCCGCCGAGCAGATGAACGTGGCGGGTCTCCTTGGTGCCGGGCGCGCGCGGCAGCGCGGCGACCAGGGGTGGGTACTTCTCGGCCAGGTGCTCGAGCACGGCATCCACCGCGGCGACGTCGTCGAAGCGGTGCAGACGCTCGCAGCGCTGGCGCAGCTCGCCCGCGGTCTGTGCGCCGCGCAGCAGCAGGATCGCCAGCACCGCCTGCTCGGCGGGCGGCAGCGAGTGACGCAGGCGGACCAGGTGCTCGTACTTGGCCACGCGTGCGCTCTGCTGGTCGCGCTTGGACACCAGGCGGCGGGCGATGAGGCGGTCGACCGCGTCCTGCACCTCGGTCTCGGAAAGGCTCATCACCGGCTCGCGCGCGGTGAGCTGGTTGCAGCCGGTGGTGATGGCGTTGACCGACAGCGGATAGGCGTCGGGGGTGATGAAGGATTTCTCGATCAGCACGCCGAGCACGCGGATCTCGGCGGGGTCGAGGTCGAAGCCGGCCTCGGTCGTGGGGGTCGTGTCCTGCATGGAACCTCCTGCGGTGTCGGGCCCCGGATGATACGCCAGCCGGATCGTCCGCCCCACCGCGGCGTCCCCGCATGCGCCGGCGCTTGTCGCAAGCCTGCGCACCGCGCGTTAGAATCGAGCCCTTTACCGCTGATTTCCCGGAGCGCGCCATGCCCCAGTACCGTTCCCGCACCTCCACCGCCGGCCGCAACATGGCGGGCGCCCGCGCGCTGTGGCGCGCCACCGGCATGAAGGACGGAGACTTCGAGAAGCCGATCATCGCCATCGCCAACAGCTTCACCCAGTTCGTGCCCGGCCACGTGCACCTGAAGGACCTCGGCCAGCTCGTCGCGCGCGAGATCGAGGCCGCGGGCGGCGTCGCCAAGGAGTTCAACACCATCGCGGTCGATGACGGCATCGCCATGGGCCACGGCGGCATGCTGTACTCGCTGCCCTCGCGCGAGCTCATCGCCGACAGCGTCGAGTACATGTGCAACGCCCACACCGCCGACGCGCTGGTGTGCATCTCGAACTGCGACAAGATCACCCCGGGCATGCTGATGGCCGCGCTGCGCCTCAACATCCCGGCGATCTTCGTCTCCGGCGGGCCGATGGAGGCCGGCAAGGTCAAGTGGGAGGCCAAGGTCATCTCGCTCGACCTCGTCGACGCGATGGTCAAGGCCGCCGACAAGTCGTGTTCGGACGAGGAGGTCGACGCCATCGAGCGCTCGGCCTGTCCGACCTGCGGCTCGTGCTCGGGCATGTTCACCGCCAACTCGATGAACTGCCTCACCGAGGCGCTCGGCCTGTCGCTGCCCGGCAACGGCACCACGCTCGCCACCCACGCCGACCGCGAGCGCCTGTTCAAGGAAGCCGGCCGCCGCATCGTCGACCTCGCCCGCCGCTATTACGAAAAGGACGACGCCTCGGTGCTGCCGCGCTCGATCGCCAGCTTCCAGGCCTTCGAGAACGCCATCAGCCTGGATGTGGCCATGGGAGGTTCGACCAACACCGTGCTGCACCTGCTCGCCGCCGCGCGCGAGGCCGGCGTCGACTTCACCATGAAGGACATCGACCGCATCAGCCGCCACGTGCCCTGCCTGTGCAAGGTCGCGCCGGCGATCGCCGACGTGCATATCGAGGACGTGCATCGCGCCGGCGGCATCATGAGCATCCTCGGCGAGCTCGACCGTGCCGGCCTGCTGCACACCGGCGTGCCCACCGTGCACAGCGCCTCGATGGCCGAGGCGCTCGACAAGTGGGACATCAAGCGCACTTCCGACGAGGCGGTGCATACCTTCTACCGCGCCGCGCCCGGCGGCGTGCCCACCCAGGTCGCCTTCAGCCAGGACCGGCGCTGGAAGCAACTCGACGCCGACCGCGAGCACGGCATCATCCGCGACAAGGCCCACGCCTTCACCGCCGACGGCGGCCTCGCCGTGCTCTACGGCAACATCGCCGAGAAGGGCTGCATCGTGAAGACCGCCGGCGTGGACGAGTCCATCTGGAAGTTCACCGGCAAGGCGCGCGTCTACGAGAGCCAGGAAGATGCGGTCGAGGGCATCCTCGGCGAGCAGGTGCAGGCCGGCGACGTCGTCGTCATCCGCTACGAAGGGCCCAAGGGTGGCCCCGGCATGCAGGAGATGCTGTATCCGACCTCCTACCTGAAGAGCCGCGGCCTCGGTGCGCAGTGCGCGCTGCTGACCGACGGGCGCTTCTCGGGCGGCACCTCGGGCCTGTCGATCGGCCATGCTTCGCCCGAGGCGGCCTGCGGTGGCGCGATCGCGCTGGTCGAGGACGGCGACACCATCGAGATCGACATCCCGAACCGCAGCATCAACCTGGCGATCCCGGCCGAAGAGCTCGCCCGCCGGCGCGCAGCGATGGAGGCGAAGGGCAATGCCGCGTGGAAGCCGGTGAAACGCGAGCGCGTCGTCTCCGCCGCGCTGCAGGCCTATGCCGCGCTCACCACCTCGGCCGATACCGGCGCGGTGCGGGACGTCACCCAGGTTCAGCGCTGACCGTCCCCGGCCGATTGACCCGTCATCGGCCGCTCACTACCATCGACGCCATGGATACCGAACTCGCACAGCTCGAAGCCCAGCTCGAGCACCTGATCAGCCACTACGAGCGCCTGAAGGCCGACAACGCCGCCCTGCGCGGTCGCGTCGTGCAGCTCGAGGGCGAGAATCGCCGGCTCTCCGACAAGGTCCG
>Ga0209096_1002967_pt1 | contig 15427 bp, 7 predicted proteins | sample AD_UKC034_MetaG_FD_184407 | JGI IMG/M metagenome (GOLD analysis project Ga0209096, IMG submission 184407) | Active sludge microbial communities of municipal wastewater-treating anaerobic digesters from USA - AD_UKC034_MetaG (SPAdes) (version 2) | ecosystem: Engineered > Bioreactor > Anaerobic >... | reverse complement strand
ATCCTCATCGCCATCGTGCTCATCCCCAAAGACATCAACGCCATGCACCGGCAGCTGCAGGAGCGCGCCGCGGCTGAAAAAACCGCTTAGACAGCGTTTTGTTGGTCAAAAATGAATCATTAACACCCGGTAAGATTCGCTTTCCGGGTGTTTTTGCTGCTTGACCTGACCAAAACCATCATCCTGCCAGCCCGCCCGCTGGTGACACAATTATTCTTAAGTTTACAACTTCGAAAAGTACCAAAATTGCTCCTGTGATTTGATTTGTGCTAGAATTTCGAAGCTGAGCGAATCGCCTCAGAAAACCACACCAGAAACAAACCAACAAGGCGGCTTCAATGATGAAACGAATATTCCTTTATTTTTCCCTGCTCACAGCCGGGCTGATCCTTCTTTGCGGCTGCGCGGGCGCGCCCAGTACCACCCCGGTCGCTGAAAACCCGACCGCCCCGGCGGCAACAGCAGCGCCCTCCCCCGCCCCCACCGAAGCGCCGGTATTCCCCTGCGACATCACCTTTGAAAGCGACCGCGACGGCAACCTGGAGGTCTATAAAATGGCTCCTGACGGCAGCGGGCAGGTCAACCTCACCAACGATCCGGCGCAGGACTTTGACCCGGTCTGGTCGCCGGATGGTGCCTTCATCGCTTTTGTGTCAGACCGTGCCAATGACACTGAAGGCGGGCAATACATATACACCATGCTCGCTGATGGAGGCGAGGTGACGCGGGTTTCAGACCAGAATGACAGCCAGTTCCCGGATTGGTCCCCAACCGGCGGACATATCGCGTACAACGCACTAGGCGATATTTTTGTTGTCAATATCAGCGACCTGACCGGGGTTAACCTTACCAACAGCCCTGAGCTGGATGAGCAGCCGAAAATCTCCCCTGATGGGCAGCGCATTGCCTGGCTCAAAACTGAAGATAACACCCGCCAGCTCTTTGTGATGGATCTCGACGGCGGAAATATCACCCGGGTGACGAACGGCGGCCATGTTTCCGATGCCGAATGGACGATCGACGGCCGGCTCTTCACCCACTGGGAGCAGCCCGAGGGCATATGCTTCAACTGCGTGGTCAAAGCTGACGGCTCAGCGGTCATCGATGCCGGCGGCAAGGGCACCATCCAGGAATTCCTGCCTTTCTGGACGGCTGACGGCGCGCGCGTTGAACTGATCGCCGGCGATGTACGGGGGGCGGGTAATGATGATATCTCCCTGGTTGGAGAAATCTTCCCCGATATCTTTATGCCCCTCACCGACAGCCCCGGGAATGACCGCAACCCAGACGCGGCATTTCGCTGCGGTCCGGAGCGCGGCAGCGTGCCGCAAGACACTCCAGCGGCGGGTGAAGCGGTCAAACCCGATAGCGCTCAATCCGATCACACATTGGTCATCGGGTACACCGGTTCACTAAACCCGGCTTCGCAATTCGGCATTGACAAAGCCTGTTCAGAGTTGGAGGTTACCTGCGTTAAAGGCGAAAGCATTACCTCCCTGGCAGACCAGGGGGTGGACGCGATTGTCAACGCATCAAACCGCTGGGATGTGATGGGAACCTTCCCCCAGCAGCAGGACATGGTCTCGCGCGGCATCCCGTTATTCATGCTCAACGCCGAATCCAGCCTGGAAGGCGTCTACAACCTCTCTGCTGAGCAGGAGATCATCACCACCACCCTCACCTGGATGTTCAAGGAAATGGGAGACCAGGGCAAATTCGTCTATTACAACTTCGGCAACAGTGATTACATCCAGCAGACCCTTGAAGCGGTGTTAAAAGGTTACCCGGCGATCTCCCCGATCAGCAAACAAGCGGATTACAACGGCAATTCATTCACCCAGCAGGATATCCTCGACCTCATCACCAGTGATCCTGAAGTGGAGGCGGTCTGGTCCACCGAACAAATGAATGATATTTTCTGGGCAATTAACGATAGATCCAACAGCCGTACAGTGTTAACAGAATGCATGGCCCGCAAGGATGAGCTGATCTCCTGGAAAAACGAGATCGACACCGGCGCGCCTATCCGCTGCATCGCCCAGATCCGCCCTGGCGGCACCGCCTACGAGGGGGTTTACGTGGCGTATTACTACCTGAACGGGTTGAAGTTCAAGCCTGATGCTTTTACGCGTGAAGGGGGCAACACGCTTCGCTACGACATCCCGGTGATCACGAACGAGACTCTACCGGAATGGATCGGCTCAAAGCTGGATTCTTACCAGACCGGTGAAAACGGTTTTCTGGAATTACCTGCAATGACCCCTGAAGAGATCAAATCCAGGTGGTTTGAGGAATAACCATCCATCAGATATGCAAAAAAACACAAAAACAGGTCAAAAATGACCTGTTTTTTGATTTGAATATGTACTGCAAGCCCTTGTAAACGGGGTTTTAATACCCGAACAATCCTGCCGGTGCGCAGTAATAATAAAAGACCAGGTCGCCATCAAAAGGGCTGCCCGCGCGTGTAAAAGCGCCGGGGTAGCGGTCGGGTGTGCGCACGGCAAAAGCCGCCGTGCCTGTAAGCCCATTCGCCCGCAGTGTGATGCTGTACCCGCCTTTCGCCAGTTCCGTGCCCTGCGGAACGTTGAGCACCAGGCGCTTGAGCGCGGTCAGTTCGGAGGCCTCCACCTCCTTGCGCGCCACCTCCCCGCCCTGCTGCGTGCGCAGCGCCAGCTCAACGCTGCCTGTAGCCTTCGCCGCGCCATCATCCACCAGCACCTCCACCGCCAGCAGGCGCCGGCAGGTGTTGGTGAAGCGCTGCTCCAGCAGCACCCCCTCCTTAAGCGTCACTTCAGGCGGTGTGGAGGTCTCAAGGTTGTGGTACGCGGGCAACTGGCAATTCTGACCCGTGAACAGGCTGGGGCCGCAGGAGGTGTAAAAATGGGCGTACAAGCCCCAGAAGAACAGCGCGAGGGTGATCACGACGCCGGCGGGGATGGCGCGCTGCAGCAGCCGGCGGGTCTTATCACCCGCTGTAAACAGCCCGCTAAGCGCGAACACCAGCAGCGGCAGTGTGGGTAGCAGGTACCTGCCCTGGGCGATCAAAAAACTGTCGGTGCTGCCGCTGGAGAACTTGCCCGCGGTCAGCAGCACCAGCGCACCCGCCCAGCAGAAGAGCATGACCGCCGCCATGAAGAGCCGCATCCATTTTGAAAGTTTCGGCTGCCTGGCGTCCATCAGCAGGCTGAGCAGCGCCGCTGCCGTGAAGAACACAAACACCAGCGCGGGCACCTTGCCCTCCCAGTTGCCGTAACCGGCGGCCATGGAGCTGAAGAGCTGCCCGGCGTGCAGCACGAATGAACGGAAGAAAGCGCCCAGGTAATCCAGCAGCTGCGTCGAGAGGCTGCCGGCGGTGTCGGCGAAGATCTCCTGGCCAACCCGCGAATTCTTGAATCCAATGTACAGCCATCCGAAATGGAACAGGACGGCCGCAATACTGATGCCCCACAACCACGCCGCCTGCCCCCGCTTGGTAAACACACTACGCGGCAGCAGCAATAACAGCGGCAGCAAAAAGACCGTCGCCGGCTTGCCCAACCCCAGCGCCGCGATCGCCAGGCACAGGTACAACAGGTAGCGCCGGGTGAGTTTTACATCTGGTTTAAGCGCCGCTGCGAGCACCAGCGCCATAAAAATGAATCCGGCAGCGAAGGAATAACCATCAGCGTTCAGTGTGGCCGCCTGGTACACCGCGGTGGGGCTCAACGCCAGCACCAGGAACCCCCACTGCCCCACCGGCAGCACCTTCAACGCCAGGTAGCACCCCATCAGGTAGACCAGCAGTCCGACTACGCGCATCACCATGGTCACCGGGATGATCGGCAGGTCGAGGAAGCGCCAGGCGATGCCCGCCACCACCGCCTGCGGGAAGAACATCACCGGCGGGTAGACCGACATGGTGGATTTGATCTCCATGCTGTCGTAATCCCCGCGCATCAAAAAGGATTCGGGCTTGAACTGCTCAAAACCCTCATCGCGGTAAAACCGCCGCCAGTAAGATAGCAGGTGGAATTCGTCAAAATAGACGGTCTTATCATAGATGCTGCGGTTTGGCAGCATGTGCAGTCCGGAGATATCGTAAACGCGCGCCAGGTGGTGTTCTTCGTCGAAACCGGTGCCGAAAGGCGTGAAAACAGCGAATACCACCCCGAAAATGATGCCGATGATCAGCAGCAGGTTGGCAGGTTTTAACAATCGTTTACCCATTTTCGCTGCCAACTCTCTAGCGTACCAGCCAGCGTTCGATGTTTTCAGGGAATTTGAAATCGGCCAGTTTACCCAACAGCCCTGCCGGTGAGTTATCGGCCACGAACAGGTCAAGGTGCTCTTCGTAGATAAAATGGTCCTGGTAGGCGCGCTCGATCCACGCCAGCAGGGAATCAAAATAACCATTGACATTAAGGAATGCGCTGGGTTTGCGGTGGCGCCCGATCTGCGACCAGGTGAGCACCTCGAACATCTCGTCCATGGTGCCGTAACCGCCGGGCAGCGTGATGAAGGCGTCCGCCAGTTCGTTCATACGCGCCTTGCGCAGCTGGATGTCTTCAACCACCTCCAGGCGGGTTAACCCGCTGGTGTAAATGAGCTGGGGGCTTTCCAGTCCGTTGGGTACGATCCCGATCACCTCGCCGCCTGCCTCCAGCGCGCCTTCCGCCAGCGCGCCCATCAACCCGGTGCGCCCCGCGCCGTACACCAGCGTGATGGCGTTCTCCGCCAGCAGCCGGCCCATATCAAAAGCCGCCGCGTAATATTCCGGCGCCAGCCCGTCGGCCGAACCGCAAAAGACACAAATGGATCGATAGGGATACACCAATGCTTCACCTCTAACGGGCAGCGCTGCCCTGGATATTTTGACTAATTATAACTGTATGCGCTGAACTATTAAGCCGGTTTGACCGGCTTTTTCACTGCCAGTGCCGGGCGCGCAAGCTTTAGCGCCGGGGGAGCTTACACCATCTCTCTGTTACTCCTGAGAATTCTGCATGCCCCTTCCACCCGCAACTATGATACGATTGACACGCTGTAACAAAACAATAAAATTGTCATGGTGGATGTTTTTTATTTAAACTTGCTACCCCCATTGAGCGGCGATACTCCTTGAAAGGGATTCTGCGGTTGTTTTCGTCACTGTTATGACAGGAACTGGTTTCGGCAACTCAAAGCCACAGGATTTGGGTTTCGTGCTCTCTTACAGAGATCCGGCTTACATCCGCGCCGTCACCCTGCAGGAGGGCTTTCGACGCAATGCCGGGCTGGCGGTTCACGACGCCAAAAATCACTCCCGCGGCCTGACCAAGTACATCCAGTCGCTCTCCCGGGTGAATCGCATCCAAAAGCAATCAAAACCCGGTCTTTGGATGATCAATTTCAGGGGTCATGAGGTCTACTGGCCGGTGAGATGGCGGGTCGGCCGTAAAGCCCGCATCATATTTGATGAGCTCGTCTCGCCTTACGATGCCTGGGTAAATGAGCGCAAGACCTTCAGCAGCGGTTCTCTTACCGCCAGGGTGATCTACGCCATCGAACGCTCCATACTCAGAAACGCCGACCTCATCATCACTGATTCTTCGTTCCAGGCGGATTACTACGCGCACCTGTTCCAGGTGCCGGTCGAAAAGTTCAGGGTGGTGCGTGGAAGCGTTGACGAATCAGCTTTCAACCAGGCTGTTCAGCCCAGGAAATTCGATTTCACTGAACCCTTCGTCGTTTTCACCTACGGCACGTTCATCCCGCTGCAGGGCATGGATTTCATTCTGTCAGCGGCGGAGCTGTTAAAAGATGTTCCGGTGCGGTTCCTGATCGCCGGCGGTAAAGGGGAAAAGCTCGCGCACTTTCTCGAGGTGCAGCAGAGCCGCGCGCTCACGAACATCACCCACATCCCCTGGATCGATTTCACCGCCCTCCCCTCTTACATACGCGGCGCCAGCCTCTGCCTGGGCGGACCTTTCGGCAACACAGCCCAGGCGCAGCGCGTGATCACCGGCAAAGCGCTGCAGTTCCTCGCCTGCGGCTGCCCGACGGTGATCGGCTTGAGCCGCGAGACCGGCGAGATCTTCACGGATAGAAAGAACTGCCTTCTCGTCGATCAGGGAAACCCCGGCGCCATCGCCGCAGCGATCGACTGGGCATTCAGGAACCCCAAAGACCTCGCCGCCATCGGCGATGAAGGCCGGCGTGTTTACGACGCGTATTATTCAATGGAAGTATTGACCTCCAGCCTGGCATCTCTGCTACCCATGGTGATGCAATAAAATGACACGCTCCCTACCTGCCCGATCCAGCTCAACTTCGGACCAAGCGCGATGGTAACGAAGGGCATCATCCAGGAGACGCTCAGCAAAGTGGTACTGGCTGTTGCCGGCTTCATTTTGAATATCATCCTGGCGCGCGAGCTCGGCCCGGCTGATTACGGCGTGGTGGGCGTTGTGCTGAACATCATGTTCGTCATCGAACCGCTCTTAACCAACGGTCTGCGCCAGGCCGTGAGCATGATCGTCTCCTCGCAGGAGGTGAACACCCGCAAGCTGTGGCGCCAGTCCATCACCCTCCAGCTGATCTTTTCCGTCGTCCTGGTGGCGGTCGGGCTGCTGCTGCTGGGCAGGGTGGCCGTGTGGTTGAACATCGAAGAGCACAGAAACACCCTGTACCTGATCCTCGCGATCATCCCCATTAAAGGGATCTTCTTCCTCAACCTGGGCTTTCTGAACGGTCAGTTCAACTACAAACAGCACGCGCTTGCCAATTCGCTATATTCATTTTTCAGGCTGATCATCTCCCTGGTGCTGTTGTACATCACCCGCAACGGTGTGCTGGCCGTACTGGTGGGAACGCTGGCAGCTTACTTGCTCGCCATGTTCTTCACCCGGTTCGATTGGCAATACCCGGATTCAACGCTCACCATCCCCAACCGCCAGCTGCTGGGGCTCACCTGGGGCGCGCTGCTCTTCTACCTGCTGATCAACATCATTTTATATATTGATGTCCTGCTGCTGCGCGGTTTCGGTTCAACTGAAGCGACGGTGGGGTATTACAAGGCCAGCGCCAACATCGGCAGCCTGTTGTATTTCCTTTTCCTGTCTGTCACCCAGGTTTCATACCCGGTCATCGCCAAGCTCTTCTCACAGCAATCCTGGCAGGAACTGAAGAAAGTGGCAAACACGCTGTTTCTCTCGGTCTTTTACACCTCCGCGCTGGCCTTCGCCTTCACGTTCTTCTTCGCGGAGATCTTCATCAAACTGTTATTCGGCGCGCAATACCTCCCCGCGGCCGGGGTAACACCGTGGTACGCGCTGAGCATCGGCTTGCTGTCCATCATCATCATGCTCGGCAACATGATGATCACCTTTGAACACAAAAAGAACTACCTGTTCATCCTGCTGGGTTCCCTGGTGCTTTACCTGCTGCTGTTCCTCGCCCTTTACAAACCGCTTGAGATATACGCCCCCCCGGTCACCATCATCATCATCTCGGTCATCACCGCCGTTCTCTTTGTCGCCATCCTCAACCGGCATTACCACAGCGTATTTGATGTAAAAAACCTGGTGAAGAACATCGGGGTGCTGCTGCTCATGACCGCCGCGGCGGTCGCCCTCCAGCTTTTGGCTTCGAAGGTGGTGCCCCCTGCCCTCTCAGGCGCGCTGATATTTACCGCGCTGGCGCTGGTGAGCTTCTTCGCCGTGCGCAATGTGCGCGAGGCGGTGCTGCATTCGGTTTCCATCCTGCTCGCGAAAAAGAAATGAGTCTTTCTGGGTCAGGATACTGCAAGATTAATAGTGAACAAGAAATATGAGGTAAACTGTACTCTTAGGATTCATTCCTAACACCCTGTGACAAAAACAGTTCGATCGTCTCAACCGGACGGCGACCCTGATTACGATAACCCTGGTGTGGTCGCTCGTTGTTGTAATGGACCAACCAGGCATCAAGGTCTACTTGCAACGCTTCTACCGACTCGTATAACTTCTTACGAAAAGCAATACGGAAAAATTCATCCAGGACAGTCCGATTGAAGCGTTCCACAAACCCATTTGTTTGTGGTCTACGCACTTGGGTTCTGCGATGCTCGATATCATTGAGCTCCAGATAGAGTTCGTATGGATGGGTGTCTTTTCCACAAAATTCACGCCCATTATCGGTCAGGATCGCATTTACTGCCAATCCCTTTTCTTGATAAAAAGGCAGGACGTCATTGTGGATGACTGCCAACGCCGCCTCGGGCTGTTTGGTGGTGTGCAGGAACCCAAAAGCATAACTGCCGTAGGTGTCCACGACGGCATGTAAGTATACCCGCCCCACTCCCTTGAGCACACCGACATAGAACGTGTCTTGAGAAAGCACTTCCCCGGGTCGACTGCTCTCTATGTGTCGCTCTCGGAAACATGGATTGGCCTTCTCGATCCAGGCTACCTGCTGAGGGCTCAACTCAATCTCGTGTGCAAGACTGCGCTCTTCGAGCTTGAGTAGTCGCTCATACCGCGTACCCATTTCGTGTTTATTGAGGATATTCTGAATGGTAGGAAAGCTGATCCTGATCCCTTCGAGTGCCAGGCTGTCGCACAGCTTGTTGCATCCCCAGGTAGGATGTTCCAGGCTAATTGCTAGTATCCGCTCCACGTGTTCGGGAGGGGTAGTGAGGGGGTTGGATTTGGGGATAGGTGGTAGGTCCTTCAATCCCTCAATACCGTGAGTTTGAAACCTGCGCTTGTACTCGTAAAACTGGGTGCGGGAAACTCCCCGCTGACGGCATGCTTCACTCACATTGCGTAAACTCTCCGCCAGTTGCAGGACACTCAATTTCTGATGTGCTACTCTTAGTTCTGCGTCCATCGTGATCTCCTTGTATTATTCTACTGGTTATTCACGATGTTAGGCATGTTTCACTAGGGTACAATTTATGCGGTTGGAAATCCATTGAAGTTCCTAATCAGAGAGAGAACTTAGGTCATGTAATTTCGGAAAGTATTGCCGAACCAATCCGTTCATGTTTTCATTGGAACCTCGCACCAAGGCGGTAAAAGGATGAGCAAAATTGAGGTCGGTTTTTAATGTTAAAGCCATCAATCGTTGTTCTGCGAATTGCTTTCCGTTTTATGCGGTAATGGTGAGCACATGACCCGCAAGTGGTTACAGCAGATTAATAATGGCTTAACTAACCTGGTCCGCCGTGCAATAGTCGACTTTCACTCAACTGTGTTAAACGCGTTTTCTGTTCCGTACGAGTGACTATGACCTTACGATGTCTCTTTCCAATAATTGTCTCCACTTCCCAGTCTCCAAATACGTTCGCGTATACCCTCAATAGCCGGACGTTCTTCAATACTCACCCGGTTTGTCAGTTGACCTCGTGTTTCATAGCGGTCGTATCTCTTATGGCGCATCTTCTAGTGTCTTTGATGAAGATACAATTTTCCTTCAGCTCACTTACCCACCAAAATGTGCTGATAAATCCACTCATGGCTGATGTGGAGGGCATGTCTACGCTTCAATCACCCCGATATTTGCTCTGGACTCCAGTCCAGTCTGATCTTTTCGTTGACCAGGTCCCGGGCCAAACTCTGAATACGCTCTCGCGCGATGTTTCGGCGGTTAAGAGCATTTTCGTGCGCCTGTTTCGGTCTATATCCTCGCAAACCGTTATTGCGTTTCAATTTTCTGCTGGTTGTCTCTTTATACCTCAGAATCACCTTCGCAATCTCTGTTTGTTTATAACCCATTTTCAACAAAGTATTAATCTGGTGTCGTTGTTCACAGGTAAGCTGTTTGTATCTCATAAGCGCTCCTTTGACTTGGCGGTCTTAAGAGGCTTATCCTATTACAGCTTACCTCTTTCAACCTTCAAAGTTGCACTTATTAGTTGAATCTACAATGGAGATAGTTTAGATGAAAAATTCAATTGATTCTTCAAAGCATTTCCGCAAATTATGGGGCCGACATTCAATCCTTAACATGTTCACCATCATGGCAATGCTAATTAATGTATTGTTCGGCATTATTCCTGGACCAGGGGTGGAAACCGTGTCGGCGGATTCGCAAAATTTCGCCGCCGGGTCGCTGATCATTCCAATGGATACCGACATCTCTGGAAACCACGGCACTTACAATCAAAATTTGGGAATGTGGAAAGCATACGGCTTGGTCAACCGGTTGCTCCTGAATGGCATTCCGGTACGCTGGTCCATTAATATTTTAAAGGAATACAGCGGCGTTGACTTCAGCATCAGCAGTGTCAAAGACCTGCGTACAGGTACAGGTCTCAGCAGTTGGGATTATCGCGGCGGTCCGTTTATTATCGACAGCAGCGACGCCGCAGCTGCCAAACCGATTATCACTGCTTGGTGGGCATCCTATGGAAACCAACCCAACGTGCACGAGGCGCAGGCGAACTTTAGCGCCCCGATAGATATCACTCTGCGAAGCGCGCCACGCATTGCCAACGAAGCGACCAACGCGGGAATTGCAATTGCGTACTATAACGCAGCTGGTATCCCAGATTTGAATGGTAACACCTGGACAAGCACTTCCCCTAATATCCTTGATCAAACCAAAATTGCCAATGGCGGCCTGTTCCAGCAGGGCGCTTGCTCGGAGCGGAAGTTCGATATATTCGTCACGCCGCATAACAGCGGTTATTCATACTCGCTGCTCGACCCGAACAATAGCGGGACGAAAACGTATGCACAACTTGATTACTTTGTCAACCAGGGCGGCGGTTGGACCGCACTTTGCCACTCCATTCTGAGCAATGAGAATGCCATCGCTGACCTGACGCGCAATGGCTCAGCTGCAGTCAAGAGCCTGTTCGCGACCTCTCTGCCAGGAGGCGTCCCTGGAGGATTCCTGACGACAACTGGCTTTACTACCATCAGCAATACTGCCGGCACCTGGACGGTGGACCCCACGGCGGTTAAGCTACCGGTTATCCAGGCGGTTACCACAACAGCGACCCAGACGCTGCCGGGCGGGTCTGTTCAGACATGGCCGGGATTAGGAATGACGGGAGCGCCGACTTACTATTCATATACCGAACGGGTTGCATACTTCAAGGGTACAGGTTCGATCAGTCACGATAATATCATTGCCGGGACATACCATAACGGCACCGGCCTGGGCAAGCTGACCTACATCGGAGGCCACTCGTACTCAACCGCGGTGCCCTATTCTAACAACTTCGAGGCGCCGTACCTGCGCGCCTTCTACAACTCGCTGTTTTTTAATGGCAGTGCAGTCGCCCAGATGGACTTACAGTACTCGCCAAAAACCTTCCCGCAGAACGGCAGCCAGCCGCTTACTGTCAGTCTTGTTAACACTGGTGGCAGTGTTGCGACCAATGTCAATAATGTAAGCGTGACCTTGAGCTCGGGCTTCACCTATCTTGGAACAATAAGCGGGCCGCAGCCCAGCGTCTCCGGGCAGACCCTTAATTGGGGCAGCATAGGGGATGTAGCCGGTGGCCAGACCCCAATCACCTTCCAGGTAGAAGTTGGCCCTTCGGTAAAAAACAATGTGGGTACTTACCAATTTGGTAAGTTTCAGGCCAATTACGGGGACATTTTTGGGGAAGGCTTCTCGGCCAACCTGTGCCGCTCGATCACCATCTCGCCGGTGCCGGCGCCATCGCTGATCAAGTCCCCGTCAACCCAAGGCCCGTTCCTTCCCGGGAGCCCGGTTAAATGGACGCTCATCTACCAGAACACCGGATCTGCAGAGATGGTAAACACGATTCTGGAGGATGTCCTGCCGCCTGGATTCCGTTACGTTTCAGGCTCCCCATCGCCGATGGTGATCCCCGGGGAACCTACCATTGTCCGCTGGACAATTGGCACACTCGCGCCAGGCCAGAGCGGCAGTGTGACAGTTACGGCGCTCGCCGGTCCGATTACCGCCGGGAGCGGTGACCCGCCAGCGCAAACTTTCACCAACATCGCCACACTCACCGGGCAGGACGCAGGAGGTACCTCCTACTCCGCCTCGGCTGAGGCAACGGTGGAATTACAGGGTCTCGCCATTGCCCTGACCAAGACAGTAGACAAAGCGCTCCTGACCAATCTGCCGGATACCCTCACCTATACCCTGAGGCCATCCTACAGCGGGATTGGCCTGTTAGAAAATGTGCGGGTAATTGACCCGATCCCCACCGGCGTCACCTACCTGAGCGCCGGCCAGGGTGGAACCTACGGGGCGTATGTGCCGATTGCGGCAGTTAATGGGGTTGAGTCCGATGGCACAAACCCTGAGAGCACCGTGTCTTTAAGTACAAGCCTCACGACACTCCAGTTCGGCGGTAGTGTCATAGTGACCATGTTGGTAAAACCAACCGGCTCTGGCCTCACCAACGTGGTGCCTGACAGCCTGACTTCCGACAATGGGGATATTTCATGCGGACCTCCATCTCCGCTTTCCCTGGGGAGCATTGCCAGCGGTGGAACCGGTACTTTCACATATACCTGCACCCTGCCCTCGCCGGGTGAACTCACCTTCCTGGGAAGTTTCACGGCTGCTGGCGACTATGAAGGCGGCATCGCTGAATCCAACAGCGTGCTGGTCACCAACAACGGCGCCACGAATTTTGTCACCTGGAATCTCGGCAGCAATGACCAGGGCGCTGGAGGATTTAAACTCAATTCGGGAACACCTCCCGGGATCTATGCCTTCCGTGGGGACGGTAAGAATAATTTCTGGCGCTATGAGATTATCGGCAACACCTGGGGAAACAAAGCCAACGCTCTGGGAAATGTTAAGGAAGGCGGCTCGCTGGCGTATGACGGCGGCGGGTATCAGGATGGTTATATTTACGCCCTGAGGGGTGCAGGGACAAATGCCTTCTGGCGCTATGATATCGACGCAAACAGCTGGCTGGCCAGGGCAAATACTCCTGATAATGTGAAAAGCGGCGGTGCCCTTGTGTGGCTCAATGGCTATGTTTATGCGCTCCAGGGGGATGATAAGACCGGTTTCTGGCGTTATAACCCTGCTACCAACACCTGGACCTGCGCCAATGGTACTGCCAGTCCGTCGGTGGCCAATTGCGGCACCACGTATACGCCCTCTCAGGTTAAGGAAGGCGGCGCGCTGACCACGGACGGCACATATATTTATGCGCTGCAGGGTAATAAAGGCTCCTCTGCCTTCTGGCGCTTTAATCCGGGGACGAATACCTGGGATACCCGGGCAGAACCCCCGGCTGATGTGAAGTGGGGCGGGGCATTGACCCGCATTGGTAATTTCATCTATGCCTTCCGCGGCGATGGGAAGAGAGACTTCTGGCGCTATGACATCAGCGCTAACACCTGGACCGCCAGGCAGCTAGCTCCCGCCAATGTAAAAGAGGGTGGTGCCCTAACAACAGACGGTACCTTTGTTTACGCGCTGCGCGGTGCTGGCCAAAAGAATTTCTGGCGCTATAACCCGGGCAGCAACACCTGGCAGGCTCTGGCTTTAACGCTGGAAAATGTGCGCCAGGGCGGTGCGCTGGCTTTTGTGCCCGGACTGAACCCAATAACCGAAGAGACTAGCCTGGCTGTTAGCCCGCTGCTGGTGATTGGCGGCGATACCATCACGGTCACCCTGGTCTTATCAGCAACCGACGGTAAAGACAATGTTAGCCCCGGCAGCCTGACGGTTGTTTCGCTTGCCGGATCAGCCACTGCCACCTGCAGCGGCCCGAGCTCGTCCCCTGTGAGCATCCCTGCAGGCGGCAGCACCACTGTGACCTACACATGCACGGCGGTAGCCGGTGCCAACGCGGGCGGGAAAGTACGCTTCACGGTTTCACCTTCTGGCGATATGCCTGGTGCAACATCCGATAGTGTGCTTGTGACTCCGCCGCTCACCTTCCAAGTGACCGCGCCAAATGGCGCACCCAGCCAGATCGTCAACTCGGCAATAATGGGCGCCAGCGGGCAGTCCACCTTATCCAACCCGGTGACGACCAACACCGGCAGCCCGCAGCTGTCCATTGTGAAATCCAACCTGCCGCTTTTTGACTTGATTCTCAACCCAGGGGATTTAATCACCTACACCATGTACGTGCAGAACATAGGCTCCGGCACTGCTGCAAACGTGACAATCAGCGACATAGTCCCCGCAAACACGACCTATTCTACCTGCAGCGGCGGCACCTCCTGTAGCCTCACCGGTTCAACAGTGACATGGAATGTGGGGACGCTAGCATCCGGCCAAAGCGCGACCGTGAGTATGGTTGTCAGCGCAAACACAAACGTGCCAATTTCCGATACGCCCATCACAATCCCCAACACAGCCAGCGTGGTATCGACGGAGACAACCACACCGGTCACGAGCAATGAGGTGACCAACCAGCTCCAGGTGAAGCCAAAGATCATCAAGTCGGTGACCCCACAGGAGGCAGCCACGGGTGACACATTGACCTATACGCTGGTCGTGTCTAACCCGGGAGCACCCTTTACAGGGACCTTGTCCGACGTTGTACCGACTGGGACGGTTTTTGCGGGCCCGCAAACATGTACATCCATATCCTGTACATACGACTCTGAAACCGATACTGTAGCCTGGGCTGGAGTGACATTCCCCTCCGGAGATTCGACCTTCACTTTCGATGTCACCGTGACGGCATCCGGGGGAACAGTTGTGGTCAATAGCGCCACAATTGACCCGACCGAACCAAACATCCAGCCGATCCTCAGCAACGAGGTGGAGACGCCGATCGGGCCGGAATTAGCAATTGTAAAATTTAACGATCCACAAGGCGAAGTTTCGGCTGAAGATGAAATCACCTACACGCTGAACATCGTTAATGAATCTGAAGTAACCGCAACCAATGTGCTGGTGACAGACAGCGTGCCAACCGGCACGGATTATGTTGTCGATAGTTGCAGCGGGCCAATTAACACCACCTGCAGTCTGGAAAGCGACACAGTCACCTGGATACTGGGGAATATCCCCGGCGGGGAGACATTTATAGTATCCTTCAAGGTCAAAGTTAAAGATCCGGTGCCTACAAACCTCCTGAAGGTGGATAACGCTGCCCAGGCGGCAGCAGAGAATGCCCCCACCCCGGCAGAGAGTAACCTTGTAACCAACCCGATTGCTGGCAGCAATTTGTTACAGCTTCTGCTGGAGAAGAGCGCCGATAAGCAGATCTATACTGCGGTTGAACAGACGATTAATTACAGCTTTAAACTGACGAACATCGGAAATGTGCCCCTCTACGCTCCATTTGTAGTCATTGATCCAATGTTTACTATTATAAACTGCCCGCCAGAGACGTCCATGCTGGCCCCAGCCGGAGCAATAACCTGCACGGCGACCTATCCAATTCTTCCCGGTGATATAGCAGCGAAAAGTGTGACCAACACGGCTACTGCCACGGCACAGGACGCTGAATCGGGTGGGAATACCGTCACCTCGAATACCGCCGAAGCCACAGTCAAATACGCAGGCTTGATGG
>Ga0209096_1002962_pt1 | contig 15432 bp, 11 predicted proteins | sample AD_UKC034_MetaG_FD_184407 | JGI IMG/M metagenome (GOLD analysis project Ga0209096, IMG submission 184407) | Active sludge microbial communities of municipal wastewater-treating anaerobic digesters from USA - AD_UKC034_MetaG (SPAdes) (version 2) | ecosystem: Engineered > Bioreactor > Anaerobic >... | reverse complement strand
CTACGCCATCACCGACCTCGTGCAGTCCGCCACCAACAAGGCCGACGAGCTGAGCCTGCCCAAATACGAGCGCTGGGTCGAGCAGCGCAGTCAGGCGCTCAAGGGCCTGCTGGACGGCGAGCAGCTCGGCAAGGTCAAGGCCGTGCTGCTTGACCTGAAGCGCGCGGACCGGGCGGCCAACGCCGGCCGCGCCACGGGCAGCAACACGGCGCAGAACCTGGCCGGCGACAGCATGCTCGGCGCCGGGCTGCTGGATGCGCTCTCGGCCAAGGTGCCCTACGTCGGCCCCTGGGTCGCCGGCAGCATGCGCGATGCGCAGCGCACCCGCAGCGCGGGCCTGCTGGACGCCATCCTCGCCGATCCCACGCGCACGGCAGGCGCCCTGGACGCCTACGCCGGGCTGCTCGATCCCAACCTGCTGCAGCGCGGACTCATCTATACCCCGGCCGTGATGAACCCCATGGCAGGCGGGCTCTTGGAGAGCCTGCGCAGCGAACCCGCCCGATGACCATGCTCGACGACCTCGACCGCGTCGCCCGCCACCCCTACGCCGCGGGACTTGCCGGAAGCCTCGTGTCGCTGCGCTTTGCGCCGGGCGACACCTGGCGCGCGCGCGCCCTCAACGTGCTGCTGGGCAGCCTGACCGCGGCCTACGTCGCGCCTGCGCTCACCGCGTGGCTGCACATCGACCATCCGAGCCTGCAGGCGGGTGCAGCCTTCCTGCTCGGGCTCTTCGGCCTGTCGCTGGCGCAGGCGCTCATGCAGGCCATCGCCAGCACGCCGCTTGGCCAAATCCTCACCGGCTGGCTCGGCCGCAAGGGGGGCACGCCGTGATCGACTCCGACAGCGTCATCCTCGCCCTCAACGTCGGCGCCTGCCTGCTGCTGGCAACCCTTGCCGCCTGGGCCGTGCTGGACGAGCGCATCCATGAAGGCGTCATCGTGCGTGCGGGGCTCATCCTCGTGGCGCTGGGCTTTGCCGGCATCGCCATCGCGCTGTTGCACGGCGGCAGCGTCACCCTGCAGCGCGCCATGGGCCTGCTGCACGCGGGCATCATCGTCGTGCTGCTCGGGCGCGAGTGGCGCGCGCACCGGCGCCGCCGCCCCATGCGCAGGCGCAGGCGCAGCGACTGGATCGACCTCGAAGACGCGCAGCGCATGGCCGTGCGCAGCGGCTCGCGCTGGAGGCTGTGGTGATCGACGCCGCCCTCACCGAGCGCGTGCTCGAACATGCCATCGAGCCGGCGCTGGCCCTGCTGCCTGCGGCCTACTGCTGGCCATCGGCCTGCAGGAGAGTCTTCTGCGAGTGCTTTGTGACCGCACCCCAAAGTTGGCGGATCCTTGCCGGCGTCCAACAGGACGTCGATGCAACTCGCCAGCCTGGTGTGTTTGCTCGCGCTGATCGCCTGCAACGTTGCGGAGATCAGTCGCAGGATGCCCGGGCAGACGTCTCGGGATCAGCGGGAGCCGAATGCGAACCCGCAAGACCGACTACTCAAAGCCCGGCATGCCTCAAGCGAGAGAGAAACTCGTTCTGCCTCGCGCTTAGAGCCTGCGCCGGCAAGACATGTGCGCCGGAGGAGCCTCCGACCGGAGCCTGCAAGCCACCCGTCGCAGTAGTGCAGACCGTGAAACCGCAGGCAGACGTCCGGCACCGAGTCCGTGGCGGATCGGTGCGAACGTATCGACTGGCCGATTGCCACGGAGCGACGAGCGCCTCAAGGTCCGGTGAAAAGATGTTCGGCGTCAGCATGGCTGCATTGTGTGGGCCTGCTGCGGAGCTCGATGTGACGGCCATCACTCGGCGCCCGCTCTGCTGCGCGAGGTGCTCGAATCTCCCTCTACAGGATGCGGTACGCGCCCACTTGACCCTGAAGCAAGGCTCAGGACTCAATACTGTTCGCTTAGGTAGTTCTTGCCTACAATCGCCGTCGTGGCAACTCGACGGCGGGCGGCGGCATGGCGCGAACCAAGGCGGTGTTGGGTGCTGGAGCCCGGCTGAGCGACTTTCTGGCTGCCAGCCTGTTGGCCCGAGCCGTGCCGGCCGATGTCGTGCATGCCGCGCTTGACGAGCACGGGTGCAACAGTCAACGCATCCGCAGCTTCCCCGCGGTGGCGGGGGTTTACTACTGCATGGCCTTGAGCCTGTATCCGGAGGCGGCGTACGAGGAAGTATTCGCCGTCGTCTCGCAGGGCCTGGCCTGGGCCAGCGGCGCGGCGCAGCCGGCCTTGGTCGGCAAGTCCTCCATCAGCGCGCTGCGCAGCCGCATCGGCTCTGCCCCGTTGCGGGATCTGGTGCAGCGCTGCTGCGTGCCCTTGGCCAACGAGCAGGATCATCCCGAAGCGTTCTATGGCGGCCTGCGGCTCGTGGCCATCGACGGCAGCACGTTCGAGCTTGCCGACGAGGCCGAGAACGCGCAGAGCTTTGGCTATCCGGGCAGCCGCACCAGCGCAGCCGGCCATGCCGGCTACCCGCAGGCGCGTTGCGCCGTGCTGGTCGAGTGCGCAACGCACGCCATCCTGGGCGCCAACCTGGGGCCTTACCGAACCGGCGAGCGCGAACTCACGCAGCCCTTGCTCGCGCGCCTGGGCCCGGACATGCTGTGCATGGCCGATCGGGGGTTCAATGGCTTCGAGCATTGGCGCCAAGCCCAGGCTACCGGCGCCCAGCTGCTGTGGCGCTGCGCGAGCACCTGGCAACTGCCGGTGCAGCAGCTGCTCGATGACGGCTCGTTCCTCAGCGTCATCCGCCCCACGGGCGTTGGCCGCGCACAGGCTGCCAAGCAGGCCATCACGGTGCGCGTGATCGACTACGCGTTGCCGGGCCTGGAGGATGCGCAGCCGCGCTACCGACTGCTCACCACGCTGCTTGATCCCCAGCGGGCACCGGCCCTGGAGTTGGCGGCGCTCTATCACCAGCGCTGGGAGGTCGAGGCCGTGTTCGACGAGCTCAAGACGCACTTGAGGCAAAGCCGACGCGTGCTGCGCAGTAAGACGCCCGAGCTGGTGCGCCAGGAGTTCTACGGCTGGGTGCTGGCGCACTACGCGGTGCGATGGCTGCTGCACCAGGGAGCAACACGCCACCGAATACCGCATGCCGAGCTGTCCTTCAAAGGACATGTGGAACTCCTGCGACGCACACAGCCCCAATCCGGGGCCTTTCCCCCCAGAGCGTCCCAGACGCAGGCAACGATGGTTCGCTGTTAGAGCGGCTTGGGGATGAGGAAGGTGAGAGGGTGGCGCCGATGCTGGCAGCATTGGGCGTTCCGTCGTAGAGATCAGAGGCCGGGACAGGGGCTGTTTGATTGCCCCGCGCGAGCGGGGATGGACCTCGACCACTTAGTCGTTGGTTCATGAGGTGGCAGCGGGTGCGCTCGTGGCTCACGCCACGGGTTCTCGTACGAGCATGTTCCGTTTTCTCGTCGCTAATGTGCGTTAGACGACATTTTGGAACATACTCTCTCCATGCTCGCCGACACCCACGCCCAGCGCGTCCTGGATCTGGCCGGCCAGAAGGGGCTGCTGCGCGCCAGCGATCTGGGCGCCATCGACGCGCCCCGGGTCGTCCTGACGCGCCTGACTGCTGCTGGCCAACTGGAGAAGGTCGGTCGCGGCCTCTACCGCCTGCCGGACTCCCACGGCTCCGAACACGAGAGTCTGGCGGCCATCGCCACCAAGGTGCCGCAGGCCGTGTTCTGCCTGCTCACGGCGCTGCAGTTCCATGAGCTGACCACTCAACTGCCGCGCCAGATCTGGATCGCCATGCCACGCGGCAGCCATGCCCCGCGGTTCGACTATCCGCCGATCAAGATGGTGCAGTTCACGGGCGAGGCCTACACGGCCGGTGTCGAGGAAGTCGAACGCGACGGCGTCAAGCTCCGCGTCTACGGCGTGGCCAAGACCGTGGCGGACTGTTTCAAGCATCGCAACAGGATCGGCCTGGATGTGGCGCTGGAGGCCCTGAAGGACACCCGGGCCCGCAACAGAGCCTCGGTCGATGACATCTGGCGCTTCGCCAAGGTCTGCCGCGTGGCCAATGTGATGCGCCCCTACCTGGAGAGCATCGGATGACGCCGGCACGTCCGGCGAACGTCGCCGCATCGGTGCGCACCCGCCTGCTGAACGTCGCCAAGGCGCAGGGTGTCGACTTCAATCAGGTGTTGGTGCGCTTCGCCCTGGAGCGCATCCTCTACCGCCTGGCCCAGTCGCAGCACGCCGAGCGCTTTCTGCTCAAGGGCGCGCTGCTGTTCACGCTCTGGTACGACATGCCGCACCGGGCGACACGCGACGCCGACCTGCTGGGCTTAGGCGCCCGCGATCTGGACACCGTGGCTCAAACCTTTCGTGAGATCGCCGCCGTCGCCGTGGACGACGGCATGGCGTTCGACCCGGCCTCGGTCACGGTCGAGGAGATACGCAAGGAGACCGGGTACGGCGGCGTGCGCGTGGTCATCGCTGGCGAACTGGCCAAGGCGCGGTGCAAGACCCAGATCGACGTCGGATTCGGCGATGCCGTCACGCCTGCGCCCGTGGACTCGGTGTACCCGGTGCTGTTGGAGGATCTGCCGGCGCCCCGGCTGCGGACCTATCCGACGTACACCGTTGTTGCGGAGAAGCTCCACGCCATTGCCCTGCTGGGCATGACCAACAGCCGTCTGAAGGACTACTTCGACCTGTCGGTTCTCATGGAACGGGAAGCCCTCGACAGCGAACTGCTGGCCAAGGCCATCCGGGCCACCTTCGAGCGGCGTGGCATGGCGGTGCCAGGAACCCTACCGATCGGGCTGTCCGACGAATTCGCGCACGATCCATCGCGACAGGCACTGTGGCTCTCGTTTCTCGAGAAGAACGAGCTTGCCGCCGAGCCTCTGCCTGCCGTCGTGGATCGATTGCGCGTGGCATTGGCTCCCGCCTTGAAAACCGTCGGTCCTTGAAAATCATGTCGGCGGCAGCGCTCTTGCCGCTGCTCGAAGACCGTCTGGGGAGGCCGCGTGAACGTGTTCATCGCATCACTCCAGGGTGCAGTTCACCGCGTCAGTCCGATCGCCCCGGACCCCATGCGCGGCTGGCTTGCCAGACGGAGGCACTCGAGTTCAGTGCATTGCATCCGCTCCCCATGTCCGACCTTCTGCACGTAGAAGAGCTTGGGCGTCTCGCCCTTGTAGCCACCGCGGCAGGCCGCATGGAACAGGCGCCGCGTCTGCTCGCGCACGCCGTGAAACCCGGGCTGGTTGGCCAGCCGCTGCAGCAGCGCCTCGATGCCGGCGTGGTCGCGCCGCTCCTGCAGCTGCGCAAGCAGTGCGTAGTGCTCGCTCATCTCGTCCCTGGGGCGCCGCCAGGTCCAGGCGGCGCTGCCGCTTGACTGCCGGTCGCCGGCGCGGCGGACGAGTTCGTAGCCGAGCCAGATCGGCCGCGGCTTGTCTTCCAGACGCCGCAGCTGCGGCTCGGGCGAGCCGAGCTCGCCGGGGGTGAAGAGCATCATCCACGGCACGCGCGTGGCGCCCTCGGGCCAGTAGACGGCCAGCACCGCGTTGGCGCGGCCGCCGGCCTTGCGCACGGCGCGCTGCCCGGGGGTGGCGCCGATGCCATGGCGTTCGTGCAGCTTGAGGATCATCGCTTGGGCCTTCTCGGCGGCGACTTCGCCGAGGACGTAGCGCGTGTAGGCCTTGGCGGCGCAGTCGTTGACGCGCACCAGCGCTGCCGTCTTGGTGCGCGCGATCGGGGTCGAGGCTGACATGGCGGTCTCCGCAGTCCAGGTTCACTCCCGTATAGGGAGCGCCCGGCGCGAAGCGCGAAAATGCCTTGCCGGCGCAGTGTGATGTGCCGGCGCAGTGTCAGACTCATGATGTTCCCTGGGCAGACAGGCTATACGGGGATGTGGGACAGACACGGCGCGCGGCTGCAAGACGCCGGCGCGACTTGCATCAGGCGGCTTGCCCCATGCCCGTCCCGCACAGCGGGCATCGGGCAGGCCGCCAAACTGCAACACACACGCTCGCAAGAGCACGCCGGGGCGCCACCCCGGCAGGCATCGGGCCGCCAGCCCGATGCCGAGCAAACACGGTAGCTGCGTGCCTCTAATAGGGCTGGCGCGGCTGCGACGGGCGCTGGAGGGGTGCAACCCCCTTCCTTCGACCCGATCGGTTGCCGGCACCGCCGGCTCCGGTGTTGGGCGACGCGGAAACGGCGTTGGGGAGGAAATGCCCCATCGACCTGGTCATGGATGAAAGCGGGTCAAGTCCCGCCGTGGGGGTGTACCGGAAGGGCGCAACCACTGCCGCGCAGGATGGCTTCCGAGCACGTCGCGAGACGTGAGGGCTGCAAGGGGAAACCTGGCGCAAGCCTGGCACCTCGGGAAACCGGGGGCCGATGCATAGCTCAAACCTGTAATGGCGCCAAGATATGGCGCCTCGCGGAGCAAGGTCGAGCCGCAGGCATGAAGCCGTGGTTCGTAGTCGATGAAGCACAACCCGAGTACCTCAGCCGCTTGAACATCGGGCGGGGGAAACCTACGGGGAGCCGACAAGGCTAGGGCAGTGCGGAGACGGCGGCGCGACCTTGCGCAGTAGACGTGATCTAACGCGGGAACCTCTCTTCCTGCTGCTTCGGGTGGCACCGGGCAGGTCAAGGGTGGAGAGGGGGAGACCAGCTCAGTAGGGTTCGACTCATGCGTGATACGACCGAAGCGCATGGGGAGCTGCACGAGCAGCGTCACGGTTGGCACCGTGTCCCGAAAGGTTGGCGTGTTTGCACAGTGTGTGTGCTCCCGCAAGGGAGTCGCGGGCTTGGCGGCCTGCTGCAGCGCCGATGGATTCTTCATCGGCACCGATAGCCCGGAACCCTTGGCGGGGCTCAACGGGCGAACACCACGGCCTTGGCAGGCCGTGCGTGCGAGTCGAAGGGACAGATGTCGCGCCGCTCATGCCCCCAGGGCAGCGGTCGGCGTGCGTGTCGAGGTCATCTCTTCTCTCGGGCGCCCCCATCTCTTTGGGGGCGCCTTTCTTCTGGGCAGACGAATGCGGCAGCCGGCCAGGCGGCCGCGCTCGCGGCCGCGGCGCTCGGCAGGCGCAGTGCTCGCCGACGACCGTCAGGCGGCCAGCGTGGCCACGGCCGTCAACGCGGTTGCCGCGGTCGGTGCCGGCTGCGCGACGGCGGCGTCGCCGCGTTCGAGGGCATCGAGGTGGTCGGCCCACAACTGCATCATCTGCCGGCGCTGCTGCAGGTATTCGGCGCGGTTGTAGGCGCGGCCCAGGCTGTCCTTGACGGTGTGGGCGAGCTGCGCCTCGATGATCTCGGGGGCGACGTTAAGCTGCTCGGCAAGCAGCGTGCGCGCGGTCGCCCGAAAGCCGTGCCCGACGACCTCGTCCTGCCCGAAGCCGAGCGCGCGCAGCGCGGCGTTGATGGTGTTCTCGGACATCGGCCGGTGATGGTGCCGCTCACCGCGGAAGACGAGTTCTCCGCGGCCGGTGAGCAGGCGCAGCTCGCGCAGGATCTGCACCGCCTGCCGCGGCAGCGGCACGATGTGTGGCGCCCCGTTCATCTTGCCCGCGCGCTGGCGCTTCATGCGCGCGCTCGGAATGGTCCAGGTGGCCTTGTCCAGATCCAGTTCGCTCCAGCGCGCATGGCGCAGCTCGCCCGGGCGCAGCAGCAGCATGGGCGCCAGGTGCAGCGCCGCACGCACGACCGGCGTGCCCGCGTAGCCCCGGCATGCGCGCAGCAGTTCGCCGAGGCGCTCGGGGCAGAGGATGGCCGGGAAGTGCTTCACCAACGGCCGCCGCAGCAGGCCCTTGAGGTCGCGCGCGGGGTCGCTCTGCGCGAGGCCTGCGCCGACCGCGTAGCGAAAGACCTGCGAGCAGCTCTCGTGCACGCGGTGCGCCGTCTCGAAGACGCCGCGCGCCTCGACGCGACGCAGCACCGAGAGCAGCTCCGGTGCGTTCACCTCGCCCACCGGCCGCGCGCCGATGTAGGGGAAGACGTCGGCTTCCAGACGGCGCAGGACCTTCTCGGCGTACTTCGGCGCCCACTCGGGCGCGCGCACGCCGTACCACTCGCGGGCTACGGCCTCGAAGCTGCCCGGCGCGGGCAGCCCCGCGGCTAGCAGCGCGGCAACCTCCTGTGCCTGCACGGCGGCGGCCTTCGCGTCCTTGCGCGCGGCGCTGGGGTCTATGCCCTCGGCGAGCAGTTCGCGCGCCTGCGCCGCCTTCCTGCGCGCCAGCTCGAGCTTCGTCGACGGGTAGATGCCCAGCGAGATCGTCTTGCGCTTGCCCGCAAACGCGTAGTCCAGGCGCCAGCCGTGCTTGCCGCCAAAGGGGCTGATGAGCAGGTAAAGACCGTCCCGGTCGGCCAGCCGCTTGCGCGGGTCGCCGGGCTTGATGCTGCGGATCAGGGTGTCCGAAAGAGGGGCTTGGGTTCTCATGAAGGAGGTTCTCCAGTAAGAGGTGGAACCTCGTATAGGGAAACCCGTCCCCGACAAGGACTTGGCGCGATCTTTCGGGGGCGCCCCAGGCCACCAATTCCAGAAGCCCGAACTCGTTTCGGGCTTTTTTCATGTCTGCCCGTAGCGCCAGTCCTAACGCGTGCGCCGATCGATCGCCGGCAGCGGAATTGCGCTTGCGCAGCGTCAGAAAGTGCCGCCACCGGGCGCGTTGGCGCCGGTAGACTGCGCCGCTTCGACCCGTCGAAGGCCTCCGGTCGCACGCGGCGCGCCCGGCTCCGGTGATTCGGCGTTGTCGACCCCGGAACGATTCCCACCCGCGACATGAAGATCCTCGTCACCGGCGCTGCCGGCTTCATCGGCATGACCACCGCGGCTCGGCTCCTCGAGCGCGGCGACGAGGTCGTCGGGCTGGACAACCTCAACGACTACTACGAGGTGCAGCTCAAGCTCGACCGGCTGGCGCGGCTGCAGCCGCGGCCGGGCTTTCGCTTCGTGAAGATGGACGTTGCCGACCGCGAGGGCACGCAGCGCCTCTTCGAGGCCGAGCGCTTCGAGCGCGTCATCCATCTCGCGGCGCAGGCCGGGGTGCGCTATTCGCTGAAGAACCCGCACGCCTACGTCGAAAGCAACCTCGTGGGCTTCATGAACATCCTCGAGGGCTGCCGTCACGGCGGCGTGAAGCACCTTGTCTACGCCTCCAGCAGCTCGGTCTACGGCGGCAACACCCGCATGCCGTTCTCGGTGCACGACAGCGTCGACCACCCGGTGAGCCTCTATGCCGCGAGCAAGAAGGCCAACGAGCTGATGGCACATACCTACAGCCATCTCTACGGCCTGCCGACGACGGGGCTGCGCTTCTTCACCGTCTACGGCCCCTGGGGCCGGCCGGACATGGCGCTGTTCCTGTTCACGAAGGCGATTCTCGAGGGTCGGCCGATCGACGTCTTCAATCACGGGCAGATGCAGCGCGACTTCACCTACGTCGACGACATCGTCGAGGGCGTGATCCGCGTCACCGACCGCACCGCCACCCCGGCGCCGGATTACGACGCGAACCGGCCCGACCCGGCGACGAGCTCGGCGCCCTACCGCGTCTTCAACATCGGCAACCACCAACCGGTGCCGCTGCTCGACTTCATCGCCTGCGTCGAGCGCGCGCTCGGGCGCAGCGCCGAGAAGAACTTCCTGCCGCTGCAGGACGGCGACGTGCCGGCGACCTACGCCGACGTGCAGGCGCTGCAGGACTGGGTCGGCTTCAGCCCGGCGACGAGCATCGAGACCGGAATCGGCCGTTTCGTCGACTGGTACCGGAGCTACTACCGCGTCTGAGCGCGGCTGCCGCCACGATGCGGCGCCGCCGCTTCTGGCGCGCCCGCTTCAGCGGCGCGCCAGGAGTTCGTGCAGGTAGCGTACCGGTACCGCATAAGTGATCCCGGTGGGCTGGCTCAAGGCCGATTCGCGGTTGCCCTTGACCAGCACCATGTTCACGGTGCCCAGCATCTGACTTGTCTGCACGTCGAAGAGCGGGCCACCGCTGTTGCCGGGGTAGGCGGTGGCGTCCAGCTGCAGCAGCTCGAAACTGCCGTCGCGCAGGCGTGCCACGGCGGATTCGGTGAGCTGGCGCGCCTGCGGCGTCGGCAGCGCGCTGGCGACGATCGCGGCGATGATGCCGCGGTGCGTGACCGGGCGGAAACCCAGGATGCCGCCAACCGGAAAGCCCATCAGCGCCACCTCCATGCCCTCGCGCGGCGCGTTGTCGGCGGCCAGCGTGACCGGGACGCCGGGGCGACCGCCGACGCGCAGCAAGGCCAGGTCGTGCTGGCGCTCGCCGCGCAGCAGCTCGGCCGGGCGCACCTCGCCCCCGCCCTGCGGCGAGGGCACGAGCACTGCCAGGCCGGCGCCATCGGGCTTGTCGGCTTCGGGTGCGGTCTCCGGCAGCACGTGCCAGCAGGTGGCCACCAGCGAGCCGTCGGCGACGAAGCAGCCGCTGCCGCGAAAGCGAAAGCGGGGGCTGGCCAGCGGGTCGTAGCTGCCGACGGCGCAGACAGAGGGCTTGAGCGAGGCGATGAGATCGACCAGACCTGCGCTCAGCGCCGCCTGCGCTGACAGGGCGCCGCCAGCCAGGAGAATCGATCTGCGACGAATGGGCATCCTGTCCTGAAGTGCATCCGGCCTCGCGGGCACGCCGGGCAGGGCGATTGTGCGCCCCGCTGGCGTGTACCAGTACCGAAGTTCGTGGCGACTGCGGGCGGCGGGCCTGCCATGATTGCAGTCTCCGGGCGCGCGCTGTCCGGCCATCCGCTTGGGAGGGGGGCGAGCTCCGGTTTTGCGGAAACGCCTGCGCCGCCGCGGCGGGCCGGGTGCGCGAGACGCCCGATCGTCGATCAAGCGCAAATGCGAGCATTTGTCAATTTGTTCTCAGGCCATTTCGTCCTACCCCCTGGACCAAGGGGTGCCCTCATGATGGCGGGCTCCGTACAGTGGCGGTGCGATGCTGCATTGCGGAAGGCGTCTCGACCGTCGCCCGCAATGCCACCCGCCCCGAACCGGGGTGCCGCCGCGTCGTTCCAGCGAGTGGCCGAGGTGGCGAGCGCGCCCCGAGTGTCGACACCCAGATTCCCCGAACGATGATTCGTGTCTTCCGCCATTACCTGTATCGGCACAGCGTGCTGCGCGTGGCCGCCGACCTGAGCTTCCTGCTGCTGGTGATGTTGCTGGCCTTCGTGGCCTTTGCGGAGGGTCTGCGCGCGTTGATGCCGCAGGCCGGTGCGTCGATGCTCTCGGTCGCCGCGGGCATGTTCGTCGCCAACACGAGCGCCGGGTTCTATCAGCGCCATACCCATTTCACCAGCTACCAGGCGTTTGCGCGCGCCGCGGTGGCGCTGGCGATCGTGCTGCCGGTGACCTACTTCGTCCTGGGCATGCTGCCCGCGGATCTCGCCAATCGCAACGCGATCCGCTACGCGGCGATGTTCGGCGCCGGTGCGGTCGTGCTGCGGCGCCTGTACGTGACGATTTCCGGTGCCGATCCGCTCTCGCGCACGCGCATCCTGATCTTCGGCACCGGTCCGGCGGCGCTGACGGTCGGGACCACGCTCAAGGCCTCGGACCCCAACGCGCTCATCGTCGGCTACCTCGCGGGGCCCAACGAGAAGCAGGTCAGCGTGCCGCGCGACGAGCTGCTGGCCGCCAGCGGGCAGACGCTGACCGAGACCGCGCGGCGGCTGCAGGTCGACGAGATCGTCGTGGCGCTCACCGAGCGGCGCGCCGGCAGCATGCCGCTGCGCGAGTTGCTGGACTGCAAGCTCAGCGGCATCAAGGTCTACGACATCGCGACGCATTTCGAGAAGACGCTCGGCCAGATCCGCATCGACTACGTCAACGCCGGCTGGCTGATCTTCGGGCCGGGCTTCAACCAGGGCTTTGCCCGCACCGCGATCAAGCGCGTGTTCGATCTCCTCTGCGCGACGCTGCTGATCCTGGTCTCGCTGCCGGTGATGGCGCTCACGGCGCTGCTGATCAAGCTCGAGAGCCGCGGCCCGGTGCTCTACCGGCAGGAGCGCGTCGGCCGCAACGGCCGCAGCTTCCAGGTCGCCAAGTTCCGCAGCATGCGCACCGACGCCGAGAAGGACGGCAAGCCGGTGTGGGCCAAGGCCAACGACGACCGCGTGACGCGCGTCGGTGCCGTCATCCGCAAGCTGCGCATCGACGAACTGCCGCAGCTCTTCAACGTCCTCAAGGGCGAGATGAGCCTGGTGGGGCCCCGCCCGGAGCGTCCGTTCTTCGTCGAGCAGCTCACGGCGCAGATCCCTTACTTCGCCGCGCGGCACAGCGTCAAACCCGGCGTCACCGGCTGGGCGCAGGTGCGCTACCCCTACGGCGCCACGATCGAGGATTCGCAGGAGAAGCTGCAGTACGACCTCTACTACGTCAAGAACCACTCGCTGTTCTTCGACATCATCATCCTGTTCGAGACCGTGTTCGTGGTGCTGACGGCCCGGGGGGCGCGCTGACGAAGCGGGCATGCACCTGCTTCATCGGGAGCGCAGCCTGCGGCGGCGACAATGCCGCCATGCAACCGCCTGGCGCGTGATCGGGCGCCGGCATCGGACATCCTTGCGGTATGGATGACACGGGCTTCGGGCTGACGCTGATCGGCTACCTGCTTGCCGCGCTCGGCTACGCGGCGCTCGGCGTCTACCTGCTGCGGCGAGGCACTTCGGCCGTGCCCGGTGCACGGCTGCCCTGGACGGTGCTGCTGGCGGTGGCGGCCAGCCTCGTCTGGGCGATCGTGGGCGCCTGGGACGAGGTCTCCGTCTACACGGTGTCGAGTTACACCCTGGCGGGCGTGGACGTGTTGCGCTATGTCGGCTGGCTTGCGGTGCTGCTGGGCCTGCTCGCACCGGTCGGGGCTGGCCGCGCCGCGGCCGATGCGCAGCCCGCCTTGATGGCCCACGCGGCCCACGCGGCCCACGCGGCCGAGGGCGTCGAGCTGCGCACGCTCGCGGGCAGGTTCTGGCTCCTCGTGGTCGCGCTCGCGCTGGTCGCGGCGTTCCTGCTCTGGCAGCGGATCGGCCTCGGACAGTACGAGCCGGGAGCATCCCGGCCCTTCCTGCTGCTGATGCTGAGCCTGCCGGTGCTCGGGTTGCTGCTGGTCGAGCAGGTCTTCCGCAACCTGGACGAAGGTACGCGCTGGGCGGCGCGGCCGGTGATGGTGGGCCTCGCGGCGCTGTTCGCATTCGACGTCTTCCTCTTCGCCGAAGGCGCGCTGCTCGGGCGGCTGGACGAGGACGTGCTCGCGATCCGGCCGCTGGCGCACCTGGTCCCGGTGCCGCTGCTCTTCATCGCGGCGCGCCGGCGCGCCGACTGGGTGCAGGGGATCGAGGTCTCGCGGCGCGCGGTGTTCTATTCGACCTCGCTGCTGCTGGCCGGCGGCTACCTGCTCTTCCTCTCGGCGGTCGGCTACTACGTGCGCTACTTCGGCGGGGAGTGGGGGCGCGCGCTGCAGTTCGCGCTGCTCTTCGCCGGCCTGGTGGGCATGGTGCTGCTCGTGCTCTCGGCCTCGCTGCGCGCGCGCGTGCGCGTCTTCATCGCCAAGCACTTCTACAGCTACCGCTACGACTACCGCGACGAATGGCTGGCGTTCACCGCGATGCTCGCCTCCGACACCGCGCCGCAGGAGGTGGGCGTGCGCGTCGTGCGCGCGCTGGCCAACATCGTCGAATGTCCGGCCGGCAGCCTCTGGACGCTGCGCGACGACGAACAGGTCTTTCGCCAGGCGGTGAGCTGGAACATGCCGCCCAGCGAGCAGCAGCTGCCGGCGCAGGCGCCGCTGGCCGGCTTCCTCGATCAGAAGGCCTGGATCGTCGATCTGGAGGAGTACCGGCGAAAGCGGGAAGCCTACGGCGAACTCGTCCTGCCCGAGTGGCTGGCGGCCGACGCGCGTCTGTGGGTGATTGTCCCGCTGCATGCGGCCAGCCAGTTGCTGGGCTTCGTCGCGCTGGCGCCGCCGCGAACGCCGGTCGAGCTGAACTGGGAGACGCGCGACCTGCTGAAGACCGCCAGCCGCCAGGCCGCGGGGTATCTCGCGCAGATGCGCGCCACCGAGGCGCTGCTGGAGGCGCGCAAGTTCGACGCCTTCAACCGCATGTCGGCCTTCGTCGTCCACGACCTCAAGAACATCGTCACCCAGCTCTCGCTGATGCTGAAGAACGCGCGCCGCCTGCGCGACAACCCCGAGTTCCAGGAGGACATGCTGACCACCGTCGAGAGCTCGCTCGAGAAGATGCGTCGGATGATGCTGCAGCTGCGCGAAGGCGTGGCGCCGCCCGGCGGCACGCGCGGTGTGGCGATGAGCGCGATCGTGCAGAAGCTGCAGGCGCTGGCGCGGCACGGCGGCCGGCAGATCGAGACCAAGGTCACCGCGGAGCTGTTCACGCGCGGGCATGAGGAGCGCCTGGAGCGCGTGCTCGGCCACCTCGTGCAGAACGCACTGGACGCCACGCCTGCTTCGGGCCGAGTATGGGTGGAGGTCGCGCGCCACAGCGGTCAGCTGCGCGTGGAGATCGGTGACACCGGGCATGGCATGAGCGAGGAGTTCGTACGCACGCGGCTGTTCAAGCCGTTTTCCAGCACCAAGGGCAGCGGCATGGGCATCGGCAGCTACGAGAGCGCGCAGTACATCCGTGAGCTCGGGGGCAGCATCGAGGTCGACAGCCGCGAAGGGCAGGGCACCGTGCTGACGGTGCTGCTGCCGCTGCTCGAAGTCGGCCAGAGCGCCGAGCTGCCGGTGTCCGCATCATGAGCACGAACGGAAACGACCTGCCGCCGCTGCTCATCGTCGAGGACGACCTCGCGCTGCAGAAGCAGATCAAGTGGTCGCTCGACCAGTTCGAGTCGGTGACCGCGAGCGACCGCGAGTCGGCACTCGCGGCGTACCGCCGCCACCGGCCCGCGGTGGTGACGATGGACCTGGGCCTGCCGCCGGACGCCGACGGCACGAGCGAGGGCTTCCGGCTGCTCGAACAGCTGCTCGAGCAGGACGCGGACCTCAAGATCATCGTGCTCACCGGCCAGAACGACCGCGCCAACGCGCTGCGCGCCGTCTCGCAGGGCGCTTACGACTTCTTCGCCAAACCCTTCGAGCCCGAGCTGCTGGCGCTGACCATCGATCGCGCCTTCCGCGTCTGGGAGCTGCAGCGCGAAAATCGACGCCTGCAGGCGATGCAGCCCAGCGGCAGCCTGGCCGGGCTCATCACGCGCGACCCGGAGATGCTCAAGGTCGGCCGCATGATCGAGCGCGTCGCCAGCAGCGACGCCACCGTGATGCTGCTGGGCGAGAGCGGCACCGGCAAGGAGGTGCTGGCGCAGGGCCTGCACCAGGCGAGCAAGCGCAGCGGCAAGTTCGTCGCGATCAACTGCGCCGCGATCCCCGAAACCCTGCTCGAGAGCGAGCTCTTCGGCTACGAGAAGGGCGCCTTCACCGGAGCCGCCAAG
>Ga0209096_1002951_pt1 | contig 15456 bp, 14 predicted proteins | sample AD_UKC034_MetaG_FD_184407 | JGI IMG/M metagenome (GOLD analysis project Ga0209096, IMG submission 184407) | Active sludge microbial communities of municipal wastewater-treating anaerobic digesters from USA - AD_UKC034_MetaG (SPAdes) (version 2) | ecosystem: Engineered > Bioreactor > Anaerobic >... | reverse complement strand
GGGCAACATCCCCGAAAAACGAAAGTGAACCATCCTCGGGGATTGCTGCCGCCAGCGAGCGAATCATCTCTGGGGAGAAGTCTTGCCCTTCATCAACGATTATGTGCTTATAAAAACGGGCCGAGGAGTCCTCCTCGAACTCTTTTCGCACAGCAATAGCGATGTCATCCCAGTCATACAATTTTCCGGCGGCAGTTCGAATCTCGAGATACTTGTTGAGAATCTCGTACATGACTGGCCTAAGCTTGCGGGAAAGATTTGTGCCGATACGCCCAACGCGCTCCACTTCCACATATTCCTCTTGGGAAGTGATCCCATGGCTGAAAATCCACTGGATTTCGTCAGAGAAAAATTCGAGGGGCCTGTTAAAGAATTTTGACGGTTCGTAGCCGGATTTGACTGCTTTGACTGCTTGGGAAATGAACGCGCTTCTGTAGTCAGGATCGCAAATGCAATTCCTACTCATTTTGCCACGGTTGTTGAGATAACCTCGTGCGAATGTATGGTAGGTTTCGACTTGGACATTCTGAAGCTCAAAGGGCTTGAGATACTTAAGATAGGTGACAAGTGTTTTATTAAATGTCAGAAGCAGCGTCCTTCCAGCATGTGGCATCGACGGCTCGGACAGATAGGCAGCCCGATAGAGCGCGAGTGTCGTTTTACCGCTTCCAGCCGTTCCGAGCACGGCAGTGTGCCCTGCTGAAGGCATGTAAAGCACTTCACGCTGCTTCTTGATAGGCTTTGGCAGATTTCCCCTCATTACGCTCTCACCTTTGATTTTTGTGCTGCGCATTTCGAGCTGTGATCGTATTTTTGAGAACCTTTCGCAGCCTTCATTTCACGCTCCCTCCCATAGCAAACTCCTCATCGATCTCGAACAAATCCGGTGTGGAGCGATGGACGCCGATTCCGTGTTCCATCAGGAGCATCACAAGCTGTTCCCCATTCATCAGGGCGATGGGGGTCTTGTCAGACTGGGCAGCTTCCTTGACGGCTCCGGGGCTGAAGTCGCTGGTAGTGATGATCAGGCCTTGTTCGTGCGCCCCCAGGCTGCCGCGCACCTGCTGAACCACCGGGGCCAGGATGTTGTTCTTGAGCTTCCACTTTTTGACCTGGACGGCCATCTTGATGCGGACAACGTCACCAACCACCAGGGTGCCCCGGACATCGATGCCGCCGTCGCCGCTGAGCTTGGTTACCTCGACCATCTCGAAACCCATCTCTGCCAGCAACTGCGAGATAAGCTCCTCGAACTCACCGGGCTTCATGGCCAGCAAACGTTCGCGCAGGGCTTTCCGGACCTGGTGGTTGTGCTGCTCGATTTGGAATGCGAGACCGCGACCCATCCATTGGCTCAGGCCGATATAGCCACGGCCGTGTTGGACAAAGCGGGGCCGCTCACCGCGTTTCTGTTGGCGCTTAATCTCGGTGATCACCTGGGCGTACATGGAGGCTTCCGGCGTTTTTCCGCTCGTCACCAACCATCCTTTTTCCAGTGCCTTCTCGGTGATTTCCTTGTAGTGCATCGGCTTTTTGCCGCCGAACTCCTCAAGCACCTTCTGAGCACAATCGATGAAGGAGAAACCTGCGTTTACAGAAGGTGGTTTTGGAGTGTCCTCGACGGCCGCAGGTGCCGGTTCAGCGCCGCTCGACATTTCAGTGGAATCCCGAAGTGCGAAGGTCTGAGGGCCTACCTTTACAAAGGGCGACTTGTCCCCATTGCTCTTGATGTCGGAGTAGAGCCGGGCGCTAACGGTGGCCTCCGGTGTCTTGCCGTCAGATTTCCAGAGCCCACTATCAATGATCAGCTTGGCGATTTCATTGGCATGCAGCGGCTTTCCAGCGTCCTTCAAGATCTGAATGGCTGCGTCTTGAATGTTCATAGGGCCGCTCCCAATTCTGTATTCCTTGAAATTTTCCGCTTCATGATCACACCATGCTAAGTTCAAGTTTGTGTTTTATCTTTTCCCAGCCCGGGATGACTGAGTCGAGGAGCTTATAAAACTCTGGGCTATGATCATGGAATTTCAGGTGACACAGCTCATGCGTAACAACATAGTCAATGCATTCTTTAGGCGCTCTTATCAGGTCTGTATTGAGGGTCACTGTGCCTTTATCTGAAAGGCTACCCCATCTTTTTTGCATTCGCTTGATGGAGAGTTTTGGCTGGTCAATACCGAGGCCATTGAATTTCTGCCAGCAGCGCTCCATGCTTTCTGCAAATTGAAGTTGAGCCTTTTCCGAATACCATTGGTTCAATAGCTTCTTGGCAGCATTTGGAGTCGGTTCGTTCCGGCAAGTGATATGGAAAAAGCCACGAGACAGTTTCACTGAGTTTTCCGCTCCTTCGACTAACTTCAAGCGGTATTGTTTGCCAAGGTACAAGTGGGTCTCGCCGTTCACGTAACAGCGGTCAGGAGTCTTTGGATTAAACTGCTTGAAATAATTCAGTTGCCTGAGAATCCAACGAGCCCGTTTAATTATTTTCTTTTCTATCAATGCAATATCGGACTGTACGGGCGCTTTGACGATAACCGTGCTGTCAGGATGCACAGCAATTTCCATCGTTTTTCTGTCACAGTACAACAGACTGAAATCGATGGTCTTCCGGCCGTAAACAACCGAGTGTTTATTACTATGAATTAAAGCCTCCATCAGTTATAGCTCCTGTGCTTTGCCACCTGTAGGACCTTCTCGATGATGTCATCCATCTGATCAAGCGACAGTTCGATCCCTCTATTCGTCTTGAGCTCATCGTAGAGGTAATCGTCAATCTCATTAACCGCCTGCTTCTGAGCGTCTTCATCATCCCAGAAGTGAACCTTCTTGTGTTTTTCTAATATGCCATGAATAGCAATTGCCGTATCAGCCGCAGCTGATTCAAGGTCTTCTTCACCTGATTCGTGTATTTCAAGGAAAGGCTTAAGCACCCCGAAATAGGCCATGGCATCTTCATTCCCGGAAAGATTATCCGGTATATCATCATGTACCTTGCCGACAACCTTGTTGCGGATATCAACGACTTTGTTCAGATAATCCAGATCGGATATTCTCTTAGCCCTGAAATCTTCAATCGCCTGTTGGATCAGTTTTGAGAACTTCTCATAAAACGCAGGGTCTTCATCCATCTTTTCAGTGATGACTTTCTTTGTGGCATGTGCAATCGTATCAGCCTTTGACGCCGTTGTTTTTTTGCTGCCATAGACCGCTTGTTCTTCTTTTACCTCCATAAATGCTTCATCGTCAAAGATATTGACCGGCTCATTCAGCTGAACAACTTCATTGGCCTGAATGTGTGTATCCAGCAGTTTTTTGATTTTGGGCTCATAATCCCGGTAATCAATTGCCTCTGCGTACCGGAGCTTGACAGACGCCTTGAGTGACTGGAACTTCCGCAGATCGGCCTTGTATCTGGACAAGGTTTTCTCATCGGTTTCGGTCAGGAATTTCTCGGAAGAGAGTGCAATACCAAGGGTTTTCCCGAACTCCGAAAGGCGGCCGTAAAACTCTTCCCTGAGTTCATCATCGGCAAGCAACACTTCATAGGCTTCTTCATCGTAGGAATGCTTAACCGTTTTGAACAGATCCCAAAGATCGGAATACCGGGTGGGTAGTTTTTCGATTTCGCTATTAATTGATGTCAGGGTTCCTACCAGATCGGATTCATCGAACCCTTCAAATGCACTGTACATGGTAAGCGCTTTGTCCAGCTCACCGAGGACACTTGCATAGTCAACAATAAATCCGAACTCCTTACCCTCATGAAGACGGTTGACCCGGGCAATTGCCTGAAGCAGCGTATGCTCCCTGAGCACCCGGCACAGATAAAGAACCGCATTTCGCGGAGCGTCAAAACCCGTGAGCAGCTTATCAACGACGATAAGGATTTCAGGTTCGCTACCGTGTTTGAACTGGTTGATGAGCTGCTTGGTGTATTCTTCTTCACTGCCATAGCGCTTCATCATCTTTTGCCAGAATTTTACGACCTCATCCGTTGTTTCATCATCGGTCTCTTCATAGCCTTCGCGCATATCCGGCGGCGAGATAACAACCTCGGAACTGACAATGCTAATTTCATTCAGGTACGCATTGTACTTGAGGGCAGAGGCTTTATTCGGGGCCACCAGCTGAGCCTTGAATCCTGTTCCCTGCCAGTTGGAGCGGAAGTGCTCGCTGATGTCAAAGGCTCTCATATAGATGACCTGATCGGCTTTGTTCAGCATTTCTGCCCGAGCATATTTCCGTTTCAGGTCCGCCTGCTGCTCCTTGGTCAACCCCTGAGTGTGGCGCTCAAACCAAAGATCAACAGCGGTCTGATTTTGTGTCATCTCCACATGCCGCCCCTCATACAGAAGCGGAACCACCGCGCCGTCTTCAACGGCCTGTGTAATGGAATAATGGGGCTCCACCAGTTCACCGAATTTGGTAAAGTTGTTCTTTTCCTTCTTTAAAAGCGGCGTGCCGGTAAATCCTAAATAACAGGCATGGGGAAACATCTGTCTCATCCGAGCGGAAAAGGAACCGAACTGGGTACGGTGGCTCTCATCCACCAGAATGAAAATATCGGGCGATTCATCCTGATATTTCTTTACCGCGTAAGCCTTATCGAACTTGTGAATGAGGGTTGTAATAATTCCTGACTTCTTTTCAGCGACCAATTCCAGCAGGTTTCTGCCTGATGTAGCCCGGTTTGCTTCAAGGCCACAGGCGGCAAAGGTATTCCCAAGCTGCTTGTCGAGGTCGTCACGGTCTGTCACAAGAACAATTCGTGGATTCAAAATTTCAGGATCTAAGGCCAGGTTACGGGCCAGCATCACCATGGTCAGTGACTTCCCTGATCCCTGAGTGTGCCAGATAACACCGCCTTTACGCGAACCTCCGCTATCAAAATGCTTAACCCGGTTCAGGGTAGACTTGATAACGAAATACTGCTGATAGCGGGCAACCTTTTTGATCCCCCCGTCAAAGACCGTAAACTTCCACGCCAATTCCAGGAGCCTTTCCGGACGGCAAAGGGAAAACAGAGATTTATCCTGCTCGGTCACCAGTCTGTTGCCGGTAAGCGCTTCCGGCTTAACATCAAAGGTAGATGAAATTCTGGCAACAACATCCTTGGCAAGTGGTTGGTTGACGACTGCTGCCAGCTTTTCAAACTCGCGCTCACCGTTATCCATCTGAGGCTCTTTCCATACACTCCAGAATTTTGCAGCGGTCCCCGTTGTTGCGTACATCGCGCTGTTTTTATTCATAGCCAGCACCATCTGGCTGTAGATGAAGAGCTTCGGAATATAGTCATCATTCTGATTTCTGATCGATTGCGAAACAGCCTGTTCCACTTCAACCTGCGGCGCTTTACATTCAATCACGCAAAACGGAATACCATTAACGAAAAGAACGATATCCGGCCGAGCGGTTTCGGTACTTCTGGAACGTTCAACACTGTATTCGACCGTCACGTGAAACTTGTTCCGACCGGGATTACGCCAATCGATATAGTTCATATTGAAGCTTTTTGAGTCGCCCTCAATGGTCTGCTCCATGGCCGTCCCGAGCGTAATCAGATCATAAATGGCCTCGTTGGTCTTCAGCAGTCCGTCGTACTTAATGTTTTTCAGTTTCTGGATAGCCGACTGTACATTCTCTTCACTAAAGAGGTATTCACTGCCTTTGTATCGAATGCGGTTTATCTCTTTGAGCTGGTTGCGCAGAATGCTTTCCAACAAAACATTGGATGTGCGATTCTGCCTTTCTCGTAGGGCTTCAGCCGGTGTCAAAAACTCAAATCCCAAGCCAATCAAAAGCTGCAAAGCCGGGATTTGAGAAAGATGCTTTTCATTTATCTGAAAGCTACTCATATAATCCTCTCTTACTCTAAATTCGGTTCCAGTCATTCAAGGCATGTGCTTTGAACCATGACACAGGGGCCATTTTGCGAAACTCATTCAATTTATGGTGAAACGGGCACGCCCCGAGTCTTCTCCCGCAACCGCAGGGACAGGGCTTTTTGTTTGCAAGCCGCTTTTTCAGTCCAAGCAAATGAATGGCCTGTGCTACCTGCTGCCTTTCTTTCAATCCCAGCATTACGGAATAATCGTCCACGATGCCTTGGTCGCCATGAGCCAACTCGCCAAATACAAAATCTCCACCGTGCATCAGCTTGTAAGAAACAGCATAGAGGTACGGTACGAGGCATTTATCGGCAAAGCCGGTCAGACTTGGGGAACTATGGACTTTTCTCAACAGCCTGAGCGGTGACCCCAGACAAAGGGTTCCGTCCGGATTGACATGAAAATTTCCGTCACGCGGAATCTTGCCACCGGTTTCTTTCACCTTTGGAAGAGCCTGCGGGAATTTGTCTGAAACAACGATTTCCAATTTGTAGGAATCATCTATTTCCTCACCGCTAGACTCGCTGGCCTTGAATCGAAATTTCCCACGCAGGCAAACGCCAGTCTCCGAGCATGGCGCTGTCGACATGCCGGGATAATCGCGCAGAAACTGACTCAAGCTATTCAATGCCAACACTCCCATTCAGCTACCATTCCCACGGTCTGGCCGAGTCTTGTCGGTCAATCGTGTGTGTTTTGGGAGTTATGATGTTAACGCTGGCAACGCTGATCCCCAGCTGCTTCTTCAACTCCGACTCATTCACCCGCAACGAAAACTTCTCTTCAATGTGTTCACAGAGAAATTCCGTATCAGTCGTGGATGTAATGTGCTGAAAATCTGTTCTTGCCTGCAAAAGCCAGGCATTGAAATGTTCCTCCAGCCGCAAATGCAGACAGTCCTGCCGGTACCAGCGGTCGGCAAAGTCCTCTTCAGGGTCAACGGGGTTGGGAACCCGTGGCCTTGTCTGGTTTACCAAACCTCCCATCTTTTCAAGCACATTGCCAAGTGCCGCAACGATGTCGGTCTCGCCGTTATAGGCTCTGGCGGCCAGTGTCGTTATGATGATTGAAATAGGCTTGGAATCCGGGTTGTCCTTGCTCCAGTTGTCACGATGGCGCTTCAAAATCTGAATAACCCGCTGCAAAGGTGTTTTCTTTTTGAACAAGGGAACATCATCCACCTGAGCCTTTTCCAGAAGGATTCTGGTTTGCTTTGGATTCATTCGGTATTCAAACCACTTGGCATATCCTTCAGGGTTACTGATGTTCCAGTCATCACATATTTGCTTGTAGCCCTCGTGCCGGTCGTCCGTTATGGATATCGTGGTCTGGGATGCGGACCCGGCCACAAACTCGTCCAATCCTGTCTTACGGATAGACTCCAAAATCGCTTTCCGCCGGTTTTCATCTGCTGGCATACACGGAACAATATCCATGTGAAAACTGAGATCATCCTGATACTCAAGACGCCAGCAACGATGCTTCGGCTCCAGTTCACTCTTGATTCCACGGGCCTTCCGATAGGCTTCCAACTCAATGCCAATCAGCTTTTTTAGGGTTTCCTGAGTATGGCTGTCCTTGCTGATCCCTTCCCGGAGCTTACAGGCAAGATCAAGGTCGTATTCTTCACTTTCATCAAGTGGGCGTATCGCTGTGCCAAGGCGGAACGATCCCTGCGGAAAAATATGCGGATTGTTTCCCGACACGGCTGATTCATCGCGGTCAAACCAATCTCCGAGATCCTCATACCTTTTACGAGCTTTGTCATAGGCCGAATCAGGGAGCTCCAGCAATTTGACCATGTTGTCTATTACGACTCGTTTTTGTTCGTTGGTAATCATTGGCTGTCTCCTATTGTTATCGCTTTTATAAACTTCTTCTCTTTGTTGTTCTGGTCATAAATAATCCACGGCATATCCGCCTTCGGCATCCTTGCTCTTCCCATCTCGATGGAACAGGAGACAGCCATTGCCGGGAAAACGGAAAGTGGAGTAGTAGATCCATGTACATCCTTAATCAGGACCATGAGTTTTCGGATGATGCTCCGCATCATGGAAAGCTGTGCACTGTTTCGCATATTATCGTTGCCGATGTGTTCTTCCGGCACAGTCAACTCCCATACAGAAACCTGTTCGCCCATGACCGACCTGATTCGTTCATGATTGATGATATCGCTCAAAGAGATGACCAGAACCGGGGTTCCATCGACCTTTTCAGGCTTCTTGATAATGAACTCAAACCCCTCAGGGAACTCCTGCCAGTGCCAGCCTTTCGGCTCCCTGATCGGCTGATAGGTATCCACGGAAATCTTGTCCGTGAAAAGTGCCCCCAGCTGGATCAACAAAGGTATCGGGGCCAGAGAGAACAGCGAGAAATGCTTCGTCTGGTCGCTTTCAATCAAAGGCAGAACCTTCTGATCAAAAACCCGGTTTAGATGGGTTAATTCCGATTCCCAAAACGCAGCCGTTTTGTCTTCATGGGAGCATGACATGGAAAGGCAGACAGAGTTTTCCGAAACCGGATAGCGCTCCGGGAACATCGCTTCCATGGCATCTTCCTGCTGAAGCGGCGATCGTTGTTCACCGATGTTGCTGCCGTAGAAAACCACATGTGATTTCCTGTTGGCTGCAATACCCGTAACCGTGACCACTCTGTGTTCATGTTCCTTTTTCCATTGCTGGAGACGTGATCCGGAATACTTGATCCCGTCTTTATCCTGATCAATGGTCTTGTGGCAGTCATGGCACATCAGCATCAGATTGCCCACATCATTAAGGCTCTGAGGGTTCTTTTTGAATGGCCCCCAACCGCGTGGACCATCTTCAGAAAACGAATAAATGTGCGCCTTCTCCGAGATATTAACCCGCTCCTGAGTGACCGGAGACTTGTAGAGTATGCGGTTGCACCCGTTGAACTGGCACCGTCCTGCAGCCCGAGCCCACAGCTCCCGTTCAACCTCTTTTTTTATGTAACGGGTGACTTCCTTGATGTTCTGTTTTACCATGCTGCCCCCCAAATTACTTCTCAGACTCTTGATAAATTAATGATCCGTCCTCAACGATCTTGCATAGGAATTCAAGTGAGTCGTTGGCTTTTCTCAAGATTTCTTCAAATACAGCTATCAAGGAACTGGACGTGATACCAAACTCGGAGGCTATCTTTTGATAACCGCTTCCTTTCCTATGGGCAGCTCCCGACGATCTAAGATTCTGAAGTTTACGCAAGAAGCCGATATGCTCCTCATGGTCGTTTATGTTCAGAACCTGTAAAACCTTCTCCAAACGACCAATGCTTCCTTTGATATTGGGTCTGTCTTCGGCTGGGATAAGTTTGTTGAGCTGCTTCTCATTAAGGGAGTCAACCAGTATTTTGGTAAGGGCAAGTATCAACTCATCGAAATCGCTTTGCTCTTCAGTGGCCGGAATTCGAATCAATGACAGATGGTGTAAATCCTCTTGGCTTAAGGGAAGTAACAATTGCCATGTAAGTTTTTTGTTACAAGCGTCATTGAGTGTGGTATAAAGCCCTTTGAAAATATGATCCAGCTGATTGGAATCAGTGAATTCCGCCAAAATCTGCCGCCTGTAGTACACATCACTTACATTGCCAACGGGAGCGATGTTATGACTTTTCCAGTGCAGCTGTTCTTCGTAAGGCAGGTCCCGCCCCAGATCTCCAAGCCAGACACAGACCTTATCAGAATGGTGGTTATCAATCTGTAGCCCCCACAAAGATCCACAGTAAAGGTGGTTGTCTTCAACCGAAAATTTACTGGACTGCTTATAATATTTATCCAACACCGTTTTTCGAAAATGAACTGGTGTTAAATAGTGCGGGACTTCAGGGTTGGCCCCGAAGTAATTGGCCAACATATCCGGGTTGGCAGAATACGTAATGTTATCGCCGTCGTCATCGACATCGATAATAAAATCTGCGTACTGATCCGGTTCCTCTTGCGCAAATCCCCACACTCCGCTTTTGGACTTCGGAAGCGGTGTGATCATCTTCTTACCGCACAACCGGCTGAATCCTTTAAAACTGCAACAACTTGCATCGCCAAAGCTCAGACCCCAACACTCTGATTCATTATACACCTCTTTGTTATCATCGGAAGAGAGACCAAGTTGCTGGAGCTGTTGTTGGGAATGTTCCCGGTAATCAAACTGAATCGCCAGATTCATTTCTTTAATTGCCAGAAATTGACGAATCTCTTTCAGCCGAATCTTGATCCTGTTTTCTTCAACCACAGCGACCACCTCTTCAACACCATTGTCATCAATTTTGATATATCGATCTTCTTTGGTGTCATGGAAGAGGCGATGAAAAAGACGAAACTCTTCATTTATTTCTTTATAGTCAGGGCGTATTCCATGAAATTCACGATCAAATATTAATGGCTCAATCCCCTGATTGAATCCATATCTATGGTAGGTCGGCACTTCGATATCATTCTCGTAATGAATACTCGCTCCGGGGTAACCATCGCCGTGGGATAAGTCCCAAGAGATATTGGCCAGACATTTTTCAACTTCAGAATTTGGAATCAGAGCACAATAGACACCGTGATTATGATCGGTCGAACTATCTGAAAAATAGACGGTTATCATCTCGGTGATTGGGGTTTTTCTGAAGAGTGTTTCAAGATTTCCCTCTTGCTGGAGGCGTATGTTGTCTGGGGTTTTAGCCATGATTACGCCTCCCTGTATTGGTTAACGATTTCCGGTTTTACCCGCCATTCGCCGGTGAGCATCTTCTGCATCAGGCCGCGCTTCTGGGTTTTGTATTTATCTGCGAGCTGTTTCAATAGATCAATTTCGTGCTGGGCCGAAGAGAGTGTCTCTGAAATTTCCAGTTGCTCCTCAAGCGATGGAATCAGCACCTTGATTTTTGAGAAATCACCCCAGCGGAGACTGCCTCGGCGGTCAACCGATGAACTTGTGCTGACTTGGAAAATGTGACGATAAATGTCTGTCTTAAGCAGCTTGTACAAATAAAATCTTTTGGCGTATGGAGGGTGTGTGGCAATTGAGAGTTATGTGCATAACGCCCACGCTCTCCCTCACCTTGACCGTCCGCGGGCAAGGTGTAGGTGAGCAGCGTGTTGTTGGGCTATCCTATCTTACTGCTGTGCCCGGAGTCCATCCCGCAGTTTGTCCACGATCCGATCCCGTAGGCTCTTCGGGGCGAGCACCTTCACGTCCGGCATCCAGGACAGGACCCAGCGTACCAGTTCCTTGCGTCCCGTCGTCTCCATCCGCATCTCGACGCATCCGTCCGCGCGCGCCAGGAACTCCTGCGATGGGTGCCACTGCCGCTCGGTGATGTAGACGGCCAGTTTCGGATCGAATAGCAGCCGGACCCTGATGGGCTTCTCGCCGCCGACGATGCCGAAAGCCTGCCGGGCGTACGTCTCGGGACTGAACCCGGCAAGCCGCGTGAAGGTTTGCCCCATCGCCTCGATTCGCCTGAAGCGCGACAGGGCGAAGGTCGCCACACGCTTCTTCTCCACGTTCCAAGCCATCAGATACCAGTTCCCGTGGTAGGCGATGAGGTGGTACGGGTGCAGTTCGTACTCGGATACCCGCCCGTCGAAGGTCTGGTACGTCGCCCGGATCGCCTCGCGCCGCTCGACGAAGCCCGCCAGTTGCGCCCACACCTCCGGGTCGATGCGTACCCGGTCCTCCGGCAGGACGCCGACATGCTCGCTGAGCCAGTCCGGCTCGATGGTGACATCGCCCTCCAGCGACTCGGCGATCTTATCCAATACCGAGCGCATGTCCAGGTGCAGGGGCGTGCCCTCGTAATGGGCCAGCAGCTTGCGGGCGAGACCGAAGCTGAACGCTTCCTTGCGGCTGATCCTCACCGGCGGCAGCGTGTAGGTTTCGTCGGTCAGCCGGAACCCGTGCCGGGCGTCGTCGTACGCCAGCGGGGCGCGTTCCTCATCTCGCAGGAAGTCCAGGTCACGCGCCACGGTACGCCGCGACACCTCGAACTCGTTCATGAAGTCGCTGCTGTTGGGCAGAGAGCCGGTCTCGGCGCCCTCGCGCACCATCTGGACCATGCGCCGGATGCGATAATATTGCGGCCTGGAACCCGTCTTCATTTTTCACAAACTTTCTTCATGGGTATGCCGTTAGATGACACACCCTCTTTTATACACTGGTCGGCATGGTGGATCAAGCTCTCATCAACGAGCGCGACGTGATCGAGCGCATCCTACGCCACATCGGCCTCTGGGAGCAGGGCGTGCGGGTCTTGCCGGCAAGGGCACCGCCTGAGGTTGCCGAATGGGTCATCGAGCCCTGCTACGATGACCCATTCCCCGACTATGACACCGAACCGGTCATGATGTACGCGAACGGCTGATCCATCGCGACAGGTGCGGTGCGCCTCCAGACGGTGCCGAACTCGCCATGGCCGGTCGTTTTACTGCATCTCGGCCGTTTTACCCGCGCCTTGAATGCGCTCGATGCGCGTTTGAAGCCGGACTTGACGCCACCTGCCCGATTCTGCTACATTTCCACCATGAAAGCGCTCATTCAGACCGGTTCCAGCGGGCGGGTGCCCGTGCCGCCTGAAAAGCGATTTCTTATCAATGAACGTCTGGAAGCAAAAAGAGCCGCCGATCGCGCCATAAATCTCGCTGCGAAGGGAAAATTACCCCTTCATCAAAAAGAAGAAGAACTGTTGGACGCGATTAGGGAAGATAAGGCTCCAGTTCCATATCAGCTTTCTTTGGAGCCAGCGTGACTGTCCATCTCTTCGGCATCCTCAACATCACGGAGGATTCGTTCTCCGATGGCGGCCGTTTTCTTGAGCCGGCGGCCGCCCTTCAACATGCGCGTGCGCTGATAGCCGGCGGTGCCGATGCGCTCGACATCGGTGCGGCGTCTTCTAATCCCGAAGCCACCGGCGTTGCGCCCGAGATCGAGATCGCGCGCCTTCAATCCGTCGTGCCGCAGCTGTTGAAGGATGGCGTCGCCATTTCCATCGATACGTTTTCGCCGGACGTTCAGCGCTGGGCGCTTAATCACGGCGTGGCGTACATCAACGACATTCAGGGGTTCCCCGATCCCGAAATCTATCCCGCGCTTGCCGCATCCGATGCCAAACTCATCGTCATGCATTCGGTGCAGGAGCAGGGCAGGGCGACGCGTGTGGAGGTTTCGCCGGAAGAAATCGTGCCACGCTGCATCGCCTTTTTCGAACGCCGCATCGCGGCACTCACCGCGGCGGGCATCGATCGCTCCCGTCTCATCCTCGATCCCGGAATGGGATTCTTTCTGGGTTCCAATCCCGAAGCCTCCTTCACGATGCTGAACGAGCTGCCACAACTAAAGCGGGCGTTCGGCTTGCCGGTTCTGGTGTCGGTATCCCGCAAATCCTTCCTGCGGCGGATCACCGGCCGGGATGCCAGGCAGAGCGGCCCGGCCACGTTGGCGGCCGAGCTTTTTGCCGCCCAGAAGGGGGCAGACCACATTCGCACCCACGATCCGGCAGCCACCCTCGACGCGTTAAGGGTTTGGAACGCTTTGAACGCTAGGCATTCCGGGTCGTGAGGGGGTAAGAATGCCGCCATCCCTTCACTTTCGGGCCGTAAGCTTCTGGTACAAGTCTTGATATAATGTCCGGGGAAGCCCCCATCCCCGCGGGAGTGTTTCAGTATGACGCGCAAATTCTTCGGCACCGACGGTATCCGGGGCCGCGCCAATAACCCAACGCTTCAATCAGCCGACGCTTTAGCGGTCGGCTGCATTGATTTGTTAGGCGGTAGTGCTCGAATGGATATAAGAATGTCCCGCGCTATAGCCTCTCTTTTATACAGATCCTCCCATCTATTGGGAGTGTCTATATTCAATGCAAAGAAAACAGGGCCAGCGGACCACTCGACCCAACCGACCCACCAGCCGTGACGGCCTTCCCATCCAGTTTTCGCACGTAATATCCAGTCTTTCTCAGCTTCAACTATCATAACATCCTTCAAAAGACGTTGATGCTCTAGCTCAAACGGAAGATCATTTTGATATAGCTTTTTTAAAAAAACCACCTGCTCTTCAGCAGAGATAGCAAGCTTTCCATCGACCCAATAAGCACCGCCCTTGGTACTAGGGTCCATATTTCCGTAGCTGATTCTACTTAGGTAGGACCGTGCTTTCTCCTCACCGATCGCCTTAGCAAATTTTTCATACACCCAGAGTGCAGAATGTCGCATAGCCGAGCGCAAGTTCTGATCTTGATTGTGCGGCGCATAACCTCTTTTCACTCCGTCCCAAGGAAATACCTGAAACTCGTCTTTAACTACTCCTGCATCTAAAGCAAAAAGAGTATGCGGAACTTTGAACGTGGAAGCTGGAGAATAGCGCTTCCCAGCGCGCGTTCTGTCATAAACACTAACCTTTTCGGCTGAAGCGCGACTATCAACGATTAGAATCGTTCCTGTCGCTTCATGTTTGTCAAAGAATTCCTTCCATTCAGGCCTATCGAGTATTTTATCCTGAGCGAAAATTTCAGGAATAAAAAATATGGAAAGCAAAAAGAAAATGAAGTATCTAGTATGCACCTTGCCTCCTTGGACGCCTAACGCCGAAGTTAAGTCGTGCCGCGAAGCGGCATCGGCTTGAACGCATTGTTAGACATCATTGCCGAGCACCTTGGTGATCTCGCTTTTCATGAAGTGAATAAATTCTTCCAACTTATCTGCGCGCAAGACCGAGCGATCTTCCTCTTGCCCAAGATAAGCCTGTCTAGCTTCAAGCAAGACAGACTGATGCTGGGCAGGTAGATGTTCCATTGCCCAGTTGGCAGCGACATCCTTCGGCGCGATTTTACCAGTTGCTGCGCTGTACCAAATGCGGGACAACGTAAGCACTACATTTCGCTCATCGCCGGCCCAGTCGGGCTGCGAGTTCCATAGCTTCAAGGTTTCATTCAGCGCCTTGATTAGATCTTGTTCAGGAACTGGATCAAAGAGTTCCTCCGCCGCCGGACCTACCAAAGCCACGCTATGTTCTCTCGCTTTCGTTAGCAAGATAGCCAGATCGATGTCGATCGTGGCTGGCTCGAAGATACCCGCAAGAATGTCATTGCGCTGCCATTCTCCAAATTGCAGTTCGCGCTTGGCTGGATAACGCCACGGCATAATGTCTTCGTGCACGACAATGGTGACTTCTATAGCGCGGAGAATCTCACTCTCGCCTGGGAAAGCCGAAACCTCCAAAAGATCGTTGAACAAAGCTCGCCGCGTTGTGTCATCAAGCCTTGCGGTCACAGTAACCAGCAAATCAATATCACTGTATGGCTTCAGGCCGCCATCCACTGCGGAGCCGTACAAATGTACGGCAAGCAACGTCGGTTCCAGATGGTGCTCGATAACACTAAGCACCTTGGATAGTTGCGTCGAAATTTCGGCGGTCACTGAGTCCCTCATGATGTCTAACGTCGGAAATCAGCGGCGCCGGTACGGCGTCCGCTGGATTTACTTGTTGTGCGGTGCCACGGCATCATTGAGCAATTTTTTTATCTGTCCAAACACAGTTATCGGAAGCTCGATTTTCAGAGGTTCGGCAAC